>WPCI01444914.1_pt1 | contig 36300 bp, 31 predicted proteins | sample 5399871 | NCBI WGS metagenome assembly WPCI01 (sample SAMN12869469, study PRJNA574797) | sludge metagenome | isolation source: wastewater treatment of pH7 | place: China:Beijing | collected 2019-05-20 | reverse complement strand
ACGTCACCAACGACACCCAAGAAGACCAACAGGTGGGATCATCCCTGCTCGCGCAGGGAGCACTCGCGGCGGAGTTCCCAGAATCGACTGGCTTCGGGATCATCCCTGCTCGCGCAGGGAGCACGAGATGGAACGTCTTCTTGCTGACGCGACAAAGGGATCATCCCTGCTCGCGCAGGGAGCACCTCACGACGCCGCCTCCCTCTCTGGCCGTTCGAGGATCATCCCTGCTCGCGCAGGGAGCACGCTGTCGGTCAACGCTGCCGGATCGGCCCCAGGGGATCATCCCTGCTCGCGCAGGGAGCACACAGTGAAAGCTTGTGGAGCCTGCCCAGTTGGGGGATCATCCCTGCTCGCGCAGGGAGCACCGCGGAGGCGTCTATACTCGCAAGTCGGTCTGGGGATCATCCCTGCTCGCGCAGGGAGCACATGTTGGAGGGGTCGGCAACTATGAAGCCGATGGGATCATCCCTGCTCGCGCAGGGAGCACGTTCCCTTGTGAACTCCGGCCTGGCCAAGTTGGGGATCATCCCTGCTCGCGCAGGGAGCACACACTCCCCGAAACAGGCAACATCCACCACGAGGGATCATCCCTGCTCGCGCAGGGAGCACTGAAAAAGCAGATCGAGAGCCAACTGTCCGGTGGGATCATCCCTGCTCGCGCAGGGAGCACTCAAAGACACGTGGGCTTCGGCCTGGGATTCGGGGATCATCCCTGCTCGCGCAGGGAGCACAGAGTGCGCACAACGCCCCGGTAGCGGGCCTCGGGATCATCCCTGCTCGCGCAGGGAGCACGGCGTGACGGGTGCAGGTGTCGCGGCGCCACCGGGATCATCCCTGCTCGCGCAGGGAGCACGATGGCCGCTTGACTCACTCGTGTGGATGCGTGGGATCATCCCTGCTCGCGCAGGGAGCACGCTTCCTGATCTGGGAGTTTACAGAGGGAAGGCCTGAATCTCGTTCACTTCCGTTTTCGATGCAATCACTGTCGCGTGTTATCCTCGTCGTCTTCGATACCTCGAAGCGGCGGACCAACCCTTCTTCATAGAAGATCCCGACTCGCTTGATCGCCTCATCATTGTTACCCCATCAAAATCTGTCGGACGCCAGTCGTGGTCACTTGATCGCACACTGAACCCCTGTTCTGCTGAACGATCTTTGTAAACGAGAAGTGCACGCCCGCTTCCGTCCTCGATTGCAAGCGCCCACACATGGTCGCGAAGGCGAGGGTTCAACTTTCCAACGAACACACCTGGACTGACTTCCATCATCCAGCGTGTCAGATGGCCGCGTAGTCCTGCGGAGCAGGCGGTAAGGATGAGGACAACCACCGTCAGCCTCGAGCATCCTCGTTGAAACTCACTCCTCCTTCGACTTCGCCACTGGCATCCCAGAGCAGGTTGTCTCCCTCACCGTCGTAGACGACGTCTACTTCCTCTATGTTCAGTAGCCGGACTACGTCACGAACGACGCGCTTTGTGAGCCTGTCGTTCATGAAGCTATCTCGCATTCTCCGCCGCACATCGCCACCGAAGTCGCGATTAGCCAGTGCGTCAAGCTTCGGGTCACCTGTCAGGGACTCTTGATACTCGGCAGTCGCTTCGAAGGATACGGGTATTGATGTCTCCGCTTTGTACAAGTCGGCGATGTCGTAGACGAAACTTCGATCATGTCCGGTGTGCACGATCCCAAGTCCAGGAGAACAACCTATCGCGACAACCGCAGCCTGGACCAGACCATACAGACAGACGTTTGCGGCCGAGAGCGCTTGATTAATGGGATCTCCTCCCGCGAAATCTTCAGGGTTATAGTCTCTGCGTCCCCATTCAACCCCCGTTTTCTTGGACCAGTCTCGATACACATTTCTTACTCGAGCGCCTTCTCGGCCGCGAAGTTGCTGCATCGTAAGGCCAGAAACATCTTCATTTGGAAAGCGCATTGCATACATTTCGCGTGCGACTTTCATGCGCTCTCGATTATTGGAGACGATCCGAGCCTGTTTGACCAGAAGCTTGGTAGACCGAGCAAGAGGGCGCCCACCCGCGTAATACCGGACGCCACGCTCTCCGACCCACACGACCGATGTCCCGCTGTCCGCTATCACGGCCATCGCCTGGTGGGTGACGTTTGTTCCTGGGCCAAGCATTAGTACGAGCAATGCTGCGCTGGGGATGTGCACGACGCCGTCTTCAGTAGTCGCCGTCAGTGCATTTGCATCACGGGCAATGACGGCGTGTTCCAAATACACGAACGAAATTCTGTCCTCAACTCGTGCGAGTTCTGATGGGTTCGATGGGACAACACCCGGCATCGTGTCAGCCATGCTAGCTCTAGCTACCCGATGGACCGTGCTGGTGCGAGGGTCATGAGACCGCAACCGTACGCTTTTCCTCTTCCGATGCCTTCCACGAGTACCGAACGAAGCGCATCGGCGTCGATCACTTCCAGGCCACCCTCAAAAGTTACTCGAGCGAGCGTCACATGATTCTGACCCCGCTTGAAACGAAGAGTTTCATGCTTTGTTATTAGCGGAGCTGCACTCTCATCTTCGGTAGAACTATCAATCCACTTCACGCCCATGCTCTCAGCTCGTTTTAGTAGCCACCCAGCCTGGTAGCGTTCAGATACGTGGGCTTTCCGGCGTTTTGCTCCGTCGGGTCCTGTAACGATATGAGTTGGATTAGCGGTGAGGCGGAAGCTGTAGCGTTGACCTTCATGTAGCCGCGCAAGTAACGGGTCGTACTCACGAGAATCCCACGTTCTTTCCGTTTCCCAGCCGGCTTGCTCCTGCAAATGCTCCAGTGATGGAATATCCCGACTCACGATTAGCAACGCAGTTTGACTCGCACTCTCGTCGAGTCGCCACAGTGTACGACCGCGATTCTCGGTGGGAGGGAATGCCGACTCGACCGCCGCGTGCAAAACCTGAGGGTCCTTGGACATTCTGAGTGTCTGCCGACGCCTCGGGTTTAGGTACATCCGAGTCAAGTACATCAAATACCTCCCAGAAGTTGCATCACGTCATGTTCGTCCGAGGGAACTCCTTCTGAATTCGTCACCCGGGACCAGCCGTGCACGACACTCCTCCACGCATACTCGCGATTACGAGGATCGAAGCTCACAGGCACGTCACGAACCATTTCATCACTCACGTCGTCAGGACCAGCATCCCGGGAGTAGAGGAGCATTGCATCTCTAGGCTGCGTTCGCATGTATCTCTCGGAGGCTCTCCAAGGCTCGCGCTCTATCGCATCCTCGATGGCTCCGTCCCTGATACCGAGGACGAGGCGAGTGCCTGGCGGACACGCACGTCGTCCTAGGTAGAGCGGAAACACCGGAGATTTGATGGCTCCGGCGAGGCCTTCCAGTAGGGTTGAGTCTCCCTCGATGAAGGCTAAGAACTTTGCGTCCCCCACGTAGTAGCGTTGGGATAGCGGTTTAGCTTTTCCAGTACGCCAATCAATTGCCGTCTGGAAATCTCTCACAAGTTCACCAGGTTGTTCTTGGCGAACTCCAAACCGGAGCCCGGCGAGGTCTTCGATTGGATCGATTCTTCGACGCCCCAAAGCCGCGGCTAGCAGTCCAACGACACCGCTCTTTGTTGGCAGCATCCTGGTGTCCCTGCGGACGAACCGACTCTCGTCACCCCACGCCTGGAGGGGGCCAGAGAGTTCGAGTACGAGGGTTGACATCACTCGCCCGCCAGGCGAGATCGGGTTGCTGCAACTGCCGTGGACACAAGTTCGTCCAGTCCAACGGAGGAATCAGCGCCCTTACTCTCAAGCATCTTGAGCGCTCGCGGATCTGCGACCATCTCGGCCTCAATCACTGGATGCGTCCCATAGGCATTGTCGCCCGCCTCGGCAAACTCCAGAAGTTCAAACGCTGCAGCTGAGAGGACTCCACCATCGGCATCGGGCCGCACCGGATCCTCGAACGCACCCACAAGATTCGTCGGTTGATCTGAGCGGACCTGGACCATGACGAAACCAGGCCGTGTTCTGTTTGCAAAAGTGTTCTGCTTGCCGGTCGGCATGCTGAGGATAAATGCGCGAATGAAAGCTTCAACGGCTCGGACAGCGGCTTCTTCTGAACCGAGGTTCTCAGAGAGGCGTACCGCGTCGATGGTTGCGTACCGATAGAGGGTTGAGGAGTTAAACTCGACTGTCCCGATCATCCCGGCTCCCGCGTTATCTTCCGGAGCGTTATCATCGACAGCCGTGAAGTAGTCGAACTCGGAGACGACTTCGTGCACGGAGATGGCGTGGCTTACCTGGCATGCTGCGTCGACATTAAGTTCTGGAGCGTCAGCGATCATTCGGCCGAAGAGTGCAACGTCGATAGATGAGGCTTCTTTTAGGGCCTTCTGCGCTTCTGACTTTGAGAACTCTCCATCCGGTGCATTCGCCGCAAGTTCCGCCAAAGCTTCGATCTGAGCTCGCGAAAGGAAAACCAGATATCCGGTCTTATGCTCTTCCGCGGCATTCTCATCTGAATCGTCCTTGGTCTTCTTCTTCTCAATCTTCACCTTGATACCAGAAGCAGAAAGAACCTTGTTCGCGAGCTGGACCGAGGCTGTTTCGTCGCGATCCTGATCAAGATCTCGGATTCTCTTAGCAATCCGATCTACCAACTTGAGTGTCCGTTCTCCGAGCTCGCTTTCGTCTAGAGAGTCCCGGAATACACTTCGAGTAGCTCGCTTCCATGCTTGACTTGAGACGCGGGCTCGCTTCACTCCTCCATAGACTGCGCTTTTCGGGGAACCGGTGTCGTCTCTGTTAATGCACGAAGGTGGGACCGTCTGTAGCACGTGGATGTCGATGAAAGTGCTGTCGGAATGCGTCATTGGTATCTCCTGGGATCTCTGTGGTTGGTTTTGGCTATTGCTCGGCGGGTTCAGTCGTATCGGGGGATTGGGTGGGCGAGTCGATTCGAGCCAGATCGCGAGCCCATCCGAGCCTCACGCGGGTTCTAGATTGAGGGGACTGAAGCCAATACAAGTCTTCCGCTAATCTTCCGTAATCAAGAGGTATCTTCTCGTTTCGAAACTGAGTGATTAGGCCACGCAAGTGAACCGTAGCCTCATCCAAACTTGTTGATGTGGCTAGTGCGTTAAACCTCCGCATTACCGGTTTCTCCCGAGTGTCGCCTTCAGATGGATTCGCAAGTTTTCGTACAGCACGACCTAGACCCCAGCCGGCCTGATGAGCGACTTCGCTGAGTGATTGCTGGTGAGTTGCATACAGGATCAGCGAAATTGCTATGGCGGACTCTGCACGACTTGGTTTGTCCCCGTATCCAACCAGAGACGCAGGTACTTCCTGGAATCCAATCGTCAGGGCCCGCAGAATGCCTTCATCTGACGAGGGATTCGCACGCCGCAACTCAGCGAGCGTGGCGCGAGCACGAGGATCTTTTGCAAGATATCGCTTCTGCATTTGGCTCACATGTTTAGCGACGTGAGAACGAAGCTCCACATTTGTCGAGCGCGGGTCTTGTCCACTAGTCATCATTCTGGGAGTCCTTCTCTTTTTGGGTGTTTCCACCTAACCCGTAATAGATGTTCTTCTCAAACTTGTTCATTGCTGTGGGTACGCTGAGCACCTTCCCGCTGACGCCATCCGGACGACCGATCCAAGCTGAAGGTGGTGCTTCAGTAACTAACGCTTCAGCACGTTTCCGTATGGTCTTTCGCACGTGCTCGGTCCAGTCGTCAAGCAATTCTTCGCCATCGCATCCGGGTTTGACCTTGAGGAGCCAGCCACGGAATGACTGATCGAACTCGGCGTATGCGCGTTCTGACGCGGTCACTCCTGAACCCTCACCGGGCCCTCCAGCGGCTCGGTCAACGTCTTGCGCTAAGTATTGAAGTGCCCGGACTCCACGTTCGGTTCTTGTCACGGCATTCTGCGCCAGTTGTAACAAGTCGCCACCGTCGGTTATCTCAGCTAGAGCAGCCGCAAACGCGAGTCTGTCGGAGACCACCTCGGTGTAGCTCGACATCTGCGCCCCGTACTCCATAGTCACGGCGCTTACTTCGACTACGTAGTCCGCTGGGATGAGCTTGTACTTTGTCAATTGCGCCAGCCACTCAACAACCGCAGCAGGCTGGGCCGCTTCTTTGACGTTCCACTTCTCCTGCAACTTCTTATCTAGTTGTGCTGATTCACCGTAAGGAATCAACGTTGTCAGACCCCTCCAAAGTGCCTGCCCAGCACTGAATGTACGGGGCATATAGCGAACAGCCTTAGCTTTTGTTGTTTGAGGCTGGCTGAATCTCCATCCGGACATGACTTCATTTGTCCACTGCATTGTGTATTCCAGCGGGTCTCCATTGGACACCAAAACGCCTGTTATCTGATCCTTACCGGCCCTGAGTCGTAGTCGACGCTGCGGCCAAGTCATGAGCGACACTGCGCCGACATGGGAGAGGTCTTTTGAATCCCGCTCTCCATCGGGCAAAACCGGCTCTTCCCAAACGGGAAGATCGTCCGGAGTCTCTAGTGTCCTTCCGGCGATGTAGTTGAGGAGCAGGGTTTCCCGGAGGTTCCTGCCCGTCAAAGCGACACCACCGAGCCAACCGCACCAACCGACTCCCAGGGGATATCCGCGCCCACCCTTTACTCGCTCATCACCGACGGCTCCGGATTTGATACCGGAGTAGTCGTAGGCGTTTGTGTGGATTAGCCAGCGAGCGGCTTCCGAGAAGCTTAACGACTTCAACTCGCTACGCATGGTGAATAGTGGTTTGTACGTGTCTACATCGGCAACAATCAGGTCTACGGGCTTCCACTCATCCTTGGCTGTTCGTAGTGTTGGGACCTGCATGAATGGTTCTGTCGGGGAAAGTAAGTCGAAGCGATGATGCCAGTCATCTAGATATGGTTCGATGAGTTCTGCAGGAAGTGGTCCTTCTCGCCACAGCTCGCCCCAGTATTGCAGTGGCTCGCCTTCAATCTCCTCGTCAAAGGCACGGTAGATGATTGCCAGAAGAACTCGAAGAATCGCGAACCTTACGGTGGGCAACTCTCCAGTGATATCTCGGAGGTCTTCTGCATGTAGGAGCGCCTCTCTTATCGACACCTCCCGCTCGATTCCCTTCATATCAATCACCGGAATCCAGTCCTCATCTATGAGGTTGAACTCCTGAACCTCATCAGAGAATGGTTCTTCTATCATTTGACCGCCTCGCGTTCTACCAATAGGCCTAGGTCTCTGTCGTATCGAACTACGTATCCGTTCAAGGTGGTCTGCAGGTTCTCATCGAGGATCAGAGGGAGGACTCCTCGCAGCCAGCAGGACGTTTGCCAACCCTCGATGCCATTGCCCTCAAGCTCATCAAGGATTCTGTCCAGATTGGGGCCCATTGTTAGCCAAGACGGAAGCGAAACTGTGCAGGTCGCAACCTGCCTGGCAATTGGGGCCTCTATCTCCCTCAGGCCTACTTCGACATTCCCGTAACCATCTGGAAGCGACGGTAGAGAGTACAGTCGGCTATCCTTTTTCTGAATGATGACTACCTCTACAGAGAGCTCCGCGTCCCGCACTTGAGCGGCGCCGACCTCTTCGGAAGCTTCCTTCATCGCGAGACGACTCCAGTTGACGATATTTCCACGGCCGGGGGAATTGATGGCGAATGCTCTGGAGCGGTGCGCCTGATCCGCCTCATGCTCCTTTTGCTTCGCGTCGGCTTCCTCGAACTGGTTCTTCCATTCCTCAGGCACATCTGGATCTTCCGCATATGTTGCGCGGATCAGACCGGGTACGTCTTCCGGAATTACGACCTCGTTCCTCCCTCGTCCGTCAAATAGCGCACGCAGTGCAAGTGCGGATCGGTACAGGTGAGAGTTGCCGTACACCTTGGCTACACCGCGATCAAAGACTGGAGGTTCCATGCCCTCAAGGATGCCTAAGCCTCCCGACAAAATGATGCGGGGTGTCCGCATGGAGGGTGGACGTTGCTCCAGAGGCCTGTTGTGCCGGTGCACTCTGCCCATGCGCTGGATCAGCAAATCGGTAGGCGCGAAGTCGGTGAACATCATGTCGAAGTCGACGTCCAGAGAGGCCTCAATTACCTGAGTTGCTACAACGATCATCGAGGATGGTCGATCTGCACCTTTGCCTAGACGACGCACAAGCTCGCGCTCACGCCTTGAACGAGACTCCGCGGTGAAACGAGAGTGGAACAGTTCTACTTCCCCATCAAAGGCTTCGTTGATTGCCGCGAATATCCGTTGCGCGCGGTCTACGGTATCAAGCACGACCGCAATACAACCCCCGGCTGAAGCTTCCGAGAGTACGTTCGAAACCAGATCCTCGTCTGATTCCCCTGCTACTTCTGAAATAGAAAACGTAGTCCGCCTATCCGACTTTGGTGGGGAGATTTGGACGCTCTCGGTACCACTGATCGCGGTGATCAAAGGGTAGCTAGGGTTGTCGGCATACTCCTCGATCAGCGGGTCATCTGAGCGGTCGCGGCGCCTTCGCTTCGTTATCTTTCCGCTCTGCGCTCCGCGGCGATAAGCCTCGAGCAGGGCTTTGCGCTGGGAGGGAGGCAGGGTTGCTGACAATGCAACCACCGGAACGCCATATGCACCGAGCCATTCAAGCACGCGATGCAAATAAGTCTGCATGAAGGTGTCCGCAGCATGGATCTCATCGATCACGATGACCTTGCTACTTAGTCCCAGATGACGGAGTGCGAGGTGTTTCGCCTTCAAGGCGCCGAACAGCAGTTGATCGACCGTTCCAACGACAAAGTCCGCGAATACGTTCTTCTTTCGTCCGGAGAACCATTCGTGTGCTACAACGGCGGCATCCTGGTCCTCCCCGTAGATGGTTCGGTAGGAGTGCGCACGAGGGAGTGACTGCATCTCCTGGTCGAACTGCGCCTTTCCGTGGGCGAGGGTCGCCGAAACGCGCTCGCCATCGCCAATCGAGCTATCCAACCACCCGAGTACGCGACCGAACATAGCGTCGCTTGTAGCCCTGGTGGGAAGCGCCACCATCAGCCCATGAAGACCAAACTTTTTCGCGAGGACTTCCGCTGTCGCGAGGGCGATCTCAGTCTTACCTTCGCCCGTGGGCGCTTCGACTAGGATCAGGCTCGGCTCGTTCAGCGAGTTCGCTAGCGTCACGGCTTCGGTTTGGACCGGGCGAGGGGTGTCGATGCGGAATCGCGAAGAGAAGTAGTCCTCCGTAGTGGTGACTTCAGTGGGTTTCCAGTGCTCACCGAACTCAAGTGCTTCGAGCGCAAGCCTCGCTTGCTCGGAGGCCTTGCGGTCAGTAATGAACGGGAAGAGGTCAGCGTCCGAGGCGATCCAGTCGCACACGATCAAAAACCCTGTGAGGATTGCTTGGACCGGCTCCGTAATGTCTGCTGAGAGGATGGTGTGCCAGTCCTCTTCGGTCAGCTCAGCGATCTGATCGGCACGCCGGAGAAGCTCTTGGCGAACCGCAGACCATCCTGGATCTTCATTTGTGCCATACGGTGCAGGTATCGGTCCATCCGTGGGGAACTGCCCGTGATGCCCACCCACCATCTCTGCTATTGCGAATTTACTCTTCTGGGCCGGATAGCTGTCTGCGAGAGAGTCAAGGTAGCTCTCTACTGCGACCTGTCCGGCACGCCCGTGGGGGAAGGCTCGCTGATCCGCAGGAGGTGGGGTGTTTCGAGGAAAAATGAAGCCAGCCAGTTCCATTTGGTACTGCTGACCTGGAGCCTTGATGGCGAACGCTGATGTTGCTTTGCCTGCGTCGTGCGCGGCTGCGAGCCAAATGGTCAGTTTCTTTGCCAGTTGTGCGTCACCAAAGGTTTGTATGAGTAGTTGCTTTTGGGACTTGGAAAGCCATTCTTCATAGAGTTGATCCGCAACTGCGGCCGCATCTTCGAGATGCGCCCAGAGTGGATATGACTTCTCCGTGAATCGATCGAACTTGGCCCAGGCGGCACGAGTCATGGCATGGTCAGGACGACCAAGATTGATCATTCACGAGCTCCTTTGCTGTGTGAGCTAGGTAGCACCGTTGCTTAGGGCTACTTGTGCGCCTTATGTAAGGAAATAACTCTCGTCATTGGGACCCTTGAACCCCACCTTAGTGGGGATACACCGTCTTAGATGGTCTTTTGAATACCATCTATGGATCATCCAAACAGATCTGTAGCCGCATCGATTGTATACCTAATCTACGCATTCGTTATCAGTCATCTTTTAAAAACAATCTAGTTATGCTATGAAAACCAGCAGGAATTCTATGTGGCTTCGGGTTGCTACGCACGTCCTCGAGACATTGCAGGACATCCGAATAATTCTAAGTTAATACTCACGGGTGACCTGTAAGGGAACTTAAAATCGTTGTAATAGCAACTAGAACAACGACCGTACACATGGCGGCAAACATCGTAAACATCGTAAGATCATCTCAGAACGTCACAATTGTTGGTCCCGAGGAGCGTCATGGAGACAGAAGAGCTAGTAGACAGATTGCGTGAGATTGGACTGGAACGCACCCATTTGGAAGTGAAGTCGGGAGCAGGTGGTTGCCCCACATCGATTCGAGAGACTCTGAGCGCATTCTCGAACAAAGGTGGTGGAACCATCCTGATCGGTCTTTCAGAACCAGATTTTAAGCCTGTCCAGATTGATGTGGCAGTTGTTCGTGATGGCCTATCACGAATGATGAGAGACGACATTGAGCCTGCTTTGCAAGGAGACATAGCGATAGAGACTCTTGCGAACGGCGCGAGAATCATTCGACTCGATGTGGACGAGATTGATTCGGTTTCAAAGCCCTGTTTCGTGAAGACAAAGGGACAGTACGGTGGTTCATATATACGAACAGGCGACGGGGACTACCGTCTCAAAGACTACGAGGTTAGCCGTCTACTTGAGAATCGAACCCAGCCAACCTACGATCTAGAGCCAGTCCACGAGGCGTCGCTGAATGACCTGGATGAAGAGCTCATGAACTCATACATCGAGCGTGTGATTGGTGCTCACCCCAAGGCTTTCGAGCGACTTGAAAGAAAGGAAATTCTGAGGCGTCTCAAGGTTGCGGTTCCGGTTGAGGGGGTATTGTGTCCAACGCTCGCGGCCCTGCTGGTGTTTGGCCTATATCCCCAGCAGTTCTTTCCTCAATTGAGCCTGACTTTTGTGTCGGTCCCCGGAACCCAGATAGGTGATCTCGGCCCAAACGGAGAGAGGTTCCTCGATAGCGTCACATGTGAAGGTCCCATCCCCACAATGGTTGTCGAGGCGACCCACGCTCTCACAAGAAACATGGCAAGAGCTTCGATTGTTTCTGGGCTGGGTCGGGAGGAGCGCCTTGAGTACCCATTTGAAGTGATTCGTGAGTTGCTGATGAATGCGATCATGCACAGGGACTACTCTCCGGGAGCCAGGGGCTCTCAGATTCAAGTGGAATTGTACATGGATCGTCTTGTAGTTCGCAGTCCTGGTGGTATCTATGGTCCAGTCGATCCCAGCGATTTTGGGGAGCCAGATGTGTCGTCTTCTCGTAACGCCACTCTCGCCCGAATGCTAGAGGACACTAAAGCCGTTGACTCTTCACGAATGCTCGCAGAAAACCGAGGCTCTGGAATTCCGACGGTACTTCACAGTCTCCACTCCGCAGGCATGGCTCCACCGCGTTTTGATGACAATATCCGCCGTCTCCAAGTGACGGTTCCTCACGATTCTCTCTTATCTCCGGACACCCTCGAATGGATTACAGACCTGGGCCAAGAAGACCTGTCTCAGGCCCAGGTTCAGGCCCTTGCCATCATGAAAGATGGGGGGGCAGTAAGGAACCGGATGCTCCAGAACTGGGGAATCCACTCGACTGACGCGACCAGGGCACTAAATGATCTTGTGGGACGAGGTTTGGCGCATAAACGTGGTGGTGGGCGTGGGTCAAGCTACGTGCTCGCCCCCACTTTTGATTCGAGCAGGACTCTAACGACCGTACTTACAGTAAGACAGCGCGAGATCCTTAAGCTCCTTTCAGGCTTGGGAGAGACTGGGCCCGGGGTACTCTCAAAGAAGCTGGGTACTAGCCGTAGCACGTTACATAACGAGCTTGTTGAAATGATCTCGATGCATTTGGTTCGCGGTATCGGTGTTGCTAAGAGCCCAAATCGAAGATATGTGTTGACTCAGGCAGGGCAGGAGCGCGCAAAACGTATGTAGTCTCTGAATAGATCAAGGCAGAGTGTACCCAAGCTGTTGAGTGCCCGATTCTTGGTAGTGTCAGAGCGTTGATTCGAGGTGAGTATGTCGTCGTCCTCCCCCGGCTTCGTCATTGTCATTTCTGGGGTTAGTGGGTCCGGGAAGTCGACCGTCGCGCGTACCCTCGCCGAGCGCATCGGAGCGCGGTACGTCGACGCTGATGACTTTCACCCCTCGTCTAACGTCGCCAAGATGTCGGCCGGGATACCACTGACGGACGAGGATCGCCTTCCCTGGCTCCAACGTCTCGTCGCCGAGATCAACACGTCGCAGGAGACGATAGTCCTAGCCTGCTCCGCACTCAAGCGCATCTACCGCGACACCTTACGAACTGCGACGAGGCACGTGAGATTCGTTGAGCTATCCGGCAGCAGAGAAATCCTCGAACAACGACTTCAGAGTCGGGACGGACACTTCATGCCCGCAGACCTGATGGACTCCCAACTCGCCTCGTTTGAACCGCTAGAAGAAGATGAAGCAGGACTTGGCCTCGATCTCGAAATCCCTCTCCCCGAAAAACTAAGCCGCATCGAGAACTGGCTGCGCTCAAACATCATTCCGTAGCCATGGAACCCACCTGCGTGCAAGGGGTCCGCTTGACGGTCGGCAACTAAACTCCCTTTGCCAGCTGGGAGACACGACCCTTTGAGATTCCGAGCAGGTCCGCCACGTCCTGAACTGACAGCCCTTGCAACCGGAGCTTTGTCACCGTGCTCAACTGCTTTGACTGTGCGGCAGCTGAAGCTCTTTCCTCGGCTTCTCTTGCGAGTAGATAGTCATTAACTAGCTCCTTTTGTGCTCCCACAACTTCGAACTCAACGCCTGCTGCACCTAAGGTTGGATCGCCGAGCTCTTCACGCCATAGCCGGACCACGTCCTCTGCCATCCGGCGTGCTTCTCGCAAAGTGCGGCCCTGTGTGTACGAGGTATGTCCTGGAATCTCGACAACTACCGACCACCAGCCATCAGATCGACTCGCCGTCGCAGTCACTGCTTCTTCCATGTTGTTGCAACCTCCAGAATCCCGTTCGCTGTTTCGCGTGCAATCTTGCGGTGCCGGGGTATCGTCGTGACCGCGACTCCATCGAACCTGAGCATTGAGTGCCGCTTGCCTTCGGTCACGCTCATTGAGTATCCACGCGCCGCCGCGATCTGCGCCAGGCTTTTTAGGAGTTCAACGCGCCTCATACGCTTGGTTTGAGTATAGCGAACCTAAACTTTGAATGTCTACCTTTACTAAACATGGGTTGCCTTCCTTATCCTTCAGACCGTTGGCATCAACGTAAAGGATGCGTCAACGGCATGGATGATGGCCTCGAACAGGTTGTGCAAAACCGCCAAAGCCTGGATCTGTGGACAGGACGGACAGGTAACCTGCGAATTCGGTGGTGCGACCGGATGATGCCATTCTTATTGGCAGCTGGATCTGTCCGAGCGGGTCTTTAGGAGGTCATCATGAGTGCACCGCGAATCCTCATTGCGCCGGACTCCTTCAAGGAGTCCATGACCGCACGCCAGGCTTCCGAAGCGATCGCGCGCGGGGTACATTCCGTCTGGCCGTCAGCGCAGGTCACCCTGGTTCCGATGGCGGATGGGGGCGAGGGCACCCTCGACGCCGTGCTCTCCAGCGGCCGGTTCGAGGAGCACACCTGCCGCGTCACCACCGCCTACGACAAGCCCCGAACCGCGCGCTTCGGCTGGGATCCCACATCCCGCGCAGCGCTGATCGAAACCGCCGAGGCAGCCGGCCTCGAACACACCAAACCCGAGGAGCGCGACATCTGGCTTGCAACCTCCTACGGTGTTGGCGAGCTTATCCGGGCGGCGCTCGACCTCGACCCGACCACCATCTACCTGACGCTCGGCGGCTCGGCCACCAACGATGCAGGGACGGGGATGCTGGCGGCGCTCGGAGTGAGGTTCCTCGATCGCGCCGGTCAGGAACTCGGCCCGACACCAGAAGACCTGGGGGATTTGTACGAGGTGGACCTTTCTGCCCTTGATCCTCGTACCCACAATGTTGCGTTCGAGTTGGCGGTCGATGTGGAAAATCCGTTGTTGGGGGACGAGGGTGCCTCTGCTGTCTTCGGTCCCCAGAAGGGTGCGTCGGCTGACGATATCAAGCGTCTCGACGCTCTGCTTGAGTGGATCGCGGACCTGCTCAGCGTGAAGACTGGGGCCGACAGTCGCGACGTTCCTGGGTCTGGCGCCGCTGGTGGAATGGGTTGGGCGGCGATGGAGGTGCTAACTGGAACGCCACGGCCCGGCGTTGAGATCGTCGCGGAGATGGTCGGCCTAGTCGAGGCGATGAAGAGCCAGGACCTGGTGATTACGGGGGAGGGGCGAGTCGACCCCCAGACTCTCTCCGGCAAGACCGCTTACGGGGTGGCGCAGGTGGCGAAGGCCTGCGGGATCCCAGTTCTGTTGCTGGCGGGGAGCGTGTTGCCGGGGGCGGAGAGACTTCTGGAACACGGAGTTACGGCGATAGTTCCGATCTCGGACGACGCTGAATCGCTGGAGGAACGCCTGGCACGAGGCGAAGAAAACCTGGAACACGCGACGGCAAGAACGCTAAGCGAGCACCCGGCTTTCAGTGACCTCGCTACAAAGGGGTAGTTTGTACCCGAGAGATTGGCCTCGGGAAACCCAAGCCCGGTTGCGCACCCTAAAGTTGGCAAATCCTCGACGAGATCGAGGTTGCACCCGACCCGGGGCGCAACGTTCAGGGGGACGCTTCCATGAGGCAAGCAGACGTTCGTAGTTATTCCGACTTAGTGTCCGATTGTTGTGGCTCGACACCACACGCTAAGTACCCCGCCGTACTTTCGCCTACTACGCGTAGTGTTTTCGAGGCGAGATTCGGGCTTCGCCCCTCATACGGTAGGCAAAGCTCAGGTGGGTAGTGCTTGGTCATAGAACGTTTGTGAATTTTCAGCCCTGGGACATGTTGAATGCCTCGAACCTCTCCTCCAAGTTATCCCGGTTCGGGTGGTCAGCCTTCCGCGACGGCAGAATGATCGCTTGCCCGTCCATCTCTTGGAGGCCGTGTCGAAGCATGGGCCCATCAACCTCGTGCAACAACCCCGAGTTGATATGGATGCGATAGTCGGCGTCGATCCCCATGAAGTTCTGGTCGTACGCCGCATGGTGGATCTTGCACATGGACATGCCGTTGGAGGTCCGCGCGAGCCCTCGTTCATGCCGGTCCGACAGAATGTGCGCGGCGTCGAGTAGTTCCGCATGCCGAAAGTGACACACCGTGCACTGCGTGTCGTAGGCCCGCAGCACCATCGCACGGAACGCGGGTTGGTGAACCCGCCGAGCCGCCTCGCTGGTGGCCCATCTGCGCTCAACCTCAGAGGGAGCGTGGATGTCAATGTCGGCAAGTTGGGAGATGGCGAGGGTGACCAGTTGCCGCTTGTGGTCCACTCCTATTACCTTGACCGGGTATATCGGCAGGTAGACGTTTGGTTCGAGCTTGTGGAAGAGGATTATCTCCGCCCCCAGTTCATGCACGGCAATCAGCTTCTTGTTTACCCCGCCAGAAACGTTCTGGAAGGAATACTCCCAGACTCCCGGCACGATTTCTTTGTCGGGATAGGGTCCGCCCGGTGTGCTGACAACTGAGAGAGTCGCACTGAATCGGGCCGGGTTCCAGATGCCACGGCTGTAGTCAATGAGTTGCAGCTTCTGCCCATCGATCTGGTAGTTGAGAAGTTGCTCCCGAGACAGCGTCCCGTCGGTGTGCGAGGTCATCACGTCGAGATCCGCGAAGATCCTCTTTCGTAGCAACGTTTCCTCGGCAAGCTCCATAACGGCAGCGTACAGACTCAAAGCAGCCCATACGCGACGTTTGTCGGGTTATCCAGGCATTGGAGGATGTTCTCCACTTTGTGAGAACGAGGGAACCAAAGATTGCGTCGGACCGGGGCTTTATACGCCCTTCGTCAGTTGCGAGACGCGTCCTTTTGTTAGCCCCAACATCCGCCCGATGTCATCCAGGGTGAACCCCTCTTCTCGCATCGCCGCGACGAGGATCCGTGACTCTTTCGCGGCCTCCGCATTGGCTCTGCGGGACTCTTCACGAAGGGTCTCAATCGCATCCATCCGTTCAGAGATATTGTCGGGGACAATCACTTTCACTTCGATCGCGATCTCGGATTCGTCGATCCCGGTTTGGTACGCGATGGCTTCAACCATCTCCTCAGTAGCCTCAGAAAGATGATGCACCTGCGACACGCACCCGAGCGTCGGCTCTTCCAGAACCCACCAGCGTCCTGATCGTGTGGCCTCAACGGTGTACGAGGTCATCTCCACCATCCCTTTCCCAAAACCGACTGAAACTGGTCAAAGAACTTCCGAGCTGCCAAATCGTCAATCTCCCGATGCCGTCCGAGCGTCCTTGAAACTCCACCGATCTGAATAGCTGTGTGTCGGTTCAGTTCAACCACTCTGAACTCGAGATTCCTTCGCCTGGGTTCGATGCGAAGCTTCCCAATCACGGCTTCTCGCTTCATTGACGATTCCATCCTAATCTAAACATTAGGATATAGGGCGCTATAAACTAATACTCGGCCAGACGACTCGAGGCACCACTACTCCGAGTCCCCCGACCATCAATTTGCTTCATCCAGCACAGGGAAGATTACGATAGCTTGAGCGGGTGACTAGAGTTCGACATGCACACTTGGTTTGTGGAGAAGCGTCATTGCAGGCCTCTGTGGGTAACCTGCTTCTCAGGCGGATAGTGCCGCATTTGTCGCCGTTTCAGTCGTCAACTATTCGTTTTCAACTAGCGCCATTTATGCACGGGAGAATTGCTGGGACGAGGATCCCTGGCTAACTAACCCGCTTCGCTTTCGCCTAATGGGCGTCGCTTTTTCGGTGCGAGATTAGGGTTTTGCACTCCGTGCGAGGGGCAAAACTGAACCAGTCATTTCGGTGCAGGGATGTCGGGCATAGAGTTACGCGCCGACTGCCTCCAGGTAGCGGACCAGTGCTTTTCGAATGAGTGCGGAGTCGGGGATACCCTCGACCTCGGCCTGCTTATGAGTGCGGTGATGTAGGGCTTCGGGGGTCCGAATGTGCCAAGTCTTGATTGCTTGACGAGGTTCTTCCGCTCGCGGTCGACCCGTCATCATCAGTGATTCTTTGGCTAGGGCAGTGTCGTCCGGCTACGAGGTGATTCGGAAGACGGCGCCCGCGCTCTCCATTCGCTCTTGTTGGCGAGGTGTCAGTCCTGCGTCTGTAATGAAGACATCAATGTCGGGAATGGTCGCAAACTGAACGAACTGAGCCAAACCGAATCGACTGCTCGCACAGAGGAGTACGTTACGTTGCGAACAACGAATAGCCTCCCTCTTAATCTGGGCCACACGCTGGTCGGGAGTCGTGAGACCCTTGTCAACGCTGACGCCGTTAGTTCCGATGAAGGCCAGATCAATTGCCATACCCGAGAGCATGTCTCGGGCCCAGAAGCCAATGGTTGCCATGGTCCTTTTTCTCACTGATCCTCCAATCATGACGACGTCATGACTAGAGTTCTCTGCAACTGACAGGGCAGTGTGCAGGGACGCAGTCACTATGGTCAGTTGCTTCGTTGTTGGTAGTAGCGGAACCGCCATGCCAGGAAGGTTCCCCTCGTCTACGAAGATGGTCTGTGCATCGCCAAGTTCCTTGGCGCCCGCGTCGGCGATCTTTGCGTATGTGTCGGTCCTATACATTTGTCGCTCGTGAATCCCGAGTTCCCAGAGACTGCCCGGTACGGCCATCACACGTCCGTATGAGCGGCGAACCAGTCCCTGTTCCTCAAGGATTCGGAGGTCGCGGCGGATTGCGTGGGAAGAGGCATTAAGGCGTTCACAAATCTGGGTGACTGAAACGTCCCGTGCCTCACGTACCAACTCGACGATCAGTTGTCGGCGCAATTGTGCATTTACGGGAGCCGCTGGAATCGTTACCGGACTAGAGTCGAGAACACGGATCTCTGAAGCGTCAACCTTTTCTTGCTCCTTCACCTCGAAACCGCCAATCGTAACTGTGCGCTAAATGCGCATTCTATAAGGTTGAATGTGCACCGAGTGTACGGTGTGCCCCTCTTACGATCAAGTTGCCGGGAGCCTCACGCAAAGGTTGCGAGTAGGACCCGCGCACTGAAAGTGCACAACGAGGCACTAGAGGCGAGGAGGCCCGAATGAGTATCAAGCGAAAGCTGACTGGGTTTGTCGCTCCCCTGTTCGCGGGAGCGCTAGCCCTTACTACGGTGGGTTGCTCCACCACCCAGCCCGGATCGGGCGGGGCCGAGGATCCAGCAAGCGGGGGAGAACCGGCTTCAGCGGCCGTGGAGAACAGTGACATCTCCGTCGGTTTCGTAATCAGTGGTATCAACGGAATTTTTGCCGATCTGATCGATATCCTTCAGAAGGATGCGGACGAACGAGGCATGACGTTCACCGTTAAGGAAGCGCCTGAAGTCTCCAAGAAGATTACCGCGATCGAGAACTTCGTTGCTTCTGGTGCAGATGTAATCATCGTCCATGTGGACGATCCGAGCGCTCTTCAACCGGCTGTCTCTGAGGCTCAGGCTGCGGGTGTAAAGATTATTGCGTACGACATGGACCTGGAGACGTCAGACGCATTCGCTGGCGTCGACAATCACACGTTCGGTTACGCAATTGGAAAGAATGCGGCGGAATGGATCAATGCGAACTACGAGTCGTCCGAAGAGGTTCCGGTCGGTGTTCTCAACTATCCGGACTTCAGCTTCCTGGTTGAACGAGAAGAGGGCATTCTTGACGCCTTGAACGAACTGGCTCCGAACGCGAAGGTTGTCGCAACGACCAAGGCCGGTTACAAGAATGAGGGTGTGGACGCTGGCGAGACCTGGCTCCAGTCCAACCCCGAAATTCGTGTTGTAGTCGGTATCAACGACGACGGTGTGCTAGGACTCTATGAGGCATTCAATGCAGCGAACGTTGGTGGGGACGAGTATGGACTGTTTGCTGGCGATGCCCTAGATGAGGCTATTGCTGCAATCGACACCGATGGCATCTATCGAGCAACAGTGAGTACCAACTTGCTGAAGACTGCACCAAAGTTTATTGATGCGGCAGAGGAGCTGGCAAAGACCGGGACGGTCAAGGAACACGACATCATGTTCCCGTTGACGCCCGTTACAAAGGAGAACCTGCAGGAATACCTGGAAGGCAACCTCTAGTTAGACATTCTCGGGTGGCCTTCACCTGGGGCCGCCCGAGAATGCCTGGCCATCTGGAACGAGAGGCAGGCGGAACGCAATTGGACCCAATTCTTTCCCTGCGGGGAATCACAAAAATCTATCCGGGCGTGGTCGCGTTGGACGATGTTTCAATTGACATTGCCCCCGGAGAAATACATGCATTGATCGGGGAAAATGGTGCCGGAAAGTCAACCCTAATCAAGACCATCACAGGGGCCATCACTCCTGACAGTGGAGCCATTGTCTTCGAGGGCGAAGAGTACTCCTCGATGACGCCGGCCCTGTCGAAGTCCCTGGGTATTGAAGCTGTGTATCAAGAGTTCAACCTTGCTCCATCAGCCAGCGTTGCAGAGAACATCTTCATGGGTGACCGTATCGGCGGAGGCTGGCTCTTCAGCGGCGCCAAGGTTAAGCAGGCGGCTGCCAAGGTACTCAAGCAGTTCGATGTGGATGTTAATCCCTCCGCTCTGGTCAGCGAACTCACCGTCGCTAAGAAGCAGATTGTAGAGATCGCAAAGGCCGTAGCCAGTAATGCTCGGCTTGTAATCATGGACGAACCGACCGCCCCTCTTACTGACAATGAGGTCGAGGTCCTCTTCGAGATCATCAGGCAACTCAAAGACCACGGCGTGACGATTATCTACATCTCTCACCGACTTGAGGAGCTGTTTGAAATAACCGACCGGGTGACAGTGATGCGAGACGGAAAGGTCGTTGAGACTAGACCCACCGAAGATTTCACCAAAGCCTCACTCATCGTTTCGATGGTGGGTCGGACTCTAAGTGAGAGTTTTCCCCCTAGAGACATCGAAATCGGTGATGTCGTCCTCGAAGCCAGGAACATGAGTGGTGACGGTGTGGTTGACGCATCGTTACAACTACGTCGCAGTGAAATCCTGGGACTTGCAGGCTTGGTGGGAGCAGGGCGTACGGAACTTGCGAGGTTGATCTTCGGAGCAGATCCACGAAGCTCGGGTCAAGTCTTTATGCACGGAGAAGAGATTTCGATCAAGTCCCCGGTTGACGCACTTCGTAATCGCATTGGGCTACTAAGTGAGGATCGAAAAACTCAAGGAGTAATTCTCCGGGCCTCAATAAAGTGGAATGAATCAATAACAACTTTGCAGAAGCTTTCGCGTTTCCTCGTCATCAACCGTAAAGAAGAAGACAAGGCTGTTAGCGAGCTTTCAGAGCGGCTTCGCGTAAGAACGCCCTCGGTAGAGCAGCTGGTTATGAACCTATCAGGAGGAAACCAGCAGAAAGTCGCGCTTGCAAAGTGGCTCGCTAGTCAATGCGAAGTGCTGATCTTCGACGAGCCCACTCGGGGTGTTGACGTGGGAGCGAAACAAGAAATCTACCAACTCATGAACGACCTTGTCGCTGAGGGTCTCTCCATAATCATGATCTCGTCCGAGATGGAAGAGATCTTGGGAATGTCAGACCGACTGTTGGTCATGTCTGAGGGACGCATCGCCGGCGTCCTCGAAAAAGACGACTTCTCACAAACCGCCGTCCTGTCACTGGCTTCTAACTAGAAAGTTCTTACCGTGGAAGCAATAAAGAGATTCAGCAAGGAATACTCCGTTGTCCTCGTCCTGCTAGTCATTGTCCTGTTTATGGGGCTGATGAAGCCGAATGAGTTCCTATCGCTATCGAACATGTTCACGATTCTTCGTCAGGTCTCCATTCTTGGAATTCTGACGGTTGGAATGCTGTTTGCGATGGTCGCCGGTGGCATTGACCTCTCCGTCGGCTCGATGGTGTCGTTCACCTGCGTGTTAGCAGCCGTCTTCATGTCAAAGATGGGGTGGCCACCGGTATTGGCAATCATCGTGACTCTTCTGGTGGCCATGCTTATAGGGCTGGCAATGGGAACAGTCATCGTCAAGAGCGAGATATTTCCGATGATTGGCACGCTGGCGGTCATGACAATCCTGGGTGGTTTTGCGTACTTGGTCGCTGGTGGCAAGCCGGTATCGCCGATCCCCGAGTCAGTGAAGTTCCTAGCACAGGGCTACATAAGCATCGTTCCTGTCCCAGTCATCATCCTCCTTATCGTCTTGGTGGTCGCGGCATTCGTCTTGAATAGGACCTATATCGGCCGATACTTCTACCTGGTTGGGAGCAACGAAGAAGCATCCCGTCTGTCCGGCATTCCGACGGATAAGGTAAAAATTCTCTCCTACATGATTTGCTCCACGCTGGCTGGTCTCGGTGGCGTGATCATGATGTCCCGAGTCAGCTCAGGTCAGCCAAACGTCGGCTTAGCAATGGAGATGGACGTTTTAACCGCAGCGGTTATTGGTGGTGTTTCGCTGATGGGCGGTGAAGGCAAGATCGGTAAGGCTTTCTCCGGTGTGCTGTTACTTGGCGTGTTGCTCAACGCAATGACCATTCTGAACATCAGTGAGCATTGGCAGATGGTCGTCAAGGGCACGGTCTTTCTCGCAGCGGTTACCTTCGCGGGATTCCAGCACGTGATGGCCCGTCGGAAGAAGAGGGTGGCGCAGGCAGCATGAGCAATATGCCCCGCTTGTTCCTTACGCCGGACTATGGTGAGCCAGCTCCTGAGGTGATTATCGGCGAACCGCAGATCCTGAATCCGGAGGACGTGTCTGGTTCCCGTTCCGGTATTGAGGCCGAGTCTGTACGAAGTCTGATTGCTGCTTGGGGGCCGCTGTACTGCATGAGGAAGATGAACCAGGTGCAGACCGAGGAGTTTGAGATCGTGGTGGACGAGGAAGGCGCGCAAACGATTCCGGTTCGCGTGTATCGTCCGAGTGGCCGCGTCGAGAACGCCTTGCCAACTCTGATCTTCTTCCACGGTGGTGGATTCTGCATGAACAACGCGGATGTCTACGACCAGGTCTATCGGTATCTCGCTGGCGAACATAGCTTACTGGTAGTCGCAGCGGATTACCGTCTAGCGCCGGAGTACAGGTTCCCGGCTGCGCCCGAGGACTGTTATCAAGCAGTGCAGTGGGCGATTCGAAATGCTGAGGAGTTAGGCTCCGACCGTCACAGTGTCGTCATTTGTGGCGACAGTGCGGGAGGGAACCTCGCAGCCGTCGTCGCGCTAATGTCCCGGGATCGACGTGGCCCCCGTTTGGCTGGACAGGTCCTCATCTACCCGGTAGTCGTTACCCAACTTGCCGAGAGTCCGGAGTCCGAAAGACATTACGGCGAGGGATTCTTTCTTGAGTACGACAGCACAGCCCGGCCGATGAGCGTCTACGTCGATGAGGTATCTGGGGCCACTCCCTACGCCTCTCCGCTCCTCGCGGAGTCACTCGAAGGACTTCCCAACACGCTCTTTATCTCGGCGGAGTGCGATCCGCTCTTAGACCAGGGACTAATGTTCTGCGCCAGGCTGGAGGACAGCGGAGTGGAGTTCGATTATCTGTTGCAGCGGGGCATGATCCACGGTTTCATCAACATGCCCTACCGACAAACATTTGAAACCCTCGATGCAATCGGCGGGTTCGTCCAGGCCATATCGACCTCGAACAATATCCAGTAACAGAATCCGACCGCCAACTACTGTTCAACGAACCGACTACTTAGGAGCCGCCCGTGTCTAACAACTCCATCCAAAACCATGTCGGCTACGATCGTTCTGCGCTGGACACCGGCATCGTTCACATCGGGGTTGGCGGCTTCCATCGCTCTCATCAGGCATGGTACGTTGATGAACTCCTTCGCCAGAGCAAGGGCGACGGATGGGCCATCTGCGGTGTGGGCGTCATGCCCGGTGACAAGGCAATGCGCGATGCGCTACGACAGGAGGACATGAGCTACGTCCTCCTTTCCCGCGCCGCTGACGGAACCGAAGAGGTGACCCGGATCGGCTCCATCACCGAGTACCTCTGGGCACCAGAGAATCCGCAAGCCGTGATTGAGAAGATCGCTGACCCCGGAACGAAGCTCCTCACCCTCACCATCACCGAGGGCGGCTACAACGTCGATGACGTTACCGGCCAGTTCAACTTCGCGGAACCCGCTGTCGCCCACGATCTCACCGGGGAAGAGGCACCGAAGACAGCGTTCGGCCTAGTCGCCGCGGGTCTCAAATTAAGGAGCGACAACCAGGCAGGCCCCATCACCATCCTTTCGTGTGACAACATCCAGCACAACGGCAAGGTCGCCGAGGTCGCCTTCACCGAGTATGCAAAAGCTCGCTACCCGGAACTCGGTGAATGGATAGCAGACAACGTCACCTTCCCGAGTTCAATGGTCGATAGGATCACTCCCGCGACTAAGCCTGAGGACATCGAGTATCTCCGCTCCCACTACGGGATTGAGACCGCTTGGCCCGTGGTTGCCGAGGACTTCGCCCAGTGGGTAATCGAGGACGACTTTGTTGCGGGTCGCCCTCAGTTTGAGTTGGTCGGTGCCCAGATGGTCAGCGACGTCGCCCCGTACGAGAAGCTCAAGCTTCGCTTCCTCAACGCTTCCCACCAGGCACTCGCCTACTTTGGCCACCTGCGGGGTTACGAGTTCGCCCACGATGCCGTCCGCGATGAGACCATTCGCGCGCTGGTCACCGAATACATGCTGGACGAAGCAATCAACACCCTCGACCCCGTCCCCGGAATCGACGTTCGCGAGTACAGTGCCAAGCTACTAGAGCGTTTCGGAAACGAGGCGATCGCTGACACCCTCGAACGACTCGCCACCGACGGGTCTGACCGCATCGCCAAGTTCGTTCTTCCTGTTCAGCGGGACCTTCTGAGGCGGGGACAACGCTCTCCTCGTACCTCTGGAATTGTGGCTGCGTGGGCGTTGGTGAACGAACTAACCCGCACCGGCGAACGGCCCGCACTCGCAAAGGACAGACAGTACGAGGAAATTACCCGCCTCTTCACCGAAGCCGACGGCAATCCCGAACTAATGATTCGCTCGGAAACGATCTTTGGTGACCTCGCAGAGTCCGAGGAGTTTGCAGGGCGCGTGGCCCAGCAGTACCACCAACTGGTTGCAGCAAGATCAGGGACCGTCAAACCGAGTACGAATGCGGCAGAGGTAGCGGCCCGGTCGGCGACCTCCATATAGATGACCATCTAAGACAAGGAGTATTTTGCAATGACAACGATGCGTCAAGCACTTGCCACCACTGAGCCTGCGATCATAGTTCAAACGGTCGAACGACCGACCCCGAATGATAACGAGGTACTACTACGTAGCTCACTCGTGGGCATCTGCGGTTCGGATACCCATGCACTAGCCGGTAACCATCCGTTCCTGTACCCACCTTACGTTCCTGGACATGAGGCAGTCGGCATTGTTGAGGCTGTTGGCAGCCGGGTGGATTCGGTCGAGGTGGGGACGCGGGTTATCCTCAAACCCAACCTTACCTGCGGCAAGTGCGAGAACTGTGTCCGCGGGCGATCGAATGCGTGCCAATCCCTCGCCTGGATCGGATGTGACCCGTCCGGTGAGCATCCGGGAGCGCTCGCGGAGTATGTGCTGGCCTCAGCACACAATGTCTTCCCCATTCCAGAGCATATTTCGGACGAGGAAGCCGTTCTCATCGAGTGCCTCTCCACTCCCGTTCACGCCGTCTCGCTGGCGGGCGACCTTCACGGCAAGGCTGTCGCGATCATCGGGGCTGGAACCATTGGTCTTCTCTGCCTGATTGCAGCGAAACATGCGGGTGCGGAGAACGTTGTCGTCGTCGACCTGGACAGCTACAAGTTACAGCGTGCGACAGACCAGGGGGCGGCGGCTGTTGTCGACGCTTCAAAGCCAGATGTTCCCGAAGCTGTCATTGTGCAGCTTGGAGGTCCAGCAGATGTTGTCTTTGACTGTGTTGCTCACGAATCGACAATCGGTCAGGCGCTCTCGATGCTTCGCCGTGCCGGCAGTTTGATGATTGTTGGCGTCCCGCCCAAGGAGATAACGGTCAACATGCCGCGCGTTCAGGATTGGGAGATTCGCGTCCAGGGATGTGCCGCATACACAGAGGTCGACATTCTCGTCTCTATTGACATCGCGTCTGAGGGCGGTATCCCTGCGGACCAAATTATCACCGGTCGCTACGTCCTAGAACGTTCGGACGAGGCATTCGAGGAAGCATCGGCGAACTCGTCGGGAAAGGTGGTCGTCAGCTGCTGGTAGCGACATGGGTGTGGTAGTAGCGGCTCCGCGTAATCTGGGGTTCGTTTTGAAGGGTGAAATCCCCGCTAGGAGCATCGCTACCGCTATGTTTCCGTGAGGAATTGGAGTTTGAGGATGCAGAACTCCTCTGCGCCGGTGACCTTGGGTTGCCGGCGTTTTACCGGTTAAGTAACGTCACGCCAAGGAAAACGCCTGTTATCAATTCGTGACGTTGAGAGCTTGCCATTCGCTTATCAGTGGACAAAACTAGTCTCGCGACCCAAAACGATTTGGGTGGTGAGAAATAGCAGTTTCGAAAACAAATATTAGGTGATCGTCGACAACGGTTGTTGACGGGTTCGCGGTCCAAAGTGTGTTGTCTCTTTTGTCAACGGTGGCAGAGAAGAAAGTAAAGGGGAAAGTTGATGCGAGAAATTGCAAGGGTGGCCGCTTGTGCCGCCGTCGCCTCGCTAGCGTTTGGGGTAGCGGGATGCGGCAAAGGGAGTGCTTCTGACCATCAGAGTGGCAGCGCTAGCGGCAGTGGCGACTGTGGCCAACTAACAGTCTGGATTCCCTCTAACGCTCAGCCGACAGAGAGGGAAGCCTACCTTTCAGTTCTGAACAGAATTGATGAGCAGCATCCCGAGTTCACTTTGAAGATCGATGAGCAACCGGATCTCTCTAAACAACTTCTTGCTGCTGCGGTTTCTAATGATCTTCCCGATATCACGAGTTCTGACAGTAACCGTCTGGGTGTCTTTGTTAACGCGGGGGTTTTCGTCCCATTGGATGACATCGTTCCTCAGGAAGTCATCGACGATACGCTCCCCTCAATTCGGGACGCAACGGTTTGGGATGCGGACGGTAAGCTCTACAACGTGGCCCAGTGGGACGCCGGACTTTCTTTGTGGGCAAACAAGGCGATGCTCGAAGAGGTAGGTGCGCGAATCCCTACTTCCTACACAGAAGCCTGGGATCGTGCCGAGTTCGAGGAAATTCTTAAGTCCCTGAAGGACAAGGGATACTGGGCCATCGACTTTGGTCAGGCAGACCAGACCGGTTCGAAGTTCTACTACACCTACCTTCCGGTGGTGAAGAGCTTCGGTGGTGACTGGATGGATCGAGACACCATGAAGGCCGAAGGCGCGCTCAATAGCGCCGGAACCGTCGAGGCGTTCGAGTACATGAACTGGCTCGCGGAGCAGGGCTACGTTGATGTCGCCGCTGACAACGACACCGGCCTGTTTGAGGGAACCACAGCAATGCTTCTCTATGGCAACTGGGTAGAGCCGCAGGCGCGCGAAACTCTTGGCGACGACGCAATCCTCGTTCCGATTCCGGACTTCGGTCATGGCGTCTTCACGGGATCGGGTTCTCAGACATGGGGTATCACTACCAAGGCTGAGGAGCGCGGTTGCATGGCTGAGGCAGGAATGGTGATCAACGATCTTCTTGAACCGGACAGCATCAAGGAAATGACGCTGTCGAACGGTTCGATTCCAAGCCGATTGAGCGTCTTGGAACAGGATGAACGCTACCAGGAAGGCGGTCCGCTGTACCTGTACCGTGAGCAGCTTGAGGGTGGAATTGCCGTAAACCGTCCGCAGACGCCTGCGGCCGTGTTCGCTCGGGAGAAGATTGGCGAGACCCTCATTCAGGTCATGGCCCATGGTGATGCCCAAGGTTCTCTGGATCAGGCCACCGCAGAGATAGATCAGCTCATTGAAGACAACAACTACGCTAACTAACGTCGAGATACAGGAAAATCCTGACTCAATGACCGAAGTAGATTATCGCCCGGCGTGTGAAGGAAAAACACGCGCCGGGCTGAGCCCAAAGTTCCGCCGAAATGGCGGAGCTTGGCTCTTCTGCTTACCCGCGCTACTGACATTTGGAACATGGACTATTGCGCCGTTCATTATGTCGGTCGTCAATTCCTTCACCAACAAACAGTTCTTGATGTCGCCAAACAACCCGCTCAAGTTCGTTGGGCTAGAGAACTACAAGCGAGTCCTTTCGTCCCCTGAGATGGGTGCGGCAACCGTCAACATTGTCGTCTACATGCTTATGGTCGTCCCGGCAGTCACCATCCTGTCCCTACTGCTGGCCATTCTCTTGAACAACAAGATGAAGGGCATGGCGATTTTCCGTGCCATTAGCTTTAGTCCGCAGGTCGTTTCAATGGCCGTAGTTGCGGTGATTTGGGCCTTCATCCTTGGGTCGTCTAAGACCAGTTTGTTGAACTCATTCTTAGGACTGTTCGGGATTCCGGCGCAAGGTTTCTTGAGGGATCCGAGTCAGGCTCTTGCCAGCATCGCGGTGATGAGCATTTGGACCGCCATCGGCTTCAACATGATCATCTTCTTGTCGGGATTGCAGTTCATTCCCTCAGACCTGTACGAGGCCGCATCGATCGACGGGGCTGGTCCGACCAGGAAGTTCTTCAGTATTACGGTCCCAATGCACAAGAATTCCATAGCTTTCGTCATTATTACCAACGTGATTAGTTCGCTCAAGATGTTCACTCAAGTGTTGGTCTTGACGCGCGGAGGGCCGCTCAACTCGACTCTCACCCCGACCTACCTGATCTACGAGACTGGTTACTCAAAAATGCAGGTTGGCGTCTCTTCCGCACAGTCCGTTATCTTCTTCTGCGCGGTCCTTGTTGTCTCCCTTATCCAGTCCAAAGTTCTGTTGAAGGAGGATTGATCGTGAAAAACCGTGTGCTTTTTTGGCGGGTGTTTCTCTACCTGCTTCTCATTGTTGTTGCCGTGATTTTCATTGCACCGATCCTGCTGATGACGGTCTCGGCGTTCAAACCGACCAACCAGATCATGCTGGACATGTCCGGCTTGAGGGCCTTCCTGCCCGTGGGCGAACTGAGTCTTGACAACCTCGACTACCTGTTCAACAAGCTAGACGTGGGCCGGTTTTTCATTAACTCGCTGGTTGTGACGACCATTGCGGTGGTGGTGACATTACTGTTCGACTCGATGATGGGGTTTGCGCTCGGGATGCTGCGCTTCAAAGGGCAACGTGTCCTGCTGACCCTGGTGCTTGCCCTGATGGTTGTGCCAAGCGAGTCGATCATCATCAACCGAATGGTTATCGCGAACGAGTTCAACTTGATTGATACTCTTGCCGGCCTGATTCTGCCTTTTCTATCAACGCCCCTCTATATTTTCCTGTTCTACCAACACTTCCGCGGTATGCCTCGCGAACTCATGGAAGCCGCAGAGATCGATGGCTGTTCCTTGTTCCGGACGTACTGGAAGATCATGATGCCGCTCTCAAAGCCGGTTATCTCAACGGTCGCCATCTTGACGTTTGTTAAGAGGTGGGGAGAGGTGGCCTGGCCTTCAGTCATTGTGCGAAGTAGGGAAAACAATGTCCTCCCTCTAGCCCTGCAATCCTTCTACAGTGACCTAGGGAATGACTGGGGTCCGCTATTTTCATTGGCAGCACTGATGACGATTCCGATTCTGATTGTGTTCTTCATTTTCCAGAAGCAGTTCATTTCATCGATGGCTCATGCGGGAGTGAAAGGTTAGTAATGAAGATCCTCGTGATTTCTGATATCCACGGGAACATCGACGCGCTCGACGCGGTGTACAACCGGGAATCCGATGCTGATCAGATTTGGTTTGCGGGAGATTTCGTTGATTATGGGCCGTTCCCGAAAGAAGTGGTGCGATGGTGCGCAGGGCATGACGTGATAGCCGTAAGAGGTAATCACGATGACTACCTACTGGTGGCGGATGAGCGCAGTAGGCATCAGCCCGTGGAGGGATCGGGTCACAGAAAGTGGCTCGATTACACCCGGGAACAACTCTCAGCTGAGGATATCGAGTATCTGGCAAGCGTTCCCGAAAGCGTCGTTCTTGAGGCGGACGGGTTCACGTACGTCATGAGGCACATGTTCAATGGCTATGACCTGATACTAGGAACGCATGAGTTTGAGCCGTTCTGGGAAGAGTTCGGCGGCCCCAAGGATACAGATCAGAAGCGGGTCATTCTGGGGCACACCCACAGGCAAGGCCTTCATCTCCTGGGTGACGGGGATCTGTGGTTGAACCCGGGAAGTGTTTCGTATCGGCGTCCCGATGAGACCGACAAGCGTGCGCACTACGCGGTTATCGAAGATGGCGTCATCGAACTGAGGCGCCTGAGCTTCGACAGAAGCCGAGCCCTTAGGGTCTCGTTGGAAGAGGTTGTCAAGGGATCAATGCTAGAGACTGAACTGCAGGATGCTATGTTCTTCTTCGGTGATGCGCCGACGACGCGGAGTCCTCTTCCAACTCCAGCTGAGGCAAGTGCGCTCATGGAACAGTTGGGTAGGCGCAGCGATGGGTGATTCGCAGTCAGAAGAGAGCGGGGATACAACTGCTAGGGTCTGTTTGAAAGAAGGGATGGCGTTGTTAGAGCAGCCGTTCCCCAGACCAATAGTTCATTTCACTCCGCCAGAGAACTGGATGAACGATCCGAATGGGCTGCTGTTTGTAGAGGGCGTTTATCACCTCTTCTACCAATACAATCCCACGGGGCTTACTCATGGCAACATCTGCTGGGGACATGCAACCAGTCCGGATCTAGTGACGTGGACACACCTCCCCATCGCGATTCCTAGTGATGAGAAGGAATGGGTCTACTCAGGTTCTGCGGTCCTTGATGCGGGCAACACGGCGGGCTTTGGGCCAGGCGCGCTTGTCGCGCTCTACACGTCGATGACCGGTGATAATCAGTCGCAGTCGATTGCCTACTCTAACGACGGTGGCGCGACCTGGGAGAAGTACCCGAAGAACCCCGTCCTCAGTCGGAACTCGCGGGATTTCCGCGACCCGAAGGTATTTCGTTATGAGGATAAGTGGGTGATGGTCGCGGTTGAAGCGCCAGAGCGCAGAGTACTGTTCTACCAGTCTGAGGACCTAAAGGAATGGGAATACTTATCCTCGTTCGGCCCTGCCGGTGCCATAGGTGGAGTGTGGGAATGTCCCGACCTGTTTCCTCTTTCCCTTGAGGACGGGCGAACACTATGGGTCCTGCTTGTGAGCATGAATCCTGGAGGGGTGGCGGAAGGGTCTGCGACCCAGTACTTCCTGGGCACGTTTGACGGCGTGGAGTTCGTGCCGCTCGAAAATGCTGGTGACGACGAGTTTGGCCCGGTGAACTGGATCGACTGGGGTCGTGACTGCTACGCAGGTGTCACGTTCAGTAACCTTCCGCCTGACCAACGGGTGTTTATCGCATGGATGTCGAACTGGGACTACGCGCAAACCGTTGGCACAAGTCCCTGGCGAGGAGCTATGACTATCGCTCGGTGCCTGACGCTAAAGACAGTTTCGGGGGTGCCCCAACTGTCTGCTGAGCCAATCACGTTGCAGGCTGAGCCGGTCTCCTCGTTCGAAGGGGAGGTGAGTGGTGCCGAAGAAATCAGGTTTGATCTGCCGGTAGCCGCACGAATCGACATGCTAATCAGGGCCGGTCAGAGCCCACTGATACTCGAGGTGGAAGAGGAGGGATCGCCAGTCAGAGCCGCGTTCACTCTCGCGGATGAGCGCGCTTCGTGCGTGCGAGAGGTCAGAGGCTTGACCCCTGAACCGGGCCGGGTAGTCGAGGAGACCTCGGCACCCTTGCCCAGGGGTCTTGAAAAACTTGATCTGACGTTGATAGTGGATACCGGGTCCGTCGAAGCGTTCGTGGCTCAGGGAACACGGGTTCTCACAAACCTGGTGCTATTCGAGGGCGGAAAGAGGTCAGCGGTCCTGAGGTCTGCTGGCGGCGAGCCGATCGACGTCGACCGATTTGAGATCAGGAGCCTGGCGCCGTAGGGAAGCCTGGCGTGCTTGCTTGGACATGCGCACCTACTGATGTTTGACTGAGTCTCGTTCGACTAGCCAGCCTTTGATTGCCTCCGTGCCCTGTTGTCGGTCGGCGTCACGCCTGACAATTGAAAGGGCGATCTCAGCGGCTCGCCTACCCATTTCCTCGTGCGGCAACTGTACTGTTGTTAGTCCAGGCAGGACCGCGTCGGCAACAAATGGCATGTTGTCGACCCCAACCACGGATAGATCGCCGGGAATACTCAGGCCTAGTTCTCTTGCAACCTGGTAGACGCCCATCGCAAGACGGTCGCTGAAGGCAAAAATGGCGCTAGGTTTATGGTCTTCGAATAGGCGGGTGGCGGCGTCGCGGCCTGCCTCGGCGGATGAGTCCAGTTCTGAAGCGTAGGTTATTGGCTCTAACCCGGCACGGAGCATTGCGGCTTCATAGGCTCGCCTGCGTTCGCGTGAGGCGGGGTTCGGGCTCGTTACGGTGATGTGCGCTATGCGTTTATGCCCGGTATCAATCAGCTTGTTGACAGCCAACGTCGCCATCTGAGTTTCGTTCGGAACCACAGAGACAACGTTCTGGGTGGGGGTAAACGCGTCCACTAGGACCGTCCGGTCCGGGTCTAAACAGTCAGGAAGTATGACCTCCCGGTGGTGCGCCGCAGCGTAGATGACTGCGTCGACCCGCTGTGCAAGCAGCTGAGGGATTTGCGGATCATCAGAGCTGTGCTCTTCCACGTTGATCATCATCAGCATAAACCCGTGTTGACTAACTACCGACTGGGCACCTCTCACGATCTCACCCGAATAGGGCAGTGTGGCAACTTCCTCACTGATGAAGCCGAGAACGCCCCTGCTGGCAGAGCGCATTGCGCGAGCTACGGGATCCGGCGAGTATCCCAGGTCCCGCGCCGCCTCGAATACGCGTTGCCGAGTTGATTCGCTGACCTGCCCCCGGCCACTGAATGCGTGGGACACCGTGGTGATCGAGACGCCCGATCTCTGGGCGACTTCTCGGATGCCGACACCGTTGCCCACGATGCCCTCACTTTCTTGCCCACACGTCCCAGCCGCTTAGGCCAGGGAACCCGAAGAGGCTCGGGATCCGCCTCGATCACCGGTTGAATACGGTCTCTGGGTACTCTGCCCTTTTGGTAACGAAGAACAGTCTATGTCCAAAGGCGACGGTTCATGCATAACGTTGTTGTCGGATGGCGAACGTATGCTCAGTGAATGCACAGCCCGGAGCTTCGATTCGTTCCCTACCGCCGTAGGGCATTCGACTATGCGAACTTCTCGTGCGGTGACGAGAATCTGGATGAATGGTTCCACCTGTTCGCAGGTCAGAATCAGCGAATGAATCGGGCACGGACCTTCCTGCTGATCAACGAGGCTGTGGATTCATCTCAGGTGATCGGCTACTTCTCACTAGTCAACTGTCAGATCACTCCTCTGGATGCGGGACGGATTCTATCAACGCTTCGGGCTTGAGTCATTTACGGATGACCAACGAAGGTTGTTCATTCCCACACGCAAGATTACGACTTCGATTGACGCCGCGTCGAGGTGAAAGTAACGTGAGTACCACGTACATACAAACGGAGTGTTCTGGAGGTGATTTGGTGTCCGGTTCAGTCAAGTCCGAACGCATACAGTTACGCGTGACTAGTGGAATGAAGGACCTGATCTCTAAAGCGGCGCTCATAGCTGGTCAAGATGTAACGTCTTTTGTCTTGAGTTCCGCGGCTGCAAGTGCTCGAACAGTCATGCTCGAAGATCAACTGATCAAGCTTTCTGAAGCAGACATTGCTCGGGTTGAAGACGCCTTGGATGCAGCAGAAGTCCCGTCGCCTGAACTGGTTGATTTGCTTCGATCAGTAGCGACTAAAGAAAGGTCATCGAACTCCTGAAACTCCAGAAACCGTTCCTGCATTCTTGATGGGTCGTTCCTTAGGGGCTCAGCACGAACCCAATCGGAATCTCCAACAGAAGTTGCAGATTGGCCAGAGAGCTTTGTTTGCACCCCAAATGTCGGCAGGTCGTGTTGAACTTAGTTCATTGCAGTCAAAGACGAGCCAGGAGTGACTACGCATGGGTGCGGTTGACCTTCCAAAATACAACGACTTTCACTGGTCCACGCTCCAAGCACTGCGTGCTCTGGGTGGGTCCGGGTCCATCGATGAGATCAATCAGAGATTCCTCGCAGACTCTGACTTCACCGAAGAACAGCGTAGCGTTCTCCACAATGATGGGCCTAAGACTGAAATCGAGTATCGAGTCGACTGGGCCAGAACATACCTAAAGGGAATGGGTTTGGCTGAGAATCCCGATACCGGTTTCTGGTCCCTAACGGACGAAGGTTGGCGGGTAGAAGAAGCAGACATCCCCTCACTACGACGTGCATACCTGGACCGTATGAGTAAAGAAAGAAAAGCAAGGCAGGCACCTGGCGCCGAAGACGTAGTTACTGATTCGACCCTCGCAGATTCCGATGTCAGTAAGGTTCGCTACTGGCTCTACGCGCCGGGCAAAGGGGCCTCCCTCTGGGATGAACTCCATGATAGAGGTGAGATGTCGATCGGATGGGAAGAAATTGGAGACTTATCTCTGTACGCGTCAAAGGAGAACATGAAGGACGCGATGAGGGAGGCGTTTGGCACGACCGATAGCTACAAGAATCAGGCACACGCGACATGGCAATTTGCCAATGAAATGAAGCCGGGAGACATTGTCTTCGCCAAGAAAGGCATGCATGAACTCGTTGGCCGAGGCAAAGTCAAGTCAGACTACCAGTTTGAACCTGAACGCGGAGTTGACCGGTCAAACATCCGGGATGTCGAGTGGATCAATTCAGGTAGCTGGGAGCACCCCGGTCAGGCAGTGATGAAGACTCTTACCGACATAACGCCAGACAAGGAGTACGTCGCCAAACTCGAAGCACTCTTCACTGACTCAGATGAGGTTGAGGTTGAGGAAGAACAGAAGACTTACCCGCCATATTCGGCACAGGATTATCTCAATGACGTCTATATGAGCGAGGATCAGTACGAGACCCTCAGGTATTTGATCCGCACCAAGAAGAATGTAATCCTTGAGGGAGCACCTGGCGTTGGGAAGACCTTCCTTGCCAAACGACTCGCTTACTCGATTATGGGTGTCAAGGACACCAGTCGGGTCATGATGCTTCAGTTCCACCAGAGCTACGCATACGAAGACTTCATTGAAGGCTACCGTCCTCATGAGACTGGGTTCGAGTTACGAAAGGGGCCGTTCTACAAGTTCTGCAAACAAGCGGAGATTGACAGCGACAACGACTATTTCGTGATCATCGACGAGATCAACCGCGGAAACCTGAGCAAGATCTTTGGTGAGTTGTTCATGCTGATCGAAGCAGACAAGCGTGGAGTTCCACTTAGCCTCCTCTACTCCGAAGAAGCATTCTCGGTCCCGAGGAATATCCGCATCATCGGCATGATGAACACGGCGGACCGTGGCCTCGCAATCTTGGATTATGCACTCCGGAGGCGGTTTGCCTTCTATACGGTTCAGCCTGGATTCGACTCGGACGGCTTCAGGGAGTACGAGTCGAAGATGAATAGTCACGAGTTCAGCAAACTCATAAGCGCCGTCAAAGCGCTAAACGACGAGATCAAGAAAGACGAGGCCCTGGGTGAAGGCTTCGTCATCGGTCACAGTTACCTCTGCGAACTCAAGGAAGACACCGTCAGCCCAGAAAGACTTGGAAGGATTATCGACTTCGAACTAGCTCCCCTATTAAAGGAGTACTGGTTCGACGAGCCCGACAAGGCTTCGGATTGGACCTCACGCCTAAGGGTAGCCATCAAGTGATCCCCGTAAAGAACGTCTACTACATGCTCGCGTATGCGTTCTCTGCCCTGCGAAGCAAAGGCAACGCGAGCCTTGAATCCGAAGAGTTCGAGAACATCGACGACCTGTTCGCCGCAATCCTCACCCGAGGCATCGCGCAACAGGTCAAACGTGGACTCAAACACGAGTACATCGAAGAGGAGCAAGTTGTCTCCGTCCCCAGAGGAAAGATAGACGTCTCGGCGACCATCAAGACGAATTCGATGATTCAACATGAGATCGTCTGCAACATCGACGAGTACTCCACGAACGCTTATCTCAACCGCATCCTGAAGACAGCTGGTCTTAGGCTCCTCAAGTCAGACGCCGACAAGACACGTAAGAAGGAGCTCCGACGAGTCCTCGCATACCTCCACGACGTCGAACCGCTCGATCCAAGAAATATCCAGTGGAAACAGCACTACGTACGCCAGGATCAGACATACAGGATGCTCGTTTCGGTAAGCCGATTAGTCATGGATCGTCGTATCCACGGTTCGAACGAGGGGAACCTCCATCTAGAGCAGTTCGACGAGGAACATATGCCTCGTCTTTTCGAGCGCTTTGTCCTCGAGTACTTCCGTCAAGAACACGGAGACAAGGTCAGTGCCAATGCCTCACTCATCCCATGGGTGCTCGACGATGACTACAACGAATTGCTCCCCACCATGCGCAGCGACATCACCCTGACTCCCAAGGATCCCAATAACAACTCAGTGCTGATCATGGACACCAAGTACTACGCAGACAACTTGCAGCATAGGTTCGCCAGGGACAAGGTGAAGTCAGATCACCTGTACCAAATCTTCACTTACGTGAAGAACAAGCAAGCGCAACTACAGCGGGAGGAAACCCCAAAGGTAGTTTCAGGCATGTTGCTCTATGCAAAGACAGACGCAGAAACCCAGGGGACTGTTTCAGGAACGGTGTTTCCGGCGGTTTCATTTAGTAGGTCTCCGCGGCCGGCCAGCGGTCTGCGAAGGTTATGGCGAATGCGTTGAGAGCGGGCTTCCATCGCATTGTCCATCGGACTCGTCCCGCACCT
>WPCI01148903.1_pt1 | contig 36477 bp, 43 predicted proteins | sample 5399871 | NCBI WGS metagenome assembly WPCI01 (sample SAMN12869469, study PRJNA574797) | sludge metagenome | isolation source: wastewater treatment of pH7 | place: China:Beijing | collected 2019-05-20 | reverse complement strand
CAGCTTGAAGCTTATTTTTCGGGAAAACTCAAGACTTTTGATGTAAAGCTGGCTCCGCAAGGAACTGAATTCCAGAAATCCGTCTGGAAAGCTTTATGTGAAATCCCTTGTGGAGAGACCCGAACTTACGGGGAGATCGCAAAAAGAATTCAGAACCCGAAGGCTTACAGGGCTGTCGGGCTTGCAAACAACAGGAATCCGATTGCAATAATTGTGCCCTGCCACAGGGTTATCGGGGCGAATGGAAAACTTACGGGCTACGCGAGCGGGCTGGATATAAAAGAGTTTCTACTAAAACTTGAAGAAAACAATTTGAAATAAGAGAATTACATAAATTTTATTTAAGTTCTCTGCAACACCTATCCAGTTCTCTTTGAATACTGTCAATTTTTTCTAATTGCTCTCTTTGAATGCTGTAAATTTTTTCCAATTTATATACCATTATCAAAAACAACAATGGTATTATAATATAGAATATTATCCCAAAAATAGCTCCAAGGATAACTATTACTTCGCTAACCCCTATCATCGTTAAAAACCCTTTAATTTATTATGATTTTTCACCTATTTGTAACTTTGCAAAAATAAATAAAAGGAGATCCCAGTATGGAGCTCAAAGACAAGATCGAGAATTTTATCAAAGAAGCCGCCGTAAACCCTGGTACTGAGATTCGATATCGTGAACCTCTCGTAGGCTACGCTTCAGCCAGAGATCCAATTTTTGAGGAAATGAAGAAAATCATTGGCTCTCATCACCTGCACCCAAAAGAGATCTTTCCCGAAGCAAAAACGGTTGTCTCGTTTTTCCTGCCGTTTGAAAAAGAACTTGTAAAGCTGAACTGGAAATCTCAGGGACCTGTAAAGGAATGGATTCAGGCTAAAGGAGAAACAGACCGTCTGATAGGAGAAATCAGTGAGAGACTGATTGTTGAGCTGGCAAAAAACGGCATAGAAGCAGTTGTGCCTTCAATTGTTTTTGATTACAAAAATAAGGGTTTTGCTGTTACATGGTCCCATAAAAGTGCAGCTTACGCTGCCGGGCTGGGCACTTTCGGTGTCCACCAAATGCTGATCACGAAAGCCGGATGTGCTGGCCGTTTCGGGACAATACTGATTTCTGCAGAGATCCCTCCTACTCAACGTCCGGCTGAAGAATTCTGCCGTTACAAAAAAGGAGAAAAATGTCTTGTCTGTGTGGACAGGTGTCCGGCTGGTGCCATTAACATAAAAGGGGTAGACACAGAGAAGTGTTTCAGGCTGCTTCAGGAAAACGCAAAGGCTTTTCCGGAGCTTAACCAGCTTGCCTGCGGAAAATGCGCAACCGGACCCTGTGCTCTCAGGTCTCGCTGAAACAAACTAAATTCTTTTTTTTCTGCGAATTTAGCGATTTTAATTATTTCGTTTTTTCGAGATGTTAGGGTCCAATGTTAAATTTCCTTCAAGTAGATTGCTTATATCGCTGTTATCGAATTATTCTTCGAGATATTCTGATATACATTTATCCCCAGGTAGACGCCTCTATAAGGCGTGCAGAGATCTCCTTCAACTATGTTTTTCTCGCCTTCCTTGTAGAGCGAAAATCCAAGCATCATATTCGTTCCTTCAAATGGTGGGGTTATGGTAACTGCTTTTTCCCATGTTGCGTTGTCCCTGAGACTTATATACTGCTTATCAGGAGGTAAAGGCAGAGGCGTGTTTTCAAGCTTAACCTCCATTGTATAATTGACAGGTTTCTGCTCATGGTTTACAATTCCAACTATTACGGTTCCATTCCCTCCAAGAACGTAATCTACTGGATAGTTGTCGGCTTTTCCTTCAGGCCCCAGGATATAAAATTCTGTGTAAGGTTCCTTTAAAGACTCTCCTGTTTTTTCGTTGTTCATTTTTTCCCCGCACCCGGATGCGAGAATAGAAAGACTGATGAAAATCAGTATGAGTATTATTTTTGTATACTTCATTTTCTCCACACTTCTTCTATTTTCCTTCTATATTTTTCAATGTTTGACTGTATCTCCTCACATCTTATTATTATTTTTCAATTCAACATAGCCTGAAATAGCAAAAAAGCCGAATAATATGTATGTCTATAATTTCCCTTACCACCGATTTTGGAGGCCTCTACCCCGCAGCCATGAAAGCCGTCATTCTTGGAATTAACCCCGAAGCGCAGATCGTTGATGTAACCCATTCTATCCGGCAGGCAAGTATCAGAGAGGGCGCCTTTGCACTGTACTCGCTTGTCCCTTATTTCCCGGCTAAAAGCGTGCACGTGGGAGTTGTCGACCCCGGAGTGGGGACTTCCCGCCGTGCCCTTGCCCTGAAAGCAGGTCCGGAAGGTGAAGAACAGTTTTTTGTTGGTCCTGATAACGGGCTTATGATCCCTGCAGCCCGCCGCCTTGGAGATATGGAAGTTTATGAGATCACAAACAGGGAAATAATGCTTAATTCGGAAATTTCTGCAACTTTTCACGGCAGGGACATTTTTGCACCTGTAGGGGCCAGACTCTCTAAAGGTATGCCAATCGAGACTGTTGGGAATAGAGTTTCGGATTTTGTAAACCTGGATTTCGAAAATTATGGGGTTGATGGGCAATTTCTTGTAGGGGAAGTCGTTTATACTGATAATTTCGGGAATGTGATTACAAATATCCCTGAGGATGCGGTCCTGAAGTTCCGTACTTTCGGCTCACAGGTGGAAGTTAACGGCAGAAAAGTCTTTTTTGTTCAGACCTATGGTTTTGTAGGGCAGGGAGATGCGCTTATTCTTATTGGCAGTCATGGCTTTCTGGAAATTGCAATTAACAAAGGTAATGCGGCTCTGCAGTTCGGACTCAGAAGTGGAGATACTGTGACAATAAAGGTCCTTTGAAAAAAAGCCGTCATTTATGCGGGTTAAGGGCATAGAAAAGCGGAGAGTAAGGGAAATACCTTATCCTTCGTTTTTTAATGTGCTAATCCGTGATACTTCGAGCCAGCTTGGTCAGAACTTGAATTTAAGATATTCAGCTTCCTCCGGTGCAGGCTAAGCAATTAGTATTTACAGTTCTCTTTTTAGATAAATCATGTCAACAAGCTGTTTCCCATTTTCATATATTGGATGGTCATAATTGTCAGTAAAAAATTCCTGATACGATGCGACTCCGTAAAACCACAACTCTTATAAAAATTTAGAGTTACAGGGCTGTTTCCTGTTCCGACAAGAATAGTTCTGAAATCTGGATAGAAGGAGAACAGAAACTTTATCAGAGCTTTTCCATAGCCTTTTCGCTGACAATCAGGCTGAACCGCGATGTTTTTTAGTTCGTAAATACCGTTTGATTCTTTTGTAACCACGCATTCAGCTTTTACCCCATTGTCATTCAGAACAAACATTTCGCCACGCTCGAGATATTTATCTACCATGTCTTCCTGCTCGTCCGCCAGCAATAGCAGATCTATATATTCTTTTTTACTTCCTGTAACTTTTATGATTTCCATGTCAGGTACCCCTCAAGTCCGTATTTATATCGCTAAATTAACAACCCGATTATAGCCTGGACTCGATTATAGTTTAGTAATCGCAAGAGGACAAGCAATAACTGTCCTCTACTGAATTATTCCAGGTATATCACAAATCCAAACCCCTTGCCAACAGTCCCAGCCTGTAATGAATGATTCGGATTATACACGTTTACGTCCATAAATAATTCCAGTGTATTTCAACTCCTCCCTTCAAACGTAGGGTGAAGTTGTCATTTCAGTGCTAGAAACTGCAAGTCGGCGAGCCGCATCAGGGGTGATCCAGGTCTCAGCAACGGGGGAGACCCAGGTATCCGCGGCAGCAACCCTGGCTTCCGTCTTCTGAGGGAATTGTAACCACTTCCTACTTTCCCGCTTTACCACTCAAGTTAATAATTGAAGTACAGTTGGATTCCAAAAGATGAAGCTCGAAGGCTTGAAGCGTGCGAAGTCGCCGAGCTTGAAATGTAAATGCCTCTACTTTAAAAAATAGTTACGTTTTTTCTGGCAATGAAACACTTTTGATTTCTCTACATATATTCTCATGCTAGTGGTTCAATGTACTTCTTAAGTGTCAATTTCTGAGTTCTACACTTGGAAAAGCCATTTGCTTCGCAAACGTGACCAGACACGTTTGATACGATATTCCGGTTGCCCTGTTTTTCGTTCCTTACTTATCCACACATCGGTTTTAAGTCCTCTTGAGGGAGCGAAGCGACCGAAAAGGACACCGTGCTCCCGAAGCGGAACTCGGGTGCCGAAGCGGAACTCGGGTGCCGAAGCGGAACTCGGGTGCCGAAGCGGAACTCGGGCATCACATCCATTCGTAATGCATTAAAACTTCAGGATTGAAACTCTGCATTAAACTGTTTTCCGTATATCCAAAAAAGAGACAGCCTTCACAGTTTTCTACGATCTCTTCCCTGCGCTGCGCAGAGTTCTTCCATACCTTTTCAAAACCGTCTTTCATAACGTTTCCAAGAGGTTCCTGATGCACACGGCAGGTCTCGGCAGTTCCGTCATGCGTAACGTTAATAATAATGCCGCTTGCTCTGCATTTGTAATCCTTTTTTTCGTCCCTGACCATCCCCAGGTAGGTCTTGGAATTGATTATGGGGTAGCCCTTTTCTTTCATCTCGATTATGAGGTTAACGGTGCTGCGGAACTTTTCCTTATCCCTGATTCCTATTTCTTCCCATATTTCCCGGCTGATTCCGGGGAACTCATGTACTGGTTCAAAAGAAATTTTCACACCCAGTTTTTCTGCAAGCAAAATAAGGGTTTCAATATCATCAAGGTTCTTTCCTGTGAGCACGCAGTTCATCAGGATCGGGTTTTTCTGCTTCTGGAGTTTTCTTACCTCAATAGCTTTTTTCAAGCCTTTCAGAAGGGTTCCGAAATCCATTTTCCTGATTTCTTTATAGCTTTCTGTCCCGTCTACTGAAACCGAAAGGTAGTCCACATTCTCAAGCTCTTCCACTCTTTCGTAAAGAAGCTTCCCGTTCGTGACCATGGAAGTAACCATCCCGAGTTCCTTTGCGCGAGCCATTATGAGGGGCAGGTCCTTTCTGAGGAGAGGTTCCGTGGTCCAGGCATTGTAAACTCCGATTCCAAATTTTTTTGCATCATTGAGCAGCCTGAAGACCTCGTCTCTGGACGGTTCTTTTCCGGGTTCTTTCCTCCAGTATTCACAGAACTTGCAGCGCATATTACAATTAGCATTTACGCCGTGAGAGAGGACAAAAGGGCGTTTTTTGATTCTTATTTGCCAGAGTGCTCTTGAAGCAAGGATGGGATCAAATCGGGACATAACAATCGCGTTTTGTTTTTCTAAAAAGAAATTCGGGTAAAAATGGAAAAGGGGGTCATTAATATCTCCATAGCTATAGCACCCTTTCAGTTCGGGAACAGTTCCTATGTAGATTCCATCTTCATCCTTTTCGATCAACACGACAAATTTTTGCTTGTCGTATTGACTGCTTCATACTCTCTATCTTATTCTATAAATAGGTAAATATGATTTTGAAGATGTGTAGGGAATCTGTGGAGACTTATGGTGTGAGTTCCATCAGTTAACTTTAGAACCAGGGTTGAATTATAATGTTAATCAGAGATATAAAATTGAGAAATAAGTCCGTGCAGATTTAATAATTATTTTTAGTATGTAACAATTATTGCAAAGTTTTGCAGTCCAAAAAAAAGAGAGCCCGCCCTGAGGCGAGCTGAGATATTGAAATTATCCGAAAAGGGCACCGAGTCCGGCCATCCCGTCTTCTTCGGCATGGTCTTCTTCTTCCTCTTCAGGCTCTTCGGCAGGAGCTTCTGCTGCTGCGGGTGCGGCTGCTGCGGGTGCGGCTGCTGCTGCAGGGGCTGCAAATGCTGCCTTTGCGATAGCTTCTTCGATGTCCACGCCTTCAAGGGCTGCGACAAGGGCCTTTGCCCTGGCTTCGTTCACTTCGATACCAGCTGCCTGAAGAACGGCAGTGATTGCTTCTTCGGTAATTGCTTTACCAGCGTTGTGCAATAAGAGAGCTGCATATATGTATTCCATCGTTAATCACCTAACTTTGTATTAGCGTAAATGTAAATCTGTTTATCCGAAAAGGGCACCGAGTCCGGCCATTCCATCTTCTTCGGCATGGTCCTCTTCTTCCTCTTCAGGTTCTTCTTCCTTCTTTTCTTCTTCTGCGGCAGGAGCTGCTACTGTGGCTGCTGCGGCTGCGCTTGCAGCTGCCCCAAGAACTTCTCTCAGGTCGTCGTCCACGGCATTTGCGTCCTTTTCTGCGGCTTCGGATGCAACGGATGTCATCTGAACATGGGCTTTTGCCAGCAAGGAGTCCATGACTCCAGGTTCAAGGATAACAGCATTGACACCAAGGTTCTTTGATTCTGCATAGGCTTTTGCCAGCAGGGTGCCGATTGTTGCGCCTGTCGGGTATGCTGTGTTGACCGAGAGGTTGAAAGCGTTCTGAGCTGCCCTGATAATGTCAGAGAAGTACTTGCTTTCATCAACTGCAAGGAGTTCAGGCTCGTAAATTGTCCCGTCATCGTAGGCGGCTCTAAGGTCAAGCCCGACGATAAGCGGGTATATTTCCAGCTTTGAAAGCATGGTAGCGAGTTTCTGAGGGACTGCCTCGCCTGCTTTACAGACAACCTTTGTTTCCTTTACTGCCACCTTTCCGGCATCGATTGAAGCGGGAATTCCTGCACTCTGGAGTTCACCCAGAATCGGACCGGGCGGAAAACTGGTGGGCCCCTTCTGGACAATTATGTCCTCTGGAGCTATTGCGCCTGCTTTAATCGGAGAAGGAGTCTTTGTCTGCTCAAGCAGTTTGTAAAGCTTGAAGGGACTTTCATTGGTAAATATCAGAGCGGTCTGATTGTCCAGATACCTGGTCATTTCGGGAATAGATTCCCCAAGCTGGTTTAAAGCACGCTCTGTGAGGGTGTTCCTGGAGACTTTGAGCACCGCAACGTCCTTAAGGTCCCGGCGGATCTTCTGGATCTTGGTTGCGAGGATGCCTTCGATCCCAACCATCCCGAAAACTTTGTGAGACTGGATGAGTTCCTTAATATTTTCAATTTCATCCTTTTTCCACTGCGGGATGTGCTCGGTGTGATGCCTTTCTTCTGCCATTTACACCACCCTCTCTGATTTTCCCATGGTTGTCGTGACATAGACCGATCTCAGGTTGTGCTTGCCCTTATCGAGGACACGCTCAAGCCTGGACATAATAGTCTCTATGTTTTCGGAAAGGTCGTCAGGGTTCATGTTCCTTCTGCCGACAGCCACGTGGAAGGTAAGTCTGTCTTTTGACCTGAGCTTGACTGCGTTTTGCTTGCTCTGAATCAGTTCACCGATGTCCTTGTTCGGCATGAGCGGGATAGGCATCTTGCCTCTGGGTCCCAGAACAATACCAAGGTTCTTACCGATAATCGGCATGAACTGAGTTTCTGCAATAAAAAGGTCGCATTCGTTTGCAAGAACTCTGGCTTTATTTTTGTCAGCAGCCAGCTCTTCGAGCTCAACGTCAGAAATAACATACGCAGCACCGGCAGCCTTTGCTCTCAGGCCAACGTCACCCTTTGCAAAAACGCCGATCTTCAGCTCTTTTCCGAGCCCGTGCGGAAGAATTACTTCTTCATCGACTCTGTTCTTTGGTTGGTTCATGTCAAGGTTCTTTAAGTTAATCGCCAGATCCACGCTTTCCGAGAAATTACGCTTTGGCGATTCCTCAATTACTTTCTTGACAGCTTCCAGTATAGTTCTTTCTACCATCTTGTTCCTCCCCGTAGTGTTTGAACTTCATGTCCAGACAGCCGTTCCGGCTTACTACGGTGGTCGTAGGGGGCTCCCCTTTCCGGGTTCTGTTACTCTCAACAGTAAGCCACCAATAACATCCTCTTAGTTATTCTAATCGAAAACTGTTCAAGGCTCTTGTGCTATTAGTGGTATCCAATTTAAAACTATTGGTGTACAGCCAGATCCCGGATTTAAAAGGTGGGAGGAGATAAAAGGCTTACCACGCCTCGTTTGCAAGCAAATCGTCAAATTTGCCTTCATCGAGTGCTTTCTGGCAGTCCTTTGCCTTCATTCCCTCTACATTCACGCCCATAGGGACACAGGTGCCCATGACCTCTTTCATTGTAGCTTTGAGGTCGTAAGAAAGTACGTCTTCCTTTTTCATACGGGCGATCTTTGCAACCTGAGGGATTGTCAGGTTTCCAACAACCTCACTTCCTGCATTTCCAGACCCTTTCTGGATCCCAAGCTCTTTCATGACCAGGGATGCAGTCGGTGGGGTACCTACCTCGATTTCGACGTTTTTCTTGTCGTCAACAATTACTTTCACAGGGACCTGCATTCCATTGTAGTCCCTTGTTTTTTCGTTGATCTTTTCGACCACTTCTTTTATGTTAACCCCGAGCGGACCAAGTGCCGGACCTAATGGTGGTCCGGGATTCGCTTTTCCTCCGGGGACAAGTGCTTCAACAATACTTGTCATCTGAGTCTCACCGGTTTTTATAAGTATGAATTTTGTAGATCTGTTTCAATCCACTCTGAGTGCTGGTGATTTTATTTATTAATAAGCTTGAATTTTCAGTATTCCCAACTGATCCGGGCTTACTCGTTCTCTTTTTTGAGTATTCTTACGGTGTCGCCACGAATCGTAATCGGGATCGGGACCACAGCATCGAAGAGTTCAACAGTAATTTCCTCGTGCCCTTCATCAACCCTTTTAACACGGGCTTTCTCTCCCTTAAAGGGTCCGGAGGTAACCTCAATTATAGCCCCTTCTTTGATTCCGGTAACTACTGGTTTTGGCTTGAGGAAATGTTCGATTTCCGAGATTGAAGAACTCCCCTTAACAAGGGCTCTTGCATGCGGGATTGTCTGGATTGCCAGTTCAACAATTCCTGATTTTGGAGCCTCTACAAGGACATATCCTTTAAGCTCGTCAGGAGCCAGAATTGCCCTTATATCCAGCTTTTCCTTTTTTGCAACCCTGGCAAGTGTCATTGCAACAGACCTTTCCTGGTTTGCTGTGGTTTTGATTACAAATATCTGGGAATCCTCACTCATTTGGCCACCCACTGGGGCAACATTGTCAGCAGTACATATATTATAAATCCAACTGCGCCCACAGCCAGAATCCCGGCACCTGCAACTTTGGCAATGGTCAAGAACTCTTCCCTGGACGGTTTTTTAGTAAGTTTCAGGACCCTCAGGTGTGCCCGAATTGCCTGACCAACGCTTTTTGTAGTTATATTCGGTTCTAAGGCGGATTCTACCAATTAATTCACATCCAGGTTTTATGTACATATTTAATTTTATCTGGAATTTCGCGCACAGTTCTTCTTCTTTATGGTATATACCCGAATATGCTTTTTATCTCGCAGAATTCGGATTTTACTTTTCAGGAAGAACGGGCGGATTATATTATTGATTCCTATTATATGAAGATATCACTGGCACGATCTATTATACATCTCAAATTTTAGACGCAGGATTATTTTTCATATAAAACCCCTAATCGTGTCAGCAAAAATTTTCTTTTTTTGGTGCCGAATTGTATCGGCATCATACTGCATTTACCATAAAAATAGTTTTCGATTGGATTTATATTTCTACGTTCCTTCTTTTTAGCTTAAGAGGAGGAAAACAGTATTTTTCTCCAACCGAACGTTTTTATCCATTTTTACTTTTTCATCTCTCTGATCACTCTACGAAGTCAATTCCGTACTTATATGTGATGTCCTTATCGTTTCCGTGCCCATATATCTGAGCGGAGGTAACTCCTGTAACCACTATCATTGTACGTACTGTCTTTTCGAGGTCCGGATCAACCTGGGCACCCCAGATAAGGCGAGCATTGCTGTCTATGCGGCTGTAGACTTCCTGTACCACAGATTCTGCTTCAGAAATGGTCATGTCAGGACCTCCAACCACGTTAACGAGGGCAGAGGTTGCACCGGATATGTCCACATCAAGGAGCGGGCTGCGCAGTGCTTTCTGGACTGATTCGACAGCTTTGTTTTCACCGTCAGATTCTCCAAGTCCTATCATAGCAACGCCCCCGTTCTGCATTACAGTCCTTATATCTGCAAAGTCAAGGTTAACAAGCCCGGGCTTTGTGATAAGTTCGGTTATACCTTTTACAGCTCTCATAAGGACTTCGTCAGAGACCTTAAAGGCAGCCTGCAGAGGAAGCTTCGGGACTACTTCAATCAGCTTATCGTTTGGGACAACTATTACCGTATCGGCTACGTCTCTCAGGCGCTCGAGGCCTGCTTCGGCATTTGTCCTCCTGACATGCCCTTCCACGCTAAACGGAAGAGTCACAACTGCAATAGTAAGGGCGCCTGAATCTCTGGCTGCCTCAGCAACTATTGGTGCAGATCCTGTCCCTGTTCCTCCTCCAAGACCCGCGGTGATAAAAACCATATCCGAGCCCTGGACGATCTTGTTAATCTCATCAATACTCTCGATTGCTGCATCTTCTCCGATCTGGGGGAGACTGCCGGCTCCAAGCCCTCGGGTTTTCTTTTTCCCGATGAGAATCTTTTTGCCGGAGCGTATATGAAGAAGGTGCTGAGCGTCAGTGTTTATGGCAACAAGGTCTGCTCCCTGGATACCTTCGCCCATCATTCTCTGTATACTGTTTGAACCGCCGCCTCCGCAACCTACCACTTTGATAGTTGTTTTGAGGCTTCTCAGTATTTCTTCAAGTTCAGCGTCCACTTCTATGTTTTCATCAGAGTAATCCGAATTTGAGTTATTTCCCTGCCCACCACGTCCTTCCAGGGCAGATCGAGCAAGGGCTTCTTCCACAATGGATCTCATGCTACTGTTTTCCTCCATTCTGCTGGGGTGATCATTTGATGAATTGTATTAACTATAAGTATGTTACAACACGGAAAAAATTATTTTAACCATCACATATACAGTTTCCAATTTAATAGTTTTCCTTTTCTAGTTTTTGAAATTATACTATATATGTTTAATAATTTTATTAATGTTGTCCTATCTTCAGGTCTGAAGCTGGATTTTTCAGTCCTGAAATTATCTGGTATTTCTTTTTCTTCAAAATTTTCTTCAAAATTCTCTTTATTCACATAACCTTCTTTAATATCTTTTTTAATATCTTCTTTAACATCTTTTTTAATTTCTTTGTCTCAAATGTATATTTTTTTATTTTTTATATTTTTTTGAGGCTGGTTCCTGTATTTTTATCTTTCCCTTTTTTTCTGATTTTTTCCATGTTGTTCTTAATTTTACTCCCAGCCGAGCTTATTCACAGCCGCCCCATGTCAGTTTTTCTCCTTTTTTCTAATACTCTTTGCCAGAATTTTCTTTTTGAATCCGGTAAAACCAGTTATATTTTCAGTTACGCCTTTCCTCTGGATTCTCCCAGAGTTATGCCGGTTGCAATCAGATGGGCGACTCTGAGAGGCTCAGGAATGCTGCTTCTTATTGAAGTGAGACGGATGATCTTTTCTACGTTTTTTGCCCCTATCCCGGCTTTCTGAATATAAATAGGAGTCCCATTCCTTCCAGTAATCAGTTTTTCTATTTTTCCGGCTTTTTTTATTATTTTCCAGCGTTCCTCTCCGTCCGAGAAATGCTTCAGAGCAGATCGGATTTTTTCAAAATCTGGACAGGAACGCATTATCACAATAACCGGAAGCCCTGTTTCTCTGTAGAGTTCCTCTATATCGACAACGTTAAAGCCTCCATAAGTAATCCCATCAAGCATGATAACCCTGAGCTGGTTGTGATGCCTGCTGTTTTTTATCATTGTGACCATCACCTCTGTAGCGTCAAGCCCGTCTCTGGTAATCTCAGAGCGCAGGACTCCATCTATCCAGTCCCCTCCCCTAAAAACAGTCCCAACTATCATTACCTTTTCATTAAGAAGTGCAGAGTCATCTATGCCCAGAATTCGGATTTCGGGTTTTACATGAAAATCTGAATCCACAGCTACCTGTATGTCTGAATTCTAAAAATAGTTTGCCGGTTTCCCGTGAAGCCGCTTTAAGCAAAAATCAAAGGGAAACTGGAGTTTTCCGGAAAATAGGTGCCTTTAAAAGGCTTTTTTTCATTAGCCGGATTTTTACACGAACATGGTTTCCGGAAGGTTGGAAGGCATCATCTTCTGCGTATCCGCAGCCATGGACACCTTTTCCACTGCTTCGAGGAACTCTTCCATCTCAACCAGTTCCTTATCTCTTCTGACCGCGAACATGCCTGCTTCGGTAGCTATAGCTTTCAGGTCTGCCCCGCTCATTCCTTCGGTAGCTTTTGCAAGCTTTTTGAAATCGATGTCTTCTGCAAGAGTCATCTTTTCGCAATGGATTTTAAGGATTTTTCCCCTGGCTTCGATACCGGGCATGGGAACATGGACAAGCCTGTCAAAACGGCCTGGCCTGAGAATTGCAGGGTCAAGGACGTCCGGTCTGTTTGTTGCTGCAATAATCCTGATGTTCTTCCTCTTGTCAAAGCCATCCATTTCTGCAAGAAGCTGCATCAAAGTTCTCTGAACCTCTCTATCTGCGCCAGTTGTCTCGTTTAAACGCCTTGCAGCTATCGAATCCAGTTCATCGATAAAAATGATACTGGGAGCTTTTTTCCGTGCCATCTCGAAGATTTCCCTGACCAGCTTGGACCCGTCCCCTATGTACTTCTGCACCAGTTCAGAACCAACAACTCTGATAAATGTAGCATTGGTCCTGTGGGCTACGGCTTTTGCAAGCAAGGTTTTGCCCGTCCCCGGAAGCCCGTAAAGTAATACTCCTTTTGGGGGCTCAATTCCTATCCGGGCAAAGCGTTCAGGCGAAGTTAACGGAAGTTCTACTGCTTCCTGAAGTTCCTGAATCTGCTCGTCGAGACCACCTATCTGATCGTAATCAACTTCAACACTTTCGATAACCTCCATTGCAGCTACAAAAGGCTCTTCCGTGGAAGGGATAACCTCTGCAATGGCAAGTGTATGCTGGTTCAAGGCAACTTTTGCCCCTGGCAGCAGCTTTTTCTCGTCAATATATTGTGAGACGTTTACCAGGAACTGAGGCCCGTTACTGCTACGGACTATAATACGATCATTCTTGATCACGTCAATAACCGTACCAATGATCAGAGGAGAGGTTTTCATCCGATCTAGCTCGGACTGCAGCTTTCGTATCTCCCTCTCATATTTGATCTTTTGGTTCTCTAAATAGCGTTTTTCGGACTCTATCTGGCTGCACTGCTCTTCCAGAAAACTGTTGCGGCTTTCAAGTTGCCTCACTCGGTCCTGGACGCTTTCAGTTGTTTCCCCCAGCTCTCCAGGCTCGATTCCGTCATACACAGATCCGGGCTTCACAAGGTGACTGCGCATGCTTTCATCCTTACTCTTGGTACTTTCCGTCATGGAGCTCCGAATATTATTTAAGTTCATACCGTATATAGCGTTTTCGAAGTGATCAATATGCAGTGCGAAATATGTGGTGCAGAGATCCGCGGAAAGCCTATATGCGTTACAATCGACAACAGCGAACTCCAGGTCTGCCAGAAATGTGCACCGTACGGTAAGCCCGTTGATAAGCGGTCTCCCGTATCAAGGAAAGTCTCTCCGGTAGTTCGTACGGTACCACGAACTGAAAAGAGGCCAAAAAAGGATTTCTTCGATATTCTAAAAGACGAGCTTCTGGACGATTACGATCACATTATCCGGGAAGCTAGAGAAGCCCGAGGCTGGTCTCAGGAGGACCTGGCTGAAAACATCAAGGAAAAAGCATCTCTGATCAAAAAAATAGAACGCAGCGAAATAGTACCCGAAGATTCTGTTAGAAAAAAACTGGAACATGCCCTTAACATTAAACTTACCGAACGCTTGGATGATGCGGGGCAGGAAGTCTCTCATATGAAGAAAGACACCACCCTTGGTGATATAGTGAAAATAAAGCGCAAGTAACAAAGCTCAAGTAACAAAGCCAAATGATCCATGAGTTTTAACTGTAAAGTTTTATATTGAGGTTTTGTTCCACCAGCATAGTTTCCGGCAGGTTTTTCCTTCCGGAAACATATGAAAATCCGGAAACTAATGATGGAAATATTTACATCCTGAGAGATTCTCTTTTGGTTTTGAATCATACAGGTCCTTTTAATCCTTTAAATGCGTGCTTAAAAAATCAGCCAGGCGGGCTGGCTCAGATAGCCACCAGTTTTTCACTCTTTCGTTTGTTCTGTGTTTAATTCTTATTTTTTCTGTGTTTAATTCTTAATTTGAGCTTTCTTGCAGTTCACTTCATGGGTAAAATTTCAGAGTTCAATCTCTATATCATAGACTTTTTCCGGATTTTCTTTATGGATCGTCCAGAAAGGCTCTTCTCCATATGTTTCCATCAGCTTTATGGTTCTTTTAGGGATTGTCTTCGGTCCAAGTACCGCACCCGGCCTGTCAGGGTCATCAATATAATCTGTTTCCATCATAAAGCGAGTCCCCTCTTCAATTGCCTTTTCAATCGCCCCTTTAACCGATATTACTCCCGGAAAAATCCCCAGTTCCTCGCAGGTTTTTACAAGAGGGGGAGAGTAATGCTTGACTACCCTGTACATCTTAATTCCTGTTTTTCTTGCCCTTTCGGCTATGTCCTTAAGTTCGGGTTCCTGCACGCTTTCGGTATGGAGCTGAACTGCGCAGTCCTGTTCTTTTCCGAGAGAAAAGGCATGTTCCATAATTTCGTTTGAAGCTTCCCAGACATCTGAGGGTACGGGATAGTGCGGGCGTCCGGACTTTATTCCCACTGCAAGGCCTCTTTCCACATATCCTGCAGCAAGCTCAAGCCCCTTTTTCATGGTTTCTACTGCTTCTGATAGGTCCATATATTCCGTAATCTTTGAGATCTCAGCAGGATGAACTCCTAAGACCGGGAAAGCTCCAACTCCAATCTCCCGGATTTTCGATGCTATTTCCACTGTTTCGTCAAATACAGCAAGGTAATCTTCAGGTTTTTTAACCGCAATTCCAAGGGACCAGCTTGGTTTGGTGACCAGGATTATATGCGTCCCGCCTGAGTTCTTGAACTCTTTTACGGCTTCAAGCCCCCTTGCTCTCGGGTCTATATGCATATGGTTGTCGGTAATCGGAATTTTTGCAGGCATGCTTGTTTCCTCGAATATTTTCTAAAAACTTTCTTCAAGATTATCTATACCATTGAAACCAATTCTATTAGAGTACTAAGGAAGGGTTATATTCTGCAATCCCATATTTACTTCAAGGAATCCCATATCTATTTCCTGGAAGTATTGGTGTCTATATTATTACCCAAAAGTTGAAATATGAGCCTTACATTGAGTACGCCGCAAGATTCAATTATACTTATTAAATTCTTAGAAAAGTTCCCCCTTTTTTAGCTTTTCATCGCTACGGTTCTTTTAACACGAACCCTATAAATCTGGTGATAACATGACCAAAACCGCAGCAGTAATCAAAGGTGACGGGGTAGGCCCCGAACTGGTGGATGCAATGCTTAAAGTTGCAGAAGCCGCTGGCACTGATGTCGAATTCGTAATGTGTGAAGCAGGAGCCGGCTGGTGGGAGGAGCATGGAGGTAATTCCCTTATTCCTGAAGAGACCTGGCAGATCCTTGACAGTTCTGACGCATGTTTCAAGGGTCCTACAACCACTCCCGGAGGAATCGGCTCCCCGAGAAGTGTGGCTGTATCCATCAGGAGAAAGTACGACCTTTATGCCAATGTCAGGCCAATAAAAACCTTCCCGAATTCAAGTGCACCTCTCGGAGATGTCGAAATGGTTTGTGTTCGTGAAGGGACAGAAGGTCTCTACATAGGAGAAGAAATCCAGCTCACAGACGATGTATCCATTGCAATCAGGAAAATTACCCGGACGGCATCCAGCAAGATTGCCCGCTATGCTTTTGAAGACGCAAAAAAGAGAGGTTACGACACAGTTGTGCCAATCCACAAAAGTAACATCCTGAAATTGACCTGCGGCTCATTCCTTGAAGAGGTCGAAAAGGTTGCTCACGACTTCCCGGATATCGAGGTCTGGCCCTACCATATTGATAATATTGCCCAGCAGCTTATCAAGAACCCCCAGATCTTTAACAAGAAAGTCCTCCTTTCCACCAACCTCTTCATGGACGTGATCAGTGAGGAATGCTCAGCCCTTGTTGGCAGTATCGGGCTTATCTATTCCGCAAATATCGGGGACAACTTTGCAATGTTTGAACCTGCTCACGGCTCAGCCCCGAAGTATGCAGGCCTTGACAAGGTAAACCCTGTTGCAACCGTTCTTGCGGGCGCCTGGATGCTGGACTACCTTGGAGAAAAGGACAAATCCGACGCGATCTTTAAAGCCACTGAGCGTGTTATTTCCGAAGGCAAATACGTGACTTATGACCTCGGAGGAAGCGCAAAGCTCAGCCAGATGGCAGATGAGATCGCAAAATACACAGAAGAAATCCTGAAATAAAGATTTGAAAATCAATAATTCGAAAATCCGGGGATTCTCGGAGCACAATAAGTGGTAAAACTGATAATAAGAGATTAATTTGTGTAAGGTTAAATAAGGTTGATATCAGGTCTGAAAAACCTCACACCATTTAATCTGATATTTCTTTTTACCTTTTTTGTGACTTCATTCTTTTTCTTCTACAGGTTCCTGAATTTTCCCTCTGTTTTTGAGTTTTCCTCTGCCTGTTCGTGCAGGATCAGAGATTGGCTGATACAGGAAGTACTTTTCAACGTAAGCAAGGAGCTCTTCATCTGAGATACAGGAAACCCTCTCTTCTTTATCGTAAAGCTTCTGGATCTCTTTCTGGATCTTAAGCAGTCTCCTGTCGTCTTTTTCTACTACGGTTTCGACATCAAGGAGGTTATTTAAGGTTTCCTGAACCTTATAGCGTATTACTTCGAGGCCCGATGAATCACCTATGAGGAGAAGCCTTGTGCCCCCGACCAGTTCAGGAGGGTAGGGCTCATAGTTAAATGGATTTTTCAGGACGCCTGCGGCGTGGATGCCTGACTCATGGGCAAAGATATTTTTCCCGACAACAGCTTTATTTCTCGGGACTCTGAGTCCGAGCTCTTTTTCCATAAATTCCGCAAAACGGGTTACAGGCTCAAGGTTATATTTGTCAAAACCTTCAACCCTGTCAGCCAGGAAGAGAAGGATTTTTTCCATCTCGCTGTTTCCTGCACGTTCTCCTATTCCAAGGAAAGTCACACTTGTCCAGTTGGCTCCATGCCAGAAACCTGCAATCGAACTTGCGGAACCGAACCCGTAATCGTCATGGATGTGGGTTTCTATATTTTTGACCCCAATTTCTTTTTTAAGGTGCTGGATAATTTTCGGGATTCCGTATGGCTCATCGATATTCATGAACGGCATCCCGTACCCAACGGTATCGCAGACTCTTATTATACAGTCAGGGTCGATTTCCATTATCTTTTTTACAAGGGGGAAAACAAAGCCATAGTTATCAGCTCTTGTCATATCCTCAAGGTGAGCCCTTGTCTTCAGCCCGTGGTCAACAGCGTATTGAAGGGCATCGAGATATCTTTCTTCCGCCTCTTCCCTGCCTGAAAGTCTCATCTTGGAATGAATGTGCGTATCCGAGACCGACATCAAAATCCCGGTTTCTTCAATTCCGTCAACTTCCAGAATTTTATCTATGTCTGCTCTTGAAGACCTCGCCCATCCTGTAATTTCGGGGAATTCGTATCCCTTATCGAACATCAGGTCCACAGCGTCCCTGTCTCTTTTGTTGAATACAAAGGCTTCAAGTTTCTCGATCCCTATTTCGTGGAGGTATTCATAAATTTGAATCTTGTGTTCTCTGCTCAGGACTATTCCCGGCATCTGCGAACCGTCGCGAATGGTGCTGTCACTTATGAATACCTCGTTCCCATAGGGCAGCTTCAGCTTGGGGAGGTCCTCATATGATTCATATATTTTCATATATTCGTCTCCTATCTTTTTCAGGATGCATGGCCCTGTGTCGAGAGAGTGGGCTTACTCTGCTGGATTTTTGCTTCGAAAAAGATGCTGTTATGTATAAAGATCAGAAAATCAGGTATAAACCGAAGACGGTCATCTTCTTGTTAAAAAATATTTATTCTAAGAATTATCTATCGTTTTTCATTTCAGGGGCGCTTTAAACTTTCTTAAATAGACACTTCGATATTCATAGAATTTTCGTTAATATACGCTGTTATACTTAAAATCTCTTTCTTTTAAAATATCTATACTTTTTCTTAAATTTATAATTATAAAAACATTTTGAAGGTATATGGATAAATGTAAATTCCATACTCTCAACCTTTAATTTTTCCGGATTTCTTTTAAGAATTTTTTCTGATGAATAATCATCCGGTTTTCAGAGGGGCTCTATTCATGTTTTCAGGATACTATTATAGGATTCGGCTTACATGTGATGTAATATCTTTTATCTGTCAATTCTCTCTCCTTTTTATGTTTCATTAAAGTTTACTTTCCTTTGTTGCCCTTCTTGCCGATAATAAGGTATATCTACAGCAAGTTATATTTATAATCGGACAGATCTTAAATATCTAATATTATAAAAGTCTCTCACTATGCGACTGCATATGATTTGCCTTTTAATAATCACCTTCTGTCAGCTTTAATTGCTGTGTTCAATTAATATATTTTCAAAATAATATCACCATCTATTTAATTTACTTTAATATATTTGCTTTAATTTTCCCGAGGTAATACATGTCCGAAATAGTAAGTGTTAGCGGCGGTCCGACTAAACCGGAAATAATTGCAGTTTCCCTTTCCAAACTCGGACTTAAAGACGGGGACCGGTTTGCAGATGTCGGCTGCGGTACCGGGTCGGTCTCTATTGAAGCAGCCCGAATTGCTCGGAACCTGACTATCTATGCAATCGATGCCCGTAAAGAAGCTCTTCTCGCCACGGAAACAAATTTTAAGAATTTTGGGATTGAAAATGCCAGGATTCTAGCCGGCGAAGCTTCGGATATCCTTGGTTCAGAAAAGACTATTGATTCCATAGACTGCGCTTTTGTTGGAGGGACGAAAAACATTGGTTCCATACTTGCGAAGCTTGTTGAGAAAAAAGCCCGGAGCATTGTTGTAAACGCGGTCCGCATCGAAACCGTTGTCAGGACGATTGAGGCTATGAAGAGTCTGGATATTTTTGATGAGGTCATTCATGTTGCAGTCTCAAGAAGCTTCCCGATTGCCGGAGAGACAATGTTCAAACCCGAAAACCCGGTTTATATAGTTGTTGGAAAAAAGCAATCCTGAGATTCATTCTTTAATTACCATCAGATTAAATCACCATCAAGTTCATTAATTTACTCTTAATATTTACCTGTAAATTTATGGAGCGATAATATGTTAATAGGAGTAGGACTTGGTCCCGGAGACCCCCAGCTTTTGACCCTCAAAGCAGTGAACGTTTTGAAAAACAGCGATAAGGTATATGTTCCAGGCCGCCTGGCAAAAGACCTTGTAGCTCCTTATGTGGATGCAGAAATCCTTGAGTTCCCCATGATAAGGGATATCGAAGTCCTGAACACTCTCTGGAAAGAAAATGCAGACCGTATTGCCGACGAAGCAAGAAAAGGGACAGTGGCTTTCGGGCTTATAGGTGATCCAAACTTTTTCTCAACTTTCACTCACCTGAAAAAAGTTATGAACAGGCACTATCCGGATGTTGAGACCTCAACAGTGCCAGGAATAAGTTCTATCACATCTTTTGCTGCAAGGACTGATGTGGCTGTTGAGAGTTCCTTTGAGGTCAGTGACGGCTCTGATGTCGGGTATAAAATCCACCTTAAAGCTACACAGCCGAGAAAGATAATCGAACAGCTTGAAACCGAAGGGTACAGGGAGTTTATTTTCGCAGAGAGGCTCTTTTCGGACAATGAAACGATTATCAGCAAAAAAGAAGATATTCCGGAAAAAGGGAACTATTTCAGCATTATTTACGGAAAGAAGTAAAGCTGCATGAAACAAATTTCTAGCGATAAAATGAGGTTTGAGTATTGTATAAATTGAATTTCTGTAATAATTGAACTTCTGTAGACAATTGAACTTCTGTAGACAATTGAAAACCTCAATATGCAAATTAACCTCCTATAATCAAATTAATTCACTATAATTCTGAAATACTCAGGAAAGCAAAGGGAATGGTCAGATGGAAAGAAAAGTATATTTTGTAGGGGCAGGGCCTGGAAACCCCAAACTGATTACCGTTCTGGGACGTGAAATGCTCGAAAAAGCAGACCTTGTTATGTATGCGGGCTCCCTGGTAAACCCTGAAGTCCTTAATTACACTAAAGGGGAAACTGTGGACAGCTACGGGCTTACCCTTGACGAAACCACGAAAATAATCGCCGATGCGGTGGATGCAGGGAAGTTTGTGGTGAGGCTCCATAGCGGAGACCCCTCTCTTTACGGGTCTGTCATAGAACAGATGGAAGAGCTGAGAAAATACGATATTGAGGTAGAAAGGGTTGCAGGTGTCTCCTCGGTTTTTGCAAGTGCAGCAGCTCTCGGAACCCAGCTTACTCTTAACGGCGTTTCCGATACCCTTATCATTACCCGCCCTGCTGGAAAGACTCTGGAAAAAGACCTTATCCCCGAGCTTTCTGCTTATAACACCACAATGGCAATTTTCCTAGGCACCCAGAAGATCAGGGAAATAATGGACAAAGTCCGCTGCCCAAAAGATACTCCCGTTGCAGTTGTTTTCCACGCATCCTGGGAAGACGAAGAAGTTATTACAGGGACTGTGGAAGATATCGCAGATAAGGTCAAAGATGCAGGAATTACACGCTCGGCAATGATTATAATCGGCGGAGTTGTCGACCCTAAAAACTACAGGAGGTCCTATCTATACGGAGTGGCCCAGGAACCGCTGTAATTACCTTTGAAAGGAACAGGGAAATTGCATCAAGGGTAGCAGAGCATCTTGAAGCCGACCTCCTTCTCTACGAAAAGGGCATCTTCAGGAAAGCCTTTGAAAATTACGGGGCAATCGTTGCAGTCTTTGCCACAGGCATTGTGGTAAGGGATATTGCCCCTCTTCTCGATAACAAGTGGTCAGACCCTGCAGTGGTTGTTGTGGACTCAAACCTTAATTTCGCAATTCCTCTCCTTGGAGGGCATCACGGGGCAAATGAGGTCGCCCGAAAAATTGCGGAGTTAGGTGCAGTCCCTGTGCTTACGACAGCTACTGAAGTTCACGGCAAACCCTCGGTGGAGGGCATAGCTGACAGGTTGGGCTGCGAAGTCTTCAATAAACAATCCACAATAGCTGTGAACTGTGCTCTCCTTGACCAGAATGTGGAGGTCCTTGAGGTTAAGGGTCCCAGGATTGTTGTTGTGGATGATGATGTTTCCGTGCTTGTGAGGAAAAAGCAGGCTGAAAAGGATAAAAGTGCCGGAAACAGCTAAAATTAAGGTTCATAGCTAAAATTAGGTTTATAAGTCAATAAATAATGAAACTGCATGAAAAGCAGTGGACAAAAGATTACTGATGATACTCGGTATCGGAACCCGCAGGGGCATTACAAGGGAAGAAGTCCTTGAAGCCGTAAAACAGGCGCTTGATGAGTGTGGTCTGAGTCTCCAGGAGATTACGGCTTTTGCCTCTGCAAAACTTAAAGAAAATGAGCGAGGTCTGCTGGAAGCAGGCGAATTTCTCGGCATTCCGGTTAATTTTTTGCCGGATGAAGTGCTGAACAGCTACAACCCTCCTTCATCCTCCCAGGCTTCGCGCTTCGGATTAAAAGGGGTTGCAGAGCCTGCTGCTCTGGCTCTCTCGGAAAAACACGAATTGATTTGCAGGAAGAAAGTCTATGGCAGAGTCACAATCGCAATCGCAAGATAAGGCATCCGGAAAACTCTATGTAGTAGGGATAGGACCGGGCTCAGTTGAACAGTTAACCCTCAAAGCCCGGGATGTAATCCTCAATGCCGATTATGTTCTTGGAAACAGCACTTACCTGGACCAGATGGAAAGCCTTCTCGGCTCTCAGGAAGTGATCCGCAGTTATATGGGAAAAGAGGTCGAAAGGGCACGAAAAGCTGTGGAACTTGCAAAAACCGCAAATGTCGTCATGATCAGTGGTGGGGACACCAATGTCTACGGCATGGCAGGCATAGTACTTGAGGTAGCGGAACACGAGAACCTTGATGTGGACATTGAAATCCTTCCAGGGGTCACAGCGGTCCTTGCCGGGGCAAGCCTCCTGGGCGCACCAGTTGTTACGGATTTTGCGGTGATCAGTTTAAGCGACCTCTTAACTCCATGGGAAGTAATTGAAAAGCGGCTTAATATGGCTGCGGATGCCGACTTTGTGATAGGTCTTTACAACCCGAAGAGCCGCAAGAGAAAATCCAATTTTGCAAGGGCAATTGAAATTATTCGCAGGTACAAAGCCGATTCCGTACCTGTAGGGCTTGTAAAGAACGCCATGAGAGGCGAGGAAGAAGACCAGATCGTGACGACCCTTGGGGAAGTCATGAATTATGAGGACTGGGTGGACATGAGCACTGCTATTCTCATAGGCAACGGAGAGTCCAGGATCTGGAAGTCTCCGAAAAAGGATATAATAATAACTCCCAGGGGGTATCATAAGAAATATGACTACTGAACAAAAAGCCAATGAAAATGCAGGAAACCTTGAAAACCTCGAAGAATTTACCGAGCTTACAGTGGAAGTAGACCCCGAACTTGTAAAGATCTGCAATGACTCCGGGGCAAGGACTGATGAGGCAAAAGCCATCTACATGAAAAGCCGGACAATGATCCGTGAGATTGTCGGTAACTCCACTCCCGAAGACCGCTTCCGGCAGCGCTGTGTTATTGCAACAGGAGACCTTTCTGTCGCCGATATCATGCGTTTCAATAACGACCCCATACCTGCAGGCGTTGAGGCAATTAAAAAAGGTGCCCCCATTTTTGTGGACATCAATATGGTAAAATCCGGGATCACAAAAGCCGGGCATAAATCCGAAATCATCTGCGTGCTTGACGAAGACCCCGACGCTAAAATCGCCAACAAGTACGGGATAACCAGGACATCGGCAGGTTTCCTGGCGGCAAGGGAAAAACTCGATGGAAGCATTATAGCTATTGGAAATGCTCCTTCTGCCCTTATTATGGTCTGCAAGCTTATTGAGAAAGGTGTAAGGCCTGCCCTTATTATCGGTCTTCCTGTCGGTTTTGTCAATGCAGCCGAATCAAGGGAAATGGTCAGAAACCTGAAAATCCCGATTCCTTCTATCAGCTGTGTCGGGACCAGGGGAGGGACTCCGATGGCTGTTGCCTGCGTAAACGAGCTCGTAGCAATCGCAAGAGAAAGTGAGGAGTAATCTCCCCGCTTTCTTTTTTAATTTTATTTTTTCTCTGTTTTTTGTTCTGTCATCGGCTTATTAGTAGCCATCTGTATGATATTATTTCTCTTTTTTTTCTTTTGAATAAATTTATATCTGTAGCACCCTTTTATTACAGGAGTCAAGAATGGACAAATAGTAATGTGCCTATTCTTTTTCACATCTCTTTTTTGGGGTGAACAATTGGGTAATGCTGCTAAGAAACTGGTTATTTCAGGTATCATTATTTTAATTACTATTTTACTTCTCTCTATCTCTATTCATTTTATGTTTAGAGGACCGGCAGCGCCTTTTTTCGTAATTCATAATCATGACATTATTAGTCATGAAGTAACAGTTGAAGTATTTGATCATAATAGCAAACCAATAGTAAATGAAACATATAATCTGGAACCTCATCGCGATTTTACAAAACGTCGTCCTTTGAGTGTACAGCTCAACAGAGAAAAAGAATATACATTTAAAGTAACTATGGATAAACAAATCACAAATATAAGTACGATGGAAATTCCAGGTCGTAAAACTTCAGTAAACATTCGTTTATATACCAAATCTGGTGAAACCATTCCCTATAACCCTAATCGTGAAGCTATCCCTATTCTCGTAGAGATTGTAGAATGGATGTGAGAAGAAATTAATTAGACTTATTATTTTTTCTTCTCAGGATTGAAATTTAAACTGAGTACTGACCTAATAAATTTAAAATAGCCACCAGAAGTGATTCTGGTAGACCATCCAGAGCCCGACAAGGATGAGCACTACTCCGGCCCCTTTCTTAAGTGCTGCGTCATACTTTGATATAAGTTTTATCTTTGAAGTGGAAAACTGAGCTGAGTATGCGAGCAGGAGCATGGGCACAGCAAACCCTGCAGAGTAAATCATAAGGGTTATTGCACCGTTAACAGTGCTTCCTTCCAGAGCTACCATTGTCAGGATTGATGCAAGGATCGGTCCCACACAGGGGATCCAGAGCACTCCCAGAGAAAGCCCTAAGAGGAGGCCGGAGACCGGACCTTTGTCATTCATTCCTGCAAGGAGGGGAAATTTTGCAAAAGCATTGAACAGGCCGATTTCAAAAATCATTGCAATACCCATTGCAATGATTAAGATTTCTGCCAGGATTTTTAACTGGGTTGTGTATGCCTGAAAAGCTGCTCCGAAGGCAGAGGTCACAATGCCCATAACGGTAAAAGATATGGTTACTCCAAGCACTATGGCAAGGGGCCTTAACTTTCCTTTTCCTGTAGAACTTGCAAGAACTGCAGGAAGAAGGGGAAGGATGCATGGGGACAGGATGCTGAGAACTCCTGCGCCAAATGCAACCACGGGGGAAATAGCTTCATAAGACATGGTTCTGATTTGACGTTTTATTGTTCAGTCATCTACGATTGCTGGTTGCACCAGTGAGTTACTGATCAATTACGAAGAGGCAAGTATATCTCACATATTTAAGAAAAATGTAAAGATATTCGTATGCTTACGTTTCTCAATAACCCCTGCTATTAAAGATACGTTTTTCATCCGAAAATCTGTTTTCAGTCCTAACCATTTAATATGTTTTATTTTCAGCTGATGATTTAATTTTCAGCTGGCGAGGAAGTTTAAAACTCAGATTTCACTGTATTGCTTTTTTATTTATTTACGTTTTCATGGTAAAGAATTGCTCTATCCAGGAGTTCTTCGTATACCTGTTTATCCATAACCCCAAGAACTCTTGCCTGGAATCTGTCTTTAGTGACGTTTCCGTTATCCTGCATGTAAACATACTCTCCGTCTTCAAGACCAACAACCACAAAGGAATCCGGAATATAAGACGTTACGAAATAAGCTGAAAGATTACGGCTCTGATCTATGTCTGCAGACATGACTGTGGCTTTTCCGGTGTATTCTGCTGCCAGGTCACTCAGGATGGGTTTCATCTGCTGGCACGGCCCACACCATTCAGCTCCGAATTTGATAAGGACCGGGCCTTCCTGTACGGATGTGTTAATCTGTTCCAGAGCGGTTAAGTTTTCAACAACACTTACCTGGATTTGCTGAGCGTCTGTGGAGTTGTCCGCGTCTTCAGTACAGCCTGCTGTAAAGAGTACAGCTGCAAGCAGGATCAGTAATATGACTAGCCTATTCATGTTCTCAACATTGATTCGTTCATTTGGTATTTCTTCAGGCTTTCAATATCAGTGATTTTCTCGTTACACTAATAATTTTCTTTTAATAGTCCTGAAAGCCTTTTTTCTGCAATAGAATTATCTATCATACACAAATAATTAACTGTAAACAATGATAACAATCATTTATTAATTTCCCGATTTAAGTTATGCGGTAGAATAGGATATCAATAACTATATTAGAGAGCCGTTGCAGACATGGGTTTTATATATGGAGAACTGATAAAAATAAAATAAGGAAAAAAGAGAAAACAAAGAAGTTTTGACTTACTCTTTATCAAGTATTTTTTCAACGGCGTCGACGACATTTTCAAAATTCTTCTGCCATTCCGTGCCGTGTTTAAGCTGGCCCTGAACAACCGTGCCCCTGTCTTCCATTTCCGCGACTCCGGGTTCTATGGGAAGTCTGGCAAGGATGGGGATATTAAAGTCTTTTGAGGCTTTCTCGACGCCTCCGCTTCCGAAGACTTCTATGGGCTTGCCGCAGTGGGGGCAGATTAGCCCGTGCATGTTGTCCACAAGCCCTATTATGGGCACATTTAGTTTTTCCGAAAATGTGATTGATTTCCGGACACTTATAAGAGCCACGTCCTGAGGTGTCGTGACAAGTACGGAACCGTCACAGTTGGGGATAAGCTGTGCCACACTCAGAGGCTCGTCTCCGGTTCCAGGGGGCAGATCGATAATCAAAAAGTCAAGTGCTCCCCAGAATACTTCTTCAAGGAACTGCTTGATTGCTCCCATTTTGGCGGGCCCCCTCCAGATTATGGGCGAGTCTTTGTTTTCGAGCAGAAAACCAATAGACATCACTGAGAGATTGGGGAGCACCTCTATCGGGAGAATTCCTTCTTCGCTTACTCCAGGTCTTGCGGACTCCAATCCGAAGATCGTGGGGACCGTTGGACCGTGAATATCGCAGTCAAGAAGACCTACCCTGTGCCCGCGGAGAGCGAGCCCGACAGCGAGGTTTGCGGCAACCGTACTTTTCCCTACACCGCCTTTCCCGCTCATTACCATGATCTTACGCTTGATGCGCCTGAGGTTTACTACGATTTTCGGTTCCTCGGGCTTTTTTGATAAGCTTTCCAGTGGTTGAACCTTATCTGTCATTTTTATCGCCTGTATAAAATTTCCGCAACTTCCAGATTTTTCCGGATTTTTATATCTCTTTTTCACGAGTCAGCATCTTGTCAGCATCTTCATTGGTATCAGCAGTCTCGATCCTGATATAGTTACCGCCTTTAATTTCTATTGCTTTTCCGGTGCTCAGAGCAAGAGCTACTTTCATCCTGGCGGCTTTCAGATCTTCCCAGAAAGCTCTTCTCGATACTCCTACCCTTGTGGCTGCGTCTTCCTGCCTCAAGCCTTCGATATCTACAAGCCTGAGAGCTTCAAGTTCCTCTATTGTAAGGGATACCACCTCAAGGCCTGATAGTGGAACCCCTCTGGGCTTGAAGTATGTGATGTCAGGGGTTTGCTCGACGCGCCTTGGACATTTTGGCCTTCCTCTGCATTTTTTCATAGATTACTTATGCACATTGTGGAATAAATATATAACAATTTCTCTTTTCAAATAGAAAATTATAAATATTTACGCACATATGAGTGAAATTGTACTTTATATTTCTCTGACTTCCCCAGTCTGATAGGATTGACATGCATTTACTCACTTTAAATTTACAGAAAAATGCATATTTTGAGAGTCAGCGGATTATAACTGGAGTGTAAAATATGAAAATCTGCATAAGTGCGTGTGGAAAGGACCCTGATTCTGAAGTGGACCCTCAATTTGGAAGATGCAACTATTTCCTGGTGATCGACCCGGATGCAGGATCAATAAGCTCAATTAAAAACCCGGGTTCTGAAGCCTCAGGTGGCGCAGGAATTAAGGCAGCAGAGGCGGTTGTGGACGCAGGGGCAGATGTTCTCTTAACCGGAAGCTTGGGGCCAAACTCTTTTTCGGTACTTTCTGAAGCAGGCATTGAAATTTACTCCGGAGTCAGGGGCACTGTCTCCTCTTCTCTGCGAGAGTATCAGTCCGGAAAGCTTTCCTCCCTCAAGAGTCCAAACGCTTCCAGTCATAGCGGTATGAAATAAAGTTTGACTTAAAGCTTAAACAGAATAAATCTTAAAAATATGGAAATTTGTAATAATACTTTATCCAATGTAACTTGATAAAAAGGTGACCTGAATGAAAGTATGTATACCCACTAAAGATAACAAAGGCATGGACGGAACTGTAGAGCAACATTTCGGAAAAGCCCCCACCTATACAATCCTTGATACTGAAACCGGGGAAGTTTCCGTGATCCCCAATACCAGTGAGCATATGGGCGGAGTGGACCTGCCTCCTGAGTTTCTGCGTAAGAATGGAGTTGAAATCATGTTATGTGGAGGGCTGGGGTACAAAGCTGTTAAGATGTTTGAGTCTTGTGGGATCAGTGTTTTTGTGGGTGCTGGAGGCACGGTTCAGGATACAATAGAAGCCTGGAGAGCAGGTCAGTTCAACAATGCCAGTGCCGAAAATACCTGTGCGGAACATGAGCACCATCACTGAAGTGCCTGTTTTTTAATCTACATGTAAAGAGGGAAGTTACATCCTATGAAAATTGCAATAGCAAGTGGCAAAGGTGGTACCGGTAAAACAACGGTTGCAGTAAACCTCGCACTCGCTCTCGAAGAGGTGCAGCTTTTTGACTGTGACGTGGAAGAGCCCAATTGCAACCTGTTCCTCGGATTTGAAATGGAGCCTGTAGAAGAAGTGGTTTTCCTGGTTCCTGAGATCAATCCTGACAAATGTACACTTTGCAGGGGTTGTTCCGATTTCTGCAGATATAATGCCCTGGCTGCTATTCCCAATAGGATTCTTTCATTTCCCTCCCTCTGCCACGGCTGTGGAGGCTGCAGTTTTGTCTGTCCGGCAGGAGCTATAGAAGAAAAGCCCGAGACCATTGGAATTATCCAAAAAGCACTTTCCGACTCTCCTCTTACATTTTTCTGCGGTACTCTGAAAATAGGGAAAGCCACGGCAACACCTGTCATAAAGTCTCTTCAGAATCATATCGATGAAAGCAGACCTGCAATTATTGATTCACCCCCGGGGACTGCATGTCCGGTCCTTGCGGTTATGGGATTTGCGGACTATTGTGTGCTTGTGACAGAGTCTACACCTTTTGGCTTTCACGATTTCTGTCTTGCCCTGGAAGCTGCGAGGGCTCTTAATGTACCGGTAGGAGTCGTCCTAAACCGAGACGGGTTGGGAGATTCAAGAGTGGAAGATTTTTGCAAGGCTGAAGGAATTCCTGTTCTGCTCCGTATTCCCAATGACAGGACGATTGCAAGGCTCTATTCGGAAGGCATTCCTTTTGTTAAGGAGATGCCTGAATGGAAAAAACAGTTCAAAGATATGTTTGAAACTATAAAAACAGGGCTCTATGAAAGTAAGGGGGTACAATGAAGCAACTGGCCATAATTAGCGGAAAAGGCGGTTGTGGAAAGACCACACTTACAGCTGCCTTCTCTTCTCTGTCAGAAAATGCTGTACTTGCGGACTGCGATGTTGATGCATCTGATCTGCCTCTTATTCTTAAGCCTCAGGTGATTAAAAGAGAAGACAGTCTGGGCCTCGAGCTTGCTTCTATTGATCCCGATATCTGTACTGGTTGCGGGATCTGTCTTAAGATGTGCAGGTTCGGAGCGGTTAGCGAAGATTTTACGATAAACCCGTATAGCTGCGAAGGTTGTGCAGTCTGTACTGTCGCCTGCCCGGAAAATGCGGTGTCTTTGATGCCGAGAGTTGCCGGGCAGGCATTTTCCTCCATGACCCGTTTCGGGCCCATGGCTCATGCAAAACTGGGAATCGGTGAGGAGGCGAGTGGAAAACTTGTGAATATGGTCAGAAAAAAGGCAGCAGAACTTGCAGACCAATATTGCTGCAAGCTCGTTATAATTGACGGCCCTCCAGGTACCGGCTGTCCGGTTATTGCTGCTATTACCGGAACTGATCTTGTCCTTGTGCTCAGCGAACCAACGGTTTCCGGAATTCATGACCTGAAACGGGCAATAGAGCTCACCACACACTTCAAAATCCCAGCTGTCGCCTGCATTAACAGATATGATATTAACAAGAAAAAAAGCCTTGAAATTGCGGATTTTTGCAGGGACGCTGGAATTCCTCTCCTTGCCTGTTTACCCTACTCTGATGTGACCACACAGGCAATGCTGATGGAAGAATCTGTAATAGAGTATGCTGCTCGCTCCAGGGATTCGGAGGCTATGAAGTTTGCAAATATTGTCCGCAAGCTCTGGGCAGAGATTGAAACAGGGCTTTCAGAGTTTCCGGACAAAGATAAGTATTCAAAAGCCCTCGAGGTCAGGGAGTTCAAAACTCCGGAATGATCATAGGCCAGAAGTTAGAAAGTTAAATAATATGGCAGTTGTTAATTAGTATGGTAATTTATTCTTTTAACATTGCTGTGAATATTATGGTTTAGAGGTAATTTTGTAACAGCAGGCAATTCTATAGTAGTAAGGATAGTTCTATAGTAGTTCAATAAGCAGTAAATTCGACGAGTAGTGGTTCACAAATAGTCGGTGAGGGAATAACATGGATTATACTCAGCTTGCAGAGAAACTGGTCAAGTACCTTGGCCTTAAATACGAACCGGTTGCAGTGAAAGTTATTAAGAAAGGAGAGCCGATGCCCGAAGGGTACAGCGAGCCCGATAAAAATCTCAGGCACTGCCAGTCCATTATGAAAGCCAGAAAAGGAGAGTCTTTTATAATTCCTGCTGATAAGCATGCCTGCGTGGTAGGAGCTTCAAGCCTGGGGATTATCCCTACACCTGAAAAGGTAGCTTCGGGGGAGTTCCATCATAACCTGGGGATGTTTGACAGCGTGGAAGCTGCAGCCGAAATGATAGGTAAACGCCCTAAGTTTGAGCCTGAAAGCAGGGTTGCAACCGTCGTAGGCCCTCTGAAAGATGCAAAAGTTGACCCTGACGTGGTTATTCTTGTAGACAGGCCGGAAACCATTTACTGGATTATTCCTGCAAGCACTTACCATAAAGGCGGAAGGGCTAACTTTAGCAGTGCGGCTTTCCAGGCAACCTGCGCCGATACAACTATCCTGCCAAGCCTGACAGGAGAAATAAATATATCTTTAGGCTGCTTCGGGTGCAGAAAAGCTACGGACATCGAAAATGATGAAATGCTTGTGGGCATTCCTTTCAATAAACTTGAAGAAATTGTTAACGTTCTTGAAAAGCTCTATGAAGGTCCTATGCCTAAGGCAAGGAAGTAAACTTCTTGAGACTTTAATTTTTCCTTATTTTTCAATGAGATTTTTTTCTTTTTTCATTGAGCTTTTTTAATCTGGTTTGCTCATCATAAGCTCTCCAGTATATTTCTTTATTTTATGGAAATATTTATACCTGCAAAGTTTATTTATGATTGTAGTACCTATCGTGTTAAAGACCCCGGGAGAAAAAGTGTGCAGTGCGCGTTGTGCAGGAATAAGGAATGCCTGATAGGCAAAAACTGCTCTGTTATAAAATCGGGACTTGATTACAGCGGCGATAACCTTAAGTCAATCCAGATTTCAGCCTGGCTTGAATCGGACCCTACCAAGAGAACAAAGCTAGAGGAAATTGCAATTTACTCGAAAAGGCTCGGGTACAGAAAGATAGGTATCGCTTTCTGTATCGAACATGAAAGGGAAGCAAGGCTTGTTTACGACATCCTTTCAAGGTATTTCGATGTATTTTCAGTTTGCTGCAAGGTTTGCAGTATTGAAAAAGAAAGCCTGGATATCAGGAAAACCGTTGAATCGGAATTTGAGGCGGCCTGTAATCCCATAGGGCAGGCTCTTCTCCTTAATGATGACCGAACTGACCTCAATATTATGCTCGGTCTTAAAACAGGTTATGACATTCTATTCGCAAAATATTCGGAAGCCCCTTCAATAACGCTTCCTCTTCTGGAACTTCCCTCTACTGGGGATTCCGAGATCGATTTTATAGAATAAAATTTAAATCTGGTTTTTATTTGCGATGCTAAAACACCGGAGAAATACATGCCAGAAAAATCTACATCTAAATTGGAAACTGATTCTGAACGCGACTCTGAAATCCTGAAAATCAGGGCACATCACCTCTGCTGCATCCAGGGATTCCAGGGGTATGGATACAGTCCTGCATTTGTTGCCAATATGCGGGCTGTGATTTCGGATCTGGAAGCTCTCCCTTCCAGGCCTCTTAAGCTTGTGACAGAATGTGATGCAATCTGCGTTTCCTGCCCGAGCAAAAGGGAGTGCACTATTCAGGAATCTATCCTCTCCCGCAGGATTAGACAGATGGATCTTGTTGTCCTGGATAAATTAAAAATAGAGGATGGAAGCGTTATAAATGCAGATGAAGCTTTCGGGCTCATAAATTCCAGAATTAACAGTTCTTCGGATGTTGAAGAGGTCTGCGGAACCTGTAAGTGGAGGCAAAAATGCCTCTGGTATATGCAGGCAGGCAAATAAAAGCCGGCAGGAAAATGTTTTCTGCAGTTTCATATCCTGCAGTTCAACTTAAACCTGCACTGATCTCATATATTTTTGCTAAAAACTCGATGTTCTGGACCGCATTCTGTTCTATGCCCAGCTGATCCGGAGAAAAGCCGAGAGCGAGGCCGAGAAGCTGAGAATAATGAAGGACCGGAATGGAATAGTCTGTTCCGAATTTTTCATTGACAGCAATCTGCCCCCTGTCAAACTGAAGGTGACAGAACGGGCAGGCATTGACTATGCAGTCCACTCCTGCTTTACGGATACAGTCAAGTTTATGCTCGAGCATTTCCAGAGATTCGTCAGCATACCCTGAGCGTACTCCTCCTCCTGCACCGCAGCACATCATTTTGTCGGTATAGTCCACACTCTTCGCGCCAGTGGCTTCAACCAGCTCATCAAAGAATACCGGTGACTCCGTATCTCCTAGATTCCTGTCCTTCGAGGGCTTTATCAGGTGGCATCCGTAATGCAGGGCTACTTTCAGGTCGAGGGGAGTTGTAATATAGTCTTTAAGTTTTTCGGGTCCAAATTCTTTGTATAAAAACTCAATTATGTGCCTTACCTCTGATGTTCCCCTGAATTCCATACTTATTTCTTTAAGGCAGTTGTTTGTGCAGGCTTTTATTTCAGGGTCTTTTTTAAGTTCCATATTGGCGTCTGCCAGTGACCCATAGCAGCCATTGCAAACTGTCAGGACATCTCTCTCCATCCTTTCCGAAAGAACAATATTCCGGCTTGCAAGGGCGAGCCAGGTTGCTTTATCAAAAGACTTGAACACTCCCGGGGCAGGGCAGCAGGAAGCTCCAGGCAGGTCACATGCATCGATTTCAAGCCTCTGCAGGCAGAGTTTGGTTGCTTTTTCAATCCCGGGATAGCGGTTGGGTACGATACAGCCAAGGAATAGCGATAATTTGTTCATTACTTCTGCCTCCTTACTTTTCAGCTGCCAGTTCATCGAATTTGCAGGTTTTGAGGAGAGCCTTCAGTTCCTCAAGAGCTTCAGGATACTTCTGGACAGTTTCAGGTATGGGGTCCAGCCCGAGTTCCTCTCTCTTTTTCTTTGTCTCTTCGTCAAGGGGGACTGCGTGTCCGCATTCAAGCACCAATTCCGAGACGCGGCGGTGTTCAGGGCGCATAAATCCCTTTCTTACTGCCAGCCTCCTGAGCTCAAGAAGGGCATCTGTGATAGGTATTCCGCGCGGGCAGCGCTCCTGGCAGGTGTAGCAGGTTGTACAGAGCCAGAGTGCATCATCTGACAGAACAGTAGCTCTGTTCTTGCGTGCGTCCCGAATTATTCTTCGGGTATTAAGCCCGGTATGCCGTCCCGAAGGGCAGCTTCCTGTGCATGTGCCGCAATGCATGCAGGAAAGCACGTCCAGTCCCGCAGCCTTTAACACTTTTAGCAGTTCTTCGCTCATACAGATTCACTGTCTGGTTTTCGATTGATTTTTTCCTTTTTAAAAAATAAGTGTAACCGAAAGAAGCAGGTAAGGAAGAAACTCTGCAGCCAGATCCAGATGCTGACGGGCAGGTTTCTAATTTCAAAATGATGATTACTTCCAGAGGAAGCTTTTAGAATTTTTTCAGTTCTATTTTCCTTTCAGAAGGATTTTTAGAATTTTTTCAGTCCTATTATATTCGTATTACTCTTATGATATTTAACATGAGCTAAATTTATCCGGGATTAAAATCAGGAAAAAGAATTTTTAAGTTCCACATACGCATCGGAGGATCATTAAAAACAATACACCTGATTCCTTCAGGGATGAAACTAAGCGTATTTCTGGCTTTACTTTTCCACGGTTTATGTCCTGAGAAATTATTTTGTTTTTTCGCTCCAGAGTATTTATCCCAATTTATATGCCCTATCTCATATAAGAGAAATTTTTTGAGTAAGCCCTTCACCCTTTAATTCCTTTTTCGGCAAACTTCATTCCTTATATACGTTTTCCCTGACATTTTTGCCTGGATTGTTCAGGAGAAATTTATTCCGAGGTCTTTAAGCCCGTTCAATTTTGCCAGATTTATAAGTAGCGGGGTCAGGGATTCCATGGTAGCTGCCTGCTTAAGGGGGCCTCCATCAAGGGGTTTGAGGCATCCCATATGCCGTGTAAGCTCCATGACCAGTTTCTTTGCCTCTTCGTCATCGCTGCAAACAAGTGCGTCGTGCACTGCTTTGCATTTAACAACATCCTTGAGTTTTCCTGCAGGAATATTATGGAAGGCTGCAACAACTTTCGTGGTCTCCGGGACATTTTTCTGGATTGCAAGAGCTGCCGAACCCTCTGCAGGAGGCCTGTACGCCATAAAGCTACCTTCTTTCACCATTGGGACTACCGGAGAAATAACTATTTTATTCTCAAGTGTCTCTTTTATTTCTTCCAGAAGAGGAAGAACATGGTCAAAACGGATCGTGAGTATTGCCATTTCGGCTGCTTTTGCAGCTTCAAAGTTATTCATTCCGGTAATCTTTATGCCGGACGTATCGAACCCGCAGTTCTCAAGTTCTGATAACGCTTTTTTTGCAGCTTCTTCTGCAGTTTCCAGAGATCTGGATCCAATAATTATCTCATTCTTCACACCTTCAGGCATAAGGTTTTGAAGGGCAAGTCTCAGTACCATTCCTTCTCCTATATTGCCGGTTCCTCCTAGAACAGCTATGTTTAGCTTTTCAGAATTCAATTGAACAGGACCTCCAGTTTGCTATGTCTTCCCATAACATATGTCAGGAAGTTAATATATCTTCTGTCTTAAATCATATGATTATAATACTTAATGTTATATAGGAATTATTTCATTAAGTTATTCTATTTTTTCCAGGATTTTCTTTAATTATCTCTGCCTTATGCTATTCTTTATTTTTTGATTTTGAATATTCTTTTTCTAATAGTTAATGGAAATATTTATAATGTTTCTCGTTATATGTTAAAATAAATTAATTCTGTCGATGGGTTGTTTCAGGAATTACTTCACATATACCTGTATCCTGTCTACAGTCCTGACCTGCTACATAAGCAACATCGGGGGTAGTGTATCTGGGGAGTTACACCGCAAAAATACTTTATTTATTAACGCTGGCTACGGTATTTACATGTCTACTTTTTTCTACCAGTTTTGTAGTGCATGGAGAGGGAGGGTCTTCAGGATCTGAACAGGAAACTTCTGATTCACTGCCTCAAGAAAACGTTTTATCTAATAAAGAGATCTCATACTCTGTCTCGTCTATTTTGAAACAGACTGATCACGATTCGAGAATAACTTCTAAAAAAACAATTGAAAATAAAAAAGAAACTGAAGAAGCCTTGGAAGCATATGTTCAGCTCTTTCCCGGTACAGGTGCAGAAGTCCTGGCTCCTCTTTCCGAGCTTAAAGAATGGGACGAAGATTCCAGTATAGCTGCAGTCTGCGTTAAACCGGGATCAATTGAAGAGCTCTACTCTCTTGAAGGCGTGCGTTCAGTCGAGCTGGCTGTTCCTCCCGTTATCAGAAAAATTGAGAGGGGAGATAAAGAGTCTCTTTCTTCATGGAGCTTCTGGAAACAGGGCGGTATAAGTGGAACCGGAATTAAAATAGGGATAATTTCCGATGGAGTAGAAGACATCTCTGAAGCTGATAGATCGGGAGCCCTTCCTGAAAGCGTGCATGTCCTTTCTCCGGGAAAAGGAACTGAAGGGACTGTAATACTCGAAGTAGTCCATAAGGTGTCTCCGGGTGCAGAACTTTACTTCCACAGCGCAGGAAACAACAAGCTTGAATTTAACAGGGCAATTGACGCTCTTATCGCCGAAGGCTGCCAGATTATCTGCGATGACGTTGGCTGGCCTGACGAACCTTTTTTTGAAGATGGTATTGTAGCTTCTCATGTCAGAGAGGTTATTGAAACCCAGGATATTCTTTATGTAAGCGCAGCAGGTAACGATGCAGGGCGTCATTATCAGGGAATGTTTTTTGACAATGGGTCAGGCTGGCATGATTTCAGCTTAGGGACCAGTGATTCCAGAAATATTTATATGGACGTACCTCAGGGAGAAAAAATAACTGTAGTTCTTCAGTGGAATGACCCCTGGAACTGCTCCGAAAACGACTATGACCTCTATCTGTGTGATCGTTGCAGCGGGGAAGAACTGGATGCAAGTGAAAAGGTTCAGGGCGGCACAGAAAAACCTCTCGAATACATTCAGTACACCAATATGGAAGACACCATAAAAAAAGTGAACATTTCAGTTAAAAAACACTGCGGGCAGGACAGGATGCTGGAGATTTATATTTACGGAAACTCTTCAGTAAAGATCCATCCGGATAATCTGGTTGAGGAGGACTCTGTATTCGGGCACCCTGCCGTCCAGGATGTTATCTGTGT
>WPCI01168386.1_pt1 | contig 36547 bp, 36 predicted proteins | sample 5399871 | NCBI WGS metagenome assembly WPCI01 (sample SAMN12869469, study PRJNA574797) | sludge metagenome | isolation source: wastewater treatment of pH7 | place: China:Beijing | collected 2019-05-20 | reverse complement strand
TGATACGCAGCAGCAAAGGCGGCAAGGACCGCACAACCCTGCTGCCCCGAACATTGTTCACGGAGTTGCAGGAGTTGATTGAGCAACGGACACACCAACACGCCGGCCAGCACATCACGCCAGCACCGGTGTCCTTACCTTATGCGCTGGCCCGGAAGTATCCCAATGCCGGTTTGGCGTTGGCCTGGCAATGGCTGTTTCCTTCAGATGGCCTGTGCCAAGACGATAATGGCCAGTGGGTGCGCCATCATTTGCATATTTCTGCGGTGCAGAAAGCGGTTAAAAAAGCCATCACAGACGCCGGTATACACAAGGCCGCTTCCTGCCACAGCTTTCGACACAGTTTTGCAACTCAGCTCCTGCATCAAGGTACCGATATCCGTACCGTACAAGAGCTGCTTGGACACACCGATTTAAACACGACCAAAATTTACACCCATGTGTTGGGGCAGGATTTTGCAGGCGTACGCAGCCCGCTGGGTTGAGCATGTCAGATACAGCGTCTTCTTGTTCCTGCCACTTTTCACAAACCCTGCGTGAGCATCGAAGCAGTGGCAAAATCCACACCAAAGCCAACGCCATGGACTATGCGATTTTTCTAAAGTAAAACACAAAATGACCAGTGGGTGTAAATGGCCAACACAAGCACCGTCGCCAACGAGCAAACACGCGACAGCAGCCCGGCAAAGCCGGGCCACCCTCTCCAAAACGGCACGGTGTACCAGCAGGCAGGGTGAGGCCAAAAACTACACCTGCTTATAAATAATCGACCCTTCCTCACGAAACCGCTCCGACTGCTCCTTGAAGCCCGCCTCAATCGCCTTCTGCTCATCAGTCAATCCATGCTCAGCCGCATACTCGCGCACTTCCTGAGTAATCTTCATCGAGCAAAACTTGGGTCCGCACATCGAGCAGAAGTGCGCCACCTTGCCAGACTCCTTGGGCATGGTTTCATCGTGGAAGGCACGGGCGGTATCAGGGTCGAGGCCGAGGTTGAACTGGTCTTCCCAGCGGAACTCGAAACGCGCCTTGGACAGGGCATTGTCACGGATTTGCGCACCCGGATGCCCCTTGGCCAGGTCAGCGGCATGGGCGGCAATTTTGTAGGTTATGATGCCGGTCTTCACATCATCCTTGTCGGGCAAACCCAGGTGTTCCTTGGGCGTGACGTAGCAGAGCATGGCGGTACCGTACCAGCCGATCATTGCCGCACCGATGCCAGAAGTGATGTGGTCGTAACCCGGCGCAATATCGGTGACCAGCGGGCCAAGGGTGTAGAACGGCGCTTCACCGCACTCGCTCAGTTGCTTGTCCATGTTCTCTTTAATCATATGCATCGGCACATGGCCCGGACCTTCGATGATGGTCTGCACATCGTGCTTCCACGCCACCTTGGTCAGCTCGCCCAGGGTTTCCAGCTCGCCAAACTGGGCGGCATCGTTGGCATCAGCCACCGAGCCTGGGCGCAGGCCATCACCCAGCGAGAAGGACACATCATAGGCCTTCATGATTTCGCAGATTTCCTCAAAACGGGTGTAGAGGAAGCTCTCCTTATGGTGCGCCAGGCACCACTTGGCCATGATCGAGCCACCACGGGAAACAATACCGGTGACACGCTTGGCGGTTAGCGGCACATAGCGCAGCAGCACGCCGGCGTGAATGGTGAAGTAGTCCACGCCCTGCTCGGCCTGCTCGATCAGGGTGTCGCGGAACAGCTCCCAAGTCAGGTCTTCTGCGATGCCACCAACTTTTTCCAGCGCCTGATAGATGGGCACAGTACCGACCGGCACCGGCGAGTTGCGGATGATCCACTCGCGGGTTTCATGGATGTTTTTGCCGGTGGACAAATCCATGATGGTATCCGCGCCCCAGCGGATGCCCCAGGTCAGCTTGGCGACTTCCTCTTCAATGGAAGAACCCAGCGCCGAGTTGCCGATATTGCCGTTGATCTTCACCAGGAAGTTGCGGCCAATGATCATCGGCTCCAGCTCGGTGTGGTTGATATTGGCCGGAATGATGGCGCGGCCACGGGCCACTTCGCTGCGCACAAATTCGGGAGTGATTTCTTTGGGAATACTGGCACCAAAACTCATGCCCGGATGCTGGCTGTCGAGCAGGCCGGCTTCACGGACTTCCTGCAGCTTGAGGTTTTCACGAATGGCGACAAATTCCATTTCCGGCGTGATGATGCCTTTTTTGGCGTAGTGCATCTGGGTCACGTTGTGACCTGATTTGGCACGGCGCGGGGTTTTTACAGCGGCAAAGCGCATGGCATCGAGCTGGGCATCGCTCAGGCGCTGGCGGCCAAACTCTGAGGTCAGCCCCGGCAGGGTTTCGGTATCGCCCCGCTCGGCAATCCAGGCGCTGCGCACATCGCCTAGACCCTTGCGCACGTCGATTTTCACGTGCGGGTCGGTATAGGGGCCGGAGGTGTCATACACCAGCACCGGAGCATTGTGCTCGTTACCCTGTTCGGTAATGGTCGGACTGAGGGTAATTTCCCGCATCGGCACGCGAATGTCCGGCCTTGAGCCTTCTACATAGATTTTGCGCGAGTTGGGAAACGGCTGTACGGATTGCTCGTCAACTTGAGCGGTTTCACTAAGGTTGGGTGACAGCATTTGATTCATTGGTTATCTCCAAAGCGCGGAGATTGCTGCACGGTGTCCGAGCGGGATGGCATGGTGCAAGTGGAGCAAAGCCTTTGCCGCCAAGGATGGCGGCAAGGAGCCTACAGGGACGTATTCACGGCGTCTTTGCGTAACTTGCACCATGCCAGCACATACACTGATGCCAGCCTGCAATCTCACAGATCAAAAAACCGTCAGGGGAACCTGTAAACAACAAGGACATTGTCATGCCGTCACCACGAACGACAGCAGGAACTGTCAGGTGACGAAAAGCCGGACGCAAAAGGCCAGCCACAGACAACGCTTTCCTGTTCCCTACGCAGGTTTTAACCTGATCAGGTTCAACGGGATCCGGCTTGCGCCAATCTCAGCTCCGAAGAGCACCCCGACAAGAATGAACCGGCATCTAAACAGAGAATATCGAGACAAGCAAGCAACAGACCGGTAAAGCACCCGCAGTCACACCATGAATGCTTGACCACAACCGGGCCAGACCTTAGCCTTGTTGGCCTGACGCCCCTGCCGCAAAGGATAGAGAATGCGCCCTTTATACAGCCTGTTGTTCGCCGGTTTGCTTGCCACCCAGATACAGGCCGCTCCTGCCAACCAGCCTGCTGGCCTATTGGAGGTTTACCGGCTGGCGGTTGCCAATAATGCCGACCTGGCCGCCGCCCACGCGGCCTACCGGGCGCGCAGCGAAAACGTGCCCCAGGCCCGCGCCGGCCTGCTGCCCCAGCTTGGTGCCGGTGCCAGCAACAATAGCAGCCGCACCAAGGTGGACACTCACGAACTGGGCGAGCTAACCAGCAAGCGCAACAGCTACAGCTATCAGGCCAGCCTGAGCCAGCCAGTGTTCCGGCTGGACCGCTGGTATCAGCTGAAAACCGCACAGGCCGATAACGAGCAGGCAGCACTGGAGCTGTCGGCCACAGAGCAGGCGCTGATCCTGCAAAGTGCCGAGGCCTACTTTGCCGTGTTGCGTAACCAGGACAACCTGGCTGCCAGTCTGGCCGAGGAAAAGGCCTTCGAGCGCCAGTATGAACTGGCTCGCGAGCGCTTCAACGTGGGACTGTCTGACAAGACCGACGTGTTGCAGGCCCAGGCCGCCCATGACAATGCCCGTGCCAACCGCATGCAGGGCGAACAGCTGGTGCTGGACGCCTTCCAGGTGCTGGAAACCCTCACCGACCAGCACTTTGCTGCCCTTGAAGGCCTGCGCCACGGCTTGCCGGTGCAACCGCCACAGCCCAATGATGCCGCAGCCTGGGTGGACCGTGCGCTGGCCGACAACCTGCAACTGCGCGCCATGGACTTTGCACTGGAAGCCGCGCAACAGGACCTGCGTACCCGCAAGGCCGGCCATGCACCCACACTGGATGCCGTGGCCCAGTATCAGAAAGGCGACAACGACAGCTTGGGTTTTAGCAACCGCGGCATGCCCGGCAACCCGGCCTATAACCGCCACGCCGAACAAACGGTGATTGGTTTACAGTTGAACATTCCGCTGTATACCGGCGGCTCCACTTCTTCACGGGTACGCCAGGGTGTGTACCAGTTGCAAAATGCCGAACACGGCAAGGAAAGCCTGCGCCGTCAGACAGTACAGAATGCCCGCAACCTGCACCGGGCAGTCAACACGGATGTCGAGCAGGTACAGGCACGCAGGCAGAGCATCATCTCCAGCTATAGCGCAGTGGAGGCCACACAAATCGGTTACGAGGTGGGGACACGGACCATTGTCGATGTGCTGGATGCCCAGCGCCAGCTGTACGCTGCCGTACGCAACTACAACAATGCCCGTTACGACTACATTCTCAACAACCTGCGCCTGCAACAAACCGCCGGCAGCCTGAGCCCGGACAACCTGCAGGCGCTGAATGAATATCTGTATCCGGATTATGATCCGGAGCGTGATTTCCTGCCGCCGGATCTGGAGCAGGCCGCTGCGGAAAACCTGCGGCGCAGATGACAGTTGATGTGCGAATAAATTCGCACCTACAGCGGTGCGGTATCGGCCAGCTGCAGGCCCGGATTTATCCGGACGAAGCCCGGCAACGCCGGGCTGCATGGGTACGCGGGTGCATGTGCGAATAAATTCGCACCTACATGACATCTTCGGCGACGGCCTGCTCCATCACGTCCATCAGGGCACGGATCTGGGCATGTTTGGTCTTCATCGAAGCCGGGTTGACCACCAGCCGCGAGCTGATGTGGGCAATCAGCTCCTGCGGCTCCAGACCGTTGGCACGCAAGGTGTTGCCGGTATCCACCACGTCGATGATCTTGTCAGCCAGCCCCACCAGCGGTGCCAGTTCCATCGAGCCATACAGCTTGATTACCTCGACCTGGCGGCCCTGCTCGGCATAGTAGCGTTTGGCCACATTGACGAACTTGGTCGCTACCCGCAAACGGCCGACCGGCTCGGGCACACCGACGGCACCGGCGGTCATCAGTTTGCACTTGGCAATCTTCAGGTCCAGCGGCTCGTACAGGCTCTGACTGCCGTATTCCATCAGCACGTCCTTGCCGGCCACGCCGATATCGGCAGCGCCCTGCTCGACATAGGTCGGCACGTCCGTGGCACGCACGATCAGCAGGCGCACATCGTCACGGGTGGTCGGAATGATCAGCTTGCGGCTCTTGCCCGGATCTTCCAGCGGCACAATGCCGGCCCGTGCCAGCAGCGGCAGGGTGTCATCAAGAATACGGCCCTTGGATAAAGCGATGGTCAGCATGATTTCTAGCCCGGTACGCGGCGGATTCTGGCACCCAGAAGCTGCAGCTTCTCCTCGATGCACTCGTAGCCGCGGTCAATGTGGTAAATACGGTCGATCAGGGTGTCGCCACGCGCCATCAGCGCGGCCAGCACCAGGCTGGCCGAGGCACGCAGGTCGGTCGCCATCACCGGTGCGGCCTTGAGCTCTTCAATGCCGGTGACAATGGCGGTATTGCCCTCGATCTGGATTTTCGCACCCATGCGCTGCATTTCCTGCACGTGCATGAAACGGTTCTCGAAGATGGTCTCGACGATGGTGCCGGTGCCTTCGGCGACGGCATTCATGGCGATGAACTGGGCCTGCATGTCGGTGGGGAACGCCGGATAAGGCGCGGTTTTCAGGTTCACCGCTTTCGGCCGCTTGCCCTGCATGTCCAGGCTGATCCAGTCTTTGCCGCATTCGATCTGCGCACCGGCCTCCACCAGCTTGGCCAGCACCGCTTCCAGTACGGTCGGATCGGTATCCTTGACCTTGATGCTGCCGCCGGTCATTGCTGCCGCCACCAGATAGGTGCCGGTTTCAATGCGGTCGGGCATCACGTGGTAGCGGGTTCCGCTGAGGCGCTCGACACCCTCGATGGTGATGGTATCGGTACCGGCACCAGTGATCTTCGCACCCATGGCATTGAGGCAGTTGGCCAGATCCACTACCTCGGGCTCGCGGGCAGCATTTTCCAGCACGCTGGTACCCTTGGCCAGCGCTGCGGCCATGAGGATGTTCTCGGTACCGGTAACACTCACGGTATCAAAGAAGAAGCGGCCACCACGCAAACCGCCTTCCGGTGCGCTGGCCTTGATGTAGCCGTCCTCGACCTGGATGTCGGCACCCAGCGCTTCCAGCCCGCGGATATGCAGGTCAACCGGGCGCGAGCCGATCGCGCAGCCACCCGGCAGGGCCACTTCGGCCTTGCCGAAACGTGCCACCAGCGGCCCCAGCACCAGAATCGAGGCACGCATGGTTTTCACCAGCTCGTAGGGCGCGACCAGGCTCTGGATGGTGGTGGGGTCGATTTCCACGTTGAGCTTTTCATCAACCACCGGCTGCACACCCATGCGGCCAAACAGCTCCAGCATGGTGGTGATGTCATGCAGGTGCGGCAGGTTGCAAACGGTTACCGGCTCGCTGGCCAGCAGGGTGGCGGCCATGATCGGCAGGGCGGAGTTCTTCGCACCGGAGATGCGGATTTCGCCGCCGAGGCGGTTACCGCCGGTAATAATCAGTTTATCCATCGTGTTCTCGTCTTGTCAGCCGCGCTCAGCGAGCCACTGAGCCTGGCTATAGAATTTCATGGTGACGGCATGGATGCTGCCATCGGCAATCAGCGGGTTGAGTACCGCATAAATGGCCTGCTGGCGTTTGACCGGCCCAAGGGCGGCCAGTTCGTCACTCACCACATTGAGCTGAAAATTACAGCCTTCGCCCAGGGCTTCCACGCGGGTGCCGACAATGGCATTTTCAATCAGGGCCTGTACTTCAGTAGCCTGCATGTGTTGCTTACCTCTTTTCAAGATGCCGGCTGCAAGATGGCAGCCAGCTCACAAACTCGGGCCATCTGCTGCATCTCGGCAGGCAAATGGCTAATGGAAATCGTTTTGTCCAGCACTGCGCCATCGCGCAGGATCGCCAGCAGCAGGGCCAGCCCGGCGCTGTTGGAGCGGGTCACGCCAGAGCAGTCAACGATGACGTCCCGTGCGCTTTCAGCCCGTAACAGGCGAGCCGCCTGCTGGCGCAGCGACCCGACCGTGGCGTGGTCCAGCTCGCCGGCAAGACGCATCACCCCGCCGACCAGTTCCAGGCTGCTCACTGTGCGGCCCCGGCCTTGCGGGCGCGGGCAACACTGTCAACCCAGCCGTCAATCACCGCATCCAGATTATTGCGGTTGCGCTGCATGGCTTCGGCAAACTGGTCACGAAACAGTTTGCCCAGGTTGATGCCTTCAATGATCACGTTGCGCAGCCTCCACTCGCCACCGATCAGCACCATGGTGTAAGACACCGGGTGGATCACGCCGTCAGTGCCGGACACCTCCATGCGCACTTCGGCACGTTCGGCACCGTCTTCCACCTGGCCGGGCAGCACGCGCACGCCCCGGTTGTCGTACTCGAGCAAAGCATTGCCATAAAACTGCATCAGGCTCTGCTTGAAGTTGGCCTGAAAACGTTGCATCTGCTCCGGCGTGGCCCGGCGCGAGTAGCGTACCGTCATCACGCTGCGCGTCACCCCTTCGACATCCACATACTGGCCGATCAGGCGATCCATGGCGGCATAAAATGCCTGTGGCTCCTGCCGATACTGGTCACGGTTGGCATTCAGGTCGGCAAACAGCTCCTCGGTTACCCGCTCAACGGTTTCGTGGGCGGTCTGTGCCTGTGCCAGGCCAGAAAACGCTACCAGCAGCGCCAGCATCAGGCCACGCAACAGGGAAACGGGTGCATGCAGCTTAATCATTGGTATTCACCGAATTCATCAAAAACTTGCCAATCAGTTCTTCCAGTACCAGCGAGGACTGGGTGTCATAGATTTCACCCTTGTCGACCAGCACTTCGTCCTCGCCACCAACGCTCAGGCTGATGTATTTCTCGCCCAGCAACCCGGCCGTGACGATGGACGCCGTGGTATCAGTGGGCAGATTGTCCACCGCCTTGTCGATGCTGAGCTCTACCCGGCCCATGAAGCTGTCATGGTCCAGGGTGATTTTCTGCACCTTGCCGACAGTGACTCCGGCCATGGTCACCTTGCCACGGGTGGTCAGGCCGGCCACGTTGTCGAAGTTGGCATACAGGGTATAGGTATGTTCCTGCCCGCCCAGAGTCAGGCCGCTGACCCGCAGCGCCAGCAACAGCAAGGCGGCGATGCCGGCCAGGATGAACAGGCCGACCGACAGTTCCAGTGCACGGGTTCGCATCAGAAATCTCCAAACATGAGTGCTGTCAAAACAAAGTCCAGGCCCAGCACGGCCAGCGAGGAATAAACCACGGTACGGGTAGTGGCACGGCTGATGCCTTCGGAGTTGGGGTTGCAGTCATAACCCTGGAATACCGCAATCCAGGTCACGACAAAGGCGAACACCACACTCTTGATCATGCCGTTGAGGACATCCTTGTGGAAGTCCACCGAGGCGATCATGTTGCCCCAGTAGGAGCCCTCATAGACGCCCAGCCAGTCCACTGCCACCATGGCGCCGCCCCAGATGCCGACCACGGTAAAGATGGCCGACAACAGCGGCATGGAAATGAAACCGGCCCACAGCCGTGGCGCGATGATGTACTTGAGCGGGTCGACACCGATCATTTCCAGACTGGACAGCTGCTCGGTGGATTTCATGTTGCCGATCTCTGCGGTCAGCGCCGAGCCGGCTCGACCGGCAAACAGCAGCGCCGTCACCACCGGACCCAGCTCGCGCAGCAGGGTCAGCGCCACCATCTGGCCGACCGCCTGCTCGGAGCCGAAATCCACCAGAATGGTGTAGCCCTGCAGCGCCAGCACCATGCCGATGAACAGCCCGGACACCACGATGATGGCCAGCGACAACACGCCGACAAAATACAGCTGGCGCACCAGCAGATGCCAGCCGGTACCGGCGCCACGCCGGCCAAACAGCACATGCATCAGGGTGATGCCGGAGCGCCCCATGGCTTCAATAACGTCAATACCCGAACGACCCAGCAACTGCAGGCGCTCCAGCGCGGAATGCTTAGCCACGGGCACCTCCCAGCAAGTCGGCACGGTAGTCCGGTGCAGCGAAATGGAAGGGTACCGGACCATCCGGGCTGCCCTGCATGAACTGCAAAATGCGCGGGTCTTGCGAATTCATCAATTCTGCCGGCGAGCCCTGCCCCAGCACCTGACGATCACCAACCACGTACAGGTAATCGGAAATGCTGGCGGTTTCGGCCAGATCATGCGACACCACAATGCTGGTAATGCCCAGGGCATCGTTGAGCAGGCGGATCAACCGTACCAGCACGCCCTTGGCAATCGGGTCCTGGCCAACAAAGGGTTCATCATATAGCAGGATGTCCGGGTCCAGCGCAATCGCCCGGGCCAGTGCCACGCGGCGCTTCATGCCGCCGGACAGCTCGTCCGGCATCAGGCCGATGGCGCCGCGCAAGCCAACCGCCTGCAGCTTCATCAGGACAATATCGCGGATCAACTCGTCGCTGAGCTGTGTATGCACGCGCAGCGGAAAGGCCACGTTCTCGAACACGCTCATGTCGGTAAACAGCGCACCGCTCTGGAACAGCACCCCGAACTGCTTGCGTGCCTCGAACAGCTTGCCGCGCGACAACGCGTGCAGGTTCTGGCCGTTGACAACCACTTCGCCCCGCTGCGGTTTCAGCTGGGCCGCGATCAGGCGCAACAGGGTGGTCTTGCCACAACCGGACGGTCCCATGATGCCGGTCACCTTGCCACGCGGTATGCGCAGGTCGATACCATCAAAAATGGCACGCTCTCCGCGCTTGAAGGTCATACCCCTCAGCTCGACAGCGTAGTCAATATCAGTGGCCATGGATCTGCTCTGTTTCCCGTCAGTGGCCGGCAACAACCGGCACGCGTAAAAGAGCGAATAATACCACTGTGCCCCCCTCAGCTAAAGCTTTGCAGGGAAATACCGGCGATGACGGAGTTTCGGTACGGCTTTATACTGCCGGCACAAGCCGACAGGACTATAAGCCGGCAACGGTTTTGACATATAATCCCCTTTTTGTTTTCCGCACACATGAATACGATGACCGAAATTTCCGCCAGCCGCCTGATCGAGTCGGCACAGCGCACCATCGCGCTGGAGCAAGCCTCCATTGCCGATCTTGCCGGCCGCATTGATGACAGCTTCGTACAGGCCTGCCGGCTGATCCTGGACTGCCCCGGCCGCGTGGTCGTGGTCGGCATGGGCAAGTCCGGCCATATCGGCCGCAAGATTGCCGCCACCCTGGCCAGTACCGGCACCCCTGCCTTTTTCGTCCACCCGGCTGAAGCCAGTCACGGTGACATGGGCATGATCACAGCCAGTGATGTGGTGCTGGCCCTGTCCAACTCGGGCACCACCAGCGAGATCGTCACCCTGCTGCCGCTGATCAAGCGGCTGGACATTCCGCTGATCAGCATGACCGGCAACCCGCACTCGGTCCTCGCCCAGTCGGCCACGGCCAGCCTGGATGCCGGCGTGGAAAAGGAAGCCTGCCCGCTGAACCTGGCTCCTACTTCTTCAACCACTGTCACCCTGGTGCTTGGCGATGCCCTGGCGCTGGCCCTGCTGGAAGCCCGCGGTTTTACCCCGGAAGACTTCGCCTTCTCGCACCCCGGCGGCGCACTGGGCCGTCGCCTGCTGCTCAAGGTCGAGGACGTGATGCACAGCGATGACGAGCTGCCGGCTGTCAGCCGTGGTGTGCCGCTGCGCGAGGCGCTGCTGGAAATGACCCGCAAGAGCCTGGGCATGACCCTGATCCTCGACAGTGACAACGCCCTGGCCGGCATTTTCACCGATGGCGACCTGCGCCGCGCACTGGATCGCGGTCTGGATACCCGCAACGCCATCATCGACGAAGTGATGACCGTTGGCGGCAAGACCGCCCGTCCGGAAATGCTGGCCGCCGAAGCGCTGAAAATCATGCAGGACTTCAAGATCAACTCGCTGCCGGTGGTCAACGACCGGCAGCAGGCCATCGGCGCCCTCAACATGCACGACCTGCTGCGTGCCGGAGTGATGTGATGCTGGATACCAACAACATCGACCTGCTGGAGCGGGCACGCAAGGTGCGGCTGGTGGTCTTCGACGTCGACGGAGTACTGACCGACGGCCGCCTCAACTTCCTGCCTGACGGCACCGAATTCAAGAGCTTCAGCACCCTGGACGGCCAGGGCATCAAGATGCTGATGAACAACGGCATCCAGACCGCCATCATCACCGGCCGCACCTCGGAAGTGGTGAAGAACCGGGCTGCCAACCTGGGCATTCCCACCCTGGTCCAGGGTCGTGAAGACAAGCGCACCGCGCTGGACGAAGTGCTGGTACAGTTGCAGCTGGAATACGGCGATGTCGCCTATCTGGGCGATGACCTGCCCGATCTGCCGGCCATCCGCTGCGTCAGCCTGGGTGTGGCCGTGGCCAATGCCAACAGCTTCGTGCGCCAGCACGCCGATGCCGTCACCAGCCTGCGCGGAGGTGAAGGCGCCGCACGCGAACTGTGCGAGTTCATCCTGCATGCCCAGGGCACGCTGGATGCGGCCCGCCAGGCTTATCTGTAGGTTTCCCCATGGCCAGCCCGGTCCGTAACTGGCTCATCCTGCTCCCTGCAGCCGCACTGGTCGCAGCGCTGGGCTACTGGAATATCGACTCCGACAGCCCGGCAAAGGCTGCCGGCAGTGGCAGTGATTCGGTCACCATCGACTTCTACATGACCAACAGCCACACCACGCAGCTCAATGATGAAGGCCTGCTGCACTACGAGTTCACCGCCGAGCGGGTCGATCACGTGCAGGAAACCGATATCAGCCTGATGACCGCTCCCGACCTGCACCTGCACCGCGGCACCGAATACCCGTGGCACATCCGCGGTGTGCGTGGCGAAGCCGGTCCGGACGGCAACGAGATCCAGCTGTTCGAACAGGTGCGCGTGGAACGCACCGATGCCCGGGGCCGTCCGTTCATCCTGGCCACCGAGCATCTGACCTATCTGCCCGATACCGACCATGCATTTACCGGTCTGCCCGTACAAATTGACAGCGCCCAGGGCGTAACCACCGCCAGTGGCATGGACGCCTACCTGAAACAGGGAACCGTGCACTTGCGCTCCACCGTCAGAGGACGTTATGAAAACGAATAACCTTTCCGCCCTTCTGCTGGCCGGCGTTTGCCTGCTGCCGGCGCTGGCCAGCGCCCTGCCCTCGGACAGCGACCAGCCGATCCACATCCAGGCCGACACCGCCGATCTGGACGACAAGAAAGGCACCGCAATTTACCGCGGCGACGTGGTGATCACCCAGGGCACCCTGAAGATCACCGGCCACACCGTGACCCTCGTTCAGGGCAAGAGCGGCGATGTCGAATACTTCAAGTCGGTCGGCAACCAGGCCTACTACGAACAGATCCCCAACGAGGGTGACGACCTGCTCAGGGCCTGGGGCAATACCATCGAGTATTTCATGCCCAAGGACACCATCGTGATCACCGACCAGGCCAAGGTCAGCCAGAGCGGCAACACCACCCGTGGCGAGAAGATCACCTACAACGTCAAACAGGAGCAGGTCAATGTCGGCCGCGCCCAGCCCGGCAGCGTCAGCCAGCCCGAGCCCCGGGTCCACATGGTGATCCAGCCCAAGAAGAAAAGCGGAACGGACCAAGAATGAGCACCCTGATCGCGGAAAACCTGGCCAAGTCCTACAAGGGTCGCCAGGTGGTCAAAGACGTCAGTCTGAGCATTGACAGCGGCCAGGTGGTCGGCCTGCTCGGCCCCAACGGCGCCGGCAAGACCACCTGCTTCTACATGATCGTCGGCCTGGTACGCGCCGATCACGGCCGCATCAGCATCGACGGGCAGGACATCAGCCATGTAGCCATGCACGGCCGCGCCACCGCCGGGCTGGGCTATCTGCCACAGGAAGCCTCGATTTTCCGCAAGCTCAGCGTGCGTGACAACATCATGGCCATCCTGCAGCTGCGCAAGGACCTGAACAAGCAACAGCGCGAGGAGCAGCTGGAAAGCCTGCTGCAGGAATTCCACATCACCCATATCCGCAACAGTGCCGGCATGAGCCTGTCCGGCGGTGAGCGTCGCCGCGTGGAGATCGCCCGCGCACTGGCCACCAGCCCCAAGTTCATCCTGCTCGACGAGCCCTTTGCCGGGGTTGACCCGATTTCGGTCGGCGACATCAAGCAGATCATCCAGCACCTGCGCGACAAGGGCATCGGCGTGCTGATCACCGACCACAACGTGCGCGAAACCCTCGACATCTGCGAAACCGCCTACATCGTCAACGAGGGCACCATCATCGCCTCCGGCACTCCACAGGAAGTGATGGACAACCGCACCGTGCGCAAGGTCTATCTGGGGCAGGATTTCCGGCTTTAACGCACTACCTGCCACACCGGCCCTCCTCCCGACTCATGCGCCACCATAACCCGGCAGCCGCTGCGGTGATGCAATCGCCCGGCCTGTCGCTTCGGCAACTACCCACCTGCACAACAAATTTGTCAAGACTGGTCAAACCGGATAATTTCAGGCATATATCTTGCTAATGCCGGTTTAGGCGCCGACAGCATACCAGTCATAGGGAGTGTCTCCGTTTCCATGAAAGCCTCGCTCGTTCTCAAAATGGGCCAGCAGCTGACGATGACCCCGCAGCTGCAGCAAGCCATCCGTCTGTTGCAGATGTCCACCCTGGACCTGCAGGACGAAATCCGCGAAGCGCTGGAATCCAATCCGATGCTGGAGCGCCAGGACGACGCTGATGCCGATGGCCATGCCAGTGAGGCCGATCCGCTGGCCGAAGCCGCAGACAACCCGCAAAATGGCGATACCACACCCGCAGCCCACGAGCCGCCGGCTCCCGAGCACAATGAAAGCAGCGAGAATACCAGCGACCTCGAACACATCCCGGACGAGCTGGCCGTAGACACCTCCTGGGAAGACATCTACCAGACCAGCGCCAGCAACCTGCCCGTGGCCGACGACGAGGACTGGGATTTCACCGCCACCACCGCCAGCAGCATGAGCCTGCAGGACCACCTGCTGTGGCAGCTCAACCTGTCGAGCCTCAACGAGCGCGCGGAATACCTGGCCACCATCCTGATTGACAGCATCAACAGCGACGGTTACCTGGAAAGCCCGCTGGACGAATTGCTGGCCGGCCTTGATCCGGCCCTGCACGTGACCCTGGCCGAGCTGGAAGACATGCTGGAACACGTACAGCAATTTGACCCCACCGGCGTCGGCGCCCGCGACCTGCGTGAATGCCTGCTGCTGCAGCTGGCACAGCTGGACAAGAACACACCCCGCCTGGCCGAAGCCCGCCAGCTGTGTGACCGCTATCTGGAGCTGCTCGGCAGCCGCGAATACAGCCGGTTGATGCGCCAGATGCGTCTGGGCGAAACCGAACTGGGCGAAGTGGTGCAACTGATCCAGAGCCTGGACCCGCGCCCCGGCTCACATATTGAAGAGAGCGCCGCCGAGTACATTGTTCCCGATGTCATCGTGCGCAAGGACAAACAGCGCTGGCTGGTCGAGCTGAACCCGGAAATCGCGCCCCGACTGCGCGTCAACTCCCTATATGCCAGCTATGTGCGCCGCGCCGACAGCAGTGACGACAACACCTTCATGCGCAACCAGCTGCAGGAGGCACGCTGGTTCATCCGCAGCCTGCACAGCCGCAATGAAACCCTGCTCCGGGTTTCCAGCGAAATCCTCCGGCGCCAGCCGGGCTTTTTCGAACACGGCCCGGTTGCCATGAAACCGATGATCCTGGCCGATATTGCCGAAGCGCTGGAAATGCACGAATCCACCATCTCGCGCGCCACCACGCAAAAGTACATGCATACTCCGCGCGGCATCTTCGAGCTCAAGTATTTCTTCTCCAGCCATGTCAGCACCGACCAGGGCGGCGAATGCTCGTCGACCGCGATCCGCGCCATGATCGAACAGCTGGTGGCCGCGGAAAACCCGAAAAAACCGCTCAGCGACAGCAAGATCACCGCCCTGCTGGCCGAGCAGGGCATCCAGGTCGCCCGCCGCACCATCGCCAAATACCGCGAGGCACTGAACATCCCCTCTTCCACCGACCGCAAACAGCTGTTTTAAGCCTCTTGCACTGCCGGCTGAATGCACATGACCGCAGCATCGCCGGGGCATGGGCGGAGCAAACCCTGCAACGCCATGGATGGCGTTGCGGAGCCTACAGGGACGTACTTGCGGCGTGTTTGCGCAACCCATGCCCCGGTGATGCAGTTACCGATACTTTCACAAACACTCCCCAATTTAAAATCATTTGCAGTACACTAAAGCCAGAAGTACACACCACCAAGGAGAGCACTATGCAAATCACCATTACCGGTCATCAGCTGGATATCACAGATGCCATGCGCGACTACGTGAACAACAAGTTCAACCGTCTGGAGCGCCACTTTGACAAGATCACCAGCATCCGCGTAACCATGGGTGTAGAAAAGATCAACCAGATCGTAGATGCCACCATCCTGATTGCCGGCGGTGACGTGGTTGCCCAGGCCGAACACGAAGACATGTATGCCGCCATCGACCTGCTGGTCGACAAACTCGACCGCCAGCTGCTCAAGCACAAGGAAAAGCAGCTGGGTCGCCAGAAGGGTGCCGTTGAGCGCTAATCAATGATACAACTCGAAAACATCCTGACCCCGGCACGCTCCCTCACGGGCGTGCCGGGAGGCAGCAAGAAAAGAGTACTGGAATCCATCGCCGCGCTGTTCGCCGCAGACCAGCCCGGCATTGACGACGGCTTGCTGTTCGACAGCCTGATTGCCCGTGAAAAGCTTGGTTCAACCGGCTTTGGCAACGGCATCGCCATTCCCCACTGCCGGTTGGCAGGCTGCACCGCCCCGCTGGGTGCCGTACTGCACCTGGACAGCCCGGTCGATTTTGACGCCATCGATGGCGCACCGGTCGACCTGCTGTTTGTCTTGCTGGTACCGGAAACCGCCACCGAGGACCACCTCGCCCTGCTACGCCAGATCGCCACCCTGTTCGCCAATGAACAGCTGCGTGAGCAGTTGCGCCGGGCGCCGGACAGCCAGGCGCTATACCAGGCCGTGCTGAAAGCCACCACCCGCCCCGGGAAGCCCTGACTCATGCGTCTGGTCATTGTCAGCGGCCGTTCCGGTTCGGGCAAGAGTACTGCCCTGGCCGTACTGGAAGACAACGATTTCTACTGCATCGACAACCTGCCAGCCTCCCTGCTGCCCGACCTGGTGGATCGCACCCTGCTCTCGGCAGAGCTGGCACCGGCCCGCCTGGCCGTATCCATCGATGCCCGCAACCAGCCACAGCAGCTGGAGCAGATTCCCGCATTGCTGGCCCGGCTCAGGGAAAAACACATCCAGTTCGAGATTGTGTTTCTGGATGCCGACGACAACACCCTGCTCAAGCGTTTTTCCGAAACCCGCCGCCGGCATCCGCTGACCAGCAGTGAACGTTCACTCTCCGAAGCGCTGGCGTACGAACGCGAACTGCTGCATCACCTGGCCTGTGCCGCAGACATCAACATCGATACCACCCAGCTCAACCTGTACCAGTTGGGCGACCTGCTCAAGCAGCGGCTGCTGGACAAGCCTGCTTCCGGCACCGCGTTCCTGCTCAAGTCGTTCGGTTTCAAGCGCGGCCTGCCAATCGAGGCCGACTTCGTCCTTGACGTGCGCAACCTGCCCAATCCGTACTGGCAGGCAGAACTGCGCCCCTACAGCGGCCTTGAACAACCGGTCATCGACTATCTGGACCAACAGGAAGACGTCCAGGAAATGTATACCGACATCCTGCATTATCTGCAAAAATGGCTGCCCCGGGTCGGTGCCAGCAACCGCGCCTATGTCACCATCGCCATTGGCTGTACCGGCGGACAACACCGTTCGGTCTACATGGTGGAACGTCTGGCTGCCGCCCTGCGCCCGACCATCGACAACATCCAGGTGCGTCACCGCGACGCCAGGCCGCACGAACGCCCATGAACCGTCACAGTTGCACCTTGCTGATCAGCAACAAACGCGGCCTGCATGCCCGCGCCTCGGCCAGTCTGGCCAGTCTGGCGGCCTGCTTTCCTTGCGACATCGGCCTCGGCCCTTCCCCGGAACAGCTATGCAACGCCAAGAACATTCTTGAGGTGATGATGCTGGCCGCCAGCCCCGGTACCGAGCTGCATTTGTGTGCCGAAGGCGAACAGGCTGCCGAGGCTGTCAGCGCCCTGCAGCAGCTGGTCAACGATCGCTTCAACGAAGACCAGGACTCCCCGACAAAACCCTGATGCATTCCGGCCCGTCCTGCTGCGGATCATTGACCAGCGTGGACACCCGCCGCTCCTGCAATGCCGGCGCCGGCACTGCCAGTAATGCCAACACCCGCTCCCGCGGCGTGGCAGGGTCCAGCCAGACGTCAAGGTCCTCTGCGGCAATCAGCAAGGGCCGGCGCAGGTAGGCTGCAGGGCGGGTCAGCATGGCAACGCTGAAATACTCACGCCCTGCTGCCGGGTAGGCTTCCCACAGCGCCGCCATGTAAAAAAGTTTTTCCGGCCGGCTCAGCCAGTAAGGCTGCTTGCGTGTTCCGGCCTTGCCGCGCCATTCAAAAAAACCATTGGCCGGCAATACCGCACGGCGTTCTGCCAGCGCCGCGGCAAAAAAATCCTGTCCGGCCACGGTTTCGCTGCGGGCATGGTCCACCACATGGCTCAGGTCCCGCGACCAGTGCGGGGTAAAGCCCCACAATGCCTGCCGCCACTGCCGGCCCGTGCCGCTGTCATGCAGCATCCAGACTTGCTGGCGCGGCGCAATATTCCAGCGCGGCACAAACTCCGGCGTCTGCCCGGGCAGCATGGCCTGCGCGGCCGCCGGCACCTGGTAAAAACTGTAACGACCACTCATGCAAAACTCCCCCGAGCGCACTGCCGGCAACCGGGCCGGCCATCCTTCCCGGCAGGGCCAGCCATAACCAGCAGTCATGCCTGCAGGCCCACTGCCCCACCGGCAACAAACGGCGTATAATACCGCATTTATTCTTGCCGGCTGCCCCGCGCAGCATGAAACAGAGAGACTCATGGGCCCATTCGACAATATCCGTCCCTATCACGATCACGAAGTGGCAGCTGTCCTGCAGCGTCTCTGTGCAGACCCGGACTTTCTCAATGTCATTCTGCGCTACCGTTATCCGGCCCTGGCCGGCAGCCTGGGCTGGTTGCTGCGCCCGCTGGTGGCCTGGCGCATGCGCAAGGAGGCGGCCGGCATCCGCAACATTGCCGACCTGCAGGCCCGGGTCGCGCCCTATGTCGAGCATTCGGTAAAAAAGGCCACCGACGGCATCAGTTTTTCCGGCATCGACAATCTCGACCCCAATGGCGTACACCTGTACCTGGCCAACCACCGGGACATCGTCATGGACCCGGCCTACGTCAACTACGCCCTGTTCCAGGCCGGCATCCCGACACCGCGCCTGGCCATTGGCGACAACCTGCTGCAAAAACCCTTTGTCAGCGACCTGATGCGCCTGAACAAGAGCTTCATCGTGCCACGCTCGGTGACCGGGCGTCGGGAAAAGATCGACGCCTTCCAGCAGCTGTCCGGCTATATCAACCACTCCCTGCTGGAGGAGCACAGCTCCATCTGGATTGCCCAGGCCGAAGGCCGTGCCAAGGATGGTGACGACCGTACCGACAGCGCCATCCTGAAAATGCTGCACATGTCCCAGCGCCAGCTGGACTTCGTACCGGCCGTGGCCCGGCTGAACCTGACACCGGTCGCCATCAGCTACGAATACGACCCCTGCGATCTGGACAAGGCCCGCGAACTCTATATCCGCGCCACCACCGGCAGCTATGAGAAGCAGCCCGGCGAAGACGACGCCAGCATCGCCAAGGGCATCACCGGTTACAAGGGCCGCGTACATGTGCATTTTGCCGCACCGGTCACCTCCGGTTTTGCCGACGCCCGCGAGCTGGCCAGCCAGATCGACGGCATCATCTGGCATGACTACCGCCTGTTCCCGGTCAACTATCTGGCCTGGCACGACTGGAACGAACGCGACACCGGCCTGGTCGTGCCTGCCCCCGCCGAGGTCTTCAGTGCGGCCGAAGTCGACGCTGCCCGCGCCGTCTGGCAACAGCGCCTGGCACAATGTCCGGAACCACAGCGCCCGTTTCTGGTCATGCAGTATGCCAACCCGCTGCAAAACCAATACCGCAGCCTGGCTGCCCACTAGTTCCCGCAGGTTTTCCGATGTCCTGGTTACAAGTCCGCCTTGCTGTCACCCCTGCCAACGCCGCCCGGCACGAAGACCGCCTGCTGTCCATGGGCGCGGTTTCGGTCACCTTCATGGATGCCGAAGACCAGCCGATCTACGAACCCGATCTGGGCACCACTCCACTGTGGAGCAAAACCCACCTGCTGGGCCTGTTCGATGACAGCCAGGACAGCCAGGCGCTGGAGCAGCAACTGCTGCTGTCCTTCACCGGCGAACTGCCCGAATTTTCCGTCGAGGAACTGCCCGAACAGGACTGGGAGCGCAGCTGGATGGATGACTTCCAGCCGATGCAGTTCGGCCGCCGCCTGTGGGTGGTGCCAAGCTGGCACAGCGCCCCCCAGCCGGATGCCGTGAACATGCTGCTCGACCCGGGGCTGGCCTTTGGTACCGGCACCCACCCGACCACCGCCCTGTGCCTGGAATGGCTAGACGGCCAGCAACTGCAAGGCTGCAACGTGCTGGATTTCGGTTGCGGCTCGGGCATTCTGGCGATTGCCGCCCTGCTGCTGGGTGCCGGGCACGCCACCTGTACCGATATTGATGTCCAGGCGCTGGAAGCCACTGCCGACAACGCCGGCCGCAATGCCATTGAAGCCTCGCGTTTCAGCCTCTGTTTGCCACCCGAACTGCCCGCACGACAATACGATATGGTACTGGCCAATATTCTGGCCGGTCCGCTGGTCGAGCTGGCACCACAGCTGGCCGGACACTGCCGTCCGGGCGGCCGCCTGGTGTTGTCCGGCATTCTGGCCGAACAGGCCGAAGAGGTCAGGCAGGCATATCACGAGCACTTCACCCTTGATCCAACGCATACGCTGGACGGCTGGGTACGCATCAGCGGTGTGCGCCGTTAGACCATCATGAGCAAGACTTTCCTGACCCAGTGCCCGCACTGCCGTACCCGCTTCCGGGTCAACAGCCAGCAGCTGTTTGCCGCCCAGGGCGCGGTACGCTGCGGCTCGTGCATGCAGGTATTCAATGCCCGCCTGTTTCTTGAACAGGACCCGGAAGCCCGGCCGGATGCCGTCACGCACCCGGACAGGCATGAACCGGCTTCGCCAGCGCACAGCCTCGACTCGCTGCAGATCCATGACGACATGGACATTGATCTGGATAGCCCGGATTTCGAGCAGGAGCTGGCACGTCTGGCCCGCCAGGAAGCACAGGATGATTTGCACGACGCCGCACTGTCGACCCATGCCAGCCTCGCCTACCCGGAACAGAACCAGTTGCCGGTGCGCTACGAGTCTGTCACTGCGTGGGAGTATGACGAGGACGGCAGCGACAACGAGCCGCCACTCTACCCAGAAGGCCTGGCAGCCAGCCGGGATGACGACGAGGACTTGCCTGCCGGACATGACGACAAGCGCCGCGAGCCGGCAATCAGCACGGATGACTTCGACGCCATTGATGACGGGCCGCTCCTGCTCGAGTGGCAACCCAAGCGTCGCCGTGCCACCTGGCTGTGGTCCCTGCTCAGCCTGCTGGCAGCGCTGGGGCTGGCGGCGCAGTATGTCCACTACAATACCGAACAGCTGGCCCGCCAGCCTGCCACCCGCCCCTGGGTGGAGGCGGCCTGCAGCGTGCTCGGTTGCAGGTTGCCCGGACGGGTCGATGTCGACCAGATCACCAGCAGCAACCTGGTGGTACGCCCGCATGCGGAATTTGCCAATGCCCTGAGCGTCGACGCCATCATTTACAACCGCGCCGCCTTCGCCCAGCCTTTTCCGTTGTTACAGCTCAACTTCATGGATGACAGCCAGCAGGTACTGGCCAGCCGCAATTTCAGCCCGCAGGAATATCTCGGCGGCGAGCTGGCCGGGCGCAGCAGCATGCCGGCCCAAACGCCCATCCGCATCGCCCTGGACGTGCTGGTACCGGATGCACGTGCCACCGGTTACAACCTGAGATTCCTCTCGCCGGAATAAACCGGCAGCAACAAACCGGTTCGTTTCACAACGCGGCTACTTCACCAGCAGCACATCACAGGGCGGGTGTTCCAGAAAGTGCTGGGCCAGACTGCCCAGCAGCGCATCGGCCAGTACGCCTCGCCCGTGCTTGCCCAGCGCCAGCAGCTGTGGTCGCTGTCCGGCAATCACCTTTGCCAGGCAATCATGCAGCTCGCCATACAGCAGCTCCTGGCTGATCCGCGCCCCATGTTCCGGCATTTTTGCCTGCTCGTCGGCTACCAGCTGGGCAAACAGCTCTGCCTGCCACTCGTGCTCGTCGGTGCTGCAGCCATGCACCTGCGCCTGTTCCAGCACATGCACCGCATGGATGCGGGCATCCGCCGCCAGCAGTGACCGGGTGCGATGCAGGGCATTGCAGGCACACAACGAAAAGTCCATTGGCACCAATGCCTGCCGGTAAGGCTCCAGCCCCTCGTCAACCACCAGCAACACCGCTGCCGTACTGCGCTGCAGTACCCGCTCCAGGGTGGTGCCGGAAAAATACAACCGTGACTCCTGGTGGTGGTCGCCCATCACCAGCAGGTCGACACTGCGCGCCTTCTGTTGTGCCACCAGCGTTTGTACCGGACGACCGGTGACAATCACCAGTTCCGCAGCCGGCAAGCCAAGCTGCTCCAGCTGCCCGCCGATCAGTTGACGTGCCGCTTCGCGGTTGTGCTCCAGCACCTGCTTTGGCAAGTGTTCTTCCTGTACATGCAACACTGTCAGCCGCGCTCCGTGCTGCACGGCCAGCAGCGCTGCCCGTTGCAGGGCCAGCCAGGCATGACCACTCAGGTCATGCGCCACCATGATGTGCTGCATGTTATCTGGCCGCGTCCAGCGCCTGGCCCAGATCGGCCAGAATGTCGTCGATATGCTCGATACCGATCGACAGGCGCACCAGATCCTGACTAACGCCGGCCCTGGCCGCCTCTTCCACCGACAGCTGGCGGTGGGTGGTGCTGGCCGGGTGACAGGCCAGGGTCTTGGCATCGCCGATGTTGACCAGACGGTAGATCATCTGCAGCGCATCAATGAAGCGTGCGCCGGCTTGCTCGCCCCCCTTGATGCCGAAGCTGAGGATCGCCGACGGTTTGCCGCCGTAGTACTTTTGCGCCAGCGCGTGTTCGGCATGGTCCGGCAAACCGGCATAGTTGACCCACTCCACCATGGGGTGGGCAGCCAGGTATTCGGCAACCTTCTGTGCGTTGTCACAATGACGTTCCATGCGCAGCGACAGGGTTTCCATGCCCTGCATGATGAGGAAGGCATTGAACGGCGACAGTGCCGCACCCATGTTGCGCAGCGGCACCACCCGGCAGCGGCCGATGAAGGCGGCCGGACCAAAGGCCTCGGTATAGACCACGCCGTGGTAGGACACATCCGGGGTATTGAGCAGCGGGAAACGCTCTTTATTCTCCGCCCAGGGGAACTTGCCGGAATCGACAATGGCACCGGCAATGGTGGTGCCGTGGCCGCCGATGTACTTGGTCAGGGCATGCACGACAATGTCGGCACCATGCTCGATCGGACGGCACAGTGCCGGCGACGCCACCGTATTGTCGACAATCAGCGGCACGCCATGGCGATGCGCGGCTGCAGCCAGCGCCTCGATATCCACCAGCGCACAGGACGGATTGCCGATGCTCTCACAGAACACCGCCTTGGTGCGCCCGTCGATCAGTGCTTCCAGGCCGGCAATGTCATCGTGGTCGGCAAAGCGTACCTCGATGCCCTGGCGCGGCAGGGTATGGGCAAACAGGTTATAAGTACCACCATACAGTTTGGACACGGAAACGATATTGTCGCCCACCTCGGCAATCGCCTGGATGCTCATGGTGATCGCTGCCATGCCGGACGCCACTGCCAGTGCCGCCACGCCGCCTTCCAGCGCGGCAATGCGCTGTTCCAGCACATCGTTGGTCGGATTCATGATGCGGGTATAGATGTTGCCCGCCACCTTGAGGTCGAACAGATCAGCGCCATGCTGCGTATCATCAAACGTGTAGGAGGTGGTCTGGTAGATCGGTACCGCGGCAGATTTGGTGGTCGGGTCGGACTTGTAACCGGCGTGAATGGCAAGGGTTTCCAGCTTCATGACGTTCCTCTGTGCAGACGATATGAAAATTCCGCCAAGCATGCCGGCGCTGGCCCCCGCGGTCAAGCATGTCGGCCGGCAAGCTCGCACTCCGCCGCGCGGGGCTTTACAATGGCCGCTTTATTTCAATCGCCAGGCCAACCAAGGGTTATCTATGCACGATCAGGGCTTGTTGTTAGTCAATCTCGGCTCTCCACTCTCTACAGAAGTGGCCGATGTACGTCAGTATCTCAACCAGTTTCTCATGGACCCTCACGTTGTCGACCTGCCCTGGCCATTGCGCCGCCTGCTGGTCAGCCTGATCCTGCTGCGCCGGCCAGCCGAGTCAGCCGAAGCCTACAAGCTGGTATGGCAGCCGGAAGGTTCACCCCTGGTGGTGATCAGTGAGCGCCTGCGTGACGAGGTGCGCAAGCTGTGGTCCCACGGCCCGGTCGAGCTGGGCATGCGCTATGCCCAGCCATCAATCGAAAGCGCCCTGCTGCGCCTGGCGGAACAAAACGTCAAATCCGTGGTGCTGGCACCGCTGTATCCGCAGTTTGCCGAAAGCACCACCACCACTGCCATCGAAGAAGCCGAACGTATCGTCAACAAGCACAAGCTGACACTGGAGCTGCGCACCCTGCCGGCATTTTACGAAGACGAAAGCTATATCCACGCCTTGGTGGCCAGTGCCCGGCCCGATCTGGAGCAGGACTTCGACCACCTCCTGCTCAGCTTTCACGGCTTGCCGGAGCGCCACCTGACCAAGCTGGACCCGACCGGCAATCACTGCCTGCAAAGCGCGGACTGCTGCCAGACTGCCTCCGACGAGGTGCTCGCCGGCTGTTACCGCGCCCAGTGCCTGCGTACTGCCGAGCGCTTTGCCAGTGCGGCGCAGCTGCAGCCACAGCAATGGTCGGTGTCTTTCCAGTCCCGGCTGGGGCGGGCCAAGTGGATCGAGCCCTACACCGAAGAGCAACTGGAAGAGCTGGCCGGCCAGGGCGTCAAAAAGCTGCTGGTGATGTCACCGGCCTTTGTTGCCGACTGCATCGAAACCCTGGAAGAGCTGGCCATTCGTGGCCGCGAGCAATTCATCGCTGCCGGCGGCGAGGACCTGCACCTGATCCCCTGCCTGAACGACCACCCGGAATGGGCCGCCGCCCTGGTCCGCCTGTGTGAAGCACGCCGGAGCAGTTGAGGCCTGTTGCAACGCCGCACCCTGCGAATTCATTCGCACATGCTCTTCTACAGCCCGGCAGCGCCAGGCTTGTTCGAATAAATTCGAACCTGCACACAACAGGCCTTTTTCCGCGTAGCAGATGACCGGGCAGCGGCCTTTTCCCCGCAATTTCAGCGCATGCAATGCTTGCGCTTTATTACCGCGCGGTTATCCTAGGCACATTCCCCTTTCGAGACGAGGCTATTCCCCCTCTTGGACAGTACGACATCGATTCATCGCTTTGCCCTGGACGGCTTTGAGGCCGCCCGCTTTGCCAACATGTGCGGCCAGTATGACGAGCATCTGCGCCTGATCGAGCGCCAGCTACACGTGACCATCCGCAATCGTGGCGAGCAGTTCGAGCTGTTGGGCGAGGATGATGCCACCCGCAAGGCGGAAATCTTCCTGCGCAACCTGTACCGCGAAGCCAAACTGCGTGATCTCGGCCCTGATGACGTACACCTGCTGCTTCAGGAAGCCGGCATGCAGCAACAGGTCATGCCCGCCGCCGCAGAGGCAGCCGACAACGGCGTCACCCTGCGTACCCGTAAAAAGACCATCCGTCCGCGCGGCCGCAACCAGCAGGGTTACGTACGCTCGATCAGGCAGCATGACATCAACTTCGGCGTCGGCCCGGCCGGTACCGGCAAGACCTACCTGGCCGTTGCCTGTGCCGTCGATGCCCTTGAGCGCGGCGATATCGAACGCATCCTGCTGGTACGTCCGGCGGTCGAGGCCGGTGAAAAACTCGGTTTCCTGCCCGGCGACCTGAGCCAGAAAATCGACCCCTATCTGCGCCCGCTCTACGATGCCCTCTACGAGATGCTCGGTACCGACTACGTCAACCGGCTGATCGAACGCCAGATCATCGAGGTGGCCCCGTTGGCCTACATGCGCGGCCGCACCCTGAGCAACAGCTTCATCATTCTCGACGAAAGCCAGAACACCACCCGTGCGCAGATGAAAATGTTCCTGACGCGCATCGGCTTTGGCTCCACCGCAGTGATTACCGGCGACATCACCCAGATCGACCTGCCGCGCGGCAGCCAGTCCGGTCTCAAGCACGTGCTGCATGTGCTGAAAGACGTCAAAGGGCTAGGCTTCACCTTCTTCGACTCCACCGACGTGGTGCGTCACCCGCTGGTCCAGCTGATTGTCGAAGCCTACGACGCCTTCGATGAACAGGAAACACAGGCGGCCCGTGATGAAGCTTGAGCTTGACCTGCAGCTGGCCAGCAGCGCCGGCGCCCTGCCCGGACAGGCCGACTTCGAACGCTGGTGCCGCACCGCCCTGTCGACACGACGTGACACTGCCGAGCTGACCATCCGCGTGGTCGACGAAGACGAGGGCCGCGAACTCAACCGCGACTGGCGCGGCAAGGACTACGCCACCAACGTGCTGTCTTTTGTCGCCGACATACCGCCGGGCATCCTCGACATTCCCCTGCTGGGTGATCTGGTCATCTGCGCCCCGGTGGTGGCTCGCGAAGCCGCCGAACAGGGCAAGACCAGCGACGCCCACTGGGCCCATCTGGTGATCCACGGCTGCCTGCACCTGCTCGGCTTTGACCATATCGAGGATGACGAAGCCGAAACCATGGAAGCTCTTGAGCGCCAGTTGCTGGCCAGCCTGGGCTACCCCGACCCCTATGCCGATCACGAACGGACGGAACTGCATACACCATGAGCGAAGACAATTCGAGTACCGGGCACAAGTCCTGGCTGGACAAGCTCGCACAGGCCTTCAACCACGAGCCGAAAACCCGCCAGGAGCTGTTTGCCCTGCTGCGCGAAGCCAACCGCAACAACCTGCTGGACGATGACGCCCTGGGCATTGTGGAAGGAGCCATGGAAATCGACGAGCTGAAAGTTCGCGACATCATGATTCCCCGCTCGCAGATGATCTGCATCCAGGTGGACCAGACCCCGGAAGAGTTCCTGCCGGCGGTGTTCGAGGCCGCCCATTCGCGCTATCCGGTGATTGGCGAGAACACCGACGAAGTGCTCGGCATCCTGCTGGCCAAGGACCTGCTGCCGCTGATCCTGGCGCGGCCGGACAATTTCAGCCTGCGCCAGCTGCTGCGCCCCTGCACCTTCGTGCCCGAGTCCAAGCGCCTCAACGTGCTGCTCAAGGAATTCCGCGCCAACCACAACCACATGGCCATCGTCATCGATGAATACGGCGGCGTGGATGGCCTGGTCACCATCGAGGACGTGCTGGAACAGATTGTCGGCGACATCGAGGACGAACACGACATCGATGACGACAACTTCATCCGCCAGCTGCCGACCGGCGACTTCATCGTCAAGGCCCTGACCCCGGTCGAGGACTTCAACGAATTTTTCAAGAGCGGCTTTTCCGAAGACGACTACGACACCATCGGTGGCGTGGTGATGAGCGGATTCGGCCATCTGCCCAAGCGCAATGAAACCATCGAGCTGGAACAATGGCGTTTCCGCGTGGTCAATTCCGACAGCCGCCGCCTGCACCTGCTGCGCGTCAGCAAGATACGCTGACGCCATGCTTGCAGCACTCCGGGCCATGCAGCCAGCCGCGAGCCACGTTCTGCGTACAGCAAAGTCTGGCCGCAGACCCGGCGACAGAAGCCGGGTGCCGAGCCAGGCGTACATACGCCGGGTGACAGAATAGCCGTACAGAATCATGCACACGGCTCTTGCAGCTACCACTACTGCAAACACAGCGCCAAAACACGCCCTGCCCTGCAACCGGCCCAAGGATTTTCAGCCTTGCAATCCATACTCCACAAACGCTGGATACACCACCTGCTGGCACCGCTGGCAGGCTGCCTGCTGACCCTGTCACTGGCTCCGTTTGACCTGTGGCCACTGGCTCCGCTGTCGATTGCCCTGCTGTACCTGTTGCTGCAGGAAGCCACCAGCCGCCAGGCACTACTTACCGGCTGGTTGTTCGGGTTCGGCCTGTTTGCCTCCGGTGCCAGCTGGGTCTACGTCAGCATCCACGACTACGGTGCCGCCCCTCCCTTGCTGGCCGGCTTCCTGACATTGCTGTTTGTTGCTGCGCTGGCCCTGTTTCATGCCCTGCAAGCCTGGCTCTGGGTGCGCTACCTGCGCCATCCCGAGCACCGACTGCTCAACGTTCCGGCCTTTGCCGCCCTCTGGGTCGCCATGGAGGCGTTTCGCGGCTGGTTCCTGACCGGTTTCCCCTGGCTGTATGCCGGTTACAGCCAGCTGGAAGGCCCGCTGGCCGGCCTCGCTCCGCTGGGCGGCGTCTGGCTGATCAGTCTTGTTCTGGCCATGAGCGGCCCCCTGCTGGTTCAGCTGTTCTGTCACCGTCTAAGCCGCCGCCAAACCCTGACCCGCGCCCTGCTGTTGCCGCTCCTCTGGCTGGGCAGCATGCCCTTGCACCAGCACGAATGGACACGCCCGGCCGGACAGCCGCTATCGGTTTCAGTATTCCAGGGCAACATCGAACAGAACCTGAAATGGGACCCGGACCAGCTCGCCGCCCAGCTCGACCTGTACCGGGAGATGACCCTGGACGCAGCGACCGCCGACATCTTGCTCTGGCCGGAAACCGCCGTCCCCCTGTTCCAGGACAGTGCCCGGCCCTGGCTTGATTTCATGCACGAGCGCGCACTCGAGCGGGGTAGCGCCCTGATCACCGGCATCCCCGTACGCCACGTTACCGACGACGGCCGGCGCAGCTTCTATAACGGCATTACCGTGCTGGGCGAGGGCTCCGGCGATTACCTGAAGCAAAAGCTGGTACCCTTTGGCGAGTACGTGCCCCTGCAGGACTGGCTGCGCGGCCTGATCGAATTCTTTGACCTGCCCATGTCCGACTTTGCCCGCGGCCCGGCCGGTCAGCCGCCCCTGCAGGCCCGCGGCCACAGCATCGCGCCCTACATCTGCTACGAAGTGGTCTACCCGGAGTTTGCCACCCGGCTGGCGGCACAAAGCGAGATTCTGCTGACCATCAGCAACGACACCTGGTTCGGCCGCTCGATCGGCCCGCTACAGCATTTGCAAATGGCGCAGATGCGGGCACTGGAGGCCGGCCGCTGGATGATTCGCGGCACCAACAACGGCATCAGCGTACTGGTCAATCCCTTTGGCCAGATCACCGCCGAGATTCCCCAGTTTGAACAGGCGGTTCTGCACGGCCAGGTGGTCCCCATGCAGGGGCTGACACCCTACCTGAGGTTTGGCTCATGGCCGCTAGGCATTCTGTGCACACTGCTGTTGCTCTTCGCCATCCAGCAAAAACGCAAGCACTGAATCTGCTGCGAAGCTGCACCCTGCGAATTCATTCGCACATGCGGGCCTTGTAGCCCGGCATTGCCGGGCTGTGTCCGGATAAATCCGGACCTACAGCTGGCCGGTACCGCACTGCTGTGGATGCGAATTCATTCGCACAAATCCGGGCGCAATACGGCACATGTGCGAATGAATTCGCACCTACAGAATCGTTGCCTCGCGAGGGAAGTACGGCAAGACGATGATCAGGCGGTACCACCCACGGTTATGGCATCAATCTTCAGCGTGGGCTGGCCGACGCCAACCGGCACGGTCTGGCCGGCCTTGCCACACATGCCGACGCCGCTGTCCAGCTCGAGGTCGTTACCGACCATCGATACCCCGCGCATGCAATCCGGGCCGTTGCCGATCAGGGTGGCGCCCTTCACCGGCGCGGTGATCCTGCCGTCCTCGATCAGGTAGGCTTCGCTGGTGGAAAAGACGAATTTGCCACTGGTGATATCGACCTGGCCACCGCCCAGGCTGGCACAATAGATGCCCTTCTTCACCGAACGGACAATCTCCTCCGGGTCCGACTCGCCGGCCAGCATGTAGGTATTGGTCATGCGCGGCATCGGCAGGTGGGCATAGGACTCGCGCCGGCCATTGCCGGTACTGGCAACACCCATCAGACGGGCATTGAGCTTGTCCTGCATGTAACCACGCAGGATACCGTTCTCGATCAGTACGGTGTTCTGCGCCGCCACCCCCTCATCGTCCAGCGTCAGCGAGCCACGGCGGCCGGCAAGGGTGGCATCATCGACAATGGTGCACAGCGGCGAGGCCACCTGCTGACCGATCAGGCCGCTGTAGTTGGAACTGCCCTTGCGGTTGAAGTCACCCTCCAGGCCATGCCCGACCGCCTCGTGCAGCAGCACGCCGCTCCAGCCCGGCGCCATCACCACCGGCATGCTGCCGGCCGGTGCCGCCACCGCGTCCAGGTTGACCAGCGCCTGGCGCACCGCCTCGCGGGCGTAATCTTGCATGCGGTCATTTTCGACGAAATAACGGTAGTCGGTACGGCCACCACCACCATGGCTGCCCCGCTCGCGACGACCATTGTGCTCGACAATCACGCTGACATTGCAACGCACCATGGGCCTGATGTCGGTCGCCAGTGTGCCATCCAGATCGGCAACCAGCACATGCTCCCATGCCCCGACCAGGCTCAGGCTGACCTGGCTGACCCGGCTGTCCAGGCTGCGGGTGAAGGCATCCAGTTCCTTGAGCAGGCCGACCTTTTCCTCCGCACTCAACACATGCAGGGGCGTCTCTACCGGGTACAGCGGCACGGCCGGCGACTGCACCAATGCCAGTGGACGGCCCTGCCGGCCACTACGCACAATGCTGCGTGACGCCTGTGCCGCCTGTGTCAGCGCCGACAGATCGATACTGTTGCTGTAGGAAAAACCGGTCTTCTCGCCGGCCATGGCACGTACGCCGACACCCTGGTCCAGGCTGAAATTGCCCTGCTTGACGATGCCCTCTTCCAGCACCCAGGACTCGGTCATGCGGCGCTGGAAATACAGGTCACCGGCATCGATACCCGGGCCGGCTACCTGCGCCAGCAGCGCGTCCAGATCGGACAGCTGCAGGCCATTGGCGGCCAGCAACACCTGTGCGGCATCTTGTGTCTGCTGTGTCATGTTGCATTGCTCCTGAATGTTGCCTGCTCATTACGCGACATTGCGCAATGGCCAGCCTGCGCCCCGCTCATGCCTTCGGCGGAACCGGCAAGGGGAAGCTCATGATATTGCTGCCGGTGGCCTCGCTGATACGGGCCACGCCCAGACGCTCGACTTCGTCGATGCGCACAATGGCATGCATCGGAATATAACTGCGGATCACGCCCTCGAACTGGGTCTTGAGCTTCTCTTCACTGGGATCGATCACCATCTGGGTGCGTTCGCCAAACACGAACTCCTCAACCTCGAGAAAGCCCCACAGATCACTCTGATATATGGCCTTGGCGTAGATTTCAAAGACCTGTCCCTGGTTGACGAAAATCACCTTGAAGATTTGTGCATCTTCTTTGCTCATGGCCCTGCCTGTTATCCAATAAACCGGGCGCCATTCTAGCCTGAATACAGACTTTTTGCGCATGCGGCAGGTAGCAGGTAGCACTGTATCCAGCAAAGGGGGAATTACGTGGCATGCCCTGTAGGTTCGAATTTATTCGAACAAAGCCCGGCAACGCCGGGCAATTGTGGTGAACTGTGCGAACTGTGCGAACTGTGCGAATAAATTCGCACCTACAGTGATTTGCTTGTCAAATCAGCAGCCCCAGGGAAACCCGAGCAAAAAAGTGCGACAAAAAGCTTGCATTAGATAATGCGAACCATTATCATCTACATCACTGGCTAATCACCAGCGAGTAGTCCGCAATCATGCAATGATTCCGGTTTCTCCTCATCAGGCTTAACACGGTGTTTGACCCGCCCAGGTGGCGGGTCTTTTTTTGCCTGCAACCCGGCCCTGGCATCTGCCGGCATCCCTCCAGAGACAAAAAACCCGGATACGGCAAGCCGTACCCGGGCTGATTTCAGCATCCCCCGAACGCTTAACGCACGCCGGACTGGCGCAGCGCCGCTGGCGTGAACTCGCCAGAGGTGGCTGTGGCGTTGAACTCGTAAGAGTGCTTCTCCTCGTTCTTCATGCCCATGGCCAGGTAACGGCCGGACTGGATGTCGTACAGGGTCTCGAAGGCATACCATGGCACCTGCTGGGCAAAGTATTGCAGGGCATGGGCCTCGGCCACGCGCCACAGGTTGCCACGGCCGTCATAGTGGTCAATGACCGCTGCCTGCCAGGTGTCCTCATCGATATAGAAGTCACGCTTGGCGTAGATATGACGCTCGCCTTCCTTCAGGGTGGCGGTTACGTGCCACACGCGGTGCAGCTCGTAGCGCGGCAGCTCCTGGTTAATGTGGCCGGCCTTGAGAATGTCGCTGTACTTCAGTTCGGGCGAATCCAGACGGTAGTTGTTGTAGGAAATGTACATTTCCTTCTTGCCGTGCAGCTGCCAGTTGTAGCGGTCCGGCGCGCCGTTGAACATGTCCAGGTTGTCGGAAGTACGCAGGCCGTCGGCGGCGGTACCCGGGCCGTCATAGGACACCTGCGGGGCACGGCGCACACGGCGCTGACCAGCATTGTACAACCAGGCCGAACGTGGCTCGGTCACCTGGTTGACGGTTTCATGCACCAGCAGCACGTTACCGGCCAGACGTGCCGGCGCGGTCACGCTCTGCTTGAAGTAGAACAGGATGCTGGACGGCTTGCTGGCGTCATAATCCTTGAGCTTGTTCGGGAACACGAACTGCTCGTCAAAGTACACCAGCGAGTAGGAACCGTTGGTCTGCGGGGTGGCCTGGGTCACCTTGCGCTTGACGCTGCCCCCCCGGTAACGGGTGACGTGGTTCCAGATCACTTCCAGACCGTTTTGCGGAATCGGGAAGGCGTTGGCCACCTTGAAGTTTTCCAGTCCGTTGCCATCCTGCACCAGATTGACCGAGGTCGCGTTGTCACGGGTCGCGTCGATCACCTCTTGCGGCATGGTGGCTGAGCGATGGGTCTTGTAGACATTCATCTTGTAGGTGTCGGGGTAACGCTTGAACATCGCCTGCTGGCCCGGGGTCAGCTTGTCCTTGTACTGGTCCATGTTCTGCGCGGTGATGGTGAACAGCGGCTGCTCACCAGCAAACGGGTCGGCCATGAAGCCGTTGGCACTCACGGATGCGGCCGTGGTCGGCAGGCCACCGGTCCACTCGGGAATGGAACCATCGGCATTACCGGCCTTTTCGGCACCGAACGGTGTCAGGCTGGTGCCCAGTTTGGCTGCATCACCGGCAGATACGGCTGCCATGACGCTGGCGGCGAACAGCGACAATACGAAGGTTGCGCCGGTCTGCATCAGGGTTTTCTGTATTTTCATGATCTGTCTTCCTGCTTATGCGTGTTCTGTTTCTATTGCGCTGCCCGCTCACACGGACAGCCTGCAGATTCTTTCCTGCGCCTTGCCGGACCGCCCCGTCCGGCGATCTGCTCCAGACATGCCGGAGCAGATCGAGGCCGGAGCCGTGTCCGCAGAGGCATTGTTAGAAGTTCATGCCGAAGTTCAGTGATACGAAGTCACGGTCCTTCATGGTGTTGTAGCGGCCACCAAAGAAGTTGGTGTAGGACAGGCCAGCGGTGTAGGTGTGGCGGTAGTCCGCATCCAGACCGACGCTGACTGCCTTGGCACCCTCGTTGAACAGACCGTTCGGGCCGTAGCCTTTCACGTCATGAGAGAACGCCATATTCGGCTTCAGGTTGACACCGGCAAACACGTCGCTGTAATCCAGCTGACCGCGGACACGGTAGCCCCAGGAGTTTTTGGTGGTGAAGCCTTTCCAGCCATTAACTTCGCGTGCGTGCGGCACATCAGGTATGACACTTGCTGGGGAACCGTAAATCGGATCACGTCCGTAACGCAGCTTGCGCTTGCTCTCCAGCCCACCTATATGGGCATAGCCGATTTCACCAACCACTGTGGCTCGTTCAGCGCCAAGAACCTGGTCAAAGAAGTGGGTGAAGGTGGTTTGCAGCTGGGTGATTTCCTTACGGTTATAGCCGCGGTTAATCTGACCTGCCCTCGCCAAATAAGCCGGTACATCCGCAGGCCCTGTAATATTTGTTACCCCTGCGGTCAGCCTCAGTGTCATATCCTGAGTGTTAATCTGGACAGGTGCATTAGGCCGGTAGCTAATCTCACCTTGCCACGCGGTACCTGTTGGCAAGGTGGTCGAGAAGCTCAAACCATACAGGCGGATATCTTCAGGATAATCCATGAAGTAATTACCGCGCCCAACTAATACTGCCGCCGGTGCAAGAGCATGAACCCCAGTCGTTCCAAGTGCCCCAGTAAAGGTGGCTGCATCAGCATTCTGCGTACTCAGGAAAGGCATCCGGCTGTGATAGTTCATGAAGTAGGCGCCATACTCGGTGTTGTCACCCATCCAGCGCAGAGCCATACCCCACTGGCCGCTGTCACCGGCTTTCCTGTCCTTGCCACGCGGAATCATCAAGCCTTCCTGTGATGCCTGAAGCCCAAGCCCGAATGACTCCAAAAGAGCTAAATTGGGCAGCACTATGCCTTGGGTCAGTTGTTTGTTCAGGATGTGATAGCCATTATCACAGCCATCCGCCGCCACATCCGCTGACGAGAAGAAAGTACCGCAGTTATCCACCACCGTCTGCTTCCAGCTCAGCTGATAAAAGGCTTCCGCTGACAGACGGTCGGTGATGCTCTGGGATACGTAGAACATATTGACCGGAATCAGGCCCTCTTTCAGCTCGGCACCGGGACGGCGGAAGGCGGAGACATCAATCGGGTTGACCGAGTTGATGGAGTTCATGATGAAGGTGCTCTCACCCCAGCTAACCACCTGCTTGCCCAGACGCACGGTACCGGGCTGGTCGCCAATCATGTAGTTGTGAAAGAGGAAAGCATCGAGGATTTCCGCACCACGGGTCTTGGCACCCTCTTTGCGGCCGTTGTTGCTGATGCGGCGCTTTTCCGGATCGGGGTGGCGCAGGTTCTGGTCATGCAGCTTGAAGTCGTACCAGTACTTGCCGCGCACGAACAGGCCGCTGTCCTTGTAGCGCAGTTCAAGGTCGTGCAGGCCCTTGAAGATTTTCGAAAAACTGTCGCCTTTCTTGAAGTTCAGCCGGCCATCGTCGCCGGTCTGGGTGTAACCGGTACCGCCGTTGGCGTTACCGATGAATTTCTTGTCCCTGTCGGCGGTAGACCAGCTGGCACCGACTGACAGCGAGCTGTCAAAGGAGCCTTCAATCTCGCCAATGTTGAAGTTGATCGCCATGGCCGGCGCGGCCAGTGCGGAAGCCAGGCTTACGGCCAGTGGCAACCGGGCCAGCTGCCAGATCTGCTTGCGGGTCGTCATCATCATGCTACTCCGAACGTTTTATTTTTTTGGTTATGGCCCGGCACACCACTCCCGGGCTGTTGAAGCAATGGACAAAACAGGCCCGTCCGGGCTGCTCCGTTCATTTAAGGAACACTTTAGCAGTACTTCCAAGCATCTACTGTGCCACAAAAGTATATGACCCACAGGTCAATTCCGGTCACGTTAATTGACAGGGCTCAAGAGCAGATTTTTTTGCGCGGATTCGAACATGAATAGCGGGAGCAAGCGGTTACGGCACTTACTTCAGGCCGTATCGGGAACGACAGGGTTTCATTTGGTAACACAACAACCCGTAAAGTAACACCCCGCCCGCAGATCCGGACTGATCCAGGCAGCGGGCGATGTACAAATGATTTGGCACCTGCTGGAGGCGGCATGCCGGCCAGCAGGTGCGGAAACGGGCAGGGTCAGTACAGCAGCTGATACAGCCGGCGCCGATACTGGATGACCAGCGGGTGGGCACTGCCCAGCAGCTCGAATACCTGCAGCAAGGTTCGCTGCGCGGCACCCTGGCCATAGTCCCGGTTGCGCACAAACAGCTGCAACAGGGCCTCCAGTGCAGGTTCGTACTGCTGGCGGGCCAGCTGCTGGATGGCCAGCTGGCAGGCGGCCTCGTCATCGCCGGCATTCTGGGCCAGCCGCGTTTTCAGCTCGGCCACATCCGGCAACTCGGCAGACTGGCGCAAGAAGGCCAGTTGCGCTTGCGCCGCGGCCAGTTCGTGCCGGTAGTCATCATCCTTGACCGCAGCCAGTACCTGGCCGGCATCGTCCAGTGCATTACGCTCCAGTAAACAGCGTGCATACAGGATCAGTGCCGGCACGCTGCTGTTGTCTTCCTGCAGCAACGCCTGCAGGACCGCTTCGGCAGCGGCGTAGGCCCCTTCGTCAAACAGCTGCTGCGCCTGCTCCAGCGGAGTGATGCTGGGTTCGGCCGGTTCGGCCACGTGCCGGGCCAGCATTTCGCGAATCTGTGACTCGGGCTGCGCCCCGGCAAAGCCGTCAACCGGCTGGCCGTCCTTGAACAGCACCACCGTCGGCAGACTGCGCACACCAAAACGGGCCACGGTTTCCTGCTCGATATCGCAGTTGACCTTGGCCAGCAGAAACTCGCCATTGTAGTGGGTGGCAATTTTTTCCAGCATCGGCATCAGCGCCTTGCAGGGCGCACACCAGTCGGCCCAGAAGTCCACCAGCACCGGCTTGGCAAAAGAATTCTCGATCACCAGCTGGTCAAAGGCTGCCGTGCCTTCCACATCAAAGATAAATGCTTGAGTCACTTCTTGCTCCTCTCCTGCCCCCGTCTGGCGCTGTACACGCGGAAGCCGTCTCGCTCGGCCAGAACCCGGCACGGCCCCAGATGGGCTTCTATCAATTCGGGATAACGCAGAAAGCTGTTGGCCACCAGCCGCAGCTCGCCGCCCGGCAGCAGGTGCCTGGCGGCCTGCCTGATCAGTTCTTCGGTGGCCTGGTAATGGGTGTGGACACCCTTGTGAAACGGCGGGTTGGTAACAATGGCCGCCAGCTGCCCGGGTGCATCGGCAATGCCTGCGCCAGCCAGCACCTGCGCCTCCAGCCCGTTGGCCGCCAGTGTACGGCGACTGCTCTCGAGCGCAAAGGCGTCAACATCCAGCAGGCTGACCATGCAGTGCGGATAGCGCCGCTTGAGTGCCGCGCCGAGCACGCCGGC
>WPCI01089440.1_pt1 | contig 36669 bp, 50 predicted proteins | sample 5399871 | NCBI WGS metagenome assembly WPCI01 (sample SAMN12869469, study PRJNA574797) | sludge metagenome | isolation source: wastewater treatment of pH7 | place: China:Beijing | collected 2019-05-20 | reverse complement strand
CTTCACTGCATGTCGGAGTATTAAAGGAAGCCCTTCAAGGCGTTACCCTATCATTTGACTTCTTGGAATGACAGTTCACTGTTGAACTGTAAGTTCGACAATGCCTAAGCTTTTCACTTAGGAACGTGTCGCACCACCTTTAGGATCTGTACAAATAATGGTTCTCTCTCTATTGTTTATTAAATTATTTATCGCAAAAGCTTGACCTTTCCCTGATCCTGAAGATCCCACGACATTTACATTTTGATTATCTACCGTAGTTTCATCATGAACAATGATTAACTTCTTTGTTTTAATATCTCTACCTAGAATTATCCCATTTTCAGCCTTTAAAGTTTTAAAAGGGTCTTTTTCGGAGTATTTACTGTCTTTAGCAATTGCTCCTCCTTTAAGTAACTCTAGAATTGTTCCCCATCTTGAAGTACCATGAACCCCGAAATCACTAGCATCCTCATATTCCTTATTTTTCAATCCCATTTTAGAAATCACAAAGCCCATTGATATAACTAATACTACAAGATATAAAATTTGCATTTGCTTATCAGTTGTTTTCATGAACTGAATTGTGCCCTCATAATCCTTTAAATTATCCTGAAGATTATTGTGTTCCTTCAGCACTCTAAGTAATCCAGCATAGAAATATCCAAGTATACCGCCTATAGTTAAACCACATAAAATTTGAACAAATTTATTTCTTCCTTTTCCTTTCATCTTCACTCTCCTATAATTCATGACCTCCAAGATAATTTTTTCTAGCTTTTTTCTTCATTTTTCGTTTTCTTTCTAAATCATTATCTTTGGTTTCTTGACTTTGAGCCATTTGAATTAGAGTGTTAAATAATTGCCCTGAATCACTTGCGACATTATTATTCGTTTGTTCTTCAAATTCATGTTTTCCTCTTGGCTCAAATCCTTTTCTATCTGAAGGTCTGTAATGATTTTGTTCATAAGACTTATCATTATATTTCTTTTGCTTTAGTAGTAATAAATCTTCAGATAATATACCTGTACTTTCTCCTGTTAAATGTAGAAGTAGTAATTGGCTTTGAACCTTTGGAGGGATTACCTTAATTGTTACATCATCAATATTTGGATAGTAAATTTTCATCATATTAAATAGTTTTTCTTTTAAGGCTTCTTTTCTACTTTCCTTATCAGCAATTTGTTCACTAATTGCTGTAAATTTAATTGATGAATCATATACTTTTTCCGCATTAAAATTATCAAATGTGTGTTTATAATCCTTCTGAATTTTAGTCTTAGTTCTTTCTAAAATTAGCAAGTCCTTATTTACACTATCCCATTCATTCAATACATCTTTTAAATTATGATGTTCATCATTCAAATAAGGATTATCCCTATTAAAATCAGGAAGCGATTCATGGATTATAGTATTCTCTCTAAATTGTTGCGTGTATGAAAACTTAATATCATAAAGATCCACATTAGATCCATCGAATTCTTGTGCATACTCAGGATATAAAAACTTAAATTCCTCTTTAGTAAATTCCTTTTGAAGTTCATAGGCTCTTAAAGATTCATCATATATCGTTTCAAAATAAGAAATTGTTCGATTTAATTCATCTTTTTTACTATCTAACTCATTAGTTCTTTCCAATAATAAATCTTCAAATTTATTTGGAATGAATCCATAAGCTAGAACACTTTTAGGATTCTTTTCAAAGGATAATTTGGCTTTTGATAAAACCTTTTCTTCAGCATCAATTTGTAGTTTTTTATAATCAATTTTTTTCTTCCAATTATCTAATTTTTTTAGATTCTCTTTTGCACTCTGATAATCAAGGAAACCACCGACACGTCCAGCTACTTTTTTAAGTACTTCCCAATCGAACTCTGATAAATCCATTGATCTACGAATCTGATTAAATTCATTTAACTTTTCATTCTCAAATTTTTGACGATAATCAGATAATGAAACTACTTTTTGTTCAATAATTTCTATCTTTTTATTGGCAACTTCAATCTCTTTATTTATCTGAGCATAATGTGAAGATGGCTGATATTCTTTACCTTCTTTTTTTGAAATTTCCTTTTGCCTTTCCTCAAATTGATATTCTTCTCTTGTAAGTCTCAATCGAGGGATTTTATTTAGGCCTTGCTTTTCATAACTTTCATGAGAAATCCGTTCAGGAATATTCATTTTTTTATACCATTCATTCACTTTTTCAGCATAAGATTCACGCCATTCTAACAATGTTTCTTTATCATTCCAATTAACAGAATGTATCCATTTTCCATCTTCATTTTTTATTCTTTTTTTCCCCCAACTCCCATCTTCGTTGAAAGGTCTAACTGTCAACATAATGTGCGCATGTGGATTATGTTCACGATCTCTATGTATAGATATATCAGCTACCATTCCATCACTTACTAACATCCCATTAACATATTCTTTTAGCATTTCTTTTTGTTGTTCATTAGTAAGTTCAACAGGTAGTGCAACTAAAAGTTCTCGTGATAATCTACTATTCCAGTTCCTCTCAACCTTTTCAACTTCATTCCATAACTTTTCACGATCATAAGCCCATTTTGGAGCATGTTTAGGAGCAAGAATAAAAGAATCGGGTTTTACTTCTCTACCTCTATAAGACTTAAATTCCATATCTCTCTCAGAATATAACTTCTCACCACTACGATATGAAGCCGAAGCAACAGCGGATTGACTAGACTTATTAATATTCCTCACATTGAAATAAAACAGACTCATTTTGATTCTTCCTCCTTTCATTTCCCCCGTAGGGCTATTGTCGCCAGACAACGTTTGAATCATAACTTTGGAAAAGTTTTGATTACCCATGAAACAGTTAGGAAACTGACTGTGTAAATGGGCACTCGTTTCTCTTCGTGATCATTATACCACTTCGTTTTTCCCCCAACAAGTTTCATAGTGGTCTTATATTTAGATTTCTCTTTTATTCTCTATTTCTTTTCTATATAATTCAAATAGGAGGTGTAATCATGGTAAAGTTACGTACAGACGAGAAACTAAATGATATTGAAGAACAAATAAAAAAACTCCAACAAAAAAAGAAAAACCTAGAAAAGCAAAAGAATACAAACGTTGGAAAACACTTATTTGAGTCTTGGGAAATAGAAGACGAACAAACAGCAATCACTTTGATCAATATACTTAAAGAACAAGCAAAAGAAAAATTAAGAAATATTTCACTAAACGGTGAAGGTTCTAATGGAAACTAAGGATGATCAATTAAAGAAAATTGATCAGAAAATTAAAGATTTAAAAAAGTTACATCATGATACAAAAAAATCTATTGAGAGAAAAAAATCACAAAATCTAAGAAAAGAAAGAGCTAGACGTTTAATCGAGACAGGCGCTTTAGCTGAAAAATATTTTGAAATTACCAATCTTGATATTTCTGAGCGTGAAGATCTTTTCAAAATCTTTTCTAGTTTCATAAAAGCTAATAAACCGAATCACTTAAAAAAATAAAGACACCTCTTTTTAAAAGAGGTGTCTTTATCAATACCACAAAGTATTCATGAATACTTTGTGGTATTGAAGAAAAATATTTCTAATTTTATCAGAGTTCTAATTCATTCTCTTCTTCTCTTTCTTTCTCATTTTCTTTATTATTTTCTTCTTTTGATTCATATGGTTTTTCATATTTTTTTCCCCATTTTGTTTCACCTGTTTCCGTAAATTCTAGGAACTTATTGTCCATATTTTTGGTACTTGCGTTCATGTGACGGAATTGCGGATTTTCTTCTTCTAATTCTTTCTGATTTTTACTTCCTTTGCTCAATGTATAAACTTCTTTGATACCTTCTAAATTTTTCATGTTATTTTTTTCATGATCTTTAAAAGATTCAGGGATAAGTCTATATTTATCTTGATTAAATATAGTTTTGATTCCTCCATCAATTTCTTTTCCATTTGAGTCTTTTAGACTAAATACTTTTTTATCGTTATCATACTCACTATTAGATAAATCAATTTTTAATTTTTCTTTTTTATTTGTTTCCACATTAAAAACAACAATATTCATTTCTTTATCTTTTTCAGGATTCCATCCTAAAGCAACCATTTTAGGTAGCATTTCTTTTTGTGAAGCCTGAATTTTTTTGTCGAATGAATTGTATTTTTCAAATTCACTCCAATATTCATTTTCTTTCTTCTCTAAATATACATATGGGCTTCCATGTTTCTGATAAAACTGAGAATCTTCTTTGTAGATCTTTAACATTTCATCTGAAATTGAATTTTGTTTCTTTTCTTCTTTTACCTCTTCAATTTCATCAACTTTAATATCTTTTCCTTTTCGCTTTAAATCTTCCATTTCTTTCTGTTGTTCTATTAGATCTTTCTCAATTTTATTTACTGATTCTAATGTTTTATTTGTTTTCTCATGATTCATATTCATTTCTTTTCTTAATTTTTGTATTTCCTCAATAACTTCGTTATTAGTTTCTTTAAATTCTTTAGATTGCATTTTTATATTCTCGTCCAAAAATTTTAAAATTACTTGTTTTGCTATTTCAGGATTTTTTTCTAAATACTCATATACTTTTTTCGATTTACCAGTCAATTCTTCTTTATTAATACTTTCCAATGCTTTTTTATCAATATCTTTTTCTTTTCCTTCTTTATCTTTATCTTTATCGCTTTCTTTTTCTTCTTTACCTTCCGGCTCACGTTTTATTTTTGATAACTCTCTTTTCTTAAAAATCGCTTTCCATATTCTACTCATTAGTTCATACATTGCTTCACTAAAATCATCTCTTGTTTGTTCAGCATTATTCATAGCTTATTTCCTCCTTTTTCTATACAATTATCAATTAATTTGATATACATTTATAGTATAATAAAAAAAACTTAAAAACATATAAAAGCAAAATAAATTTAATATAATATTTTTAAAAGGTGGCTGAATTTTTTTGAAACAAAATTTAGATATTCCATTGCAAAGAATCGACAAAAATAAAATTATGGAAATAAAAAAAGCATCAAAAAGAAGTTATCTTGAACAACTACAAGGGATTTTTAATTACTATGAAAAACTTTCTGTAGAATTATTTGCCGATAAAGTTATAAATAATTACGATCAACTTAATGATTTAAAGAAAGACTTAGTAACAATAACAATTAAAAATGAATTATTCACACAAGAAGAGTATTTCAGAAAGATTCACAAAGCAATTCTTACTAAACTACCTCAACTAGAGTTTAAAGAAATGCTAATAATTATGATTGCTCAATACATGAAAGATAAAGAAGATCCATCTTCACTATTTTAAAAACACGATCCCGACTAGGCTGGTAAGCCTAGCATCCTTCTTTTAAATCCTCGTTAAAAAGAGAAGTGCCTACATATAGTAGGCACTTCTCTTTTTATTGCCCTTAAAGGCTCGTACAAAGAAATAACTCACTTTAACCACCTTACCCCTTAACCGCACATTCATTTCACGCCTACAGGCCTGTTAGACCTTTAAAAACACCTCAAATGAATTCCACTCTATTTTAATAACTTCAATTTGCACCAAACAATACTAAGGTAACCGAAAAGAATTCAAAATAAATTCTTTTCGGTTACTATTATTCATTCTTACATCACAAAAACAAATGAAGCTAAAATAAATCCAAAAAAAATTTATATTGAATTTCATTTAAACTCATTATTAGTTTTTATTCATTTACACTCTTAAAATCCAAAACAAAAACTAAAATAGAACTCAAATAGAATTTAAATTGAATTCTATTTGAACCAAATTCAAGAACATTGTTTTCTTTAACTAAAAAGAATTCAAAATGAATTCAAAAAAGAGTTGTTTTATTTTTTCTTTTATTGTATAATTAACTCAAGGATGATTTAAACAACCAAATAAAATATGAGGTGAATAACATGTCAAATGTTAAAGAAAAAGAAGATTTTTTAAGAGAAGATGAGGAATTAGAAATGCTAACTAAAGCATATAAAATGGATTCAGCTTTTGATGTTGGTAATGCGAATGTAAAAGCTAAGATCAACGGGAAAGTATTAAAACAACCATCTGTAATCCAATATTTATTACAACAACCGCCTGTTACAGAAACAAACTTAACAAAACTTGTTTCAAACTTAGAAGATGAACTAACTGTACATATTACAAGTAATGCTATTAAACGTAGTGGCTTATATAATATTGGTAAAAGAGCAACTATTACATCTGATGCCAACGTTGAAAACATGAATATAAAACTAGGAAATAAATATAAACACACAATTCCAGTTGTTATGACACTAGGTATGATGGCTTGTGAAAGTGTAAAACAAGCATTTAGTGAAGAAAGTAAATTACCTTCCACTATTAACATTAAATCAAAGTTAAGTACCGCAATACCTATGAGTGAATATACGGTTGATAAAGCTAAATTTTTAGAAGATCGTTTCACTAATAATAAACATATCGTAATTGTTTATGTTGGTGGAGAATCTGTTACCGTTTCAATTACATTTGAGAAAGTAAAAGTAACAAAAGAAGGAGTTCCACCACTTTATGCCTTAATTGAAGGAGAACAAGCGATTTTAGATATATATAATGAACAATATCAAGAAAAAGCTGTCCCTAAAGACTTTGTAAACAAAAAGATTCTTCATGCCGATATTGGCGATGGAACAACAGAATATGTCTACACAGTCGGTTTAAACCCTGTTCCTGATAACTGTACCGGTGAACGTCGTGGCGTTGGACATGCTACAGAATCAGCAATTGCACTTTTAAAAGAAGATACAAATGGACGAGTTCTCTTAAAACGCCAACAATATATGAATATCTTAAAAGATCCTAGCCATCGTCTATTTGACGAAGCATCTAGATTCTTAGAAAACGGTAAATATATTCAAGCTATGCGAATACTAGAAGATATTCAAGAAAAATACACAGAAAAAATTGCTGGTGACGCTGATATCATTTGTGTTTACGGTGGTGGAAGTATAGAGTTTGAATCTTTACTTTACGATGATTTACTAGAGTTTTGTGAAGAAGTAAATTGTAAGTTACTGTGGATTCCTGAAAAATATGCTGTTGATATGAATATGGAAGGATTAGATATACTAAATAAAAAAGTCTTTTTTAAAAAGGGGTGAGTAGAACGTGAGAGCCAACGTTAGTTGGAAAATAAAAGACATTAAAGATGAAGAATCTAGAAATAAGATTAATAAGTGGTGTGATAACCAAGAGAAAATACAAGTTTCTCTTACTAGCTTAGTTCTTCATATGATAGATCGTTTCGGTTATAAAAATATTACTGATCATGAAATCCAGAAATTACTACATCAAGAATTCCCTCTAACGGGTATTAACACAGAAGAAGCTATCTTTGAGTCTGTGAAAGAAATAGAAAAAACACATGATAGTAAAACTGAGAAAACACATGATACTCAAACTTCTCAAAAAAAGATTGAGACAGAAGAAAAGAACCCTGTTCCTGTAAAGGAACAGAGTTCTGATGACGAAAAAGATAATATATATGATCAAATTGATACAAACGCCCTTTAATGGCGTTTGTATTAATCACAAATACCCTTTTAGGCTTTTTTCACCGCTATCAGTAAAAAACAATCCCATATTTCAACAAAATATGATATACTCGTTAGCAAAGATATGATTTCTAATTTGTATCTTTGCTATTTTTTGTAAAAAAACAACATATAAAGATGTAAAAAATATAAAAAAATATAAAAAAAGAAGGAGCACCGACAACCGCCAAGTAATCGAACTCCTCTCTAATTCCTATTATTATTAATTTAATTATAATCTTCTACATTTTGTTTGTCAATGTTATATTGGCTTATATAAAGATGCAATAAGATTGTAATTTCCTCCAATTAGAGAGTTCGATGTTAAAAGTGCCCTTCTATGAAAATAGGAGGTTTTTTATATGTCTGAAACACAATTAGTAGGTCAAACACCTACCTTTATTACTCAGGGACATGTCCCAAAAGAAGAATTAAGATTACCAAACCAACATTTTATAACCGCAATGGATTGGATAGATAAATTAGGAGAATCCGCTTACTGTGATTATTTAAAAATGTATACAATGGCTGATCGTAGAGATAAAGATAGAGAATATGATAGAGTTCCACGAGCGCTTTCTAGTTTATGGGAAGCTTTAGACCGTAAAGAAAAGTATTTTCGTCAAAAGATTCTTATTCCATTATGGGAATATGGCTTAGTTGATTTAGTAGAGTATCAAGGAGAACATGCAAGAGCTGGACATAAACCTATGAATATTGTTATTTATCGTTACCCTTGTAATGACATTACTCTTTTAACAAAGCCTTTAGAAAAAGTACGTGATTGGAAAAAAGACTATAAATCATCAGGAAAGTTCTATGCTATAAAGGGTGGAAGACCTAAAAACGAAATAAAGGATTCTCCACAGAAACCTTTACTAAAGGATTCTCCACAGAAACCTTTAAAGGATTCTCCACAGAATCCTATTAATAATACTAAAGAACTTAATAATTTATTAAATTATTTTAGTAAGTATGTAAGTATAGATCTATCTCCTATCGACTTTTTTAAATTTGCTATTGTAAGTTCACCATCAAAATATGTAGAGATTGAATTAAATAATTTAACTACTACATATGGAAAAGATATTGTAAATGAAGCAATTAAAAGAATCAGTGACATGAAGACTGATAAATACATAGCTACTATAAAAGGTATTATCAAGAAATGGGTATCACAAGGAATGAAATCTTTTTCTGATATTGAAAATGTTGAGAAAGCGTATCTTGAAGAAAGAAAACAATTACAGAAACCAAAGTCTCAACAAAAAACAAAATCTCTTAAACCATCATACGGAAAGAAAGATATTGTTCCTGAGTGGCTTAAAGAACAAAAACTTAAAGATGAAGAAGTACAAACTAATAAAGAGTTGCATCAAAACAGTGAAAGCGTACAAGTGACTACTGAAACTATTAAAGAAAAGATTCGCTTTTATGAAAAAAAGCTAAATAAATATATTACAGAAGAAATTACAGAAGACAATTGGAAAGTAGCTAAGATCTACTTAGATGCAAAATGGGATTGGACAGAAATAGGCGTACTATTTAAAGAAATTGATGAAATGAAGAATGCGATTCAATAAAATAAAGTGTTGAATTCAAAATGAATTCCTTTGGATTATCAATTGGAATTCTATTAGAATTCATTTTGAATTCCTTTTAAACCTTTTGTTATTTTGAATAAAAATATATTGTATAGAAAAATGTTTTTCCCTTACTATTTTGTGGAAGCATTGGCTGGGGGTTCGGTGGGCTTAGCCCCTGAGAACTTCCGTATTCTAATATCGAATAAAAAACTATTTATGAACGTTAAACTAGCGATTCGACAGGGTATACTAGTTAATCCAAGCTGTGATGATCATCACCCCCTATTTTGTTATCAGCTTGGCGATAGCTGATAACCCAGTCGAAAAAAATTTGTAAAGAGTAAGGTGTGGAGATTTTTTGAATGGTTTCTCAAAAAATACTACCCGTTCTTTACAAGATTTTTAGCTTAATATGTTAAGAGGGATTTTTTGAGTAGGATCTATATAAAAGGATTTCTCTAGTGGCGTGTCAAGGGAATAGCACAAATGTTTTTAGAGTTGATGTTGAGTTGGGCTTTTACAAGTGGAACAATTTGCTATAATGCTAATGCAAATTGTGGAACGCCATAAAAGCATAAACGAAACACAGCGATTAAAAACATTTTGCCCCTTTACACGCCACTTCTTCGGGGGTATATAGCCCTTCTTTGGAATAAGAAAGGTATACAACAGGCATAGAAGATTTTGAACTTAATCTATGCCCTGTGTATATTAAGTATAGGTAGTTAGTTTATTAGTTTCGTTGTTTTATCTTTAAATTCTTGTTCATAGACAACAATATTGTATTTATCACAATTTTTATCATTCCATGAATTGAAATAATAACTATCATTTGTTTCCATAATGTCTAGAGTATCATGTTGCCCTTTAAAGTCTTCTAGAGTAAGGCTATTATCTTCTAGATATGTTTTTGCTTCTCTTTTAGCAAATGTAATCGCATTATTGATATCTTTGAATAAATAGACGTTGCTTCCTGTTCCGTCATTATAAAAATCATATTCTACTAGAACTACTATTGGGATACACATATAAAATTCCTCCATGATAATAATTTTTTATAAATTATCTATTGTGGGTCATAAGGTTTGAGAATTTTGTTTTTAGATATATTAATAATTTATTAGTTAATGAGTTACTGTAAGTTTGGTTATTAATCTTTTTAGTTATTGTTCTATCTATTGAAATATCCGATGCTATTTCATCAATACATCTACTAAAAGCATTTAGATTAATAATTGTATTATGAAAAGTATCATCTACCTCACATTCATAACTAAGTTCCAGTAAAATTGTTTGAAATTTATGCAATAATTCTTCTTGTCCTTGTTTCATGTTAACTACTCCCTTATGTTAAATGTTTTATTAGATTTTTGATGTGCGTCTACCTGTGAACTCGCCACAATATCCACATCGTCCACTACTACTCCACATTCCATAGCGCATAATAAAAGGTATACCATTTCCTATTTCAATAAGTGCACCTTCATTTTTTTTGCCACAATACTCACAGTTATTATCCTTGTGTAATGCTTCGTATTTTTTTTGTTTAGTAATTAAAATTTGAGTAGCTTCTTCTCCATATTTTTGTAAACTCTCTTTTTCCCATTTGTATTCCATTTTTAATTCCTCCAATTATTTATTTTCCGAAATGTAATATGATTAGTTAGTTATTTATTTATTCAAGCCATACTGTCCAGTAAGCATAATCATCTTCATGCATTTCCTCATATTCATCAGGCGTGTATTGTGTATATAAGCATTTATCAGAACAAAAATATTCTAGTCCCTCGTGTATACAATATCCTTCAAACATAACTTTATTACAGCATGTACACTCTCTGTAAAAGTCCTCTGTATCAGCGAATTGAGTATAAATAATAGTAATTTCAAGTTTTTTGAAACTAGACTTGTGAATTCCTGACCAAGTATAACGATAAACTTCATTCTTTGGGTCTTCATTGAATACAATATTTAAATCATCTTTTTTATAATTGTTTTGTTGTAAAAAATTGCTAATAGTATTACAGGCTTTTAACCACGCACTTCCATAAGCATAAAATGATTCAGTTGTAGAGCTTGTAATAGCTTCTTTCGGGGATGTGTTTTTAATCTCTAATTGATAAAAAGATAATTGTGATAAGAACATAAAATTTCCTCTTTTCGTAGTAGTGTTGATAGGTTTTTCTCTGTTACCTGTTGCCTTATACGTAATGAGGAGTGATCGGAATGCAAGGGAATAGTATTAAATTTTTTAGAATTGATGTTGAGTTGGGCTTTTACAAGTGTAGAAATTTGCTAAACTTACAATGCAAATTGCGGAGCGACGTGAAAGCATAAACGAAACACAATGATTCAAAAATTTAATGCCCCTTGCATGAAGGGAAGGACGAATTACTATACGGCAACAGGTTTCGGTACGAACTGATATAGAACCTTATTAATGAGAAAATAATGGTTTTATTTTTAATAGAAATAAAAATTATAAAAATTTTTATACCCTTATTGCCTATTTTGGGTAATAAGGGTATAATTTAGCCTGAAGATCGTAATTGGGTTTGTAAATCAATCCTTTTATACCCTTTTTGGTTATTTTATTTAAAAATAGGTATTATCTGATCTTACTAACTTATTCTAAGGAGGGAGTGAAATTATGTTTACTCGAATTCAACATTTATTACAAACGCTATTTACTGACATGCAAAGTACATTTATTTGGGCATTCATTATTGGTGGTTTAGTTTGTGGTCTAATGATTTGGCAAGGTGACGAGCAAAATGCACCTAAATTTAAAAAAGGTCTTTTATTCTGTGGTGCTGGCGTAGTAGTCTTCTTACTTGCTAAACCATTCGTTGATTACATCAAAGCTGGTCTATAAAAGTAGGTGAAAAAAAATGATAGAAAGCTTTAGAGAAAGAAAGGATCGGTTAAAAGGGGAAGGTAAAATTGAACTTCCCCTTAATATTGATTCCAAAAAATATTTAGTAGGTAATATCTCATTTTGGGATTTAGTCGTAGTATCACCAGCTTTACTAATATCAATTGTAGGCATGGTGATTTTTTATACTCAGGGAAATCTTACGAGAGACACAGCCTTAATTTGTCTAACACCAACGATTACGTTAACAGCATTTCAGCTAATTAAACACCCGATTAGATCAAATATATCTTTCTTACAATATCGGCTGATATGGAAATTTAAATATCAAAGAAGACATAAAGAATTTTTCTATAAAAAGGGTGAAATTAATATGCAACAAAATGATCAGGACATAAGAAAAGAGTTAGGTATTCGTGATATTTTTTCGAGTTGTTATGAAACAAATGACAATCGTTTTGTCAAAGTAATAGATGTATCCGCTGTTAATTTGTCATTAATGAGTAGCAATGAGAGACAAAAAATATTTACTTCCTATAAAACATTCATTAATGAATTGCAATTCGTTAATGAAATTCAAATATCACAAGTGGCTCAACCTGTTAATTTATCTAAACATTTGATTCATGTTGATAAAATAACGCATGGAGAAAAGAATCCTTCAAAAAGAATGCTTACAAAAAGCTATAAAGAATACGTTGAGGGAATTCAAAAAACAAGAGATATGGTTGCAAGGAAACGGTATGTAATTATTGATCAGCCGATTGGAAACAATCGTGAAAAATCATTAAGTGATATTGAAAGAAAAGCTTCTCTTGTAACCGCTAACCTTGAAAATATGTTAACTGGACATGCAAGGTTGATAGCAAAACCACTAAATAATGAGGAATTACTACAATTAATTTATACATGCCTTGACTATGATAATGCACAGTCCGTTGGTGAGTTTATTATTGGGCGGGCTAGTAATTCTCTCGATTTATCATTAGGAAGTGAATCGGCTCAAAAGTTAATTAATCAGCTTCAGAAAAAAGTGAATGAAAATATTAATTAATGAGGAAGATGTTATATGAAATACAGTCTCAAAATCCCTAAATTATTTAGGTCTAAAAAAGAAAAAAACAATTTTGCTCATACAGTCGGTGATCCTAATGAACAAATATTAACTGCAATTTCTCCATCACACATTTTAGAAATGGAAAATGGAGTGAAATTAGGGTCTAACTATACAAGAACATTATTAGTGCTTGACTATGAAACTATTATCCATCAACAAAGAATCCAAGAGTTGAATGAGTTATCCGAAAACGTAAGTTTTACTTATTTTATTAAGGAATTTAATTCATCTGAGGTTAAAGAACAACTTTCAAAGTCAGTTAAGCAAAATAAAATCAAAATGAAATCTCAACATGCGGATGCTTATACTGTAGCGGATGCTGAAGCACAAGTTGATTCAGCTATACAAATGTTAAGAGATATAGCAACCGCTAATGACAAGATTTATTTATTTCACACGTACATTCATTTATCTTGTACTTCTTTAGAAGAGTTAAATAATTTAACAACATTAATAAAAAGTAGAATGGGTGCGATTGGAACAGCACATTCTCCCTCTATACGTGCTTTAGATGCATTTCGTGCTTTTTTACCCCTTGCAAATAATACAATTCCAGAAATGACTTATAGAATGATGAACTCTGAAGCGGTTTCGTATTTCTTCCCATTTCATGAAAATGAAATGTTTTCTGAAACTGGAATTGTAAAAGGGAAAAATATGACGACAGGTAATGTTGTTATTGTTGATGATGAAAAATTACTAAATAAGCATGAATTCGTAATAGGTATTTCAGGTTCGGGTAAGTCTACTTATTTATTCGCCGATATAATACGGAAATGGATATTTGGAAGAAGGATTATAGCAATTGATCCAAAAGGAGAGTTTGGAAGAAAATTCAAAAACCTTGGTGGAGAATGGGTGAAATTTAAGTTACGTGGTGGTAATAGAATTAATCCGTTTGATCTTCCAAAGATTACTTCAGGTAGTACAGATACAGAGGAACTTGATACTGGAAGTATTTTATTAGTTAAAATCACACAATTATTAACAATGTTTAGGCTTATGTATCCGTCAATGACAGATTTAGAAGAAGATATAATTTCCAAAATCTTGATTGAAGTATATCAAGATAAAAAAATTGATTACGATACCGATACTACTCAATTAGGCGTAGAAGATGTACCAATTATGGAGGATCTGTACAAAAAACTAACTGAATATAAAGATAAAGATATAGAGTTATATTCTGAAATTAGAAATTTCCATACAACATTAGAAACATACACATATGGTTTGTATAGCAATTTATTTAACGGTTATACAAATGTAAATATTTCGAATGATTTGATTGCTTACGATATTTTTGATTTAAACAATAACGAAAAAGTTCAACGTATTATTTATTATAATTTACTTTCTCATACAACATACGAACTCCTTAAAGGAGATAAAAGGGCGACACAAGTTTACATAGATGAAGCCCATGTAATTGCTGATCCTAAAGTACCATTAGCTATGCAATATGTATACTTTATGATGAAAGTCTTACGTTCCTTCAATGTTGGGATTACACCAGCAACACAATCTATAAAAGATTTTATGAGTGCAAAAGATGAAAAACGAAACTATGGTGAGGCTGTTATTAGTCAATCTGTACAAAGGTTATATCTCCCTATGACGCAAGAAGAGGTAACTTATTTAGAAAAAGAATTATCTCATGATTTTTCCGAACAGGAAAAAACGACATTAGTTGTACGAGAAGGAGATAAGGATAAACAGGCTGGTAAAGGGATTCTGTTCTCGGGATCTAAGAAAATTAAATTAGAAGTACAACTAACGCCTTTAGAAAAACAATTATGGTTTGAAAATAAAAACATAGAAGATATAGCAATATAGATTGGTGAGATTTAGATGAATAGTAGAAACGGAAGTTACATTACTTATCTATTGTTTAAAAACCCGTATATTTTAGCGTTTTTTCTATTACTTGTTTTTACGTTCGGATTAATGTCCATCTTTTTCTTTGCCGATGCTGGAAGTAAAGATAATTCCCAAGATAATAATATGGGCAATGGAAGTTATATGTGCACAGAGGGACAAGTAAATGAAGGTGTATACATGAAGGCCTTTGAAAAGGCTGGTGTATTTACTGGAAAGGGGAAAGATTTTATTCAAATTGCTAGGAAAAATAATATTGATCCAGTTCTTCTTACGGCAATTGCTTTCCATGAAACAGGAAGAGGTACATCTAACGCTGTGAAAAATAAAAATAACCCCGGGGGAATCATGGGGAAAGGCGGTTTACGTACATTTTCAACACTAGATGAAGGACTAGATTATATGGCTGGAAACTTATTCAGATTATATATATCGCAAGGACTTGTTACGATACCACAAATCGGAAATAAATATGCGCCTGTTGGAGCTTCTAATGATCCTACAAATTTAAACATTCATTGGGTTCCTATAGTTACAAATATGACTAATGAATTAGGCGGATTATCCATGAATTGTCAAGCGGTGGGGCAAGGATCTGGCGGTGTAGTTATTGACGGAAGTGGAAATCAAATTTTTGATCCTAATGTTGTGTATAACAGTATGGCAAAGTTCTTAGGGCAAGCATATGTATGGGGTGGAGCATCCCCAACAGGATTTGACTGTTCAGGTTTGATGCAATGGAACTTTAGACAGACTGTTGGCATTAATCTACCAAGAACAGCCGAAGAACAGTATCATGCAACAGCAAGGGTCAGCAAAGAGCAACTTAAAGCTGGTGATTTAATATTCTTCACCGGAACGTATGTCGGGAAAACTGTTACACATGTGGGAATGTACATTGGAAACGGAAAAATGATTAATTCGAATAATTCAGGTGTAAAGATAGATGATGTCTTTTCGCCTTATTGGGGAAAGTATTATTATGGTGCTGGAAGAATAACTCATAAATAAAATATGAGGTTATAAGGTGAAAAAAATGAATAAAAGAGAAAAGAAAATATCAATTATAAATTTCCTTTTAATTCTATTGTTGGTTATTTCATCACTTTATTCTTTCTCAGTTTATAAAAAGAATAAAGAGATAAATAATGATATTCATTTATTAGAAGAAAAATTAAAAAAGGAAAAAGAAATTAGTGTTATTTACGATAGATCAAAAGAGTTTATTGAAAAGTCTAGTATTGCTGATCATGGGGATATGTTAACTGGACAAGCAAAGGAAATGTTTGAAGATGCTATTAAGCAAAAAGAGCGTGAGGGTGCTGAAGACAGTCGCTCTCACTCTATTTTAGAAAGAACAGATATAGATCATATTTTTGCTGTGAAAACAGGAGATAATACAGCAAAATCATATGCAATCTATAAATCTATCTATAATTCGAATCCATACGCAACAGATTCAATGCCCCAGCAAGTAATGACTTTAACAATGATTGTTGATTGGGAAAAAGTTAATGGAGAATATAAAGTTTCTGATTATAGAATTAATGTCTTAAAAAATAGTTTGGATGATTATCTAAAAAGTTTAGAAAAATAATCTTAAAAGCTGGTGATTATTGTGAATGACCTATCAGACAAAATTTCTACTTTTTACTTTTCAGTAAATAAAAAGGTAAACAATTTAATTGAAAAAACTATAGATCAAAATCTTGATAAAGAAAAAAAGGGCTTTTATAGATTGTATCACAGAGATCCTAATGATTCTGAAATTCTCGAAATTAAAAAAACTATCATAATGAGAAAAGGAATTTCATTATTTGCTGTAATCTTTTTAATCATGATGGGTCTTATAAGTATTGCAAGTTAAAGGAGAAACCGCTATGAAACTAAAAAAGATGTATCAGATCTTATCTATAGTTCTTTTAATATTTGTCGCAATGAATACTAATCTTACTACAGCGTATGCAAAAAAAGGTGAATTTTACGATCAAAATAAAAAGGCTATTGAAAAAGAAATTAAAAATAAAGACAAACAAGAGTTTATAAAAAACTATGATTACAAAGATAATTACTTTGATTGTGGGACATTTGATGTTTCTTGCAAAGTTTCGGGACTGGCTTATGAATCAATTATTGGAACAATAAAAGTAACATATGACAGTTTGAAATCAACTGTAATTAAACCAAGCGATATAACAGGAAATAAAGAATTTAAAAAATACAAAAATGCATTTAATAGCCTATCTTCAACTATGTTAGCTATATTCTTGATGTGGCAAATATTAAAAATCTATTCCATGAGGTATGTAGAACCTGATGGGGATGGTTTTTTAGTAATCAACGAGAAAATGATTATGACTCTTACAGCTGGGGTGCTATTAGGTATATATGATCCGTTTATAAATTGGGTATTGGGATTTCAAGAAGTAATTGTGACATCCGTATTGTATGAACCAATCAAAATGGAAGAAGTCGTTTTAATGATATTTATAAAAGGTTCATTATATGGTTTCTTCATTGCATTGATAGTAATGTTTGTTTTGTTTGTATTCGCATTAGCGTTTATGTATAGATTTGTTTTGTTTGGACTATTATATGTCATTGGAGTTGTAGCGATCCCTACAGCACTAAATGATGAATACAATTACTTCTCTTTATGGATTAGATTATTTGTAAATAATAGTGTTACGTTGTGTTTACAAGCATTAACGTTTTCATTAGGTTTTATGGCGCTAGTAAAGAATAATGCTTTTGGTCATGGTGTTTCATTTACAGTAGCGTTTGCGTTCTTTATTTTGGCCTTAGCAATTCCTCATTTACTTGGACAATTGGGAGCAAGTACAGGTTCTAGTAGAGCAATTGGACAATCCTTACGTTACCTTTCAAGGAGAAGATAGAAGGAGAGGACTTTATGAAGATAAAAAACATAATACTTGTTGGTGCATTAGCATTTACCACTTTAGTTGGCTGTGAGGATGCAAATAAGAAAACAGAAACAAATGAAAAAGTATTTTTTAGCGAAAATGATATGAAACAAGCAAAAAATATTATAGAAAAGGTATTTTACACATATGAGAATCATCAAAAACAATTAACAATGGATGAGTTTGAAGAAGCAAATAAGTCTATTGCTCAAGATATATCTGAACAATTAAAAGATGCGTACTTTGATGATGTTGAAGTCAATATAGTAGATAATCATCATGAACGTTCAGGAAAAGATGATTTTTTAGAAGATCCTAATAATTGTTATAAGAAAGAAGAAGGAGCAATGCTAGGTACGTATGATCCAGATTGCTTTTTAACTTATAAATTTGAAGGGAATAAGGTGAAATTACAATCTCCGAAAATTGTATATTATAAAAATATTAATGTGCATGAGTTAATTATTCCAATGACTTATGAGGGGAAAGATTTAATATTACCTTCGTTCCATTTTGTAAAAACCAAAGAAGGAATGAAGGTAATTCATGGATTAGGAATTAGTTCAACTATCCTGAATGATTTTAAAACTTTAGAAGATAAAACGGAAGAGGAACTTAAGATGGAAAAACAATCTAAAACACTAAAAGAAATAAAGTCGTATAACATTTTTTAAGAAATATGGTGGTGATGGAACGTGCGAGTTAATATTAACAAAGTAGCAAACATAGAAATTGAAGATAATACACTCAAATATCGGATTCCAATAACAGAATTAAATCAAGATGATCTTAATATTATTGAAAAAAATCTTAAAAGAAAAATACAGAGTATAGATAATGATCCACATTATTTAGTTCCATTTGAGATGCAAATATTAAATGCATCTTTAATACTTTATTATGACATGGAGAAATATAAAAGTTTTGAATATCTTAGATCATTAGAATTTAGTGAGCAATTAAAATATTTTTCATCCATAATTCAAATAGCTAAAAATAGTGTGCATACAAAAACTTTATGGAATAAATATAATTTTGTTTTAGACGAATATGAAGACAAGATGAAAGTAGTTATTTATGAAACTACTGATTTGAAAATTTATGACATAAAAGACTCACTGATTGGCGTTAAGGAGTTAATTTTGTTAAGTCTAACAAAATTAACTCAAATTTATGGAAAACCACGTCGTACGGACTTTATAGATCCTAGTGATGAAATAATTCAATTTGCGGAAACCTTGTTACAAATTGATGATCTTGAAGATCTAGATCATTTTGTTAACACAAAAATGATTCAATCAGAACACTTTGAACCTGAAGAAACGGAAGTAGAAGAAGAAAAGGTTACTAAGGATAAAAAATGGAGTTTAAAGTTAAAAAGTAATAAAAATGATATAAAAAAAAGAGAAAAGAAACAGCAACAGCAAAAGAAAAAGAAAAAAAATAATAGCAAAAAAACCTATATCATATTAGGTAGTGTTATAATATTAGCCATAGGTTTAAATTTTGCCCTTACTTCTTTAAATGATAATCAGAGTGCGGAAAAGAATAAGCAAAATGCAAAGAAACAGTATCATGCTGAAGTCTTAAAGAAGAATAAGCTTGATAATAAACCATTGAGCCAAGACGAAAAGGATAAACTGTTTGATGCATATCAAACAGCTTTAATAGGCGAAAATCAGAAGGCAATTGAATCATTAGAAAACATTGGATATGAAAACCTTCGAAGCGTAGACCAACAAGTATTAGATAATTTATACAAGAAAACGGATCAGGTATATAAATTATTTGATAAGAAGCCTTCTCTTGTAAAAGGTATTGTAAATGAAATGCTGGCAAATAATAAAGGTGATGAATTATTAAAGATTCAAGAGAAAATGGAATCTAAAAGTCCATATGTAGATTTTGAAGTTGCATATATTAATAAGGACTGGAAAAAGGTTGTTGAATTAAAAGATGAAGTAGATTTAAATGGAAGAAGAGAAAAACAGATTGTAGAAGCGTTTACGTCTCTGAAGAAATACAAAGAAGCTAAAGATTTTGCTCAAAAGGTCGGAAATCCTGTATTGTTAGAAGAGATAAAAGCTTTCTCTGAATAGAGGTGTGAAAAGGTGACATTATTAAAAAAAATTGATCATACAGGTAGAATTACCTTGCCAAAAGACTTATGTGGCAAATTTGGTTTGAAAAAGGATGATCAAGTAGAAATAACGCATGATGAACAGTTTATTAAAATTAGAAAGCATCAACCTGAGTTTGTTTGTGCGGTGACTGGTAAAATAACAGATCAAGGCCAAACAATCGGGAACGCTTTTATTTCTTACGAGGGCATAGAACAAATCTTACAAGAGCAAGAGCATTTAAAAGAAAAAGAAAAAAAGTAAAAAGCAACCCCTACTTATAGATAGGGTTGCTTTTTACTTTTTTATTTAATTAGATTTAGATTCGCTTACCGAAATGATATTACATTTTTTCTTAAATCTTCTTTTAACTTCTTCTTTTAATGGTATTGTTATATTTTTCTCTGAGAAAGCTTTAACTGTGTGTTCTTGCACTTCAGTATGGTCTTCAATCTGATATGTAATAATATAAGTTTTGGCTTTAAATTTATTCATGTGTCCCCAATCCTTGTTTTCTATTTAGTATTAAATTTGATTTTACGTATGTAAGTCGGTTGAAATTGGTTTATATTACCACTTGAATTAATGCAATTAGTAGTTTATTCTATAACTTATCAAAGTTCAAAACTGTTATTCTAATTATAATGATATACGCATTTTGGAAATTATCACTCTCCTATTATTACTCAAACAATTAAATTGTAGATTTCTTCTCCTGTATACTAAAATAGTACATTTACCAACATCTTATTAAATTTTATAAATTCTAGTATAACTTGATTATAAACTACATATAGTTTATAATCAAATGTGAATGTAAAATAAATATGGTTTAAATTATAAATAATGAAATATATAGATATTTTGTTATTAGAGATTTGTTAAATTGGAGTCGAACCCTGTTTACTTTTTTTTAGTTGCTTTATTTAGTTCTTTTTTTGTGAATTTAATAACTGAAGACTCAAACCAATATGGAGTTTCAGCTATAATAATATCCGCATCAATTATCTTTCCACGTTTATAATAAGTATGGAATTTACCCTGTGAATATGGAACTCCGCTCTGAGTTAAATATTCTGAGAACATTTTTTGATTATATATTTTTTCTTTATGAAGATCTTCCTCAGAAATTTTTAATATGTCTTTTTCTGATATTAAATTTGTATCTTGTTGAAAGAATTTAATAATAGTTTGTAGTGCAAATAAGAGATCATTATCTTTTAAATGTGTATACAATGTATTCATATTAAATGAATATAAACAAGGATCGTTAATAAAAAGTGACAGTTGATAAAATGTATCTTCAACATTGGTCAATGGACATAGAGTACCGTTCATTCTTTCTTTAACCTTTGGGTATTTTTTGTAAATTTCTTCAAGAGATTTTTTCAACAGAGTTCCCCCCTTTCGACACATCCTCATAAGAGTAATGTTCAAATAAATGTGTATGACTTAACTTTTGAAATACCAATTTAATTTTTCCCCAATCGCTTTTTTTCAATCAATATTGTTAAACAAATTTTGTTTAATTTTTTTACAGTTTTATTTCCTACAAAAAAATATTTTCCATTATTTTTATATAATTAGATATATATGTAAGTTTTAAGTGTGTTTTATAAGAAAAAACACGCTTTTTTGTGTACTATTTCAGAGTATCAATTGATGTTTATAAATTCAACAATATATGTATAAAAAATAAACAAAATATGATATAATTTTAAAAAAGGAGGAATCTACAATTGAGAACATTTTTTGTTAAAAGATTGTTTGGTTATCCCTTATTATACGCTTTCATTTGGTATTACCTATATCAAAATTTTACAGATTTGTATTTCGTTAATATTGCTGTAAGGCAAATTAACAGTATCGTAAGAGAATTCCCTTTTATTTATAGTAACATGAGCACATATTTTATATTATTTGGTTTTATATTTGGATATATTTACTCCACTATCTCAACGCTTGTAAAAGCAAGAGAATTTAGAGGAATATTGTTTGTATGTGTATTATCTACTAAGACATTGTTTGCTATTATAACAATTCCCTTTGGAATTATTATGTTTTTTGTAGAGTGTATGTCTCTTATTATTATTATGACAAGTTTATTTCTATTTAGAAACATGAAATATAGATATCTAGTCAATTAATTTTGTTCGTGTTTCGCAAAAAAAACATAGATATTAAAATTTCAATTACCGAAATGATACTATAAAAATTCGAGGTGAGGAAGGTGAACATTTTTAGGGGGATTTACGAAAGATTATTTATAGTTATTTCGATTACCCTTATGGTGATCCTTTTTTTATGCTGTTATGCTGGAATTATTTATCCTGAATTAATACAGAGTTGGTGGAATCTTATATTTGTAGTTATTATGGGATATTTAGTTTTAACAATTTTGTTCTTTGCATGTTATAAGGATGAAAATCTTGCTAATAATTCAAAGAATGAAGAAGAATTTTAGGGCAAGGTGAATAATGCATATGAACAATATTTTATTTGCTTGTATTATGTTGTGCGTAATGGGAATTATTGATATAAGTTGGTCTTACCTTCAGTTTAGAAAAGAGAAAATTAACAATTCAATCAAAAAAAAGAAATGTAGGAAGGGATCTAGGTGAAAAAGCATTTCCCTAAGAAAAGATATTTAATAACTTGTGTAGATAGCAATCTTGAATATAAAGAAACTATTAAATCATTTTGTCCAAGTTGTTCAGAAAGTTTACTTATTGCTGAACCTTGTCGTACTAACAGATATGGATATAGATGTCCCATTTGTAAAAAAGGGTTCACGTATCGTAAAAATAGAGGTGAATATAAAGAATATCTTATTATTTTTAGTAAAATTTATGATCAAGATAATAAAATTAGATGGAATATAGGTTTGAGTGAATGGGTTTTTCTTGGTAGAGATAAGCCGATTTATAAAAAATATTATTATAAAGTAATCTATAATAGAGACTCTAAACAATTATATTTCTTTACTAAAACCCCAAAGGGGAAAAAGACTAAGGTTAGTCCAATTTCTAATGGAGCAATTGCAAGTTGGGTCAATAAAGAGCACTTAGAAACAATATTTAAGGATAAAAAGTATAAGAATTTTATAAATAAAATTAAAAAAGAATTGCCAAAATGGATGTATGATAAAGAAATAGATATTTATAACTTGGTTAGTCTTATTAAGTATCCAGCTTTAATGAATTTACCGCATTTATCACATTTTCCACTTGGAAGGTGTACAAGATCAGCATCACCTTTAATAAAGTCTAAGCTATTAAACTGTGAATATGGAATATATGATTTCTTTCAGGGGTTACATGGTTTTAAGCCTAATAAATCAGAAATAAAAATGATAACAAAAGACAGTTTAAGTCTATTAATATATCCAATTCTAAAAAGAATAGTTAGCGACAGTAACCATATAGTAGAGATTTTAAAGAATATAAATGAGAGATTATACGTAGATTATTCTTACCTGTCTTCATTTTATTTTAGATATTTTTTAAATCCTAAATGTCGAATGAAAGAAGGAAATATTTTAATACCACTAAAAACAATAAGAAATCTATATGATTCAGAAAGATTATTTGTAAAAGCGATAATTAATACTATACGTAAGAATGACACGTTTGAATATTTAGAAATGTATATTAGAGACTCTGGTCGGTATCTTAATCATTTACAATTAGAAGATATATATGAAGAGTTTAAAAATGCTAGTGATTTTGAATTTATTCATGATGAATTAATTGGTAGAGGTTCTTATATTCGTCTTAAAGGGGTAGAATTTAGTTACTCACAAACAGATATTTTAAGATTTGAAAAAGAAATGAAAGGATTTGAATTTATCTTACCTAGAACCGGTAAAGAATTATATAAGGTTCATCAAAAATTAAAAATTTGTGTGGATCTATACGATGAATATATTAGTGAAGGTGAAGGTTACTTAATTTTTATGAAGAATATTTCTGAAGATAAAATTCAATATTGTTTAGAGGTAAATGATAAAAATCAGTTAAAACAAGCAAAAGCCTTTTGTAATCAATATCCTGATCGGAATGTTGCTAATATAATTGCTCAGTATTGCAAGGGGATTAAAGTGTCAATTGCAACTAATGATCTGAGTTCATATGAAAGTTTATCAGTGAATTAGTTTAAAATATTTAATGGGTATTGAATACCCTTTTTGGAGTTTTTATTTAATAAAGGGTATACGGAGGGTAAGAGATTGTTAACACACCTTAAAAGCTATTTTAATAAGAATTCAAAGAAAGAAAAACAAATAAATGCTTTCTCAAATGAAAGGAACTTCCATTTTTTAAAGAAAGGGGAAATCCATGTTTCAAAATTAGAAAAGCAACTAATTGGATTTTCAGAAGAACAAGTATTCAAATTAGGATATGATGTGTTAACAGATTCAATCCTTATAATAAGGAGGTTTAGTTCTTTGATAATGAATCCTAGTTATATTGAGATTATTGATATAACACATAGTCAGGTAATCTCTTGGATTTCTATGATTAGTAATAGTATCCATAATATATCCGATCATATAAAAAGAAAGGACTCTAATTATTTAAGAGAAGAGATAGCTAAAGCATTAAGGGTGTTATATTCAATACAACAGTATGATGAAAAGTTAAAATGTTTAGTACCAATTTCTACAGCCAATATCGATTCTAATTTTAGTAAATAAGTAGCAATATGAATCATTATAATAGGAGGATCGTGAATGTTTACGGAAAACGATGATACATTAAGTCGCATAGTTACAATGACTAGTTTTCAACTTGGGTTAATTGCTATAGGGTATTCTATTTATCATTGGTGTATAGCCTAAAGGTAAAAGTCTTCTTAGTATAGATAACCCTTATATATTATAAAATCACCAGCATCTTAAAAAGGTGCTGGTGATTTTATTTAAAAAATGAAATTAGTATCTTGTATTCTTTTAAGGCTTACTAGGATGTAGACAAATAATAAATTTCTTTAAACAATAATAAATTCGTTTAATTCTTCAACACTTATGAAGCCAATCTGTTGATAAGTTTTTGCATCTTCTTCATCAATTTTGAAAGGATTTTCTTTATTTAATAAATACCCTTTCGCAAAGTCAAATTGGCTTTTATGAAGCACCATAACAGGGTTTTCTTTACTAGAGTTTTGAATTTTCGGGACTTCAACTTTTGTATAATCACTCTTTAATTCATAGATTTTATCATCATCCAAAGTAACATAAATAGTATGGGTATTAAACGGAATTTTCATTTTAAATTCTCCTTTTTAAAAGGTTTTATTATTTCTAATTATAAGATTTTTAGTTAGATAAGACCATTCTCCGATTTTTAGATTTTAATATTTGTTCATACTTCTCATGTAGTAATTCTTGCGTAATAGCTTCAGGGAAAAACCCCTGTTTTTCTATTAAAATGTTTTCAATTATACATTGTCTACGTGTCCAATATACGTAAGCTTGTCTTTCAGTCTGACTAAGTTTATAAAATTGTTTAGCATCTTCTTTGGTTGCTTTAGAGCATTTAGAAGCTTCTTTAAATATGTTAAATGTAGTATAGTGACCGCTTCGTGCTTCTCTCACTTCTTTTAATAGTAGATATAAATCAAATATATTATAGGACTTTAGGAACTCTACAGAGCCTTTAGCATCATCTAAAGAAACTGTTTTTTGAAGGTTGTTAAATTTAAATCTACTATTGCCATCATAAATCTTTAATACTCGATTTTTTGTATCATATAATTTAGCATCACAGTATGTACATTTCAGCTTGGTAAGATCCTGTTCAGGTTTAGTTGAAATTTTCTCTCCACAATAAGCACAATATTTCAATTTGTTCACTCCTTCTCACCATATACCCTTTTATATAATTTTAAGGCAAAAAGGGTATATGGTATATATTAAATTTTAATTAAAATCCAAAATATAGTTTTGAAAGTACATATGTAACAGAAGGAAGAAATATCATTAAAAATAATGTACCATAATACCAAACTTGATCACTTTTGCTATCCTGAATTCCGAACCATCTATTGAGTCTATCATAGTGATTAATAAAACTTATAAATAGTTTCTTGATTGGGTTATTTTTTCGCTTATATTGTGGTAAAATGGGTTCATCAGTTGTTAGTTTAAGTAGTACATTTGACATTTGAATCATCCTTTCAAATTTAAGTGTATTTGTATAAAAGACTCTTTTTGGCTTGGCGGTTGAAAAGGAGTCTTTTTTTATTTGTTTATTTAGTATCCTTTTTGAAAACACCTTCTGTTTTAGTGAATAATAAATGATCTATCATAATTAGTATTATTGTTAGCAATAAGATGAACGAACTTATAGTAAAAAATTGTTCGAAATTCATTTTTAATTCTCCTTACTATACTTTTTTAATATTGCTTCTCTAAAAACTTGTGCAAGTTTTTTATTTTCATCTTCGCATTCTCGCTCTATCAAGTCCCAAACTTCTTCGGGCAAGTTAACTGATACTTTTTTCGTCACTCCCATACTAGGCCTTCCAGAACCTTTTCGCTTTCCTCCATGTGAACTCATATTTTCACCTCATTTTTTATAAAATTCAAATCTGAAACTAATTAACGCTTTGGTTAAAATTTTTGATTCTGCCATTCAGTAATACAAGCTGGTTCAATTTCTTCAAATTCTTGTGTTTCTACATCAAGATCAATGACAGAATAGCTAGGTACTACTAAAAATTCTTTTCCGCAAACGTTACAAGTAGGATCATCAAGTGCATAAACTCCTTTAATTGTGTCAGGATTTTGCAAATCAAAATCAGCATTTTCAAAAACTACAAGGCCATTACATCCTTTAACGTTACATTTATGTGCTTCAATAGCCATTTTTCATTCCCCATTTCTTAATAAAATTCAAATAGTATGTGTTAATTAAAAAACTTGATTTAAGTTACTTTTATTATACATGAAAAAAGTAACTTAAATCAAGTGTTATTTTTAATTTAATATTATTATTTTGTAAGTTCTTGTTGATATTTTTTTGCAAGTTTATAAAAGGTATCTTTTTTTAAGTTACATTCAGCCATTGCTTTGACTGCGGTAATTTCTCCAGCTTTCCATCGATTATAGGATTTAATGAAATCATCAGTTATTGGGATAGCTGGTCTTCCTAAGTGTTTACCATTTTTTCTTGCTAAGGCGATTCCTTCGGCTTGCCTTTTGTGTGTGTCCTCTCTTTCTTTTTGAGCAAAGGCGGAAAGAACAGTTAGTGTAGATTTTTTTATGGCAACTTGAATAATGTCATTAGTATGATCATCAGTATGTATTAAATTAATATACGGTTCTTCTATAAATTTAAGATTTATTTTATTGTTTTCAAAGAACTTATACTCTTCTAAAGTATTCTCCATGTTTCTTCCAAGCCTTGTGAGAGAGTCGAATACAATTGTATCGCCGGAACGAACTAGATGATGTTTTAACATTTGATAATTTTCACGATCCATATTAGTACCTGTTTTTTTGTCAATAATGATATCACGTTCCGTTATTCCTAGTTCCTTCATTTTCTCTATTTGTCTACCTTCATTCTGATCATCAGTAGATATACGTACATAACCAAAAATTTTATGTTCCATTTTATACACCTCAAAGAATTTTATACTAAAAATATCTGAAAAGGTATCCGTCATTTTAGCGATATCTATTAATACAAAAACATACCTTTATAGACATATATTATACGTTATTGTAGTCTGTCTGAAAAGGTATACCTTTTCAGATATGTATTTGGTTGATTCTATAATTAATTGGTTAGGTTAATATAAAAAACAGGTATTCAAGAATACCTGTTTTGAAAATATTAAACATAGATTACTATGATTAGGAATATTGATCCAATAACTAATAGAATAAATTGTACGATATTTATTAATCTATTAAACTTTAAATTCTTATTAATTCCATTTAAAGAGTCCATCAATAAAGCTAATAATGAATATATTATTATTAATACTGTTATAGTCATAGTGTTGTATGATCCTTACCTTGTATAGTGTCTTTTTGTATTGTTTCCCTCATTTCTAATAGTAAGTACATAATACCTATTACCCAAAATAATGTAACAACTATTTCTTCCAATTCGAGCCCCCCATTTGTTATTTACTAGATTTTCGTCCTACATAGAAAAAGAAGATAAAAGTAATAATAGAAATAATGATTAATAAAGTATTATCACTAAAATTATATGAGAAAATATCCCCTTGTAGTCCATCTAGGTAATTATCTTTTATTTTACCATATGTAAAATTAATAGTATCTTGGTTAAATTTATAAACTACTATTAATATTATTGATGCTATTAATCCTAATAAGGAACTAAGGAGAGCTTTTAAATATCTTGTCTTTTTGTCTGTTTGTTTACTATAAATATAAAATAGCAATAATAATAACGTACTCAATATAAAATATCCGATAAGTGCAAAGAAAAAATTCATTTTTTATCAATCTCCTAAAGTTCATAATATTAAAAAGAAGAAAGGAAACTTTTTTGCTTCCTTTCTCTTGTTATTTCTTAATTATTGATACATAAATTGAATATTTAATACAGCAATGGTGTTTTTCTTAGCCTGTGCATCCCAATAAATGCTGATTCCAAAGTATTTCCCACCATAGTTTTTGCTAATCATTTTATCAATATCACGATAATTATTTGATGAAGTGCTGAATTTTTGAACATTTACTACAGCTACACCCATTTGTGTATTTTTTGGTAGATATGATGGTATATTATTTTCATTCCATAAATCCAATTTATACAGTTCTTCTTTTGCATCTAGTTCTAAAATATCTCCACTTGCAATATCTTGTACTAAGCTATCAAAATATGATTTTTTGATTCCATTATAACTTCCATAACTACCTAACTTACTTCTTAAATTATGATTAAACCCTGAAGTTTTTGGTGGCTCTACATAGAATGGATCTTGTGTTTCAGGTTTAGTCTCAGGCTTCGTCTCAGGCTTCGTCTCAGGTTTAGTTTCAGGCTTCGTCTCAGGCTTCGTCTCAGGCTTCGTCTCAGGTTTAGTTTCAGGCTTCGTCTCAGGCTTCGTCTCAGGTTTAGTCTCAGGCTTCGTCTCAGGCTTCGTCTCAGGTTTAGTCTCAGGCTTCGTCTCAGGTTTAGTCTCAGGCTTCGTCTCAGGTTTAGTCTCAGGCTTCGTCTCAGGCTTCGTCTCAGGCTTCGTCTCAGGCTTCGTCTCAGGCTTTTCTGTTTCAGGTTTAGTCTCAGGTTTCACTTTGTCTTCGCCGGATGGTTTGCCAAGATCTTCAGGCTTCGCTTTGTCTTCGCTAGATGGTTTGCTAGGATCTTCAGGCTTCGCTCTATCTTCGCTAGATGGTTTGCTAGGATCTTCAGGCTTCGCTTTATCTTCGCTAGATGGTTTGCTAGGATTTTCAAGTTTCCCTTTGTCTTCGCTAAATGGTTTACCAAGACTTTCAGGCTTCGCTTTGTCTTCGCTAAATTTTTCGCCAAGATCTTCAAGTTTCCCTTTGTCTTCGCTAAATGGTTTGCCAAGACCTTCAGGCTTCGTCAGACTCGCTAACTTTTCGACAATGTTATTGGTAGAAGGTTGTTCTTTTGTAGGTTCTAAGGAAACAATTAATTTATTTGATGGTTCAGTGTTATTATGGTTAATTGTTTCAGGAGAAGGTTCTACAGGTTTTTCTTCTGTCACTACTAAATCAGAATGAGGTTCTTCTTGTTTAGTTTTATCTGTTTCTTTTTCATTACGATCCCTTTTTTTGTACTTCTCTACATTTTTTTGATTTGAATCTTTTGCTTGTTCATCATTATTTTGAGTCATTACGACTGCTGTTGTTACACCGCCACCAACAACTACAGCACTAATTGCACCAATTACAGCTTTTTTACCTAATAAAATTTTTGTGAATAATTTACTCATTTTTACTAACCCCTTTTTAATTGTATTTTTATAATATAGTAAATAATTGCTTATAGGTATATAATAAACCATATGTGTTTTAAAATCAATAAATATTTAAACTAAATATGGTTTATTTTTGTTGTTGTAAATTTAGTGTAGAAGTTAATATTAAATTAAAATACGCAATATAACAATATTAGGTTATTAGCTAAACCAAATGTAGTTTATTTTTAAAGGCTTATTAAGTATAATGAATATAAAGGAAGGAGATTATATGCATGAGTAATGAACAGAATCAGATAAGTCACAAGAAGGATAGAAAAAATAGCACTAAAAGTATAGATCAGCGATTAGAAAAATTAGAAATGACATTAAAATTACTTGATATATCTTTTGATGAATTAGTAGGCCTTGTTACGTATTATCGTGCTGAAAAGCAAAAGAGTGATGAACCTATGGAACGATCAGGACAACTAAAATGGAATCTAGATAAATTAATGTTAGAAATGAATTTAAACATAGATCAAGTAGCTACTATTGTAGGTCTACATAGAAACCAAATAGGGAAAATAAAAAATCATGATTTTAAACGTACAGATCTAAAAACAATAGAACGAATTTCTAAGGGATTAAATGTATCATTAGATGAATTATTTAGATATGAAAAAGATGATTCAGTCTAAAAAGAAGGTAACTCATTTGTAGGAGTTACCTTCTTTTTTTATGTGTTTTATTAAAAATGATGTTTTCATCAATAATTAAGTTTATTTTTGATATTTTTTAATATGTATTCATTCAGGATTCTCAGATTAGTTTCTATAGGTATTTTGTTTGATTGATACCTATTGTATTATGGATACCTACAAAAATTGATACAAGTTAATCTGAAGTGTCATTTTTTCAGTAAGTATATTATATTTTGCTGAAATAAGAAAAAAAGTTATGAATTTATAAATAGATGAATATTTTATTGTTTTTTAGGTTTTTTCTTTAATGGTAAGCCATAATGTTTAGCATTTTTAATTATTTTTTTAGCTAGATCTTTAGCTTCCGTTTTCGACATATTCATACAGTTTTCCTCTCCCCTACTGTTTTATTATTTGTATGTCCAATAAGTAGGGGACTTAAACATAATTCTGAAAATTAGGACATATATTATATTATTCCTTAGGACAGTAAGACACTGTACAAATTCTTAAATCACAAATTTGAAAGGAGAATCGAAATGATTGAGCAAGAGAGGAAGGTAAGAAAAGATAAAAAAGTAGATATTAAGCCGACAATTTCAGTAGATCTCAAAGAATGTATTTACAGACTTTCATATATTACAAATAAACCTGTTAAAGATGTTGCCTTACATATTTGTGACTATGCTCTCCATTCAAAAGAAATTATGGAGATATTATCGGAAAGTTTTCGTAGAAACTTAACGATACACAATACTCTGTATATGGGTGATTTGAATAGAACATCATTAGCAAAGGCAAGAAAGAAGGAAGATTACCCAAAAGAGAGAATTTCTTTACGTGTTTCAAAAACAACTTATGAAAACATTTGTAAATTGAACTATGCTCTAGATGTTACACCAACTATGGCAACTGCTATTTTATTAGAAACATGCCTTCTATATTCAGATTATGTCAATGAAAACGCTAGATCTTATCTTGAACAAAACTTGGATCTTAAACGTATAAAAGAATTAGAAAAGGTAATAAAATATGTAAATGAACATAATCCATATGAAGAAGAAGTATCGTGGGGGGCTTTATTATCATTTTTAATGGATGAAATTAAAACAGGAACGACTAATGTTGCTCAATTAATAAATGATTGGTTAGATTCATATAAAAAATTGAAATGACAATAATCCCTTAATGTTTATTTGGTTTTCTTATTTATTTATAAATTAGTGGTACGTGAAATTTTATATATTATGAAGATAAGTCCTAAAAAATAAGCATTGAATCAGATTCAATGCTTATTTTTGTAGTTAAAGTAATAAAATCTTTTAAGGCTTTATTACTTTAACTAGTTGTTCTCCTTCTATAATCTTGAATTTATTGTCTAATTCACTTGTCTCTTCAATTACTCTGACACTCTTTTCGATTACTTTGACATTCCTTATATTTAATTCTTCAATAATCTTTTGATATTCTTTATACTCATTTTCTTTCATTACGATAATCGGTTGATTTCTTGCTACAATCTTGAATTCGTTACTTAATTCATCTGTCTCTTTAATCTCAAACGATATATCTTCCAGCCTATTAATAACCGAAATTAGATCTTTCCATCTTTGTTTTCTTACTTCAAAATTAATTATTGTAGGAGAAAGCCACATAGGAACATCAATTTCTATATTATTTTTTTTGTAGACTTGTAGGAAGCAATCCTCATGATCCTTTCGAATGACTTGTACTTCTAATCTATATTCACCAATTTCACAAAAGAATACCACTTCATTATTTTGATGAGTTGTATCTTTTAAATTAATAATATCTTCTTTAAAAAATTCATCTGTCTTTAAGTCCATTACACTTTTCCTCCCTTTATCGTTTTAAAGGTACAAATGACTTAATACAAACGCTTTATTACTGATATATAAATTGAACATGTAATACAGAAACAGTATTTTGTTTTGTTTCAGCATTCCAGTAAACATTAATTCCGAAATAAGTTCCACCATAATCTTTTTGGATCATTTTATCAATAACTTTATAATCATTAGAAGTTGTATTGAATTTTTGAATGTTTACTGATTCTACAGCAACTTTTGTTCCTTTAGGTAAAAATGAAGGGATTTTTGCATCTTCCCAAGGTTCTAATGTTCCAGCTTTCACCTTTGCATCTTCCTCTGTGATCTTACCGCTTGCAATATCTTGATTCAAGCTATCAAAGTATGATTTCTTTACTCCTGTATAGCTACCGTAATTTCCAAGCTTTTGACGTAATGCACTATTTTCTGAAGACTCTTTTGGAGGTGCAACATAATATGGTGAATTCACTTCATCATTGTTATTTCCGTTGTTGTTTCCGTTGTTATTTCCGTTGTTATTTCCATTGTTATTTCCATTGTTGTTTTCATTATTGTTTCCGTTGTGATCCGGCTGTTTTTTCATAGTATTGTATAAAAATTGTACGTATTGTTCACGTTTCACAAGTGTTTTTGGCTCGAATGTGTTATTTCCCATCCCTATTGAAATACCATTTGATTGCACCGCACTAATTGAATCTGTAGCCCAATAATTTTTTTCTACATCATCAAAAGTAGTCATAGATTTTGGTTTTAATTTAAATGCTTTCGTCAAAACAGATGCTAATTGTTCACGAGTTAAGATGTTTTCTGCGCCAAAAGTACCATTTCCGTACCCATTCATAATACCTGCTTTTTCTAAAGCTTTAATTTCTTTTTCAAACATATGACCTCTAATATCAGAAAATGAACTTCTAAAGCTTCCGTCTACATCTGCTGGTTTTAAAAAGTTATATAACATTCTAGCAACTTGACCACGTGTTACATTATCACCAAAACCAAAGATGCCATTTCCATAACCAAGAAAAATTTGTTTACTTCCTAAATCATTTATAGCTTCCGTAGACCAATGATTTGCTGGTACATCTTTAAATACTGGTGTTTCTGCACTAGATAAACTTGCACCAAAGAACATACTACCCATAATTGAAAATGCTGTCGTTGTTTTTAATAATTTGTGTTTCATTATAAATTCCTCCATTTATTATAAAATTAGACCATTTGTATATTATAGCAAATTGATATAAATGTTTTATCCCTATAGTCAAGATTCTCTCCGAAAAATACAAGTCCCTCATATTCTAAGTTCTCTAGATAATTGGCTACATAGGGATATATAAGCGGTTTTCCCGAAAGATAACGTTTTGCGTTACTCCCTTTATGTTCTATTAAGAATTCACATAATTGTCTGGTACTAATAATTTCATGTTGTTGTATAAAAGATTTAATAAAACTTTTTTCTGATTCTGTTAAGAAATTATGCAATACTTTATTGTAAATTGGCCTAGTGTTAAATCCCTGCTCGATCCCTAGTGTCATTACTTCATCGAATAAAGAAATTTGATTAGGTTCTGTATTGTTAAATTCAACAGATTGAAGATTTGTTTCATGCTTAGTATGTTCAGACAAGATTCCTATTAATTTATTTACTTGCTTATCTAATAAGGGTAATTTGAGTTCTAGATGTTCCTTTATATCCCTTGGAATCTCAATATTTAATGGAAGTTGAATTCCTTCATTATTTTCTAATGACCAATTATTTCTAAGTTTTATTAATATTTCATCTAACTCATAATCTATCTTAGTCATTCCCTCTATAACTTGTTTAACTATTTCGGCTGGAATATTAGTATGTTCTTCAAAGTGACTTTTACCAAATTTTAAAATTGTATTGGTCTTTAAATTTTTTACAATGTATTGATAACGTAAAGAGCGCCCACATTCACATTTTAGTGTCTCCGTAACAACACCTGCATCTATATAATCAACTAAACGCCAATTTGTTGAAATGTGCTTGTAGTCTTCCTCTGATCCTTCTCCTTTTTGTTGTGCCAATATACTAGCAAAAGCGGTCTTTTTTCCTCTTTTTAAAAAAACCGTCAAATATTCTTGTTGTACATTTGATAATTCCTTAAATAAAATATCTCTCTCCGTCTGCGTTAAATATTTAGCTACCATATTTCACACCTCTTTTATACAGCCATTATTTTAATCATAAGGTCTATATTTCAAGCGTAATTCTTTATACTCTAATTCTTTTTCTAAAATATAAGAGCGCATAAACAAACATACACTCCCAACTTTTTTTAAAGGTTTTAGCTTACCTTCACGAATTAATCTATTTACTCTATCTCTTCCAATATCCAAAATTTCGGCTACTTCAGAAGTAGTGAGAACTTCATTTTTAATAAAGTTCTCCATTTCTTCTTTAGAACTAAATTTCCAATTCATCCGTATCCCTTCCTAAGAAAAAATTTATTGTTCTTAATACCATATATAAACCAATCATAGAAATTACTACTAAATCAAATTTATCTACTTTCCCAAGATCCATTGTTGCAAGATAGAGGATACTAGTAAGAAGTATCCCGCTATCTGTTTTATTAATTTTTAATGTATTGATGTTCTTCATTTTAAAATTAGGTGATTAGTGTGTTATAATATTTCTGTGGGGAACTGGCTGTCAACCTTCCCCACAGATAAATGGTTATCGGTGCTTGCGTTCTTTACGCTGGCACTTTTTTTGTTTTGTAGTCTTTTTCTTAGCTTTTTTTCTAGCTTTAGCTTTTGCCTTTATTTTGGTATGTATATCTAAACTTACATTGATAATCCCCAAAAAGCTGGCAATAAAGACTACAACTTTTGTTGCTATTTCAATCACCTATCTCCACCTCCTTGATTCTATTATACCATACCTGACCTAAAAAAAGTATAGGTTTAAGTAAAATAAATTCAAAAATATAAATAAAAAGATATTGTTTTTTCGTTGTCTTTAAAGGGGGTTTATGCTTTTTGGTAGAGGCTGGCTCGTGGTGTGCGGACGAAACCGCACGATCTTAGCGTATGAACATATAGAGTAGAGAATAATTAAGGATCGGAAGTGATTAGCGGTTCGGCATACTAAAATAGTTTGCACAAGCTGATAGAAAACCTTAGTAACTTTTTGGTCTTCAGCTTGGCAAAAGCCAAAAAGTATGCCGAATTTCTTTCGTCAAGAATGTGAACAGCGTGAACAAAGGTGGAGATTTTTGAGTGTTATTTACTCAAAAATACTACCTGTTTCTTGATGAAAGGAAAGCCCTTTGATGTATACAAGATCATTTAAAAAAAAACGAAAGATATATATCTTTCGTTTTTAGAGGTGATCTAAATTATTGAACCACTTTATATACAAATGTGACACCTTGATTAAATATTATGTAGTAGTTTGAAGAAGTTTCAAAATAGTTTTTTCCCATCGTACGTAAATTATGACGTTTCATAAAATTATAAACCTCGTCTAATTGTTCCTTTGTAAACTTATAATCATCCTTTTTTGTTGGTCTAATATCTATAGCATTATACGCATACTTGCGTTTCCATTGTCTAATATTGACCATAAAAGATAATTCTTTTTTAGCCATTTCTTTAATAGTTGCGTATTCTTCAGCATTTAATCCTTTTAATTTAATCATGTTTTGATTTCATCCTTTCAGGTCTTTGTTTTTTTGCATTTGTATTGCGCAAATGAATTTTCCAAAGGGAATTATTTTTGCCGTTTGACATGAAGCGTGGAACATCAGCATAGGGAAGTTGGCAAGGGTTTTAGCTGAAAAAATTTTATTTCCGCATTCTTTTGTGTCGGAATAAAAATTTTTCAGCCCCTTGCCAATTTTCCTGATTCACTTAGTTAAAAACAGGTTAAACCGAAGGGGAAACTTTGACCTGTTTTTATCTTAGTGAATCTGCTGTATGTTATCGTGCGTAATGCAAATGCAAAAATAATATAAATAAAAAAAGTAGGCATTGGCCTACTTTCCGTTTTTGATCTTTTTGGTTTTTCCGGTTCGTCCAGCATGTGCCTTGGCAAACACAGGAGGAACTTACAGAGAGTAGCGTGAGCGTACTCTCTGTAGTTATCCCTGTTTTTAATGCTGTGAGCGACACATATCTCCTTGTTAGCTTCTGAAACGCCTGT
>WPCI01019861.1_pt1 | contig 36717 bp, 37 predicted proteins | sample 5399871 | NCBI WGS metagenome assembly WPCI01 (sample SAMN12869469, study PRJNA574797) | sludge metagenome | isolation source: wastewater treatment of pH7 | place: China:Beijing | collected 2019-05-20 | reverse complement strand
CGAGCAGGCCGCCCGCGCACAATCGTCGGATTCGGTCGCCCGGCTGTACAACGGTGCCGGCACCGCCCCGGCTACCGCCGAGTGGTTCCCCTTCAAGGCCGCTTGGCTGAAGGAGAACGAGCCGGAGACCTACAACAAGGCCGTCCACTTGGTGGACGCCCCTGACTGGTTGACCTACAAGCTGACCGGTGAGTGGACCGTCAACATCAACTCGGCCGCCCACCGCATGTATTACAACCGTGACCATGGCGGCTGGCCGGTCGACTTCTACGAGCACATCGGCTGTGGCGACGTCTTCAGCAAGGTCCCAGAGCGGGTTCTCGACTTGGGTACCCCGGTAGGCACCCTGTCGGTGATCGCAGCCCAACTGCTGGGGCTGCGTCCAGGTATTCCGGTCGCCCAGGGCGCGGCGGACGCGTGGGCCGGCCAGATCGGCCTGGGCGTGGTTTCCCCCGGCAAGATGGCCATGATCACCGGTTCGTCCCAAGTCCTCACCGGACAGTCCGACAAGCCGATTCATGGCAAGGGCTTCTTCGGCGCCTACACCGATGGCGTTGTCAAGGGTCAGTACACCGTCGAGGGCGGTCAGGTATCGACCGGTTCGGTGCTGAAGTGGTTCAAGGACAACTTCGCCCGCGACCTGATCCAGGCCGCCGACCGCACCGGGCTGAACGTCTACGACCTGCTGAACAAGGCGTCCAAAGATCTGCCGCCCGGCTCGAACGGCCTGATCATCAACGAGTACTTCCAGGGCAACCGCACGCCGTACACCGACTCGAAGGCCCGCGGCATCATCTGGGGCCTGACCTTGGCCCACGGCCCGGAGCACATGTACCGGGCCATCCAGGAGTCGGTCGCTTATGGTACCGCGCACATCCTGCGCGCGATGACCTCGGCGGGCTATGAGGTCTCAGAGATGGTCGCCGCCGGCGGCGCCACCAAGAGCCGCGACTGGATCCAGATGCATGCCGATGTCACTGGCGTGCCGATCACCTTGACCGAGGTCGGCGACGCTGTGGTGCTCGGCAGCTGCATGATGGCCGCAGTGGGCGCGGGGCTCTACCCCGACCTCCAAGAGGCCGCCAAGGCGATGGTGCACGAGATCGACCGTCTGGAGCCGGACCCTGAGACCCACGAGGCGTACAAGTTCTACGTCGACAAGTACTGCGACACCTACCCGCAGCTGCAATCGATGATCCACGAGATGGTCGACCACGAGGCCGGTCTGTGATGAGTTCGGAGTTGATTCGTTCTGCCCTGCAGACCGCCACCGACACCAAGGTGGTGGTGGCCGAGCCTGGCGCTGTTAGCGCTACCCCGCAGGTCTTCAGGGACTGCTTCGCAGATGCCACCGCGATTGTGGTTGGCGATGAGCGCACCATGACGGTGGCCGGCAATGCGGTGGTTGCCGAGCTCACGGCGGCCGGCATCGCCCAGCTGGACGCGTACGTCTTTCCGGGCTCCCCGGAACTGTATGCGGACATGGACAATTGCCACTCGATCCGGGATTCCCTCGCAGAGCGTGGCGAGGCGATTCCGGTGGCGGTCGGCGCCGGGACGCTGAACGACCTGGTCAAGCGGGCTGCCTTTGAGCTGGGTCGGCCGTACATGGTGGTCTGCACCGCAGCGTCCATGGACGGCTACACCGCTTTCGGCGCCTCAATCGCTTTGGACGGCTTCAAGAACACCCGCGAGTGCACCGCACCTCGCGGGTGCGTAGCCGACTACGAGATCTTGGCCGCCGCACCGCAGGTGATGACCGCCTCTGGCTATGGCGACCTGATCGGCAAACTCACCGCGGGTGCCGACTGGATCGTGGCCGACGCGGTCGGCACCGAGGCCATGGACCAAGCTGTCTGGGAGCAAGTTCAAGGGCCGCTGCACGGTTCGCTGTCTCGCCCTGAGGCGTTGGCCAACGGCGACGTCTCGGCCACCGGCGACCTGGCAGAGGGACTGCTGATGAGTGGTCTGGCCATGCAGGGCCACCAGTCGTCGCGACCGGCATCGGGCTCGGAGCACCAGTTCAGCCACCTGTGGGAAATGGAGGGTCACGGTGTCGACGTGACTCCGCGTCGGCTCTCACACGGCTTCAAGGTGGCGCTGGGCACCGTTGCGATGACCGCGCTCTACGAGGCTCTGCTGCGTCGTGACATCACCAGTCTCGACGTGGATGCCGCTGTAGCAGCCTGGCCGACCAGGGAGCGGGCCGAGGAGCAGGTACGCGAACTGAATCCTGGCTCGTCGTTGATCGACGAGATGATGAATCAGTCGATGGCCAAATACATAGACGCCGACCAGTTGCGAGCACGGCTGGACGGCCTGAAGCAGCAGTGGCCCACGCTCAGCGAGAAGCTGCGTGCCCAGTTGCTGCCCGCCACCCAAGTTCAGCAGATGCTACGCACGGTCGGCGCCCCGGCGCACCCCGACGACATCGACCTGGAATGGGATCGCTTCCACCAGACCTACTTCCGGGCGCGGATGATCCGAAAGCGTTACACCGTGCTCGACCTGGTCAACGAAGCGGGCCTGCTGGACGAGTTGGTCGCCGAATTGTTCGCCCCTGATGGATTCTGGGGAACACAGAAGGGCTGAACCACACCCGCTCGAAGGACGACGCACTGCAAGTACTGCGCTGAGAGCCACTTCTTGGGCCTTGACCGAGAGCCAAGCCCGGAAGCCTGGCTCGAGGCGCAGTTCTGCTGCTGAGGCGAGTGTGCTTCCCGCGCTGCGACTCGATCAGGAAACGCACCCTCTGGGCGAGCCCGGCCACTTCGGGATACGCATCGTGCATGGCCGAGAGCAGCAACGGCGGATCATTTGCGAATTGGGATTCGCTGGCGATGCGTGCGTAGAGGTAGCGCAGATGCGTGACGAAACGCGCGACGCTCATCGAATCGAGGCTGATTTCGGGTCCCAGGCTGGTCGAGATCTCGCTGACTATCTGACTCAGTGACTCGGTCATCGCCACGGTCTCTGAAACATCGGCGCGGGCGAACCAGATGATCCGCGATGGCGAGCAGCAGTGCCTGACTCAGGTGTATCCCGGCCGTCGAGGTGGCCAGGTCGACCGCTCGCCGGGCCACCACGAATTACACGATCGGGATCTCGGTCACGAATTCGGTCAAATTCCGTAGGTCGGCGGGTCCGGAGGGAGAGAAAATCTCGTGGGCCACGCCCAGCTCGATCCGGTCGCCCAGTTGTCTCCCGAAGCCGATACCACGCCCGAGTAGGATCAATCGCCCACCGCCGGTGTCGACCATCACCGCATTGTTGTTGAGAACGCGGAGCAGCGTGCCAAGGTCGGCCGTCATCTTCTCCCCTCCTTCCCGTATTCTGTTCTGCGAGGCCGTCCGCCCTACAGCGTCATCCCGTTCGTCCGAATCACTTCCGCATACCAGTCGAACGACTTCTTCTTCGACCGCTCCATGGAGCCACGGCCTGAATTGTCACGATCTACGTAGATCATCCCGTACCGCTTCTTCATCTCACCGGTGGTAAACGAAACAAGATCGATCACGCCCCACGGGGTATAGCCCATGAGTTCGACGCCGTCCTCGCTGACCGCCTTCGCCATCTGCTCGATGTGCTGGCGCAGGTAGTCGATGCGGGAATCGTCGTCGATGCTGCCATCGGGATTCACCTCGTCGACGGCACCGAAGCCGTTCTCGACGATGAACAGCGGCAGATCGTACCTCTCAGCCAAGGTCGCCAAGGTGTACCGCAGCCCCACTGGATCGATCGGCCAACCCCAATCGCTGGCACCGATATAGGGGTTGTCCACCGAGTTCGGCAATCCCCCGTCGGTGCGTTCGGCTTCGGAGTAGACGTCCGACTTCACCACCGTCGACATGTAGTAGCTGAATCCGACGTAGTCGACCGTGCCGGCCGCGAGGATCTCGGCGTCTCCGTCGCGCCAGCCAATGTCGTATCCGTTCGCTTCCACCTCATGACGGGCGTACGCAGGATAGTGCCCGCGCACATGCACGTCAGGGAACAGGAAGCGCTCCCGGTTGGCCACTTGAGCAGCCATGACGTCGTCGGGGTTGCACGAGTACGGATAGATCGGCACATGGGAGACCATGGCGCCGACCTTCAGATCGGGATTGATCTCATGCGCGATCGCCACGGCCTGCGCGCTGGCCAGCAGCTCATGATGGGCCACCCTCAACAAGACCTCTCGGGGGTTGTCCTGGTCTGTCAGAGTGACGCCCGAATTCGTCCAAAGAAAGAGCGGGTTGCGGGTGTCCATCTGATTGTTGATCTCGTTGAAGGTCATCCAGTACTTGACCTTCGTGTGGTAGCGCTCGAAGCAGACCCGAGCGAATCGCACAAACAGATCCACCACCCTGCGATCTCGGAAGCCGCCGTATCGCCGGGCGATATGCAGCGGCACCTCGAAATGCGAGAGCGTGATGACGGGCTCAATGCCGTACTTGAGCAATTCGTTGAAGAGATCGTCATAGAACCGTAGACCGGCCTCATTCGGCTCGCTCTCATCGCCCTGCGGGAAGATGCGCGTCCATTGAATGGACGTCCGGAAGCACTTCAGCCCCATCTCGGCAAACAGAGCGATGTCTTGACGATAGCGGTGGTAGAAATCGATGGCTTCATGATTCGGGTAGAACTCGCCGACCTCGACGGTCTCGGTCACTCGCCGGGGCACCCCATGGGCGCCGCCGGTGAGCACATCGACGACACTCGGGCCTTTGCCGCCCGCGTCCCAGCCGCCCTCCAACTGGTGGGCGGCGACTGCCCCGCCCCACAAGAAATCTGCTGCGAATTGACTGCTCACTTGGTTGCTCCTCCGATTCTCAGTTAGAGACTTTCTCTTCTTCTGCCGACGCCAAGGTGACCGCCGCCAGCAGTTCTTCTCCAGCCTTCACCACAGTTGCAGGCGCAGGCAACACATCGCTGTATTTCTTCGAGTTGGTGACGATGACCGGGGTGACGACCGAGTACCCGGCGTTCTTGATGGCGTTGATGTCGAATTCGATCAGAAGATCACCCTTCGAAACCAGCTGCCCGGCGTCCACATGGCAGGTGAAGTGCTCGCCCTTCAGTTGCACGGTGTCGATCCCGATGTGGATGAGCACTTCCACACCGTCATCGGAGATCAGGCCGACCGCGTGCTTGGACGGCAGGACCGCCACCACTTTGCCGTCGAACGGAGCGAAAACCTTGCCCGCCGACGGATCGACGGCCACACCTGAACCCATGGCACCCGAGGCGAAGACAGGATCGGGAACCGACTCCAGCGGCACCACGCGTCCGCTCAGCGGGCTTGACATTATGGTGGCGCTCTGCGCAGCCGCCAGGGCGGTGTCGTAGGCGACCTGCGCCGACTTCTGGAGTTCCGCGGTACCCTCCGCCCGCTGCTCCTCCTCGGTGGGGCTGTCGACGGGATCGTTGAAACCGATGAAGTAGACAAGCGCCATGGCTCCGAAGAATGCGATCGCCGAGCCGATGGCCTGGCCGAGCAGCGAAGTCGGGTTGTCCGGGCTCTGGGCATTGACGATGGTCAGCATGCCGGGCAGACCGGCGTACGCGTAGTAGCGCGAACCGAACAGCGAGATGACGATCGCGCCGGCCGCGCCGGCGATGCAAGCCAGGATGAACGGGCGCTTCAGCCGCAGCGTCACACCGTAGATGGTCGGCTCGGTGATGCAGAAGATGCCGGTGACGGCCGCCGAACCTGCGACGCCACGCAGTTGCTTGCTCTTGGTCTTCAGGAACACGCCGAGGGCCGCACCTACCTGGGCAATGACGGCTGCGGTTTGGAATGCCTGGAAGGAGTCGTAGCCGTACTGCTCGAAGTTGGCCAGCACCACCGGCGTGATGCCCCAGTGGATGCCGAAGATCACCGCAACCTGCCAGAAGCCACCGATGATCGCCGCGGCAACAGCCGGAGCCACCGAAACCAGCCAGTTGTGACCATTGGCTATGCCGTTCGCGCCGGCCGCAGACAGTGGGCCGACGATGAGCAAGGTGAGCGGCACCATGACGACGGCACTGATCAGCGGGACCAGCAGGTTCTCGGCAGACCCCTTGAGGAACTTCTTGAGGAAGCGCTCCAGGTAGGACAGTAGCCAGACCAGCAGCAGCGGTGGGATAACCGTCGAGGTGTAGGTGGTCGGCGACAGCGCGATACCGAAGAGCCGAATGGTCTCACCGTCGGCGATGCGCCCCGCCATGGCACCCCAATCCGGGTTCATGATCGCGGCACAGCAGAGAACGGCTACGAAGGTGTTGACCTTGAAGTGCTTGGACGCGGTGATCGCGATGAAGATCGGCAGGAAGGCGAACGGCGTCCAGGAGATGAACGAGAAGACCTCGTCGGTGCCGGAACCTTGGAAGGCCCGTGAATGTGGCACGCATCGTCTGGAGTTAGCGGGTAAGGCTCTGCCGAGTCTCCATTTAGCCCCAGCGTGGTGAGCTGCGCTCACCTCGATGCTGCGACTCGGGTTCTTGCCTCATGGAGTAACAGGCCCGCTGTCGCGACAAGGCGACCTCGCGAGTGCCGGCAAGAGCAAATGCCCACATTGCCCCGGGCTACGACGCAGTGCTTCTTCAAACCGTGCTTTGGGTATCACCGGGGTCGGAGGTGATGGCGACCTCCTGGGCCTTCGCCGACAACCACACGGCCACGCCGGGGGCCAGGCGCATCCGGGCGGCCGATTCGGCCGTCACATCGGCTGCCACCTCGACCTCACCCAAGTCGACCCGGATCCGGATCGCGTGCGGCATGGCGACCAGCGTCGTCACGGTGCCCTGCCAGACATTGCGGGCGCTGGTGACCGGCCGGATCAGCGCGACCGCGATCGATCCTGGACGCACGGTGGCTACCCCGGCCCCGCTGACCTGTCCCTCGTCCTCGCTGATTCCGTACACCACCAACTTGCCGGCGACCATGGTGCGGGCATCCTGCAGCCGGCCCCGGATGATGTTGACGTCGGCCAGCCTGGCCGCGAACGCGGAACCCGGGCGGGCCAGCACCTCAGCGGTCGGGCCGCGCTCCACCACCCGGCCGTGCTCGATGACCACGATGTGATCGGCCAGCGACACGATATCGAGCAGATCGTGGCTGACCAGCACCGTGGTCCGGCCGCGGGTTATGTCGGCCAGCACGGCACGCAGCCCAGCCGCCACCCGCACATCCAAGGCCGACGTGGGTTCGTCTAGGAGAAGCGCCTCCGGTGCGGCCGCAAGCGTCCGCGCCAGCGCCACCCGTTGCGCCTGCCCGCCCGAAAGTTCGCCGGAACGCCGGGATGCGAGATCGTCAACACCGAGCCGCTCCAGCCACTCATGCGCCGTTCGGTGGGCGCTCTTGCGGGTTGCGCGCTGGCTCCGTGGCCCGAATGCCACATTGTCCACCACATTGAGGTGCTTGAAGAGCAGACCGGATTGAGCCATCAGCCCGATCCGCCGCTTGTGTGGGGGCACTTCGATGCCCTGCTCAGTGTTGGTCAGGACACGACCATCGAGCCACACCTGCCCGCGGTCGGGAACCAGCAGCCCGGCCGCCACCTGTAGGACCGTCGATTTGCCGGCCGCATTGGGGCCGATCACCGCGAGCCGACCGCCCTCGGGAACCTCAAGCGCCACTTCGACGTCCCGGGCGTTGATCCGGAAATCAACCGTCAACCCGCTCACGGCTGTTGGTCCCGCCCGTAAACCGCCGCCACGATGGCGGCAGCCACCACAACCAGAAGCAGCGACAGCGCGACTGCCGCGTCCTGGTCGACTTCGCGTTGCAGGTAGATCTCCAGCGGCAGAGTGCGGGTGACCCCTTGCAGCGAACCGGCGAAGGTGAGGGTGGCTCCGAACTCGCCGAGGGAGCGGGCGAACGCGAGCACGGCGCCGCTGGCCAACGCCGGGCCCGCCATCGGCAGTGTGACGCGGGCGAAGACCCTGGTCGGGGTGGCCCCGAGGGTGGCGGCGATGTGTTCGACGCGGGGGTCGATCGACCGCAGCGCCCCCTCGAGGCTGATGACCAGGAAGGGCAGCGAGACGAAGACCTGGGCCATCACCACGGCGAGCGTGGTGAACCCGACCTGGATTCCCACCACGTCCAGATAGCGGCCGATCAGTCCTCGGCGTCCGAAGGCCGTCAGCAGGGCGACGCCGCCCACCACGGGCGGCAGGACGAGCGGCAGCAGCACGAGGGTGCGCAGCAGACCCCGCCCGGTGAACTGCAAGCGCGCCAGTACCAGCGCCAGCGGTACTCCCACCAGTAGGCAGACCAGAGTGGACGCGGCGGCTGTCTGCAGGCTGAGTCGCAGTGCGGTCAGCGAGGACTTGGAGGTGATCAAGCCCCAGAAGTTCGGCCAGTCGACGCTGGGCACCAGCCCGATCAGGGGGGTGCCAACGAAGGCGACGGCCAAGCCGGCGGGGATCAGCAGCCAGCCCGGCACACCAGGCGTCTTGACCAACTGTTCAGCCTTGTGGCGTATTGAAGCCGGCTTCACGCATGACCTGCTGGCCCTCACTGGAAGCCACCAGGTCGATGAAGGCCTGAGCCGCCTCGGGGTTCTGGGCGTCGGCGAGCAGGGCGATCTGGTAGACGTTGGTCACTTGGTCGGCCTCCGGGAAGTCGACCACGCTCACCTTGTCTCCCGCGCCCTTGGCGTCGGTGCGGTAGACCAGACCAGCGTCGGCCTCGCCTGCGGTGACCTTGGTCAGCACGCTGGAGACTGAGTTCTCCTCGCTCACCGGGGTCAGTGTGACACCAGCAAGCTCAGCGACCTGCTGGGTGGCGCCGCCACACGGCACCTGGGGCGCGCAGACCACCACCTTGAGATCGGGATTGGCCAAGTCGGCCAGCGACGCGACGCCATGCGGGTTGCCCGGGACCACGACGATGGTGAGGTGGTTGGTGACGAACGGCGTCGGCTCCCCCACCACCAGTTTTGCGTCGGTCGCCTTGGTCATGTTGCGTTCGTCCGCGCTGGCGAAGACATCGCCGGGGGCCCCGGCCTGTAGTTGGGCTACCAGGTCGGCGGAGCCGGCGAAGACGAACTGCACGTCGAGGTCGGGGTGCTCGGCCATCAACCGGTCGCCGAGTTCGGTGAATGTCTTGGTCAGCGAGGCTGCGGCGTAGACGTTGATGGTGCCGCTCAGTGGGGCTTGCGCCGGAGTGGCCTGCGTGGGGGTACTGGCTGGGGACGCCGACGAGGAATCGCCGGTCGATGACTGGCCACAACCGACCAGCGCGAGGCAGGCCGCAAGGGCGGCAGCGAAGATGCGGATCACTTGGCGACCTCTGGGGTTTCGATGATGACGTTGGTGGACTTCACGACGGCGACGGCCAAGCTGCCCGGCTGGAGTTCCAGTTCGCGCACCGAGTCGGCACTGATGAGCGAGGTAATGGTGTAGGGGCCGCACCGCATCTTGACCTGCCCCATCACACCGTCGGTCTTCACCTCGGTGACCAGCCCGACCAGCCGGTTTCGCGCGGACACCTTCGAGCCGAACGTCTCCTCCGGGGCGCTCGGTTGGGCCGCCGCGTAGGCCGCCAGAGCAGCCCCGTCGATCACCTTGCGGTTGTGGGTGTCAAGACGTTCGGGGAGCCTGCCGGCGTCGATCAGCCGCCGCACGGTGTCATCGCTGACGCCGAGCAGAGCGGACGCCTCGGCGATCCGGAACTCTGCCATGCGGGCAATTCAAGCACGCATCTGCGGACTTGTCACCCATAGACCATTCCGCAAATACGGATTCAATAGCGGTAGTTGTCCGCCTTGTAGGGGCCTTCCACCGGGACGTCTAGGTAATCCGCCTGTCGCTGAGTGAGGCGACTCAGCCGCACCCCCAGGGCGTCCAGGTGTAACCGGGCGACCTCCTCGTCCAACCGCTTGGGCAAGACATGCACGCCCAGCGGGTAGGCGTCCCGATTGGTGAACAGTTCGATCTGAGCCAGAACCTGATTGGTGAACGAATTGCTCATCACGAAGCTGGGGTGACCGGTCGCGTTGCCGAGATTCAGCAGCCTGCCCTCCGACAAGACCAGCACGCCATGCCCGTCGGCGAAGCGCCACAGATCGACCTGCGGCTTGACTGGTTCGCGGACCACTCCCGGCCACGTCTCCAGACCGGCCATATCGATTTCGTCGTCGAAATGGCCGATGTTGCCGACCACCGCCTGGTGCTTCATCCGGCTCATCTGCTCGGCGCTGATCACGTCGCAGCACCCGGTCGCAGTGATGAAGATGTCGGCGGTTGCCACCACGTCGTCGAGTTGCACTACCTGGAAGCCATCCATCGCCGCCTGCAGCGCGCAGATCGGGTCGATCTCAGTGATCAGCACGCGGGCGCCCTGACCATGTAGCGACTTCGCGCAGCCCTTGCCCACGTCACCGTAACCACACACCACGGCGGTCTTCCCGCCGATCAACATGTCGGTGGCCCGGTTGATGCCGTCGATCAGCGAATGCCGGCAACCGTAGATGTTGTCGAATTTCGACTTGGTGACCGAGTCATTGACGTTGATGGCCGGGAACCTCAAGGTGCCGACCCGTGCCATGTGATGCAGTCGGTGGACGCCGGTGGTGGTTTCCTCTGTCACCCCGTAGAGGTTGGACGCGATGGCCCGCCAGTCGATGTCGGAGGTGGCACGCAGCTGGTCGAGAATGACGCCGTACTCGCGGGAGTCGCCCTCGGCGCGCTGCGGCACGTCGCGTCCGAATTCGGCGCCCTTGTGGACGAGCAGGGTCGCATCACCGCCATCGTCGAGGATCATCGTCGGCAGTTGACCGCCGGGCCACCGGAAGATCTCGGCGGCGGCCCGCCAGTACTCCTCCAAGGTCTCGCCCTTCCAGGCAAAGACCGGGATACCGGCCGCGGCGATCGCTGCCGCCGCGTGATCCTGGGTCGAGAAGATGTTGCAGGACGCCCACCGCACTTGGGCCCCCAACGCGACCAGCGTCTCGATCAGCACCGCGGTCTGCACGGTCATGTGCAGGGAACCAGAGATTCGCGCACCGGCCAAAGGCTGGGACGCCGAGTACCGCTCACGCATCGCCATCAGCCCGGGCATCTCGTGCTCGGCAAGCGAGATCTCACGACGGCCGAAGTCGGCCAGTCCGATGTCTGCGACGCGGTAGTCCATGGGAGGCAGCCTACAAGGCGCCCCGGAACCCATCGGACCCGCTGGACACTGGACCGGGCTCCGCCCCCAGCGCCACCGCATGGTAGCTGGCCCCGTACAGGCCGCGCAGGAGCAGCGTGACGTAGCGGTCCACCTCACTGCCGACTCCGGCGCTCAGTTCGCAGACCCGCGCGCCCACCGATTCCGCCAGTTCTCGAAGCATCCATTCCTCGGCGGCACCGGTCTCGCTGACGTATTCGTCGTCCAGCAGCACCAGCACGGTGCCACGCACCCCGTCGGTGAACGGGTCGGCAAAGGGGTCCTTGGGTTTGACGTGCCGCATCACTTGCGCGATCTCCCGAGCGTCCGCGGCCAAGACATGGCGTCCCGAGTAGTACCGGATCGCCTCAGCGATCCGGCGGCTCGCCCGAGCCGCCAGCACCGACCCGCCCCAGATCAGGGGTTCGGCATCTCCCAAGCCACAGGCGAAGTCCTTCGCCGGGTTGGACGAGAGGTCGCGGTGTGGGCTGGACTCCTCCGCCACCATGTCGGCTGCCTCTGCCGCGTGATCGGTGTTCACCACGGGCCCCAGGCCAACCCGGTTCAGCAGTGACAGCACCACCACGGCCGCCGCGGTGGGGTCGGCGGTCCGGGTCGGCACCAGGAGCGCTCTGCTTGAGACGGCTTGGGCGAGGGGTGACTCGGCGGGGGTGGCAAGCATGATCATGCAGCCCCGTCGAGACGCCTCGGCGGCGGTTGCGAGCAAGGCCTGGCCCCGACTGCCATCGGGACCGCTGGCCAACACCACTACGAGGTCCAAAGGCCCGGCCCAACCGGGCAGACCCGGCAGCGACCACGCAATCAGCGGCACCGGACAGACCGGCTCGAGCACGGCCCGGATCAGGCGGGCCTCAGCGCCGACCACCACCACACCGCGCGGCTTGAGCTCCAGTCCCTCAGGCAGGCCCGCATCAGCGGCCTCGACACGGATTCGCGCTCCCGCCTGGGCCAGGTATCGCAACTGCTGGTCATATTCACCCAGCGCGCTCTGGTCGTCCAGGCGGGCCTCATCGAAGTTGTTGATCATTTCTGGTCCCGCCTCAGTTCACCCGGCGCGCTTGGTCGATCAGCAAGACGGGGATACCGTCACGCACGGGGTAGGCGAGCCCACAGTTCGCGTTCACGCAGACGAGTTCGGACGACTCGTAGTCCACTGCGAAACCACTGTGGCAGGACGGACAGGCCGCAATGTCGAGGAATTGCCTTGTCAGACCGAGTTCGTCGACGCCACCTTCAGTCATCATCAGTTCCTCCCTCGTCGCGGGATGAGCTGCGGGATCAGCTCATGCAAGTACTCAACGGTTTCGTCCGGGCCGGACACTGCGTGACAGGCCACGCCCAGTTCAAGCACTGGGTAGTCGTTACCCCCGGGCATCAAGCGATCACCGATGAACAGGATCTCATCCAGGCCCAGCCCCGTCTGCTCGGCCAGCGCCCTGATGCCGTAGGCCTTGTCGATCCCCTTGCCGGTGATGTCGATCGAGGTCGACCCACCCGCCCGTACCTCCAGATCGGGTAGCCGCCCCGAGACTGCGGCACGCAATCGTTCCCGTTTGGCGCCGTCGGGATCCCACCGCTTCTTGTCGGCAACGGCGGCGCGCTGCCCGAGTGCCGAATAGGTGATCTGGGAGCCGCGGTCCTCGACGCGGGGACCGGTCACCCGATCGTCGTCCTCCCACAGCTCCAACTGCCGAGCCGCCTCGCTCACCGCCCGGATGGCGCGCGCCTTCTCATCCTCGTCCAGATCATGCGCATAGATCTCCAGCCACTGGCCATCCACGCTGCGTAGATAACGGGTGCCGTTGGTGGGCATCAGGTGCAACTCGGTCAGGTCCGCGGATGCGGGCAGGTTGGCGAGCAGTTGGCTCTCGAACTGTTCGTAACGGCCACCCGAGATGACGCAGACCGGAATGACGTCCAGCAGTTGGCCCAGCACCTCGGCCATTTCGGGGCTGAGCGACGACTTCGACTCCGCGAGAGTGTCGTCCAAGTCGAAGGCGACCATGCGGATTGCAGCCAGATTCACCCGGCCAGCCTAATGGATCCCCCCACGGGCAGCATCCGCGATGACCCGCAGGTGACCGCGACGCCCCAGTTCCACGACCGAATCCGGATCGGGTCGTCCGGCGGCTGGCGGCGCGTCACCGAATCCGATTTCCCGCACGGCGTTGGCCAAGGCAAGCAGATCGTCGTCATCGGGACCCGGCGGGATCGCATTCGGTTCGGCAAGCCGGATGACCTCCCAGCCGACTGGGGCAGACATGCTGGCGCTGTGGGTGGCGCACAGGTCGTAGCAGCCCGGCGTCACCTGCAAGGCCAATGGCCCCAGCACCGCTGTCGAGTCGGCGTAGACATAGGTGAGGGTGGCCACCGCCCGGCCCCGGCACCCACTGCGCGAACACTGCCTGTTCATCACCCCTACAACCTAGTGGGCTTCACCCACAGCACCGGTGATTGGATCGGCCAAGGCCGGCCCGTGTCTCGACCCACGCGTTAGAGTTCGCCCATGATCAAGCGACGCGACCGTCACGGCCGTGGCGTCCGGGGGCCGCTCGCCCAGCCCAATGCACTGACCCGCACTCCGCTACGGTTCCCCGGCCGGCGCACTGCTGCCGAGTTCTTCATCGAAGCCACCACGCAGTCGGTTCAGCGGCTGATGCAGACCTGCCCCGACGCCCTGGCCGGTGTGGACATCGGTGTCGAGGACGTGCCCAGCGGGGCATTCGATTGGGCGTTGCTCGACCGAGTGCCGTTGGCTGCCGCCATTGAGGCGACACCCACCCGCTCTGCCAAGATCGTCATCTTCCGCCGTCCCTTGGAACGACGCGCCAACGACCGCAACGACCTGCTCGACCTGGTGCACCTTACCTTGGTCGAACAGCTGTCGGCGCTCACCGGGCGCTCGATGCACGACCTCGACCCGCAGATCGATGATGATCTCTAGCGGACCAGTCGGTCAGCGTCCCAGCCCTGGATCGGCTTCCATCGGCATGGACGCCTGGGATCGCACTGCCGGCTGCAGTGGGGCGATGGCGAAGCCCGGCTGGCCACCGCCTTGCAACAGCACCGCCGCCGCGATCGGGGCGGTCGCTTCGATTCGGGCGCTTCGGGCACCCGCGGGTACCTCAATGGTGGCCACGGCACCGGCCGGCAACGTGCGGTTGGCGGGCGCCTGGCCTGCACCCCAGTCGACGACGACCAGCGTCTCGCCGGAGCTGGGATTCGCAAGCTGGAGGGCACCTGCCCCAGCGATCACCCCGATCAGCTCCTGCCGTGCCGTCGACAGGTCGTCAACCTGACCCGGTTCCAGCCCGAAGTCGTTGCCGACAGTGACCGCCGTCGAGGCGGCGAGCTCATCACGCGCAGTGATCACCAGAGCAAGCTGGGCACCTTCGATCGCAGCGGTCAAGTCGATCGCGATGGTGCGCTGCGCGTCCACCGCGTACGACTCGAAACCTGGCAGGTCGAACCGACCGCCCTCCCCCAACGCCTCGATCCGCACGACGTTGCGGCTGGTCCCGGGATTGGTCAGCAGTAGCGTGGCCTTGGACGCCCCAGCCGGGATGGCAGCGACCATCAGCCGGGTGGATTGCACTGTACTGGTCGCAAAGTCGCCACCCTTGTCCCGCGAGACCTGAGCCACCGCGAGGACGCGCCCCACGCTGCTGCGCACCCGAGCACCGACCGCATCCAGTGAACCGGCCAGCGGCCCGAGGTCGATCTCGTGCTGCGAGTTGGCGGGAATGGTAATGCCGCGCAGGCCGTCTCCGGTGATCTCACCGGCAGGCCCGCTCAGCGTCACGTCGATGAGCGCCTCGTCCGGCTCGGGGTTGATTATGATCAGCTTCGCACCTTGACCGCCGGGAAGCAGCACGTACTGGTCTGCCAGCGATGTGTGGCAAGGTCCCCACCAGGCTTGTTCGTCCACGTGGACGAGGCTGCCCCCGATGACACTGGCCTGCAGCTCATCCGGGGCCAGTACGGTGGCGGTCGTCTGGTCCGCGAGCGCGAGAGGCGACTGCTCCGAAGTGGTCTTTTGCTGGCCCACTTTGCGCAGTTTGATCTGCCCCTCGGAACTGATCGCGTGCAAAGTGCTGGACGCGATGTCGGTCACCGGGCAGGTCCGGCTGATCGCGGTGACCAGCGGGACGGTGTCCGGCAATGGGGCAGGCTGCGCCGGGATGGCCCCGATACCGAACGACAGCGCCAGCCCGGCGAGCGCGGTGGCGACCACCGTCACCATCCAGCGTCGCCGCTGGGGGTCTGCGGCGATTGACCCGGCACTCGGCTGCGGCTGCATGGTTGCGGGCGGTGCCGCGGGAGCCGACCGCTCGGCCACCGCCTTCGGCACGCTGGGTTGCAGGTCGAGCGCGGCCACGTCCGGCTCGTCCTGCTCCCCGGCGGAACCGGGATCACTGGACTGCTCCGTGCCGCGAGCGGCCCGCCGCGGCACCCTGGGCTCCTGCTCTTCATCAAGCCACATGCCGCGACGCACCGCGCTCTGCTCAAGCTCAGTCTCGTCCGACGCGAATGGTTCGGGCTCGGATGGCAGGCCACGGCGCGGCTTCATCGGTCGCTCCCTCGGTTCCGGGTGGAGTGGGACGACAGCGCGCGGCGCGGCGCATTGCTGCGTTGGGCGGTCGGCGCCGCCAGCACGATCAGCGTGAGCAGCCCCAGCGACTGCCAGACGACGCCGAACACGTCCACGCCAAGTCGATAGCTGAGCTTGCCGCTGCGTCCTTCGGTGGACCAAGCCTGCCGCCAGTCCCCAGAATCGGCCACCGGCAACGGCTGCCCGTCGATCTCGGCGCGCCACTGCCGGTCAGCCGGCTCGCTGAGCACGATCAGGGCGTCGTCGGGGGCCTCCGGCACGGTCGCCTCCAGGATGGGCTCCTCGGCGTCCACGTTCCCGGTGCGGAGCATGGCTCGACTGGGTTGGGTGGTGACGGTGAAGATCACGGTCTGGCTGTCAACCGGGGCCATCCCGATCTGGGGTGCAGACGAAAGGCTCGACACGGCCTCGGCGCTGGCACCTCGCAGCCAGACATGCCCGATGCCCAGCGTTTCGAGACGACCCGCCAGATCGTCTGAAGCTTGACCTTGCGCGAACTGCTGCGCCACCTGCCGGAGTTCGTCGGTGGCCTGGGCACTCGTCGACAGGACGGCGCTCTCTGCCGTGCCCCACTGTGGGCTGTTCGTGGAGGCGACGTTGAAGTGGGCGGTGCCGGCGCTGAGGTCGACCATCAAGGTGCGAGTGGCTCGGTCGGAGGCTTGGACGCCCACCACGTAGCTTGGCAGGGTCTCGGTTTGCCGGGTCAATCCGGCGGTACCGCCAAGAACCCACCACAGGCCTCCGGCCAGCACCGCCACGGCCGTGATGGCACCCAGCGTGGTCCGTCCGCGCAGGACCGCGGCGCGTTCGACGAGGTCGTCCTGGACGTCGTCCACGCTGCGTTCGGGACGCCGGCCGATACCGTGAGCGGCCAGCAGCAGCAGCCCGAGCAACCCGATCAGAAGCCAGCCGTTCGGATCGGGACGCACCCAAACGCCGGCGACCGGAACGACGAACCGGGTCATCAGCACTGCCAGCACCGGAGCGACGATGGCAATGCCCAGTAGGCCGTAGCGCAACCGGTTGGGCAGGTGGTGGGCCCGGATCGCGCCGAGCAGTCCGGCCACCCAGACCAGCCCGATAGCCAGCAGTCCCACGATCAGCGGTGTGCCCGTCAGAGATGCGCTCCCGGTGAGCACGTGGAGCGCGTCGGGCGCGTTGCCCGCCGGCCGAGTGGCCGGATCGGCGCCGACAAGCAGCCGACCAGGGTCTGAGAACAGCCGAGGCAACCAAGGCACCAGCATCACCGCAGGTGCCATCGCCACCACCAGCGCGCCGGTCAAGTCGCGACGCTGCCAGAACATGAAGGCAGCGAGCGCCAGCCCCAGCAGCCACGTCCAAGGCATGGCCATCGCGAAGACACCGATCAGCAGCGCCATGGCCGCCGGCGCCCGCAGACCCTCGGCACCAGTGACAGGTGCGGTCGTCCAGCGGCGCAGTATGATCGCCAGAATCGGTAGCCCGATGGAAAGCACGGTGAGGTCGAGCCTGCCTTGGCCGGTGATGCCGAGCAGGGGCAGCAGCAAACCCCACAGCGCGGCAAGGACCGGCGTCCACCATCCGTGCCCGACGATGCCCCGCAACAAGACGAAGGCTGACCAGCCGGCCAGTGCGGGGCCACCCAAAACGAGCAATGTCGCCCACCAGTCGGGTTGCCCGAAGGCGAATGTCGAGCCAAGCGCCATCAGGCCCAGCCAACCGGCATTGGATCCGGCCATCCCCGGAGCGGCCTGCGACCAGGCCGCCCAAGCCTCGCCCAGATCAGCTGGCGCCGGCAGCAAGGAGGGGCCGGACAATAAACCGAAACGCATCAGGTGCCGGCTTGCCACCAGGGCGCCCACCAGCATGACGATCATGCCGATGATGGCCGGCGACAGGAAGCGGACCCGGCGGCGTCCTCCGGCGAAGTCGTCGCCCGTCAGTTCATCGATCAGGTCGGCGTCGTCCTCTTCGATCAAGTCGTGGTACTGGTCGGCGATCCGGCCGGCAAGGCCGTCCAGGAAACGCCTCGCCCCCCAACCTCGGTCGGGCAGCAGCCCTTCGGGCACCTGGCCGGAACCGGTGACTCCGAATTGCTGCGCCATCTCGGTGAGGTGCTCACGATTGCGCCTCAGCTGGGCCGCGGCACGCAGTTGTCCCGAAGCCATCCGCGGTGACTTGCCGAGCAGGTAGCCGAATGCCTGAAAGACCGATTGGACGCCCAGCCGGGCGATGGTGCGGTTGGGCCGGTCGGAGTGCATCACGACCACCGACATACCGGCCATCTGGTCGGCCTCCACGGAGTCCGGTGCCAGAACTGAACGGCGCAAGCCGATGCGCCCGGCCTCGACGTGCCGCAGGGACGCCCGCGGGCAGGTGCGAACCACCAAGCCCTGCGAGTTTGCCCGCCAACCCAGGTCGACCCCATCACGGAAGAGCGGCACCGCCGGATTGAAACCGCCCAGCTGCCGCCAAGCCGCCATGGTGACCAGCAGGCCGGCAGTGGACGCGCCCAGCACCCTGACGGGCTCGAGTTGATGTTGGTCTATGTCGCCGCGTTCGACGGTGAGGACGCGTGCCCCAGAAGGGGCGATCGACTCCCCCACCGCGCTCATCTGATCGGGATGGTTGCGCCGCTTGGGGTGCAGCAACTTCGGCACCACGATGGCCGGGCGCTGGCCGTCGTCTCCCTCGTCCTGGACGGCCAACAGCAACTCGGTCAGACAGCGTCGCGAGGGGGCGGAATCATCATGCAGCAACCAGAGCAAGCTGGGCTCGAAGCCAGCTGCCAACTCGGCGTCGATGGCGAGTTGGACGTTCGCCCCGAACCCCTGCTCGGCATGACCGTCAATGATGCCGTGCAGCAGGCCATCGTCTTGGCCTTTGTCGAGAAGCCTTCTCGAGCCGTCGGTGGAGTTCGCGTCGACAGCAATCAATCGGCCAGGCCGGATTTCCAGACGAGCCAAGGCCACCAGCGTCCTGGGGAGCCACTGCTCGCCATTGTGAACAACCAGAACCGCCAGCACGTCGCTCGCGTCCACCCGGGAGGGCGACGCCTTGGGCTTCTCGTGGGCCCACGCCCACATGTCGTCTGGCCGCTCCATCACCCAAGCAGACTACTCGGCAGAGCCATGCGTCGGCGTTAGACGGCGCGCTTCTTGAACCGGCGGCGCTCTCGTTCGGACAGTCCGCCCCAGATGCCGAAGCGTTCATCGTGCGCCAAGGCGTACTCCAAGCACTCGGCCCTGACATCACAGCTCTGGCAGACGCGTTTCGCCTCGCGGGTGGATCCGCCCTTCTCGGGGAAGAACGCCTCGGGATCGGTCTGGGCGCACAGGGCCCGCTCCTGCCATCCCAGTGCACCATCTTCCACCGAGTTGTCGACGAGTGCCAGCATGACCTGCATTCCCCGCTCCCTTCACGTCGCGGACCACCTGCGGCGATTACTACAGGGATGAAATTACACTGCTGTGGTTCTGCGCGCGTCAAGTTGGTCGAAGTGGGAGGAATCTGCTAAATGGCCTGCCCCTCTGGACGTCGCACAGGCGTCCAATCGGGCGCATGCCGTCGAGCGCGTTGGTCAGGCTCCGGCAGATCGTCATCCGGCCCGGCGGCCAGCCCGTCGGCTGCCTGCGCGGCGGTCGTCCATGGCAACGCCGATGGCTGACTCGGCGTCCCCCGGGTGATCGACGCATCAGCCCCGGATGCGGCGTCCCCGGCTCGCGTCCATTGCAGGCCGGTGGCCTGCTGCGGGTTCCAGACCGGCGACTCCCTCTCCGGTTCACCAGCGGGGGGCGTGCTCGATTCCAACCGCGACCGCTCTGCGGCGCCCAAACCACGCATCCGCCAAAGCACCCAGGCACAGGCGGCCTTTGCCGCGATCTCGATCAGGCCACCCAACGCACCGAGGAATACCCCCAGCGTCATTCCGCCGAAAAGTGCGACCACCCAGAAGATCGTGGACACCGCCGCCGCGCTCGCCACCAAGATCGCCGCCGCCCCCACCAGTTTCTGGGCGTTCGTCACCACCGGGCGGATCAGTACACAGGTCACAGCCAGCGCTACCGCCGCGAACACCCACAGCAACGACGGTGATGTCGCGCCCGCCTGCCGGGCAGCACCGGGGATGCCGGTACCGCGCATCAGCAGCACAATGAAGTGCCCGATGGACATCAAGACCAGCACGCCGATCACCGCGAGCACGGCCATCAGTGCCGGGCTTCGCAGCCGCTTCAAGTAGTCGATCATCGTCTGCTCCTGCAGTTCAAGCTAGTTCTGGCGAGACCTCGGCGGACACCTGCTCGGCCAACGACTTGACCTGCTGCGATGCCGCCAGCGTGGCAGCCAGTGTGGCATCCGCGGTACGCACCACCACCAGGTCGTGCAGGCCGACGACCGCCAGGACGCTGTCCGGGTCGGTATTGACCAGCAGGTTGCCGGTGGAATCGGCTACCACCACCGTACCCACGCGAGCGTTGCCGGCCTCGTCCTGCGGCAGCACCTCGTGCAGCGCGGCGAAGCTGCCGACATCGGCCCAGTCGATGTCGAGCCCGATCGCCGCGACGTGTGCGGAAGCCTCGCCACGCGAGACCGGCTCCATGACTCCGTAATCGACCGAGGTCTTCAGCAGCCGAGGATAGATCTCGCCGAGCCGGTCCGGGTGCTCGGCCAACTCCAGCACTTTGGCGTGCGTCTGAGGCAGCAGAATGGCCAATTGATCCAGCAGCGTCGCGGCGCGCCAGACGAACATGCCGGCGTTCCACCAGTAGCGCCCCGAGGTCAGGTACTCTTCGGCGGTTTCCTGGTCGGGCTTCTCGGCGAAATCGGTGACCAGACTGGCCGTGCCGTAGCCCTCGAGGTCGTCGCCTCTGGCCAGATAGCCGTAGCCCGTGTGCGGGCTGGTCGGTACCACGCCGAAGGTGACCAGCACGTCAGGATCATCGGTGGCCAACCGGAAGCCCGCCTCCAGTGCGTCCGCGAAGGCGTCCACGGGGGTGATCAGTTGGTCGGCGGTCACCATCGCGACCACCGCCTCTGGGTCGCGGCGAGCCAGCACAGCAGCCGGCCAGGCGACCGCGTTGAGTGAATCGCGGCCCTGCGGCTCACCGAGTACGTTCTGGGGCAGCAGCCCGGGCAACTGCTCGACGACCTCGTGGGCGTACGCAGCGCCGGTGCAAACCAGCACCTGCCCTGGGGGCACCACCCGTAGCACCCGGTCATAGGCCAATTGCAGGAGGCTGCGTCCGTCGAACAGCGGCAGCAGTTGCTTCGGTTCACCTTGACGGGACAGGGGCCACAAACGCTTCCCTGAACCCCCGGCCATGATCACGACGTAGCGCACATCGACAATCTAGCCGCCCACCTCACCGGGCAGCCCTTAACATTGACGAATGGTCCTGTCCGCGAGCCGTCCCCCGACCCGGGATCCGCTCGTCGAGTTGGAGCGCCGGGTCGCGACCGACGGCAGCAGGGCCTTCATCACTTGGTATGACCTCGACCGTGGATTCCGGACCGAGTTGTCCGGACGTACGTTCGCCAACTGGGTCGACAAGTCAGCCAACCTGCTGGTGTCGATGGATGTCGCGGAGTTTCCCCGGGTCGCCAACACAGTGCTGGCCAGCCACCCCGGGCACTGGGTCGGTTTGGTCTGGACGATGGCGGTCTGGCAACTCGGCGGCCATGTTCTGGCCGTGGGCCGCCAAGAGCTGGACTCGACGGACCAGCTTGACGCGGCGGTGGTTGGCCCGCAGGACGCCCACCCGGTGCCGGGTCTGGAGACGATCGCCTGCTCGCTTCACCCGCTCGGAGCAGGCTTCGAAGACCACCCATCAGGGGTGACCGACAACGTCGAGGTGCTCAGCCAGCCCGATGTGCATTGGCGAGTTCCGGCGAGTCGGCCGGTCTGCTTCGAGACCGAGTCGGTCTATGGCTGGACCGACCTCGCCCGGGTCGAACCTTCGTCAGAGCGCCTCCTGGTGATCCCCGGCGACGATCCATGGCAGACCGTCTGCCGAACCTTGGTGGCACCGCTGCTGGGCGGCGGTTCCACCGTGATCGTGGTCGGCGGGGAACCCCGACAGATCGCGTCGGTGGCCGACCAGGAGCGCGCGCGGCTCGACCGCCCCAAGCCAGCCAACGAGTAGCCTGAGGGCCATGAGTGAGCCCCCCGGCAACCGGCAGGAAGACCTGGACTGGCTGTACGGTCGAGAGCCGGACGCGCGTCCAAACGCGGCTGGTCCGCGCGAGTCGGACGCTGGCCGCCCGCGGGTGTCCACGCCGACCTACGCGGCCGACCAACCCGAACCCGGCGAGCTGCAAGGGCCATCACAGGCCAGTCGTCCGCCCCAACAGCCTCAGCGTCCCCCGCAGTCTCAGGGCCCGCCCGGCGCCCGGCCGACGGCTGAGTCCCTCCCGACGCAGATCCGGCGCCGGCGGCGTACTCCGCGGTGGCGTCGTTGGCTAAGGGTGACGCTGCTGGCGTTGGTGGCTTGGTTGATCTTCCTGGTTGCCACCCCCATCTACGCTCTCGGCAGGATGGCTGAGGTCGACCAGTCGGGTTCGGCCGAGCGTCCGCCCCGCCAACCCGGGACCGCCACGCTGCTGGTGGGCACCGACGCCCGCACTCCCGGGTCAGGCTACGAGCCGGTGCCCGGGGACGAAGATCTCGCCAGCGTGCGCGCCGACACCATCATGTTGCTCTACCAACCGCCCACGGGGCGCTCGGTGCTGGTCAGCCTCCCAAGGGACTCCTACGTGCCGATCCCGGGCTTCGGTCAGGACAAATTGAACGCCGCGTACGCCTACGGTGGCCCCGCCTTGCTCACCGAGACCGTCGAGTTGGTCACCGGGATCCGCCTGGATGGCTACCTGGAGATCGGCTTCGATGGCTTCGCCAACCTCGTGGACGCGGTAGGCGGTGTTGAGGTTTGCACCGATATCCCGCTGCAGGACGACTTCTCCGGGCTCGATCTGCCGGCCGGCTGCAGCGAACTGGGCGGCCCACAGGCCCTTGCCTACGTCCGGATGCGCTATGCCGATCCGCGCGGAGACATCGGCCGGGCGGAACGCCAGCGTGAGGTCATCGGCAAGGTGGTGGGCCAAGCCGCGAGCCCGATCAGCGTGCTGAACCCGTTCCGCTACTGGAACCTCAACATGGCCGCCGCCCGGATGCTCACCCGGGGTGACGAAACCGGCGTCTTCGACCTGCTGGGCGCCGCGCGAGCGCTGATCGGCGTTGCCGGCGGTGATGGGCTGTCGTTGGTGGTGCCCATCGCCGATCCAGCCGGGGTCTCTGAAGATGGCGCCTCGGTGGTCATCTGGGATCGCGAGAACGCGCTGGCGATGTTCGATGAGATCAGTCGTGGTGACACCTCGCAACTCGACCGGTTCCTGGGCTGATCTCGGCGCATGGGGCTCGTCGGTCCGCAACCGAGCACACGAAGACCCCAAGGACCATCCAGACCCGGTTTGCGGTCCGCAACCGAGCACACGAAGTCCCCAAGGACCATCCAGACACAGTACGCGGCCGAGTTTGGCAGGCTGTTAGCATCGACCGGTGCGCGCCGACCGAGAGGGGTCTCGATGCTGGGAGTCAGTCACCTCACCAGAACCTACGGCGAGCTGAGGGCGGTGGACGACGTGTCGTTCCGCGTGCCGGCCGGCCAGATGATCGGTTTCGTCGGCGGGAACGGCGCGGGCAAGACCACCACGATGCGCATGATCATGGGCCTGCTCGCCCCCGATTCCGGGTCGGTTTCCTGGGCCGGCGAACCGATCAGCCGGGAGGTACGCGCGCGTTTCGGCTATCTGCCCGAAGAGCGGGGCCTGTACGCCAAGCAGACCATCATCGACCAGTTGATCTACCTTGCCCGGCTCAAGGGCATGACCCATCAGGGGGCCCGGGCGGAGGCCACCGAACTGATGGAACGTTTCGGTCTCGGCGCACGGCTCACCGACAAGCTGGAGAAGCTGAGCCTCGGCAACCAGCAACGCGTCCAGATCGCTGCTGCGGTGATGGCCGACCCGATCGGGCTCATCCTGGATGAGCCATTCAGCGGACTGGACCCGAAGGCGACCGACCAGATGGCCGCCCTGCTGGGCGAACGCTCGGCCCGGGGCGTCCCAGTGCTGTTCAGCAGCCACCAACTCGACCTGATCGACCGGCTCTGTGACGGATTGGTCATCCTCAGCGCCGGACGCGTGGTCGCCTCCGGCACCAAGGATGAACTCGAATCCCGCGGCGCGGTCAGACATCGCCTGGTGCTGGACGGGGACGCAGGCTGGGTGCGGGGCCTGCCCGGGCTCCGGGTGGACGAGGTCGACGGCGCCTCCGCAGTGCTCGAAGTACTCACCCCGGGCGCCGAGCACAACCTGCTCGCTGAGGCGCTTCGACGCGGCACCGTCATCGAGTTCGCTCGGCTGCGGCCCTCCTTGTCCGAGATCTACCGAGAGGTGACGGCGCCATGACCTCCACGCCTCGGGCCCCGCGACGGGTCGAGCCAACGCAGCTTCCTGAACAAGTAGGACGCCGACAGCCGGCTTGGCTCATCGTCGCGAGCCGCGAAATCATGGTGAAGCTCACCGACAAGACGTTCATCATCGGCACCATCAGCACCCTGCTGCTGGTGGCGCTCGGCATCGGGTTGGGCTGGTTCGTGGGCAGCCGACCCAGCAACACCACCCTGGTGGTCACCACCGCCGAGGCCGCCGCCCTTGGTCAGGCCGTGGACGCCGCCGTCCGGCAGGGCGACCCGGACAGCTCGGTCACGGTCGTCGCGGCCGAAACCGATTCAGACGCCCGTGAACAGGTGGCAGACGGCACCGCCGATGCCTTCCTGACCCGCTCAGACGGCCAATGGGTGTTGACCTGGGAGTCCGAGCGCGGCCGGGACTTCGAGATGACGCTGAGCGAGGTGCTCACCGGCATCACCATGGCCGATCTGGCAGCCGCGGCAGGCGTCTCCCCAGAGCAGGTCGGCCAACAGATGACGTTCCAGTCCGAGGTGCTGGAGGGCAGCACCTCGGATGCCATGGCGGGTTACTTCGTCGGGCTGGCCTTCGCAGTGCTGTTCATGATGTCGTCGATGGTCTACGGCATGCAGATCGCCAGTTCGGTGATCGAGGAGAAACAATCCCGCATTGTGGAGATCTTGGTGGCGGTCATCCCGGTCCGCCAGCTGCTGACCGGCAAAGTGGTCGGCAACACGGTGATCGCCTTCGCCCAGATGGTCCTACTGCTCGGGGTGGCCCTGCTCGGGGTCAACCTCACCCCGTTGAGTGGGTCTCTGCCGCACCTGTCCAGCGCGGTGGGCTGGTTCCTGCTCTTCTTCTTGGCCGGCTTCCTCGCGCTGGCCTGCATTTGGGCTGCAGCCGGCGCGCTGGGCACCCGCGCTGAGGACCTCAACCAGACCTCGCAGCCGCTGACTTGGCTTCTGGTCATGGCCTATTTCGTGGGATTCATGGTCACCGGCACCGCCCGCGTGGTGCTCAGCTTCGTGCCGATCATCTCCAGCATCCTCATGCCGGTCCGAATCGTCGAAGGGACCGCTGACTGGTGGGAACCGGTGGTTGCGCTGCTGATCAACCTGGTCTTCGCGGTCGCCATGGTACTGCTGGGCGAACGGATCTACCGTCGAGCGCTGCTGCAGACGCAGGGCCGCCTGACGTACCGGCAGGCCCTGACGCTGAACGACGACTAGACCAACTGCAATGTGGTGACGCAAGTGGCGTCCTGCTCACCGGTGGTGAACGAGACGCTGCCCTGCTTACCGCCCTGGTCAACGGTGATGGTGCCGGCCGAGCCCTTGGGCACCCAGTAGCCGACGAAACCGTTCGTCCACGTGACGGCCTCCTCGTCGACCAGCGCTTCGCCGCCAACAGTGGTGATGGTCACGTGCACAGCCTCGCCCACGAGTTCGCCTTGGCAGGTACCGAGACTGTGGAAATGGCATTCATGGGTGCGGTCGAGGAACGGCGCGATGGCCAGGTAGAACTTGTCGTCGGGCAGGGGCAGGATTGCTTCCTGGCTGCCGTCGGTGAGCAGTAGTTGGTCGGGCCGCACCGAGCCGCCCAGCTGGGTGGGACGTGGCTGGGTCGAACGGTCGAGTTGATCGATCACTTGCTCGGCACTCATACCGGTCAGGCCATGGCGGTCCAGCAGGTCACCGGACGACCCGGCACTCGGGTCGGTGGTGGTGGGTTGGCTGCCGCAGCCGACCAACAGCACGACGGCAGCGCACAGTGCAGCGAATATCTTGATGAGCTTCAAGGGTTCAGTACCTCTCAGTTGGTGGTGTGGCCCCGAACCCTCTCCCCCTTCGCCTTGGCCATCGCGCGCAAGTCGTCCTGGAAGGCGATCATCTTCTGGGCCAGTTCGGGGTGAGCCACGCCAAGAATACGTACCGCCAGCAATCCGGCATTGCGCGCTCCCCCGATTGCCACCGTCGCGACCGGCACACCGGCCGGCATCTGGACTATCGACAACAGCGAATCCATGCCGTCCAGGTACTTCAGCGGCACCGGGACGCCTATCACCGGCAGCGGCGTCACCGCAGCCAACATGCCAGGCAGGTGCGCGGCACCGCCGGCGCCGGCGATGATGCAGCGCAATCCCCTGGAGTGGGCGTGCCGGCCGTAGTCGATCATCTCCTCCGGCATCCGGTGTGCCGAGACGACGTCGGCCTCGTAGCCGACTCCGAACTCGAGCAGGGCTTGCGCGGCTGGTTCCATCGTCGGCCAGTCCGAATCCGAGCCCATCACAATCCCAACCTGGGGCCTGCCCATCATCCCTCCCTGATCTCGCCCATCAAGTAACGCGCAGCGTGCTGGGCGCGGCCACGCACCTCGTCCAAATCGTCGCCGTAGCACACGACGTGTCCGACCTTGCGTCCGGGACGCAACTGCTTGCCGTAGAACTCGACGCGAAGTCGCGGGTCACGGGCGAAGCAGTGCAGCAATTCGCTGGTTAGGTCGTCGACGCCGCCGCCGAGCACGTTGACCATCATGCACCACGGGTCGCGGGCGCGTGGGTCGCCCAGCGGCAGATCGAGAACCGCGCGCAGATGGTTCTCGAATTGGCTGGTGTGCGCGCCGTCGATCGTCCAGTGGCCGGTGTTGTGCGGGCGCATGGCCAATTCGTTGATCACGACCGAGCCATCGCGGCGCTGCATCAATTCGACCGCGAGCACGCCAACCACCTGCAGTTCGTCGGCGATGTCGAGGCCGAGTCTGCTGATCTCGGCGGCTCGCGCAGGGGCTAACCCGGGGGCGGGGGTGATGGTCTCGCGGCAAACGCCTTCGCGTTGCACGGTCTCGGTGACTGGGTAGCAGACCGCCTGGCCCGATGCAGAGCGTACGACCAGGACCGACAGTTCCCGTGCGAAGTCGATGAATTCCTCACCGATGATCTCGACCAGCTCACCTGCCGAGGCGTCCTTGGACTCGTCGAACGGCTGGTTGCAGTCCTGCGGCCCTGCCAGCTTCCACACGCCATGCCCGTCGTAGCCACCGCGGGACGCCTTGGCGACGATCGGCCAGCCCATCTCATCGCCGAACCGCTGCAGGGTCGCAGCGTCGGGGCAGTGCCGCCAAATCGGGGCTGGCGCAGCGAGCGCGCGGGTCAGGCGTTGGCGCATCAACAGTTTGTCCTGGGCGTGCTCCAGTGCGTCCGGCCCGGGACGCACCAGCGTGCCCTCAGCGACCAGATCGCGCAGGATGCGGGTGGGTACATGCTCGTGATCGAAGGTGATCACGTCGCAGCCGGCGGCGAACTCGCGCACCGTTGCGTCGTCGGTGTAGTCGCCGACCACCACGTCCTTGATCACCCGTGCCGCCCCGACGTCGGGGCCCTCGGCCAGCAAGCGCAGGTTCACGCCCAATGAGATGGCTGGTGCGTACATCATGCGGGCCAGTTGGCCCCCGCCGATCACGCCGATGGTGGTGGTGCGACTCACCCGGCCAGCCTAGCGGCCGTGCCATGATGGCCCCATGACGACGCACATCGTGACCTTGGGTGGTGGCGGCTTCTCAATGTCGCGCGACGGCTCCCCGACCAATCTCGACCGCTACTTGGTCGAATTGACCGGACGCCGCGCGCCGATGGTCTGTTTCGCCCCGACTGCCTCGGCGGACGACGCCTCGTACATCCGCAGATTCCTCACCGCCTACGGTTCGCTGGGGGTCCGGACGATGGTCCTCACCTTGTGGACCGACGCGGCGGCCTCTGTTGCCCGACTCCCGGAGGCCGACCTCGTGCTGGTCGGCGCCGGCTCCACGGCGAACCTGCTTGCCTTGTGGCGGGTACATGGAGTCGACCGGGTGCTCACTGAGATGATCTCCCGAGAACGCACCACTGTGCTGGGCGGACTGTCGGCGGGCGCATCCTGCTGGTACCAAGGTTGCGTCACCGATTCGTTCGGCGATGTGCGGGCCTGGCCGCACGGGCTTGGGGCGCTGCCCGGCAGTTTCTGCCCGCACTGGAACGGCGAAGCCGAACGTCAGCCGGTCTTCACCGAGGCGGTGGCCGACGGGCTACTACCCAGCGGCTATGCGGCCGACGACGGTGCGGGCCTGCACTGGGTTGACGGCCAACTGCGGGGGGCGATCGCCGAGCGGGAGGGGGCCCGGGTGGCCCGTTTCACCGCCAGCGACGAGCCCGCCAGCGGCGGGCTGGTGATTGAGCAGCTCACCCCCGAAGTCCTCTAGCCAACGCGGCGCTGATCTGGGCGAAGATGGCGTCGTGGTCCAACTCTCCCGCGGTGTCGACCAGCCATCTGGGCTCCCCACCCCAGGCTTCGGTTTCGGCGTAGCGAACCACCACGTCGTCGAAGGTGAGCCGCGGCAGCCCCGGTACGGCCGGTCGGCCGGTCAGCCGTTCGGCGTGGGCAGTCAGATCGGTGCAGACCACCTCGACGAACAGCAGCGGGACGCGGTACTGCGCAGCTAAGGCCGTCCACATCTGCCGGGCATAGGTCACGTAGTTGGCGGCGTCCACGATGACGTGCTGGCCGAGATCGAGATTGGCGCGGGCTACCTGCTCGGCGACCAGGTAGGCGGCAAGCCCGGTCGCAAAGGAGCGCTCGAACTCGGCCCGCAGCAGGGCTGACTCCACCTCGTCCACATTCACCAGCACAGCTGGCAAGCGCGCCGCCAGCCCCCGCGCGACCGTGGTCTTGCCGACACCCGGCAGTCCTGCCATCGCGATCAACGCCACGGTTCCTCCGGTTCGGTACGGGGCGCCACATCGGCGACCAACTCGCTGACCGCCTGGTACATGTCCTTGATGCGGGGCAGGTTGTCCAGCCGCAGCAGGTGGCCGGCGACGGTGGTGAGCAACAGCGTGCCGGACCCGAAGCCGAGGTCACCGGGACGGCGGCGATAGGTCACGTCGACCACCCGGTTCAGCGGCAGGTCGTGGCCGGTGCGCCCCAGGATTCCGCTTCGGGTGCGCAGCCGCTGGGTGGTCAGCGTGGTGCTGGTGGACGCCCACCGCGCCAGCGGGTTCACCACGAGCAACAAGACCAACGCCACCCCAACGCCGGCAACCACCGGGTGGCCCCACTGGCGGTCACCCTCCGGCACGACGGCGAGCCCCACCCCGGCCAAGGCCGAGATGATCAGCAGTGCCACCACCGGCCAGATCAACACGCGGGCATGGGGGCGGGTCGTGGTCACCAATTCCTCGCCTTGGTTGAGCTTCATCTCAGGTGCACCACGTCTCCGGCCGCAAACGCCTCCACCTTGTCGCCGAAGGCGACCAGCAGTTCGCCATTCTCACCGACTCCAACCGCTTGCCCGACCACGGAAGCTCGCTCAGCTGCCTGCTCGTCCAGATGGACGCGCACCCGCCGGCCGATCGTCGAGCATCCGGCAGCGTACTCCGCCCGCAGGTCGCTGCCGCCGTCCCAGCGATCAGCGAGGTCGGCCAGCCGACTGAGGACGGCCGCCAGCAGTGCGCTCTTGTCGGTGGGCAGACCGGCCATCATCAGGCTGGTGGCACGCGGCACCGGCAATTCAGCCGGGGCCGTCGAGACGTTGATTCCCCAGCCGCAGATCGCTGCATCACCCGAGTCTGTAACTACCCGCTCCGACAGGATGCCGCAGACCTTCTTCTGGTCGATCAGTACGTCGTTCGGCCACTTGAGAGTGACCCGGTCACCGCCACCCAGGTCGCGGATGCCGTCGGCCACCGCGAGGCCCACCAACAGCGACAGCCAGCCCCAGTCCAGGGCGGGACGCCGCGGTCGCAGCAAGACCGAAGTCGCCACCGACACACCTGGCGGCGACGTCCAGGTCCGCTCGAACCGGCCGCGCCCGGCGTCCTGGTGCTCGGCGACGAGCACGGCGCCGGCGGCTTCACCACGCCTGGCTGCGGCGGCCATGTCGAAGTTCGTCGAACCGGTGGATCGGATACAGCGGACCCGCCAGGATGAATCCGGCCCAAGCAGGGCGATGATCCGGTCGGCATTGGCGGGCGGCGAAGCTGGCATACGGCTATCTTGGTCGGCATGGAGGTCGACATCAAAACCACGGCCGGCAAGCTGGCTGACCTCGGGATGCGGATGGACGAGGCCGTCCACGCCTCAGGTGCGCAGGCGGTGGTGAAGCAGCATGCGCGCGGCAAGATGACCGCCCGGGAACGCATCCACGCCCTGCTCGACGAGGGCACCTTCTCCGAGATGGACGAGTTCGCTCGGCACCGCAGCACCGCGTTCGGGCTCGAGAGTCGGCGTCCTTACGGCGACGGCGTGATCATCGGCGTGGGCGCGATACATGGCCGGCCCGTCTGCGTCTTCAGTCAGGACGTGGGCATCTTCGGCGGCTCGCTGGGTGAGGTCTACGGCACCAAGATCGCCAAGATCATCGATTTCGCCACCACCACTGGCTGCCCGCTGATCGGGATCAATGAGGGCGGCGGCGCCCGCATTCAAGAAGGCGTCGGCTCACTCGGCGCCTACGGCGACATCTTCCTTCGCAACGTTCACGCCTCCGGGGTCATCCCCCAGATCAGCTTGATCATGGGGGCAGCGGCCGGCGGGCACGTCTACTCCCCCGCACTGACCGACTTCGTCGTCATGGTCGACCAGACCAGTCAGATGTTCATCACCGGCCCCGAGGTGATCCGCACCGTCACCGGCGAGGACGTCTCGATGGAGGAGCTGGGTGGCGGTCGCACCCACAACACCAAATCAGGCAACGCGCACTACTTGGCGGCCGACGAAGCCGATGCGTTGGAGTACGTTCGGGAGTTGATCACCTACCTGCCGCAGAACAACCTGGAGGACGCCCCGGTCTACGAGTTCGCCGAGACCGCCGACCTGGACTTCACCGACCACGATCGCAAACTGGACACACTGATTCCGGACAATCCCTCGCACGCCTATGACATGCGTGATGTCATCCGGACCGTGGTCGACGAGGACGAGTTCCTGGAGATCATGGCGTTGTACGCACCCAACATCATCTGCGGCTTCGCCCGCATCGAGGGACGCAGCATCGGCATCGTTGCCAACCAGCCGCTGGTGCTGGCCGGCTGTCTGGACACCCAGGCGTCCGAGAAGGCGGCCCGCGTCGTCCGCACCTGCGACGCGTTCAACGTCCCGGTACTCACCTTCGTCGATGTGCCGGGCTTCCTCCCCGGCGTCGAGCAGGAGTACGACGGCATCATCCGGCGGGGCGCCAAGTTGATCTACGCCTACGCCGAGGCCACCGTCCCGCTGATGACCGTCATCACCCGCAAGGCTTACGGTGGTGCCTACATCGTGATGGGCTCCAAGCACCTGGGCGCCGACGTCAACCTGGCCTGGCCGACCGCACAGATCGCGGTGATGGGCGCCGAGGGTGCGGTGAAGATCCTCTACCGCAAAGAGCTCGCGTCGGCCGAAGACCCGGCCGCCGCCAACGCCGAGTTGCTGGACCGATACAACCTGGAACTGGCGAACCCCTACCTGGCAGCTGAGCGCGGATACGTCGACCAGGTCATCCACCCGCACGAGACCCGCTCGCAGGTGATCCGGTTCCTGCGGCTGCTGCGCACCAAACGCGACACATTGCCGCCCAAGAAGCACGGGAACATCCCGCTATGAGTGCCCACGATGCCATCGCCACCTTCGAGGTGGTGCGCGGCCACCCCGACGAGGACGAACTGGCGGCGGCGGTGGTCGTCCTGGCGGCCGCCTTGGCCGAGCCGGGCCCGGCGCGTCCCAACACTGACCGCCCGATCGCGGGCGGCTGGAACTCGTACTGGCGCAAGGTCCGCGAGCCCTTCGTCCATGGCCCCGAGGCCTGGGTGGGCAGCCTGCGTTGAGCGGGCACCGGTCTCCTCCCGAGCAGCGGAAATGCGCCGTTCCCGCCACAGGAAACCAGCCATCCATTTGAATTGTGACCATCCGAACCAACAGTCAGGAGTCCCCCATGACCGCCGTTGACGACATCCTCGGCAGGCCGTGATGACCGGTCATCTGCGAGTTCCGCAGCCGCGGCGGGTGATCCTGGCCTCCGCCTCGCCCGCCAGGTTGCACAGCCTGCGCCAAGCCGGTCTGGACCCTGAGGTGATCGTCCCCCAGGTGGACGAGGGATCACTGCATCTGCCGGGGGCGCCCGAGTTGACGACCGCACGGGCTCGAATGAAAGGCGAGGCCGCACTCGAGTCGCTGCGTGAGCGCGGCGAGTTGGACGAACCGCTCGTCCTGTTGGCCTGTGACTCGATGCTGGAGATCGAGGGACGCGTCCACGGCAAGCCGGGCACCCCGGAGGCAGCCGTCGTCCGCTGGTATCGCATGCGCGGTCGCCAAGGGCTGCTCTACACCGGGCACTACGTCGCCTTGGTGCTCAGCCCCGAAGATGTGCGTCACCAGGTTCGGGTGGCCGCGACCGGGGTGACGTTCGCCGATCTGACCGACGCCGAGATCGCCGCCTACGCTGCCACCGGTGAACCCCAGCGCGTGGCCGGCGCATTTACGATCGACGGGTACGGGGGCGCGTTCGTGACCCGGATCACCGGTGACCCCCACAACGTGGTCGGTATCTCGCTGCCATTGGTGCGCCAGATGCTGCTCGACCTGGGGGTGGCCTGGCACCTGCTGTGGCGGACCCCGGAATCCGGTTGATCAGATCCAGTCGTAGCGCTTGAACATCAGGTACAGCACCGACACCGCGACCACGCCGATGCCAAGCGCCAGCCACAGTCCCAACGGCTGCCCGAAGCCCAGATACGGCACGTTCATGCCGAACCAGCCGGTGACCAGGGTGGGCACCGCGATGATCGCCGCCCAACCCGACAGCTTCTTCATCACCACGTTGAGCCGCATGTCGTTGAGCGACAGGTTGGTCTCGAAGATGCTGCCGACCAGGTCACGCAACGATTCGGTCCACTCCGCCTCCCGCTGCACATGGTCGTAGAGGTCGTCGAAGTAGTAGCGCAGCCGCTCGTCCCACCCCATGGCGTGACCGTGCCGGACCACCACATTGACCACATCACGCATGGGCAGCACCAACCTGCGCACCTCCACCAGTTCGCGGCGCAACTGGTAGGCCCGTCGGGAGACCTGCCGGGTCTGCGGTTTCTCGGCGAAGAGCAGGTCCTCCAAGGCCTCCATGCCGTCGTCGAGTTGTCCGGTGACCTCGTCGTGCGCGTCGACGATGACGTCCAGCAGCGTGTGCAGCAGCCCGCCGACCCCGAACCGAACCAGCCCGGGGTCCTCGTCCCACCTGCGCATCAGGGTGGCGGCATCGAAACCGTCATCGGTGCGGACCGTGATCAACCCGTTGGGCACCATGAACGCCGACACGCGGGTCGCCCGAACCCTCGATTCGAAGCCCGGCACGTCGATCAGCCGGACGGAGTAGGCCTGCACGAACACGTGCTCGGCGTGCCAGACGGCCTTCGGCCGCTCTTGGGGGGCCAGCGCATCCTCAACCGCGTGGGAACTGAAGTTCAACTCGCCGGCCAGCCGGTCCAGCAGCTCGGGCGTCGGCTCGCACAGATCGAACCAAACCAGCACATTCGGGTCGGCGAGGTACCGGTCGAGGGCGTCCAACTCGAAGTCGGACGCGATCAACTGCCCGTCCCGCCAGACCCGCGAGCTCATCTGGGCAGTCCCTCCAGCACCACGTCGGCGGGGTTCGCAACCGCCACCTCGATCTGCGCGCGGTCGGCGTCGGGGATCGGGGCGGGCAAGTCAGCCAGTGGGAACCAGCCCACCTCGCTCGATTCGTCGTCGCCGACCCGGGGCTCGCCACAAACCCAGGCCGCCCGCACCGTGTGCTCCAAGTAGGTGGTCACGTCGCCGTTGTTGTAGCGGACCGGGCCGATGACGCCGACGTTGACCAGTCGGTCGACGGCGATCCGGACGCCCGTTTCCTCCAGGCACTCGCGGATGGCGGACTGGCCGACCTCTTCTCCGGGATCCATGATGCCCTTGACCGGGGTCCAAGTGCCGTCGTCGCTGCGGCGCACCAACAGCACCTCCTTCGGCTCATCGAGGGGACGCAACACCACCGCGCAAACGCCGGGGAGCCACAGCGGGGTGTGTCCCACCTTGGCACGCAGAGCCAGCACGAAATCAGGAGTCGGCATGACCCAAGCGTAGAACCCTTAGACTCCCAAGCATGACGATCAACAAGCTGCTGGTGGCCAACCGCGGCGAGATCGCAGTGCGAGTCATCCGGGCGGCCCGGGACGCGGGCATCAGCTCGGTCGCGGTCTACGCCGATTCGGACGCCGCTGCGCTCTTCGTCGACCTGGCCGATGAGGCCTTCGCGCTCAACGGAGCAACCCCTGCGGAGACCTACCTCAACCAGGCCAAGCTGATCGAGATCGCCAAGCGCAGCGGGGCGGACGCTGTGCACCCGGGCTACGGCTTCCTGTCGGAGAATGCCGGCTTCGCTCAGACGGTGATCGACACCGGGATGACGTGGATCGGCCCGTCCCCCGACGCCATCGAGTCGCTCGGCGACAAGGTGAAAGCCCGCCACATCGCGCAGAAGGTCGGTGCACCCTTGGTGCCAGGCACCCCCGATCCGGTTGCCGACGCCGACGAAGTGGTTGCCTTCGCCCAAGCCCACGGACTGCCGGTCGCCATCAAGGCGGCCTTCGGTGGCGGTGGTCGCGGTCTGAGAGTGGCCAGGCGGATGGACGAGATCACCGAACTGTTCAACTCCGCCACGCGGGAGGCAGTGACAGCGTTCGGACGCGGCGAATGCTTCGTCGAGCGGTACCTCGATCGGCCACGCCATGTCGAGACGCAGTGTCTGGCAGACCGCTACGGCCAGGTGGTCGTGGTTTCGACGCGCGATTGCTCCCTGCAGCGTCGGCACCAGAAGCTGGTCGAGGAGGCGCCGGCCCCGTTCCTGTCCCCCGAGCAGGAGACCCGTCTGTATGAGGCGTCGCGTGCGATCCTGCGCGAGGCACGCTACGTAGGGGCCGGCACGTGTGAGTTCCTGGTTGGTCTCGACGGCACGATCAGCTTCCTGGAGGTCAACACACGCCTCCAGGTTGAGCATCCGGTGAGCGAAGAGGTCACCGGGTGGGACTTGGTCCGCTGGCAATTCGAAATCGCCGAGGGAGCTCACCTGCCGGCCGCCGATCCGACCGTGATCGGTCACTCCATCGAGTTGCGCATCAACGCCGAGGATCCCGGACGTGGTTTCATGCCGGCCCCCGGCACGCTGACCAGATGGCGTCCCCCAACCGGGCCGGGCGTGCGGATGGAAGAGGGCTACCGCCGCGGGATGACAGTGCCCGGCGCCTTCGACTCGCTGCTCGGCAAGTTGATCATCACCGGGCCGAACCGCCACGAATGCCTGGCCCGCGCCCGCCGTGCGCTGGACGAGTTCATCGTCGACGGCATGCCGACTGTGGTGCCGTTCCACAAGCTGCTTCTGCGAGATCCGGCGTTCATCGCCGAGGACGGCCACTTCCGGGTGCACACGAACTGGATCGAGACCGAGTTTGACGGTCAGATCGAACCGTACTCGGGCGAACTCGGTGAACCGGATGAGCCGGTGCCGAGCCGCACGGTGGTGGTGGAGGTAAATGGGCGGCGTCTTGAGGTCAAGGTGCCTGCGAACTTGGGTGGCGGCGGCGCCCCGGTCAAACCGAAGAAGCCGGTTCGGCGGGCGCGGGGCGCCAAGGTCTCCGAGGCTTCCGGTAACGACCTGACCTCACCCATGCAGGGCACCATCGTGAAGACCGGCGTCTCGGACGGCGACACGGTCGCCGAGGGAGACTTGGTCGCCGTTCTGGAGGCCATGAAGATGGAGCAGCCGATCAGCGCCCATCGGGGCGGCGTCGTTCGGGGGTTGGTCGAGGCCGGGACGGCGCTCGGTTCGGGTGATGTCATCTGCCAGATCGTCGACGACTGAGGACGCCCGAAGTCGCCACCTGTCAGCGAGTCACGATTTCGCCGGTGGTGGCGTCCACTTCGGACAAGATGACCGGATGAAGATGTCCGATGGGCACGCCGTCCTCCAGGTGGGCGTCCCCGAGCTTGAGGACTGGATCGTGGCGCGCACCCGCCACTACGACGCCCGCTATCTCAGCTCTGACCCCCGGTTCCGGCACGCGCACATCACGGTCCTGGCACCGTTGCGGCGCGGCGAGTGCGACCTCGCAGCGATGGCGCGGATCGCTGCCTCCACGGCTGCCTTCGATTTCGCGTTGCGCGACCTTGCGGTCTTCGCGAACGGATGCATCCACCTGCCGCCGTTTCCGGATGCGCCGTTCCGTGAACTAACCCGGCGCGCCTGGGCGGCCCATCCCACCGCGGTGCCGAATGGCGCTCCTGATCCGGCTCCGCACCTGACGGTCGACATGATCGGTCCTGCGGTGACGCTGACCTCCACCCGGGCGCTGCTGGACGATGTGATCCCGGTCGTCTGCCGGGCGCGAGCGCTCGAGTTGGTCTGGTACCAGGCGGACAATTGCCATCTGCTGGAGCGCTGGGAAATGGAATCCAGGCAACTGCACTGAAGCTCAGTCGGCCTCTGC
>WPCI01078687.1_pt1 | contig 36999 bp, 35 predicted proteins | sample 5399871 | NCBI WGS metagenome assembly WPCI01 (sample SAMN12869469, study PRJNA574797) | sludge metagenome | isolation source: wastewater treatment of pH7 | place: China:Beijing | collected 2019-05-20 | reverse complement strand
GGCCGGTGACGCCGCCACCGGCACGGCGGCCGGAGTCGGCGGCGCGGCAGGTACCGCTGCGGCGCTTGGCGGAGGGAAGCTGGTCGGCGCGGTCTGCGCCGGAGTGGGAACGGTGTGCGTGGCCGGAGTGCTGGTGACCGGCGTTGGACCCGACATCAGCCCAAACCGCGACAAGGCAACACCCCAAGCAACGGCTGAGAGCGCGCCACCGGTTCAGCCGGAAGCGACACCAACGCTTGCCGACCGCCGCTCGTTGGCAGGCGGCAGCGGCAACGCGAATCGTCGGTCGACCGACCGGAGTCGGACCAATCGCCCAACACAGGACCGGACCAACCAGACGACAACTTCTTCTTCGAGTGGCCCGGCGAGTGTCGCTACTCCCGCCGAGGCGGTCGAGGCGTTTGGGCCACCGGTCGGGACTGAGACCAGCAGCTCAAGTTCTGGCTCCGGTGGGTCGTCCGGGCAAGGCGGCGGCTCGTCCAGCACCGGGAGCAACGCTTCGGCGGCGGAGGCCGCTGAGGCGTTCGGGCCGCTCCCGTAGAGCTTCACTGAGTCTCGGGCGATCCTGCCTGGGGGTGTCGTGAGGGGCCGGGAGCGGTCGGCCGTGCCGGTCGGGTCCGGGAACGTTACGGGCCTGATGGGCCGTGTCCCTACGGGGCGATCAGTGAATCGCTCCAAAGGAGGCAACCTTGAAAGGCAAGACAGACGTTCGAGCGGAAACCGGGCTCGGTGAAGTCGGGATCTACGTCAGGTACGGAAGGCCGAGGCCGCGATTGCGAAAGATGCGCCGTCAGATCGACCGGGCGTTTCTGAGGGCCGGGGCCTTCGCGGCTATCCCGCTGGCCTACACCCCGAACGTGTCACCGAACAAAGGCGGCCTGCCGGGCCTGAACGCGGTCGAGAAAGGCGTTGGCGGCGTGATGGCGCTTGGTCTGATCGCTTGCGTGGCGTGGTTCATCATCGGCGCGATCCGCGCCGGGATGGCCGGGCGCACCAACAACTACCAGCAGACCGCCGACGGCAAACAGCAAATGCTCTGGGGTGTGATCGGAGCGTTCGCAATCGGTGGGGCCTCGGCGATCATCGCCTTCGCCTTCCGGGCCGGCGGCGGAGTCAACTAGTGCGCTCCAGCTACGAAAGACTCTCGCCCCGCGACGGGTCACAGCCGCGCGGTCGACTCGTCAAGGTCACGGCACTGGTCATGGTCGCCCTGCTCGTCGGGATGCTGATCGGGAAGTCGATGGGCGCGTCCGGGGTCGAGTCGCCGGGGCGGGTCGAGTTGACCGAGGCTGGTGTGCCGGTCGGCTCCGATCGGAGCTGTGTTGGTGCGGCGGTGGCGGCGGGCAGGTTCTTCCAGGCCATGAACTCGCCGGAGAACGCGCTTGACGCGGACGCGAGCCGGAGGGCGATCGATGACATGGCGGTCGGCCAGATGGCAAGCGAGCTGAAAGCCGCCGTTGCCTACCTGGTTGAACCGTATGCGCGGGGCGCGATCGGGCAGGAGTACCGGGCCGGCGTCCAAACTGTGCAGGTCGGGGTGCCGGTCGGATACGCGGTTCGATCCTGTGACGAGGATCGCGTCGTCGTTCGCCTTTGGACGGTCAGCGTCAGAGGCAACGCGACGAACGTCTGGCCGATGCAGTTTTGGCGAACGGTTCAGACCGAGCTTGCCTGGGACGAAGGCGGCTGGCGAATCGTGGACGGCTGGACCCGCGACGGTCCGGTGCCGTACTGGACTCAGCGGCCGCTTGAGAGCCGTCCGGCCAATCAGGCGCTTGTGATGCGCGTGACCCGGGGGATGAAGTCCTTTGACGCTTTCCCCTAGAGCCAATCTGGCCTTGTCGGGCAGGAGACTTCTCGTTGCGGTCCTGTGCCTGGCGCTGCTGACGCCTGCGCTGGTGGTGGGTCCGCCGCCGGAGCAGGCGAAGGCGAACGTCTGTGACGTGCCGCTGATCGGCACCGGCTGCGAGGTCGGCGGCTGGGTCGGCAGCAAAGTAGGTGGCGGAGCCGACCTGATTACCGACTCCGCCGGGGTACTCACTGGCGGCGCGAAGGGACTAGCCGGAGCAATCGGCGGTGAGGTCGGCAAGGCCGTAGGCAAGGCGATCGAAGCCGGCACCAAAGGCGTTTTCGATCAGCTAACCCAATGGGTCGGCACCGCGGCCGGCTGGCTTTTCCTCAAGGTCGTCACCTTGATCGAGGACACCACTTCCCCGAACCTCTTTCAACGGGCGTTCATCGCCAAGTACCAGCAGATCCTCGCGCTCGCGGCGATCTTGACGGTCGGCGTTGTGTCGATCGCTGTGCTTGAAGGTGGCCGTCGCGGCGATGTCGGTCAGCTCGTCTCGATGCTCGTCGGCGCTCTGCCGATGGCGGTCTTCGGAATGGTCGTCGGGATCGCGATCGTTCAACTCTCCCTCAACCTCGTCGACACACTCTCCAGAGGGGTCGCCGAGGCAACCAGCGCCGACATTCAACGATGGTTCGAGGCCGGGGCCGAGTGGATGGTCAAAGGCACCACAGCGGAGACCGTGACTGCCGCGTCAAGCGGCGACCCGGCCGAGACTGCCGAGTCAGCCGCAGCCGCCACAGCACCCGGATTCGTCCTCTTCATCTCCGCCCTCCTTGGCGTGATCGGTGCTCTCGGGCTCTGGCTCGAACTCTTGATGCGCGACGCCGCGATCTACGTCTGCGCGCTTTTTATGCCGCTCGGACTCGCGGCCGGGATCTGGCCTCGCTGGTCGGGGCTGCTTCGCAAGACCTTCGAGATCCTGATCGTCCTGGTCGTTTCCAAGTTCTTCATCGTCATGGTGGTCAGTCTCGCGGCGAGCTTCCTTGGCAACCCGGATGGCGTCGAATCGGTGTTGGCCGGGTCGGCGATGATGATCGTCGCGCTGCTTACCCCGTTCATGCTCTTGAAAGTGATCCCCTTCATGGAGGGGGCTCTGCTCACCTCGGGGGCTGCAGGAACCGCCCGCTCGGCCGTTTCAACGGGCAGCCAAGTGGCGCTGATGAAGTACCACATGGGCCAGTTCGGAAGTGGCGCGAAAGTCGCCGGTTCACGCGCAGGCGGCCATCAGCCGTTCAGAGGGCCGGGTGGGTCATCGCCAGGCCAAGCGTCCGGCGCGACCGGGCAAGCCACCACGACCGCCGCCGGAGCCGCCGCCTCCCGCGGAGCGCCAGGGTCAGCGGGGGCAGCTCGCCAATCGGAGCAAGCCGCCCCAGCGGTATCGGCGAGCGGAACGGCGGCTAGGGGCGCTACACCGCGTCCGGTCTCGGTCGGGGAGGAAAGCCAAACCGTGGCCCCGACCGCCCCCGACAGCTCGCCGTCAGTTCCCGGGGCGGTGCCGCGGCCTGCACCGGCGCAGAGGAAACAGTCCGAACAACAGGGCCAGAGCGGTGAGAGCGAGGCTCCGTGGCAGCCGAGCTCCGGTTCCGAACTGAAGCCGGCGACAGATCACCTGACCAACCAGCCCAATCGACCGACCGGAGGTGAGGCGGCCGAGCCGCCTGCTCCTGATCCGCCGAAGCCGAGGAGGTTGGGCGATGGCTGAGATCGACACCCGCCGCCGCTACCAATTCGACCAACGCGAGGAGATCGGCACACTCGGAACCTTCCGACCAGCCCAGGCCGCGATACTCGGCCTGGCCGCCGTAGTCGTCCTGGCGACTCTCTATCTGACGCAGAGCGTCGCTGGTCTCGCATTGGCCGGAGTTCAGCTGGTTTTGTTCGGCGCGGCGATAACCGTGCCGGTGCGAGGCCGAAAGCTTGACGAGTGGGCGCCGATCTGGGTCAACTGGCTGCTTCGCCGCCGAGCGGTCGAGGCGGGCTATCGCTCGCGGGTACCGACCGCCGGAATCAGAATCGTGGCCGGCGAAGCGAAAGACCCGGCAGCTTGCCTGCCGGTGCAGCTTCGTGACCTCGACATGCTCGAAGTCGAGTACGGCCGCGGGCAGGTCGGGGTGATTCGTGACACCGCCAAAGGGACCTACACCGCCCTCGTCAAAGTTCGCGTCGGTTCCTTCGGGTTCCGCGACCACCGCGAACAGGAAAAGCAACTTGAGGCATACGGGCTCGCGCTCGCCTCCGCTTCGCAGGACGGGTCGGCGATCCGTCGTATCCAGTGGATCGAGCGAACCTTGCCGCAGGGCGGCGACGAGCTGGCCGCCTACCTCCAGCGGGAGCGCGACGAGCATGTGCCGCTCGAATCAGACGCGGTGCGCTCCTATATAGAGCTGATCGAGGAGGCGGCCCCGACCGCCCAAGAACACGAAATCCTCCTCGCCCTCCAGGTCGATGCGAAATCAGCCGCCCGGGAAGCCAGGCGTCACGGCAAAGGCGAGGAGGGCTACGTCAAAGTGCTGCTCTCGGAGGTCGAGAGCTTCGCCGAGAACATCGGCCGGGCCGGGGTCGTGCCGATCGGGATACTCACCCCGCGCCAGTACGCCCGGTCGATCCGCGACGGGTTCGACCCGTGGGGCAGGGAGACCCGGCAGCGGCTAGGGGTGATCGACCCCTCCCGCGCCGACGTCGCACCCGGCCGGATGGGACCGGTTGCCGATCAGGGAGGGTGGAATCACTACCGCTCCGATGGGGCGGTTCACATCGCCTACTGGATCGCCTCGTGGCCGCGCATCCAAGTTCACGCGAGTTTCCTGATGCCTCTGCTCATGCAGAGCCAGGCCGTGAGGGCGGTGTCGGTTGTCATGGCACCGATCCCGTTCTCGGTCGCGACCCGCCGCGCCGAGTACCGTCAAACGGCCGAAGACGCCGACGAGGTGCAGCGCACCAAGCAAGGGTTTTCCTCGACCGCCCGGGTTCGGAACAGGAAGCGGGCGGCGACGAGGAAGGACGAGGAGCTGGCGGCCGGCCACGGCGAGATGCGCTTCGCCGGCTACCTGATCGCATCGGGTCCGACCCTTGATCGGGCCGAGGAGGCGGCCTTGATGATGGAGCGGTCCGCGATGCGAATCGGCTTGGAGTTGCAACGCCTCGACGGCGAGCACGACATCGCGGTCGCCTTCGGACTTCCGCTTTGCCGGGGACTCGCCAAGTGATCGGCAAGGCGAAGAAGCGGCCGGTTCCCCTGCTGCCGCGCGCAAATCCCCAGGGGGCGGTCAAGTCGGAGCAGCTTCCCCGACTGGCCGGACGGCCGAGCGAGCGCACCGGACACAGCGCCACCACCGCCCACCTGCAGGCCGCCTACCCGTTCATGGCCGAATCACCACTCACCTCGGCGGGCGTTCTGATTGGGCATGACGCCTACGGCGCGAGCTTCGTCTACGACCCCTGGACCCTCTACAGCGCCGGCCATATCACCGGCCCGAACATGGTCGTGGTCGGGATCATCGGCCGCGGCAAGTCGGCGTTGCTCAAGTCGTACCTGTACCGGCAGAGTGTGTTCGGCCGGGAGTCCTGGGTGGTGGATCCGAAGGGCGAGTTTCGGGCGTTGGCCGAGGCTTTCGGCTGCGAGCCGATCGCCCTCCGACCCGGCGGCGACATGAGGCTCAACCCCTTGACCCGCCGGGGCGGAAGTCAAGGCCAACAGAGCTTGCTTCGCTCGGTCGCCCAAGCCGCCCTAGCGCGACCGCTCAAACCCGAGGAGGACGCGGGCCTTCGCGTCGCCCTCGAGTACGCCGACCAAGACACCTATCCGGCGGAGCCGACGCTGCCGGATGTTGTCGAGGCGCTGCTTCGACCGAATACCGAGATGGCAAAGGCCGTCGTGACAACTGAGGCCGAGTTAGCCGCGGGGTGCCGCGAAGCGGCGCTCGCCCTACAGCGGCTTTGTCAGGGCGACATTCGGGGCATGTTCGACGGTCAGACCTCGCCGGGCATCGACCTCGACGCCCCGTTTGTCGTGATCGACCTGAGTGCTGTCAGTGATTCGCAGGCGATGGGAATCCTTATGACTTGCGCGACCGCCTGGCAGCGCGGGATTGTGCTGGATCGAAAGCGAAACTCCGAGGAACGCGGCGAAACAGGGGCAAAGCAAATCCTTCTCTTGGATGAGGCGTGGCGGGCGACGTCGCATGTCGGAATCACCGACTACCTGCAGCAGAGCTTCAAGCTCTCTCGTGATCTCGGGGTTCAAAACGTGATCGTCTTGCACCGGCTCTCCGATCTCGCCGCGGCCGGGGCCGCCGGCTCCAGGGAGCGCACGATCGCCGAAGGACTGTTGAGCGACGCGGAAACAAAGGTCGTTCTGGCGCAGACCCCGGACGAGCTGGAGGCGATCGGCCAAAGCCTTGCCCTGACGGCACCGGAGCTGGAGCTTGTGCCGGATCTCGCACGAGGCGAGGCGCTTTGGCAGATCGGTCAGCGCACCTTCTACGTTCGTCACACCCTCTCCCGGTTCGAGTGGCCGCTGGTCGACACCGACGCAAGGATGCGAGCCAGCGATCAGGAGGCAGCATGACCCGTGGGCCGGCAACCGGAGGAGGCTTCGCTGTTGCCGTCCTGATGGCCGCGGTTGTCTGGGTGTTCTGGGGTGGTGGGTCGTTGGCCGCGCTGGTCAGCTCGGGTACTTGGCCGGACGTCGAGGTGGGGGAGGTCGGGTGGATTGCGTTCGGAACGGTCTTTCATTTGGACGATCCGGCGGCGGCTTGGCCGGAGCCGTGGCGGTCACGCATGCCGTCGAAGGAGGCGATGTATCTCGGTGGACTCGGAGCATTCGTAGCCGCTCTCACGGTGGCCGCTGGTCTCGTTCGCGGGTGGCATCTTTTTGCCGGTCGCGTCCGGCAGGGACGAAAGGGCGATCTGGAGGCGGCAAAATGGGCCGGCCGTAGAAGCCTTCGCGGCCTTCGCGTAAAACGGCCCGAGTCGGGCCGGTTGACACTGGGCCGGTTCGGTCACTCGTTGATCGCCGCCGAGCCCCGCCATTCCGTCATTGTTGCCGGTCCGACGCAGGCGGGCAAGACCGCCGGCCTGGTCATTCCCGCGATCCTCGAATGGCAGGGCCCGGTCGTCGCGACATCCGTCAAGGGCGATCTTCTCGATGCGACGATCCGGCACCGGGCAAAGCTCGGACCCGTGTTCGTCTTCGACCCAACCGAAGCGACGCCGCACAAGCGAACAAGTGCCACACCGCTTAGAAGCTGCGGGTCCTGGCAGCAGGCCAGGCAAGTAGCGCATTGGCTTACGCAGGCGTCGAGGCCGACGGGTGGGGCTGGTTTGCAGGACGCTAATTTTTGGTACGGGCAGGCCGAGAAGCTGATCGCACCGCTGCTTTTCTCGGCCCGCCAGCAGGGGGTCGCGATCGACCAGGTGGTGAGATGGCTCGACGGCGGCCCGGCACTCCGGATCGAGGTTGAAAGTGGACTGAGCGAGGAGCCGAAGGCTTTGGATGCTTGGAAAGCATGTCAGGGTCGCGAACCGAAACAGCTCTCCTCGATCTACGCGACCGCCGAGCTGATCCTGTCCTGCTTTGCTGATCCGAAGGTTGCGCGGAACTCGGAGCGCGACGACTACAACCCGGCGGCACTGCTCGACGGCGGCATGGCGACCCTCTATCTGGTTGCGCCGCTCCATGAGCAGGAACGGCTCGCCCCGCTGTTCGCGACGATGGTTCAGGAGATCGTTCGGATCGCAACCGAGATCACCGCCGCCACGGGAACCGATGGGGGAGCGGGTGGGCTCGACCCGCCGCTCCTTCTGGCGTTGGACGAGCTTGCGAATATCGCGCCGCTTCCCGACCTCGACAAGATCGCCTCCACCGGAGCCGCAAACGGCATCCAACTTCTCTCCGCGATCCAAGACCTCTCCCAACTCAAAGAACGCTTCGGCCCCAACCGCGCGCAGACGATCGTCAACAACCACCGCGCTCGCGTCTTCGCCTCCGGGCTAGGTGACCCCGAAACCTTGGGCTACGTCCAACGAGTGACCGGGGCCGGCCAGTACGCACAACGCTCGGAAACGGTCGGCGAGGGTCGAGGATCACGAACCGAAGGGGTGCTTTACCGGGATCTCGCCCCCGCGAACGTGGTCCGCGAACAGAAACCGGGGGAGGCGGTGCTGATCTACGGATCGAGGCCACCGGCCCGAATCCGACTGCGGCCCTGGTACAAAGACAAGAGACTGAGCGGCCTGGTCAACAGGCCGCCCGAGGAGGCAACGCATGCCTGATGAGGAAGACGACATCCCGCACGTCGAGTCAGAGTCGGCCACCGGCGATTCGGACGACGATCCGGTTCCTCTGTTTTCGCCCGGGGTCCGCGAGGAGGAGGAAACCGAGCTGCTGGAAAAGTGGGCGACGGCCTCCGAGGATGAACAGATCGCCCAGCTCACCGATCGACCCGAGTGGTCCCGGAAGGCCATGATCGGCGGAGCCGCCGTGGTCGCCGCTGCGGCGATCGTCTTCGCGACCACGAACCTCACCGGCGGCGGCCCGTCGAGCCAATCGCGCCCAAACACCGAGGTCAAACAGCAAGCCACGTTCGCCGCCGAGCTTGCCGAGCAACGACGCGCCAATCGCAAGGCGGCTTTGCTCAAACGCGCGAAAGCCCGTCAAAAGCAACGCCGACTCGCGAAACAAAGGGCAAGACAGCGAGCCAGACAAGCCCAGCAGGAAGCCACCTCAGAGCCAGCCGTCGAGATACCGGTTCAGACAGAAGAACCGTCAGCTCCACCACCTACGCCACCTACATCTCCTCCGGTTTCACCACCACCGCCTGCACCTGATCCGGCTCCGGCTGCTCCGGCCCCGGCGACGCCGGGACAGGCGGTCGACGCTTTCGGTCCCGGTCCCTGAGCAAAGAAACATTACGGCCCGGGCGTTCGTGTCCCTGATGGACATGAACTGCCAGTCAATTAGTCGCATTTCCCAGGTTGTTCGGGGTATGTTGATAGTTGGAGCGAGCCGTTTCATTTCGGCCCGAGGCAGTGCCAGCCAAATGGGCAACCGGCCCTTGAGCAAGGAGCGAACGTGGCACATATCCGAGGGATCTCGAGATTCCGTATTTCCGTGGCTTTGAGTCTCCTGGCGGCCTTGTCGGTCGTGGCTCTAGCGATACCTGCGAGTTCCGGTGCGTCCGGTGCTTATCCGGTAAGGCTTTGTTCACCGGAGACCTATCGGTCAGATGGCACCGGGGGAACCTTCGGGACGGGCAACAGCGATGTCGGGATCTTGAGGCCCTACGTCAGCTCTCAAGGAAACATTGGCTACGGGCCGGTTGGCAAGTGGACTGCTTGGCATCCGGTTCTGCAATGCGCGGCAATGAACACCAACAATCCCGGCCAGTTCTCATACGGCATGCGGTTGTTCACCAACCAGGATGTCGGCTGGCTCCGCGGTCAGGGCGGCGGCTTTGAAATCGTCCCGCCGAGCGGGATCACGATCGCGCAGGTGAGCTTCAAGGCGAGGGCTCTGCTGCCGCCGAACTGGGGCCACCAAGGCGGCCTCGGCGGGGGCGGTACGAAGATGATTTGGGAGTTCGTCGGGGCGCCGAACAGCGCCGGAACCAGCGGGCAGGCTATACCGTCCCGCGACTCCTTCGGCACCTACGGCAGCGCCGGCGCGGTGCAGGCCGTGTCCGCCTATCGGGTCGGGCAGGTCTGCGAACCCAGCGGAACCGCGACGATCTGCTTCGGACCCAACGAATCACTCTTGATCCAGGACCTCATCGTGACGCTGATGGATCGAGTGAAGCCGAACGTCAGGATTCTCGATAGCCCGGCCGCTCTCGGAACCTGGGTATCCGGCGAGCAGAGGATCGGATACCTGGTCCACGATGGCGAGTCAGGGATACGCGAGACTCAGGTCTTCCTCGACGGGAAGTTGATCGACACCAAGACTCATCCCTGCGAGTCGGTCAGTGGGTTCGGTGCCGGGGATGTCAGCGTGCCGATGGCTGCCAGGATGAAACCGTGCTCCAACCAGCTCGAAGGTGGCACCGTGCTCCTCGACTCCAAGCAGTACGGAGACGGCGAACATCAGCTAAGAGTCTGCGCCCGCGATTTCGCGAGCGCCACGACCTACTGGGGTCAAGACCCGGCGGCATGTACCGAGACGACGCTCCGCTTCGACAACACAGCACCAACGGCCCCCGAAGCGATGGAGGCGGTATCGACCCGCATTCCCCGAGCGGTCGAACCGAACGACGTTGGTTGGAATGATCCCGGCAAAGGCGACCCAGGCGCGCCGGTCACCGCCGCGGTCTACGAGATCACCGACCAAGACGGACGACCCGTGATCCCGCCGAAAGTCGTCAAAGTCGATGGCCCCGCCTCCGTGCCTGCCAACAGCGTCCAAGCCAAGAACGTCGAAGCGGTGCCAAGACTCTCGACACCGACCGGGGCCGGCAACTACACGCTCCGGGTTCGCCTCGTCGATGCCGTAGGTCACGTTTCCGGTCTATCGACCACGCCACTCCGGTACTCCTGCCAAGACAGCGGCGGCTCACCACTACCCGAAACCAATGTCGCGCTCGGACTGGTGCGGGAGGGCTACCACGCCACGACGGCGACCTCGAAGCTGGCACTCCCGCAGGGCAAGAAAGCTGTTCTGCTCGGCCAGGTTCGGGGTCCCGGAGGTATGGCTTTCGGCGGTGCCAGAACATGCGTGAATGCGAAACCCGTCACTGATCCCCAATTGACTCTGATGGCGAGTATCCAAACCGACCGTCAGGGTCAGTACCGGACAAACCTTCGGCCCGGCCCGAGCCGGAACCTAGTTGCCGTTGTACGCCAAGGACACCGCGAGTCATGGTCTGGCGAAGCCCTGACCAGGGTCCGTGTGAAACCACAGCTCAAGGTCAAGCGGAAGCGGATCAAGGCCGGTCAAGTGCTCCACTTCACCGGCAAGATCCCGGGGCCACGCGCGGGCCGGGTGACGGTCGTTCTGGAAGCCAAGGTTGGAAAGGGCTGGCAGCCTTTCCGGTACTACCGGACCCGTGCGAATGGGAAGTACCGGCTCAAGTATCGGCCTCGGGCGGGGCATTTGACTCGCCCGACCAAGTTCATCGTAAGAGCGATCGTGCCGCTCCAATCCGGCTACCCGTACCAGCAGGGCAGCTCAAGTCGACGGGTGGTTGTCATCCAGCCGTCAAGACGTTCGGAGTTTTCGTGTTGTTCAGGTGATTGCGCCGGCGGTCGCCCGTCAATGATCCGTTCTGGCAACGTGGCTTCGGGCTGATCGCAGGTCCTCCCTTTGAAGCAACCGTACTGGGCATCTTTGGTCGTCGTAGGTGGTTTGGCGCGTCGCAGCCAAACCTGGACTCAAGGCTCGCTTCGGCAAGAGAAAATTAAGGTATGACTGAATTATAGATTAGGTATCACTCAAGTTAAGCTAGAGTAGCGTCATGGATTCGATTTCTCGGCGCAAGCTGCTTCGGAACGCCCTGGGGACAGGGGTGATCGGAGCAATAGCCGGCTCAGGACTTGCGCCGACGGCCCGTGGAAGCACTGGGAGCTCTGGCATGGACCACGGCTCGATGTCGGGCGATGCCGCCAGCGTGAGCGCCCCGATGGTTCACGGTGGTGGGGTGAACGGTCCGACGTTCGCGGCTGGTGCCGAGGTGGATCACGAGGCGAATGGGTTCGATCCGACGTCCATACTTCGCGACTTCGATTGGGGCAAGTCCCGGCGACTCCCCTCCGGTCGCGTGCTCAGGGAGTGGGATGTGGTCGCGGCGGACAAGGAGATCGAGGTAGCCCCCGGCGTGTTTTATCCCGCTTGGACCTACAACGGGCGGATTCCAGGGCCGACACTCCGATGCCGCGAGGGCGAGCTACTCCGGATCCGTTTCATCAACGGTTCGGCCCATCCTCACACGATGCACTTTCACGGGATTCACCCCGCAGCCATGGACGGCGTCCCGGGCATTGGTGCGGGTGTGATCGAGCCTGGTGAAAGCACAATCTACGAGTTTGAGGCCGAGCCCTTCGGTCTCCACCTCTACCACTGTCACGTCGGTCCCCTTGCCGAGCACATCGCCCGTGGTCTATATGGCGCGTTCATCGTGGATCCCAAGGAGGGTCGGCCGGATGCCGACGAGATGGTGACGGTCCAGCATGGCTACAACACCACCTTCGACGGTCTCGGCAACCAGCTCTACGCAGTGAACGGAATCCCGTTCCATTACATGAACCGACCGATCGAGATCCGTCGCGATGAGCTGGTTCGGATCTACCTCGTCAACACGCTCGAGTATGACCCGATCAACTCCTTTCACGTTCACGGTAACTTCTTCGACTACTACCCGACTGGCACCAGCCTGACGCCGACTGAGTTCACTGACACCGTGATCCAGGGCCAGGCGCAGCGCGGGATATGCGAGATGCGGTTTCCAAAGCTCGGCCCGTTCATGTTTCACGCGCATAAGACGGAGTTCGCCGAACTGGGCTGGATGGGAATGTTCGAGGTCCTGAGATGAATCGGGACCTTCAGGCGATAGGATCGCGATTCCCGGTTTGGGCGTTGGCGCTCGCTGCCGTCGCGATCATCACAGGAGCCCTTGTCGCCTTGGCTCTCCTCGGTGGCGATTCGCTGCCCGAGCGCACCGGACCCCCGATCGAGGAGTTGGCTGTCGAGCGAGCGGAGCTTGCTCCGGGGGAGGTTGCGCTGACCGTCCGAAACACCGGTCCGGACCCGGTGTCTGTCGCACAGGTGGCAGTCAACGACGGCTTCGTCGACTTCGGGCCAGACGACCGAAAGATCGAACGACTCGGCAGCGAGCGGCTATTGCTCGACTTCCCTTGGCAGGAAGGGCAGCCGATCCTGATCTCGATGCTCACCAGCACCGGCCTCGTGATCGAGCACTCGATCCCAGCAGCGGCCGAGACACCCCGGCCAGACGCTGGCTTCTTCGGCCTGATGACGCTCCTGGGAACCTATGTCGGCATAGTGCCGGTCATCCTCGGCATGCTCTTCCTGCCGGTTATACGTCGAGCGGGGTCGGACTGGGTGCGATTTCTGATCGCCTTGACGGTGGGCCTGCTCCTATTCCTCGCCGTTGATAGCACGATCACCGCTGTCGAGCTGGCCGGGCGTAGCGGGGGCGCATTGGGTGGGACCGAGCTCGCGTTCCTCGGGATCGGGCTGGCTTTCCTCGCACTCACGGCGCTTGATCGATGGCTGAATATCCGTCGAGGTGACGACGGGATAGAGGGGACAAGTTCACCCTTCAGACTCGCACTGCTGGTCGCGATCGGGATCGGTCTCCACAACCTGGGCGAGGGCCTGGCGATCGGCTCCGCCTACGCGATCGGCGAGTTGGCTCTGGGTGCGTTCCTGGTAGTCGGGTTCGCCATCCACAACACGACCGAAGGTCTTGCGATCGTGGCCCCACTGGCCCGCGAAAGAACCAGCGTTCCGCGGCTGCTGGGACTCGGTATCGTCGCGGGCTCTCCAGCCATCGTCGGAGCCATCATTGGGGCCACGGTGGACAACGCCGAGCTCTCAGCTTTCCTCCTCGGGATCGGTGTCGGTGCGATCGCTCGGGTTGTCGTGCAGCTGGTCCCTGCGGTTCGCGGGGATTCTGACCGGGCGATCGACCCGATCACGGCGGGCGGCATGGCCGTTGGCGCGCTGGCCCTCTATGTCACAGGCCTGCTGGTCGCTGTCTGAACAAGTCAGCCGAAACATGCAAGCCAAAAGCGAGGGACCGGCGTACTTTGGCTGCATGGACAACCACCTGAAAAGAACCGAGATTCTGGACTTCGACGCCTCGACGATCGAACGCCTGGTCACCGAGCGAGCCTGGCGGGAGCTGCCCGAGGGCGAGCGGATCGGCGCGGTGTACGACTTCGTCCGGGATGAGATCGGCTTCGGCTACAACACGTCAGACGCGTTGAGCGCCTCGACCGTGCTGGCGGACGGCTACGGTCAGTGCAACACGAAGACGAACCTGCTGATGGCGTTGCTCCGTTCCGTCGGGATCCCTTGCAGGTTCCACGGGGCGACCATCCACAAACGCCTGCAGAAAGGCGTGGTCGACGGGATCTTCTACCGGCTGGCCCCGGAGAACATCATTCACAGCTGGGCCGAGATCAAGTTCGAAGGAAACTGGGTTGGACTCGAAGGCGTGATTCTCGACCAGGAGTACCTGCGGGGTTTAAGGCAGTCGGTCGCTACCGACGGCGGTGCCTTCCTCGGCTACGGCGCCGGCACCGAAGACATCGACAACCCACCGATCGAGTGGTGCGGCTCCGATACTGCGATCCAGGCGACCGGCGTCAACAACGACTACGGCATCTTCGATGACCCGGACGCCTTCTACGCCGAGTACGGAGTCAACATCACCGGCCTCAAGGGCGTTCTCTTTCGGAAAGTGATCCGGCACGTCATGAACCGAAAGGTCGAATCAATCCGCTCCTGCGCCCTACCACGGCCGGCCGAGACGAAGCGGGCCCCGGCGCACTCGACCTCGTGAGCGCGTATCGCGTCGGTGATCTTCTGGCCGATACGGCGCGGCTCGCTACCCGGACTCGCTCGATCTGGGCTATCTGGAAGAACCACCGTTTGGACCCGCTTCTGCGCGAGGAAGTAATGGTCGCGGTGGCAAAGGCAGAAGGGTGCCGCTTCTGCACTTTCTCGCATCGAGAAATGATCCTGAACACCGGGGAGAGCGTCAGGGCGCTTGCTGAGTTCGAGGGGGAGTCCGGCAAGGATGAGAGGATCTTCACCGCGATCATCTGGGCGCAGTCAATGGTCGAAAACGATTTCAAGGGTGCGCCGACAGCGATCGAAGCGGAGCTGCACCAGCGGTTTTCAGATCAGCAGCGAAAGGACCTCGAAACCGTAGCGTTGAGCATGAAGATCATGAGCTCTTGCGGACATCAGGCCGATGGCCTGATCTCTCGCCTCAAAGGCAAGCCTCGAAACGGCGCCGCCTTGGGTACCGAGCTGGTGATGGCCCTTCACTACTTCCCGCCCGCGGTGGGCGTATATGCCGCACTCGCCCTGAAACGCCGCGAGCCCCGAAGCCTCCTCCGGGATTTCGGTCGGTTTTCAGACGACTTTGTCAAGCAACCTTGAGCACAGTTTCCGGTCGATTGAGTTCACTTTCTGGGGCTGTCGTCTTGTAGGAACCCTGGTTGGCAGATCAGCGAGACGCCGTTGACTAGGAAAGCGATCATGATGGCGGCGCCGACCCCGAACAGGGTGACGGTGAGGACGGGGTGGCGGCCGCGAGCGAGCCGACAAGCAGCGAGGGAGCCGAGAAACGGAGGGGCATCTTTCCGACACAGCAAAGCTCCCGAAGGGATCTACTACATGCCGTCGTAAGTATCGGTAGTGTGTAGACCGACAAACAAGCCGAGTCCGGTCAGTTACCGGATCGGGGGACCCGTTCGAGGCTCAAGCAGCCTCTGGGGCGAATCGCCAAGTGCGTAGCGCGAACTCTTTCAGCGCGAGCCCGTCAGCTAACCCCGAAGGCGAATGAAAGAGAGATCGAATGAAGTCCAAAACCGCATTCAGGCGGCAAGCAAAGAAACTCACCATGACCACGTTGGCAGCTCTCGGACTTTTCGTTGGCGCCGTTGAGGCCTCCTCCGGAGGTTTGTCGTTGTCATCACCGGATTCCACTCCGGCCAAAGGTGCCTTCCCGGTACGCGGAGCGGTCACCTGGGGCGACGGCCTGGGCGCAGGACGGGGTCACCAGGGGCAGGATCTCCTTGCCAAATGCACCCGTCCCGTGGTTGCGGCGCAGACTGGCAAAGTCAGATTGGTGAGCTACCAGGCGTCCGGAGCGGGCAACTATGCCGTCGTGCGAGGAACCAAGTCCAAGTTCGACTACGTCTACATGCACATGCTACGAAAGCCCAATGTGAAGCCCGGGCAAATTATCCGCGCAGGACAGCGAATTGGCCTCGTCGGGTCAACGGGCAGATCGAGTGCCTGCCACCTTCATTTCGAGATGTGGTCAAGACCCGGCTGGTACAAGGGAGGAAAGGTGAGCAACCCGACTCCGCACCTCCGCAAATGGAGTAGGCGGCGCTGATTCGATCGGCCCTCACAGCCTGTGCCGTCGCGGGCTTCTTATTGCTCGGTTTTGGCATGGTGGGCTGCGGTGGATCGGACCCTGAACCGAGCCAAAGCGATGCGCCACCGGCCGTGGCCTTTCCCGTCGCCGGTGACCTCTCGATCGAGCAGCTTGCTACGAAGGCCTCGCCAACCGATCTTCAGTTCGCTCCGGCGGGGCAGGTGTTCGAAGAGGGTAAGAACCGGTACGGGTTCGCCGTGTTCAACGCTGAGGGCGAACAGCAGACCGATCTCGACGTAGCGATCTACGCGACGAAGGGGCCAAAATCGAAGGTGCTCGGACCGTTTCCGGCGAGCGTCGAGTCATTGGAGACTGCTCCGGCGTATCGGGCCCAGACCACCTCGCAGGATCCCGGGGCCGCCAAGGCCGTCTACGTCGTTTCCGATCTGGATCTCCCCAAGCGCGGCAGGTGGTTTCTGCTGGCCTTAGCGAAGAATGGCTCCGGATTCATCGGATCACAGCTACCAAACCTAGTGGCCCGGGAATCGACCGTTGCCAATGTCGGTGAAAAGGCACCTCGTGCCGACATCCCAACCGCTGCGGACGTCGGTGGAAACCTCGAGAAGATCGACACCAGGATTCCACCTGATTCCATGCACACCGCTGATTTCCAGAAAGTGCTCGGGAAGAAACCGGTGGTAGTGCTGTTCTCGACCCCGCAGCTTTGCGAGAGTCGGGTCTGCGGCCCTGTGGTCGACGTCCAGGCCCAGGTTGCAGAGGAAACGGGGTCGGACGTCGAGTTCATCCATTCTGAGATTTACAACGAGAACGATCCCAACAAAGGAGTCAACTCTCCAGTGAAAGCGTTCGGTCTGCCGACCGAGCCGTGGCTGTTCGCGATCGACAAACGCGGCATTGTCCGACATCGCATAGAAGGGGCGTTTGGTCTTGGTGAGCTCCGCGAGGCCGTCGAGGCGATCCGGTAAAACGCCGGCTGAGAACCTCGGTACATGAGCGCGCGACCGCCAGCACAATGGGCAGGGCAGCTGAGACTGGCGCCGGGAGCCGTCTTCTACAGCGGGCCGGGAGGAAGGGCCGAGCCACACCGCCATCTCGCTGTCCAATTGGTCCGAACTCGCTCGGACCCGTTCGTCGTGACCCTGGGGGTGCAGAGGATCGAAGCCGGCGCGGTGTTGATCCCCAGCGGTGTGCCGCATTCGCTTGAGGCGGATTCTCCGATCGACCTCGTTCTCATCGAACCGGAGGGAACGCTCGGGTCCAGGCTCCAGGAGATCGCGATCCGCGTGAAAGGCCAGGACCTGCGCGGCCTAGTACCACCGGATGCGTTCGACCCTGCGCGAGTCGTCGAATACTTGGCTCTCGAAGCCCCCGAACCGGCGCCGACGCGAACTATGCCGTCGCCCGCCGTGGAGGTTGCCGTGGCCTACATTGAGCAAGCTCTCGACGGCAGACCGAGGCTGGAGGAGGCTGCCGCAAAGGCGCATATCTCCTCGTCGCGGATGACCCACCTCTTCTCGGCGGAGGTAGGCATCCCGTTTCGCAGCTATGTGCTGTGGGCGAGGCTCAGACGAATGGTCTTGCTGGTCGGAGAGGGCAACAACCTGACGCAGGCAGCCCATGGCGCGGGGTTCTCCGACTCGGCGCACCTCAGCCGGGTCTTCCGTGGTCATTTCGGGCTTTCGCCCTCGGCGCTCCTGGAGATGGAGCTCTCGGGGGATTGGCTGTCTCCTACTTGAAGTAGGCCGGAACGTTCAAGCCAGAGTCAACGTTCGAATCTATCTTGGCCGCATGGATCATTCCTGGGGTGCCTCATGAGTCGTGACTACGTGCCGGCCGCCGGGTTCCGGGCATTCACCCGGCTATACGACCCGGTCATGGCGCTCACCATGCGAGAGAAAGTCTGGCGGCCGCTCGTGACGGACCGGTTGGCGGGGTGGGTCGGCCTGGGTTCGACGGTTATGGACGTTGGCGCGGGGACCGGGACGCTGACGCTGCAGATCGCCGAACGGGTCCCTGGCGCCAACTTGATTGCTGTCGACGGCGACCCTGACGCCTTGGAGATAGGTCGGGGCAAGGACATCGAATCCGCAGTCAAATGGGTCGAAGGTCGCGCGGAGACACTCCCGGCAGAAGACGATTCCGTTGATGCTTTGGTGATCTCATTGGTTCTTCATCACTTGAAGCCGGCGACCAAAGCGGAGGCGCTCGCTGAGGCGAATCGCGTGCTGAAACCACACGGTAGGCTGGCTGTTGCCGACTGGGGCAGACCGGGACTCGTGGCTGCCCCAGGTTTTCTCGTCCTGCGATGCCTCGACGGGTTTCCCAACACTGCCGATCACGCCCAGGGACGGCTGCCGGGGCTGATCAAGCAGACCGGATTCCGCGATGTCCAGCAGTTTGGCCGCTTCAACACGGCCTGGGGAACCATTGAGCTGATCGAGGCTGCAGCATGAACCTTGGAGGGCTCCCAGGTAACCTCCCTCACCGTGATCTCTCGCATCTCGACACCGGCCGTGTTCGTCGGACTTTGCCTGCTTGGCCTGATCACCGTCGCGTTCTCGGGAGCGACCCTGATCGGAACGCTGCTCTATGGCCACGCGCCCTGGGCGCCGGTCGAGGCCTGCTGCGGAGGCGCGGCAGCCAAGGTTTCATTCGGCTGGACGATTCTGATGATGATCGGACTGGTCTCCGGCCTCGCGGTGCTAAGGGCGACGTTCAGCGTCACTGAGCTGGCCCGAGCGTCGAGGCGAATCAGGGGCTTGAAACGGCTCGCGACCCGTGAGCAGATTGCCGGCCATTGCTGTCTGATGCTGGAGGACGATCGGCCGCTCGCGTTCTGCGCCGGCCTCCTGCGGCCCCAGGTTTTCATCAGCCGCGCCACGGTCACGGCTCTGGCCCCGGGCGCGCTGAGCGCCGTCATTACTCACGAAGCCCACCACCAGAAGCGGTTCGATCCGCTGCGACACTCGATCATGCGCGTCATGGTTGACAGTCTCTTCTTTCTTCCGATGCTCCAAGAGATCGGTCAAAAGTGCGTTGAGCGATCCGAGATCGCGGCCGACCTGGCCGCTGCCCGGCGTCCGGGTGGGCGGCAGGCCCTGGCGAGCGCTCTGCTTGCCCTGCACGAGCACAGCGGTGAACCAGGGACAATCCCGGTCTCAGCTGAACGGATCGAAGGGCTCTCCGGGCAGCGTCCGTTTTGGGTTCCGTCAAGGTCAGCGTCGCTTCTGACCCTAGCCTCGCTTGGTGTGCTGTTGGCAGGATCGGCTGTCGCGATCGAGCTGGTAACGAGGATCCCGGTCGGGATAGAAGCACTTGGGCTGCACATATGCCTGGCAGCGCTGATCGTTGCGCCCTTGCTGTTCACTGCCGGGCTTGCTTGGAAGCGTCCGAGCGTGAGGATCTGATGGAAGACGCCGAAAAGCCACCTGCTCTCTCCGAGCTGGAACGCCAAGTCATGGAGCAAGTCTGGGACAGCGAAGACGACGTGACCGTCCGCCAGATCGTCGACAGGCTCAACGCGACCAGTGAGAAACAACGTGCCTATACGACCCTGATGACGATCATGTCTCGTCTCGAATCGAAGGGGATGCTCGACAAGCAGAAGCGTTCCCGCTCCGATCTTTTCTCGCCCGCGATCCGACGGCAGGAGTACCTAGAGGCCCGCGCCAAGGTGGAAGTGGACGCGCTGGTCGGCGAATACGGGGAGATCGCTAGGGCCTTGTTCGTGCGAGAGATCGCGGAGTCTGACCCGCAGGCCGCGGAGAAGCTCCGCCGACTGGCCGAGGACACCGACGCCTAGCTATTCCTACGCTCTGTAGTAGCATCGGCGCCGAAAGGAAGGCTCGATGTCCCAGAACGTAAAACTCTCCGCCACGCTCGCATTCCTCGCCCTCTTCGCGGTATTGATCTACGTCGCCGTGGGTGGCAACGACACGCCGGAAGCTGCGGCGGACCCGGAGATCACGAGGGCCGATACCCATTTCCTAACCAAGGCACCTGACGACAAGGTGACCCTCGTCGAGTTCCTCGACTTCGAATGCGAGGCCTGCCGAGCCCAGTTCCCGGCCATGGAACGCATCCGCGAGGAATACGACGGGCGAATCAACTTCGCTATCCGCTACTTCCCGCTCGGCGGACATCAGAACGGCATGAACGCCGCCCTCGCCGTAGAGGCTGCCTCGAAGCAAGACGCACTTGAAGAGATGTACGTGAAGATGTACGAGACTCAGGCCGAGTGGGGAGAGTCCCCGAACTCGAAGGCGGATCTCTTCGAATCCTTCGCGGAAGAGCTCGGGCTCGATATGGAGCAGTTCACCGCGGACGTGGCCGATCCAGCGACCAAGGAACGAGTCGCCAAAGACCAGGCCGACGGCGCCGGGCTTGGAGTACAGGGAACGCCGACGATCTTCCTCAACGGGGAAGAGCTGCCCTCGATGCCACCCTACGAGGATCTCAAGCAGCGGATCGACGACCTGCTTCAGGAGTAGTTCTTGCGCTCCGTTTCCGAAGGCGAAGCCCGACCGGAGTCGGTCCGGTTTGTGGCGAGGGTTGCGCCTTGGATCATCACGATCTCCTCCGTGGTGGCATTCGCGGCCGCGGTCGTCTTGCTGGTCGAGAAGCTCATGCTGATCAGCGACCCCAGCTACGTGCCGACGTGCTCGATAAATCCGGTGCTCTCCTGCGGGTCGATCATGGAAAGTGACCAAGCCGAAGCATTCGGATTCCCCAACCCGATCCTCGGGATAGCGGGCTTCGGCTCGATGTCCCTCTTTGGGACCTATCTGCTGCTGAGCGCCGGCGCTCCGAGGTGGATGTGGCTTGCCGCGCAGGCTGGGGCCACATTCGCTTTCGGGTTCGTGTGCTGGCTGATCTTCCAGAGTCTCTATCGAATCGAAGCCCTCTGCCCGTACTGCATGGTCGTCTGGCTCGCCACCTTCGCGCTCTTCTGGTACTTGACTCTTGCCAACCTGACTTCGGGTCGAATCCCCACTCCAGCATTCCTCGCACCTGTCGTCAGGTTTATGGTCGGCTTCCACGGGGCTCTCCTGACCGGGGCGGTCTTGGTGGTGCTGCTGATGATCACCGAGGCCTTCTGGGACTACTGGCGAACGCTGCTGTGATCTGGCCGGGTCGTGCCGGCTTAGGTTTCGGTCGGGCTGACGACACCCTGGAGATTCAGGAAGGCGTGTGGTGATCCGTGATTACTACAGGACATAGTAGAGTGGCGTCCGGAGTGTTCAGTTTGAGTCAGCCGAGCAAGAATCAGAGGGCAATCGAAGGTAGGCGAGCTGTGTTCGCGCTTGGCCTGCTTCTCGCTTCGGGGCTGTGCGCGGTCGTTTCAGTTCCCGCGGTGTTGCTGCTCGGTCCCGCTCTTTTCCTGTTCTTTGTGCTGAGCTTGGGCTACTTTCCCGGCGAGAGGGTCATCGAGAAGGTAGTCAGGTGGCGCAGCCAAAGTCGAGTTGCGGCCGTCCCCTGCATCGAACCGGCGCGTGAGCCTCTCGATCTCGCAGCAAAGGTCGGGCGCCAGATTGCCTATGCATTGGCCGTGAGGCCACCGCCTTACTCCTTGGGTTGCCGCATCTAACCCGGTTCGCGCGCTGGACGCGCAGACCGTCGTCACTGCAACACCGAGGAGCAAGATATGAGCTTTTCACCGAAGAAAACAGTCGTAGGCGCGATCCTGGTGGTCGTTGCCCTGGGCCTCTTTTTGATCATCAAACCCGACGATTCCAAGAACGAAGACCCGGGAACGCGGGAAACCCCGGTCGCAGTATCTGGGCCGTCGGGAGCGACATCCGCGAAGCCCAAGACTAAGGAACCTGCGCCGCCTCGAAAGCCCAGCGCTCCCGTTTTCGAGGTCAAGGATGGTCAGCCGGTCGGAGGCGTTCAAAAGCTTGAGGTAAACGAGGGCGATGATGTTCGTTTCACCGTTAAGTCAGATGTCGAAGAAGAGGTGCATGTCCATGGCTTTGATGTGAGTGAGCCCGTCGGCCCGGGCAAGCCGGCACGCTTCGATTTCAAGGCCGGGTTCACCGGGATCTTCGAGGTCGAACTCGAGCACTCGGCGGTCCCGATCATCGAGCTTCAGGTCAACCCGTGATCCCTGTTCCGTTCGCGCATGCCCTGGCGTCCCGGGGGGACCTTCCGATCCCGCCCTGGCTCTTTGCCTGGGGAGCCGCAGTCGTTCTTATCGTTTCCTTCTTTGCCTTGGCCGCCGCTTGGAGGAAACCTCGTCTGGAGGATCCCGAGTATCGCCCGGTGACCTCGTGGCTTTCGGTGGTCGTCAACGCGAAGGTCACACGACTTCTTTGCGGCGTCGTCGGACTGTTCCTTTTCGGTGTCGCGATCTATGCCGGCCTCGCCGGTACTGATGCGCCTGATCGGAACTTCTCGCTGACCTTCATCTTCGTGACGGTCTGGCTCGGCTTCCCGGTTCTCAGCACCATCTTCGGCCACGTGTTCCCAGCGTTCTCTCCATGGCGTTCAATCGCCTTGGCGACCGGTTGGCTGCTGGGTAAGGTGACCGGCAAGAAGCTTCGTCACCTGTCGTACCCGGAGCGTCTGGGCAAGTGGCCGGCCGCGGTCGGGCTGGTTGCCTTCGTCTGGCTGGAGATCATCTACGGGGCCACCGGTGCTGCGGTGGTCCTCTCCCCGGAGGTCGTCGTCCAGGCCACCGTTGTCTACTCGATCTACACGTTCGCGATGATGGCCCTGTTCGGGGTAGAGAAGTGGAACTCGCGGGGCGAGTTCTTCTCGGTCTACTTCGGCATGTTTGCCTCACTCTCGCCGCTCGAAAATCGCGACGGGAAACTCCAGCGCAGAAGGTGGTTGTCGGGTACGACCAGCTGGGCGACCGTGCCGGGATCGTTGGCGCTGGTTGTTGCCTCCGTTGGCGTGACCACTTTCGACGGGGCTCAGGAAGGCACCTTGAAGGCGCCGATCGAGTGGCTGCAAGAGCGAATCGGCGATCTCGGCTTGGCGGCGACGGTTTCGGTGCGGGCGGGGGACACGGTCTTCCTGCTGCTCGTGCTCGGCTTCGTCGCTTTGGTCTACCTGCTCGGCGTGAAAGGCATGACCCGAGTCGCATCGTCACCGCCGTTCTCGATCTTGCGCGCCCGGTTCGCTCACACCCTGATACCGATAGCGCTCGCGTATCTGGTCGCGCACTATTTCAGCCTGTTCGTCTTCCAGGAGCAAGCCCAGTTCACCTATCTCCTCTCCGACCCGCTGGGCAACGGCGCCAACCTGTTCGGGACAGCCAACTCAGGGATCGACTACACGGTGATCGGACCGGAGCTCGTCTGGTACGTCCAGGTCGGGGTGCTGATCGTCGGTCATGTCACCGGGCTCGTGCTGGCACACGATCGAGCGGTGTTGATCTGGTCCGATTACCGGCTGGCGGCACGTTCGCAATACTGGATGCTCGCCGTGATGCTCTGCTTCACTAGCCTCGGCCTGTTCTTGTTGTCGGTCGCGAACCAATGACCAAACGCAGCCTGGGTTGCAGGCTTCCCGAAGATCGAACGGCTACATGAACTAGCTACTACAGTTCGTAGGAGTTTGGTTCTCTCTCCCTCTGAAAACAAGTCGCCGGTTCGCCGGCGACGCGTCTATGGCGTGGCGATCTCGGTTGCCTTCGCGCTTCTCTTCGCTTCGATCCCGCCTGTTGCGGCAGCCGGGATCGAAGAGAAGCTCGATCGTGCCGAGAGGAAAATCGAATCCGGTCAAGAGCGGGAGGGAGTCCTCACAAGCAGGCTGGATAGGCTCGGCAAACGGGTTGACGCTTTGCAGGGCGCAGTTGATGTTCTACGTGCGGCCGAGGCTGATGCGGCCAGTCGTCTCGCGACCGCAGAGGCTGAGCTGGACACGGCAATACAGAGGCTCGATGCTTCCTTGACCAAGCTGAGAGAAACCCGTCGGCGCTTGAAAAGAGCGATTCGCATTCTGCGAGAGCGCGTTGTCGACATCTATGTTTCGGGTTCCCCGGACGTCACCTCGGTAGTTCTCGCCGCCGACGAGTACAGCGACCTGGTCGAATACGGTGCGTACCTGGAGGCGATCCAGTCCCGCGACGAGTCGCTGATCGAACGGGTCCGCGAACTCAAAGAAAAGGCCCGTGCGATTGTCGACGCGAGACGGGATGACAAACAGACGATCCAGGTATCTCGCGACCGGATTGCCGCCGAGCGTGACCGACTCGAGAACGCCCGGAGCGAAACCGAAACACAGGTCGCATCGTTAGATGCCGCACGCTCCGCCAGCCGGTCCGCCCTCGATCAGGTGCGCGGACAGATCGCCCAAGAGGAAGAGATCGCAGCGGACCTGCGCGAGAAGTTGGCCGAGGAGATCGGAGCCCTCACTGCCCCGGCAACGCCAACGGTGCCAAGCTCGGCGTCCGGCTCAGGCAGCATGATCTGGCCAATTGACGGAACCCTGACCTCCCCGTTCGGGCCGCGGTGGGGTAGAACCCACGAAGGGCTCGACATAGCGGCACCGGAAGGCACACCGATCGTCGCTGCTGCGTCCGGCAAAGTGGTCTTGATGCAGTCGGAAGCCGAAAGCGGCGGATACGGCCTCTTCACCTGTGTCGACCACGGCGGAGGGATATCGACTTGCTACGCGCACCAATCGGCGTTCGGCACCTCGGTCGGCGCATCGGTCAAGCAGGGCGAGGTGATCGGCTACGTCGGAAACACTGGCAATAGCTTCGGCGCGCACGTCCACTTCGAGGTAAGGGTGAACGGGGCGGCGACCGACCCCATGGCCTACCTGTAGTTCAGGCCGTTGACTCGCCGGGCCGGTCAAGGGCGATCAACTGCGGATCCGGCACATGCTCGACCTGCAGGGTCGTGTGTTCGATCTCGTAGTGCTCCTTGAGCAGGGCATCCAAGTTGCGACGGATCTCGTGGCAGTCGTCGTCTTTGCCGACGAGGATGTGCGCGGAGAGGGCCGGGAAGCCGGAGGTGATCTGCCAGATGTGAAGGTCGTGAACCTGCTCGACGCCGGTCACGGCCGCCATCGTTCGGCCGACTTCGTTCGTGTCGATGTCGCCGGGAGCGGCCTCCAGCAGCACGTCGACCGACTCCTTGAGCACAGACCAGGCGCTCGCGGCGATTAGCAACGAGATCAGGATCGAAACGATAGCGTCGACGGGTTCCCATCCCGTTAGCAGGATGATCCCCGCCGCAAGGATGACTCCGACCGAGCCGAGGAGATCACCCAGCACATGTCGGAGCGCCGCCCTCACATTGAGGCTCTCACCGCCGCCTTTCCACAGAACGAAGAACGCGGCGACGTTGATCAGCAACCCGAGAGTGGCGATCGCAAGCATGCCTCCGCCAAGGATCTCGACCGGCTCGCTCAGCCGTCTGATCGCCTCGTACACCACCCAGACCGAGACGGCAACGAGAAGAACGCCGTTGACTAGGGCGGCGAGGATCTCGGCCCTCTTGTACCCGAACGTGCGCTTGGCGGTAGTTGGTCTTGCTGCGATCGTCACCGCGAACAAGGCCAGGAACAGGGAGAAGCTGTCGGAGAGCATGTGGCCCGCGTCCGCGAGCAGGGCCAAGGATCCGGTGATGATGCCGCCGACGGCTTCGGCAAACATGAATCCGCCTGTGAGAATCGCGGCGACCAGGAGCGCCCGTCGATCCGCGCCGCGATACGCGCCGAGCCCGTGGCTGTGTCCGTCTTCGTGGTCGTGGGAGTGGTCGTTCATGGCGGATCTACTACGCAGTGTAAGAGATAGGGTATGGCGTCTACCCCGGCATCGGCGACTGCTTGCGGAGCGGCCTACCGTCAGCCTTTCAATACAACCTCCATTAGAATGTAATCATGACTGATGATCGCTGCGAACTGCTCTGCCTCGACCTTCCCTTGGCCGAATCGATCCGTGCCGGGCTTGACGCTGATGGTGCCGAATGGGCTGCGGGGCAGGCCAAGGCCTTGAGCGATCCCACCAGGGTTATCGCAGCCCGTGCGCTCCGGGAAGGCGGCGAGCTGTGCGTCTGTGACCTGGCCTGGGTCCTAGGTCGTAATGAGAACCTTGTCTCCCATCACGTCCGGCGGCTTCGGCAAGCCGGCCTGGCACGATCCAGACGAGACGGCAAGATGGTCCTCTACTCCTTGACCGACGAGGGTGCCGCTCTTCTCGATTTGCTGGTTCCGGTGCGCGGAAGCACCCAGGCATGAGGCGAAGCGCCGTCGGGACGATCACTGCGACCTTTGCGGCGACGATCCTGATTGCGTGCGGGGGCAGTGAGTCCGGGGAATTCGAGCCTCCCGCCACTCCGGCAGCGAGCGATTTCCCAGCGGTCGATGGTCGGACCCTAGACGCCCTTGACGAGAGCCTCCCGGACAGCGATCTGGTTGCCCTGCCGACCCAACTGGTCTTTGATCGCGGTCTGAATCGTTATGCCTTCGGAGTTTTTACATTGGCCAGGGAGCTGGTAAACGACGCCCAGGTCGCCCTGTATTTCGCTTCGGCCAAAGGTGGTCCCGCCAGCGGGCCGTTCCCGGCTGACGTGGAGACGCTTGAGACCCCGATGGCATTTCGCTCGATGACGAGCGCCGGTGAAAGCGGAGCCCCCGAGGTCGCCTACATCGTGCCGGAGGTGAACCTTGATCGCGCCGGCGAGTGGCGGATACTCGCGGTCTTCAAGGACGGAGAGGATCTGTCCGCAACGAGGATCTCGAGCATCGTCGTCGACAAGTTTCCGGCAATCCCGTCGACGGGGGATCGTGTGTCGAAGGTCCATACCCGTACCGCGGAGGACGTCGGTGGCGATCTGGAGCAGATCGACACCCGGAATCCTCCCGATCAGATGCACCGCGACGACTTCGCTGACGTGGTCGGGAAACGGCCGGTCGTGATCCAGTTCGCCACGCCCGCCTTCTGCGAGAGCCGGGTCTGCGGGCCGGTGGTCGACATCGCCGAGCAGATCCGCGAGGAGTACGAGGGCGAGGTTGTCTTCATCCACCAAGAGGTCTTCAACGAGAACGATCCGACCAAGGGCGTCCGACGTGAGCTGAAGGCGTTCAACCTTGCGACCGAACCCTGGCTGTTCGTGATCGATCGAAACGGCCGGGTGACCAAGAGGTTCGAGGGTGCGTTCAGCGCCGGAGAGCTGCGTAAGGCGGTCGAGAAGGTGGTCGAATGAACCCTTCGATCCGAAGCTTCATCACGCCATGAGCCCGCTTCTTGCGGTCAGTACCGATCCGACGTCAGGGATCGGGATACTCGCTGCCCTGGCAGCGGGAGCGATCTCATTTCTGTCGCCTTGCGTGCTGCCCCTGGTGCCTGGATACCTTTCGGCCGTCACCGGAGTAGCGTCCTCTGATCTCGATCGAGCCGGCTGGCGCAAGGTGATCGGTCCGAGCTTGCTCTTCATCGCGAGCTTCTCGACTGTATTCATCATCCTCGGGCTCAGCGCGACCTGGCTGGGCTCTCTGCTGAGCTATAACAAAGACCTCTTGACGAAGGTCTCCGGGGCCATGATCGTCGCCATGGGAATCATCTTCGTTGCCTCGCCATTCGTTCCGAAACTGAGCAAGGAGTGGAGGGTGGACGCCCTTATGAGCAGGGCCGGGCGAGGTGGTCCGATCGTCGCCGGTTTGGCTTTCGCGATCGCTTGGACGCCCTGCATCGGCCCAACTCTCGGGGCGATCCTGAGCGCTGCATCCCTCACCGATTCGGCCGGTCAGGGTGCTTTCTTCTTGGCCGTGTACTCCGCAGGCCTGGCGATCCCGTTTCTGCTTACCGCACTCGCTTTCTCGCGCATGACCACCGCGTTCGATGTCGTCAAACGCCACTACCAAGTGATCGTCGCTGCTGGAGGGATCGTTCTGATCGGGATGGGGATCCTGATCCTCACCGACCAGTTGACTCAGCTCAACATCGAGGCACAGAGGATGCTCAGCGAGGCCGGCCTGGACTTTTGGTCCGCGATCTGAAGGCGAGTAGCTCCGCCGCTGTCAGCCGAGATCAATACAATATCCGTTAGGATGTTAGTTCTTGCCCGACACTGCGGACAACCGGAATAGGTGAGTCATGAGTGATGCCTGCTGCTCGCCGGTCGAGGAGTCGATAGCTGACGAGGCTCCCACTCGGCTGCTCGCGGTCAGGGAGATCCAGCTTGCGATCGTCGCGGGCCTGGCTCTGCTTGGAGGCATCGTGGCCGAACTTGCTGGCGTGAACGAGGGCGTCGCGACCAGCTTCTTTGTGGTCGCCCTGGTGGCTGGTGGTCTTACTTTCATCCCGCAGGCGGTGCGCGGCCTCTTCCGGGGACAGCTCGGAGTTGGCACGCTGATGGCAATCGCCGCGGTCGGCGCAACGGTTCTCGGTGAACTGGGTGAGGCCGCCACTCTGGCCTTCCTGTTCTCGATCTCGGAAGCGTTGGAGAGTTACGCGTTGACCAAGACCCGCCGTGGGTTGCGGGCATTGCTTGACCTGGTGCCGGCCCGAGCCACGGTCCTGCGAGCTGGCGTCGAGACGACGGTGGACCCCAGAGATCTCAAAGTCGGGGACAGGCTGGTCGTGCGGCCGGGGGAACGGCTTGCTACCGACGGCGTTGTCCATACCGGACATTCGGCTCTCGACTTCTCGGCGATCACCGGGGAGTCGGTACCGGTGGAGCGAGGGCCCGGCGAGGAAGTCTTCGCGGCGGCGATCAATGGTGGAGCGGCCCTGGAAGTCGAAGTCACGGCGCGCACAGCCGACAACTCTCTGGCCCGGATAGTTCAGATAGTCGAAGGAGCCCAGGAGCGCAAAGGAAAGAGTCAGCGCCTGGCGGAGCGCATCGCCCGCCCGCTCGTCCCGGGCGTGCTCTTGGCAGCTTTCGGGATCGCCTTGGTGGGCAGCGTTCTTGGCGATCCGACGATTTGGATCGAGCGTTCCCTGGTCGTGCTCGTCGCGGCGGCGCCCTGCGCCTTCGCGATCTCGGTGCCGGTTACCGTGGTCGCCGCGATCGGAGCCTCGACTCGCTCCGGGGTGCTGATCAAAGGCGGGGCGGCCCTGGAGGCGCTCTCCGGGGTGCGGGCGGTAGCGCTCGACAAGACCGGTACGCTCACGCAAAACAGGCCTCAGGTGGTGGAGGTAATTTCGGCCGGGGGCTCGAGTTCGGACGAGATCCTCCTCCTCGCGGCGTCCCTGGAGCGCCGCAGCGAGCACCCCTTGGCCGAGGCCATCATCGCTGCGTCCCCTGACGGTCCCCCAGCCGACGAGGTCGAGGCGCTTCCCGGCAACGGTCTCACGGGCCTGTTGAACGGGCAGGACCTCAGACTCGGCCGTCCTGGCTACATCAAGGTCGGTCGGATTTCCGCTGAGGTAGAAAGGCTTCAGAGGGCCGGCGCGACGGTGGTATTGCTCGAAGCCGGCGGGGCTCTACTCGGCGCTATCGCGGTCCGGGACGAACTGCGACCCGAAGCGAGGCCGGCCGTCGCCGGGCTTGAGAATCTCGGGCTGCGTACGGCGATGTTGACCGGCGACAACCGCAGGACGGCTGAGGCACTGGCGGCCCGGGTCGGTGTCGATTCAGTTCATGCTGACCTGCTTCCGACCGACAAGGTCACCGCCATCGAGGAGTTGCGGCGCCAGGACGCTACGGCCATGGTTGGGGATGGGATCAACGATGCGCCGGCCCTGGCCAGTGCTGACGTCGGAATCGCGATGGGAGCGATGGGAACCGATGTCGCGATCGAGGCCGCCGACGTTGCGCTGATGGGCGACGACTTGCGTCACCTCCCCGACACGCTGACCCACGCCCGTCGGGCCGGGAGGATCATGCGTCAGAACCTACTGTTGTCGGGCGGGATACTGGTCACCCTGATCCCGCTGGCAGCCACGGGCGTCCTCGGACTCGCAGCGGTCGTGGCAATCCACGAGCTCGCCGAGATCCTCGTCATCGCCAACGGTGTTCGCGCCGGGAGGCGTACTGCGTTCGGAGAATACGGCCCTCTCGACTCGCTAGTCGCTCAATCAGCAATGGTTCAGCCGTCGGTCGAGCTGCCGCTCACAATGGGGGGCAACGTCAGGGATGACAACTGCGGCAGCAAAGATGGCTGTTGCGATACGACGCTCGATCACGGGAGAGTCCCGGGCTGGTTGGAGGAGGAGTCTGCGAGAAAGGCGGCCGCCACCGGAGAGAACGTCGGCCACCGTGCCTAGGTTTGGTCGGGCGCTCGTCTGCGACTGAGGGGAAGACGCGAGTCTCCGTCGGTGCCGATATATCGCTGCAGGTCGCTAGGCAACACGATGTGCATCTGCTTGATGTCACTCCTGTTCGATCGATCAGCGTGTGTCAACTCTCGCGATGCCGAACAGCAGTCCAAACTGTTGTTGTTCTGGGGCGCGCCATCTGCGAGTATCAGTGAAGCGGCTCTGCACTACTGACTAAGAGGGCGTCTGAGCGCGATGAAAGGAGATCCGGGGTGGATACCAAGCGAAGAAAGCGTCGACCTTCACCCGCCATCGTGATCTCGCTGCTTGCCTTGTTCATATCGCTAAGCGGCGGTGCCTACGCGGTTACCCAGATCGGTACCAAGCAGATAAAGAATGGGGCTGTGACGAAACAGAAGCTCGCGAAGAATGTGAAGCGGCAGCTCAATCAGAAGGCGAAGCGGGGACCGCAAGGTCAACGAGGGCCGCAAGGAGTCCAGGGCGTGACCGGGCCGAGCGGGCCAACTGGAACTCAGGGTGTCCAGGGCGAGCCTGGCATCGTTGATCCGAACAGGCTCTATGAGGTGTCGGCTACCCGAACTGGGTCAGGGGTGGTGACGGCCACCTGCAACCCCGGCGATTGGGTGCAAAACGGCTGGACTTGGGGATCAAATGTCGTTGCGGTCAGTTCGATGGGCCCGCAGAACGCCAGGCGCGAGTGGCGGGCCGACATCGTTCTCGGCAACGAATCCTTGACCGGATCGGTCACGGCTACCTGCTACGACGAGTAAGCGACCGGCCGAAGGTCGAGCACCTTGTCCGTTCTCGATCAGGGTCCCGCCGGGGTCTCGATCGACGGCTGCGGAGTCGTGGGTCGCGGTTGCTCCATGCCTCGCGTCGCGCCGTTCGGGTTTTCGAGCTGGACGATTTCCTTCTGGCGAGTCGCGAGCTTCTTGCTGAGTGTCTGCCATCGGGTGCGGCGACTCGGATTTCGTGGTTCGGGACCGAGGGCTGATTTGCGGTCGGAGATTCCGTAGAGCTGCCGGTGGCGTTCGATCTCGTCGACGCCTTCGATCCACTTCGCCCGCGCGAGCGGCTGGGTTGGTGTCGGACCGAGCCCGTCTACGACGTACTCGGGAGCCTGGATGCGATCGGCGGTGACCCTAGCTTGTCGGCGTCCGCGAAGCTCTCGCTCTATTAACACTCGTTCGGCTTTCTGCTCGGCGTGCTGCGTTGGCGAGTTCAGCGGCTCGAACTCGTCCAGGTCGGCCCGCGCGTTCTCAACTCTCTCGCGGGCCGCGGTCTCACGCTCGGCGAAGGTGTGGCGGAGCGGGGCGGGAGCCTGCTTGGCTTCGGCTTGGATGTCGCGTAGCTCGCCCTCAGCGTCGGTCAACCTGCGGGCGAGACGTTCCCCGGTAGCCCGGTCGTCGGCTGCTTGCTGGTCGGCTTTGTCGAGGCTGCGGAGCCTGCCGGCGAGACTCGGTTCGTCGAGGCGGGCCAGCTTGGCGCGGAGGCCTTCGTCGGCGGCGGAGGTCTCAGCTGCGTCGCGCGAAAGCGACGAGGCGAGATCGTCCCAGTCGAGGCGTTCGCGGGTGGGACCGGATTCACGCTCGATCGGTTCCTCACCTACGACCCCGTAAAGCCGCATCTCCTGACGGGCTCTCGATAGGGCGGTTGCTGCCCATTGCTGGTAGATGCCTGCTTCGGCCTGGGCGAAGACGGTGGCTCGGGTGGTTCCCTGCGCGACGTGTCCGGTAACGGCGTAGCCGTGTTGGAGTGAGGGTCGATCGTGTCGGGTCGGGGTGTCGAGGTAGGCCGCACCGATGGTCGCTTCGTGGGAGCTGTCGAGCGAGCGAAGCCTTAGCTCTCTCTCCTGCTGGTTGATGTCGAGGATTTGCCAGCGTTGGAGGTTCCTGACACCGGCGTGGTGGTCGTTAACTCGGGTGACGACGAGATCCCCTGCCGCGTACCTGTTTCCGGCCGCTTCGATCGTTTCGGTTCCGAGTCGGTCGGTCTCGGTCATGAGCGCGCGGGCCATCGTGTTCAGTTCGGCGACGGCGGTGTTCGTTTGGGCGATCATCACGGCATCGTGTCCGTGCGAGTACGAGTTCCACCAGTCGGCGACGAGTGCCTGATCTCTTTCGGTTCCGTTCTTGGCGACGGCGACCCCGTTGGTCGCGCGGAGGAGATCGAGGGCTTCGGTGCCGTGGCCTGTCGAGATCAGGTCGACGATGTGGCGATCGACTGGCTGCTCCTGGCGGCGGGAGTGCGGCAGCGACGCAACGCCGTGGCGTTCGTAGGTGGCACGAAAAAGGCCACCGGGCCCGACCGCCTGGAGTTGGTCGTAGTCGCCGACCAAGACGAGCTTGCCCTTCGCTTGCTCGACGTGTTCGCGGAGGCGGATCAGATCGCGGGTCTCGACCATGCCCGCTTCATCCACGACGAGGATCGCTCCGGAGGGGAGGGCGAGGTGGCCTCGGCTTGCGGCCTCATCCCACTCGACTAGACGGGAAGCGATGCTCTGGGTTGGGATGCCGGTCGCGGCCGTGAGAACGTCGGCGGCTTGCCAGCTCGCGCATGCTCCGTAGACGGTGTGACCTTCGGCTCGCCATGCCTCGTGGGCGGCGGCCAGGGCGTAGGTCTTGCCGGCCCCTGCTACTCCGGCGACCGCGGCTATCGACTCGCCTCCCTGGGTGAGAGCTTCGACCATCTGACGTTGCTGGGCTATGACCGGTTGAAGCTCGGGGTCTGCTTCGGTTTCCTCGGTCTGCCGGTCGAGTCCTCGGGCAGCCAGGATCGCATCAGCCCGGCTCGGGCTAACGAGACCTCGGCCTGCATCGGTGCCGTCGGCGGCCGCGTCGAGGAACCCACGTTCGAGCTTAAGCAGCTCGCGCGTGGTGTAGATGGAACCCCATGCGACCTCTCCGATCGGAACGATCTGCTCGCCTTGAAGGAAGCGGTCGGCAGCCGCCTCGATCTCGGTGACCGCAGCTCCCTCGGGGGCGGTCTCGCAGAGCGCCTGGATCACATCCCGACGCTGAAAATGAGAGACCTGACCGGTCACGGCGTTGGTCAACTCGGCGTTATTGGCGAGCTGGGCAGGGGCGTCACGGCCGGGTCCGACCAGGTGGCTGATGCTCTCGCGGGACAGTCCGATCTCCGCCCCTCGCTCGAACCATTCGGCCTCCAACTCGCCGGGCTCGAGTTCGGTGGTCTTCGCCTTCCGTGTCTCCAACACCGACGACTGCCAGGAAGCGCGGCTGCCAGTTCCGGACTCTGCTTGGGCGGCCTCGATCTCCGACCTGCGCCTCGAAAAAGTCGCCTCCGCGACCTCCTCGATTCCCTCGACCGACGCCGACCCGCGGCGAACCTCACCCCACCGGACACCGAGGTTGCGGGTGAGTTGGTCGCGTAGCTCGGCCTGGTAGAGAAACCCAGCGGTCTTTGCGTTCGCGTAAAGGCTCGGGCTGTGAAGGCACGTCCAACGATCGTCGCTCGCCTTGACCAGCTTCGAGATCAGCGTGTGAGTATGGAGCTGCGGGTCGCCGGCCCGGGAGGTCCGGTGACGGTAGGCCGCACCGATCAGATTCGGAGCCGGCAAGAAGGTGCCGCCACCGGCCCCGCGACGGGCGAGCGTCGCGTTCCTCTCCAGGTAACCGAGCGCTTGGTCGACGGCGGCCTCGTGGGCGGCGACGACCTTGGACCGAACTGCCTCGTCGCCGAAGGCCCAAAGCACCGACACCGATTTCGGCGCGGAGAAGGTGAGGTCGAAACCCGGGCCGCTCATGGTCTGCTGCTCGTCCTGCAAAGGCTGTCCTGTCGCCGGATTGTTCCCAGCGAGCATCGCCTCCAGGTGGTCGCTGGTGACCTTGCCTTTGAGATCGAGCTCGGCTGCGCCCGATCCGGTCCAGCGGCCTTCTGCCTCGCCGCCACCAACGTAGTAATCCTCGACCCCCGAGGCGACTTTGCCGAGGTAGTACGCCTCTTGTCCGTCTGCGAGTTTGCCGATAGATAGCACGCCCGAAAGGGCGGTGGACGGTGCTGCCCGTTACGTTTTCATCAGTCGAACGTATGTTCGGTGATACTGTGTGGATGGGTCGGTGGCTGGTGCTAGGGGAGGGCCCCAGGGGGTCACGAAAGGGTCGCTCGGAGCCGCGAGCCTGACCCGTCTGGGGGCATCGGGAGCGTGGTCTAGGTCGCTGCTGGTGGTGTATCTCTAACTGCGATCGAGTGAACCGTCCTAGAGGCTCAGGAGGGTTCGGTGGATAGTGAGTACCCATCCACGACGAGCGCAGCGAGCTTGTGATTCCGTCCGCTCGCGGGCGGACGAGTCTTGACCGAATCGTCGCCGGCGACGATTCGGTCGCGGGGTATGGCTAGTCGGCCAGAGCCGGTTTGATCTTCGGCGGGTCGGGAGTCTCTGCTTCCAGACCGGCGGCGATCTTCTTGTAGAGGTAGAGGCTCCGCGGTTCACCGAGCACGAGCGGGTCCCACTTCTCTCCCCACCAGTACCGGATCCGGTTCCGATATCTCGTGTCGAGCTTCCAGCCGGGGGTGCGGTCGGGTGGAGGCTGTAGGTCCGTGATCTCGTCTTCGTCGTCTATCCAAGCTAGGCCGTGGGCCGAGAGCGCATGTGACGACGCCGCCCAGAACGTGTCGTCGGGATCGACGCCGTGCTGTTCGGCCAGAATCTCGGCGGTCGCGATCTCGATTCCGCTCCAGGCACTCTCTATGAGGTAGAGCGTTTCCATGATCTCGACCACCGAGAATTCAAGCGATTCGCCGGGGGTAAACCTACCGTCGTCTACGTCTTCGGCTGGGTCGAGGCTGTTGTTTTCGGGCATGACTCCTCCTCCGTTGATCCAACTTATAAGTGTGAACACTATAATAGTGGCACACTTAAGTAGTGTGGACTTATAAGTTGGAGTAGGCCATGATCCACGGGTGGCTTATTTCGGAGAAAAAGACAACCTCGCCCTGGGGAGGGCGATGCGGGAGGTCCGGGAGGAAATCGGGGTGAGTCAAGAAGCGGTCGCTCTCGATGCTGGCCTTCATCGCAACTACTACAGCGACGTTGAACGAGGCAACCGCAACGTCACCCACGTCACGCTCTTGAAGATCGCCGACGCGCTCGGCGTGAAGGCGTCAGAGCTACTGGCCCGCGCGGGCCAGTAGCTCCAGCCGGTCGCCCAGGCCTAGTAGGCGAGGGCGAGGTTCATCGTGAAGTCAACCGCGTCGGCTGCGAGGGCCGCCGCTGTGAAGATCGCCTTGTTGTCGTTCTCGAGTAGCTCGATCCAGTGGTTGAGGTACCGGGCGGTATCCTTGGTGGTGGTCGCTTCCATGTCGAACTCGGCGGCGAGGAAGTGAGCGCCCAGCTCGGCGACCAGTTCTTCGGCTGCGTAGCGTCGGTCACCGAACCTGCCTTGCATGTCTCGGTCGAGCCGGTCGGCCGCCCCGGTCCAATGCGTCAGCTCGTGAAACGTGGTCGCGTAGTAGTAGCCGGTCGAGATGAACTGCTTCCGATCCGGGATCGTGATGTAGTCGTCGACTTGGTTCCAAAAGGCCCGGTCGCCTCCGTGCCGAATGTCCGCTCCGGTGGTTTTCAGGAAATCCTCAGCGACTTGCTCGATCTCGGCCACGTCCGGAAACTCGATCTCGTCCGGCTCGTACCCCTCGACCTGAGACGCGTTGAAGACGGTCGGCCAGCAGACGATGATCTCCTTGCGCCTGCTGTCGGGTGCCGTGTCGTCTTCGCTCTCCTTCGTGGCGACGTAGCGGATCACCGTTCCGTGTTCGCCTTTGCGGACCTGCGCGTCTATGTTCTGCCACTGTCCGTAACCGGCCCACTCGTTTGTCGGGTAGTCGTTGGCTGCCGCCGTGAGCCAGAGCTGCAAGACGTTGCCGCCTCGGTAGCGCTTCGACGTGGTGGCGTTGACCGGCCTGCCGCCCTTCGTGCGGCTGACCCATCCGGGCTGCCAGTCCTCGGGGTTGGCGTCGCTCATCTCGTTAAGGATTGCGTTGGTCAGGTGGGAGTATCGGTCTTGCTGCTTACGGTCCATGGTTGCCTCCTCAGTTCGGCGCATGAGCCACGGCGGAGCCGGCCCGGCTCGATAGCGCAGGCCGGCGCCGCTCGCGACTACTCGCTTGCGCCAGCTACGACCTGTTCCGGCTGGCCAGCATTCTTCGGCTTGGCCCCGAACACGATCTGCTCGGCAACGACGTACACCCGTGACTTGCGGTCCTCACCTTCTCCCCAGCTTTCCTGCCGGAGCTTTCCGGTGACCGTGACGGCCTGACCCTTCACGAGGTGGGCGGCGCAGACTTCGGCGAGTCCGTTCCAGATCTTTACGGGAATGAAGTTCGCCCGGTCGGTGTAGGTGCCGTCCTGGGCCTTCATCCGGTCGTTTACCGCTACCCGAAATTCGGTGTAGCTGGTGCCTTTGGTTGCGCGATGCAGCGGGGTCTCGCTGGCAACCCGTCCGGTGATGGTTGTGGTGTTGATGTCCTGCATTTGGGGCCTCCTGTCGGCTCTCGTTTCCTATAAGGGGTCGGTGGATCGCAATCTGTTCGCGGCACGCGGTCCCCTCGTTGAACTGGGAGCCAAGTTGTGCCGGAGGCCGCTGCAGTCACCGAACGCAGTGAGGGGAACCCCGAAGGGGTTGACGGCAGCGGACCCGGCGCCAAACTTGCGGAAGGTCAACGAGGGGTGATGCCCACATCCCCGTAGGGGATGCACGCTGACGGCAGTCCCCCGCGAAGCGATCGAAGTCGGAAGGTGCCTGGCCGGGCACCTTCCGAGCTGCTGTTGGTTGCTTGAGCTTTCCGCCAATCCGCCAGTCTTTCCGCCACTGGCGGATTGGCTGGCGGATAGAGACCGTGGACGTACCTGGGTCAGGCGG
>WPCI01264231.1_pt1 | contig 37149 bp, 37 predicted proteins | sample 5399871 | NCBI WGS metagenome assembly WPCI01 (sample SAMN12869469, study PRJNA574797) | sludge metagenome | isolation source: wastewater treatment of pH7 | place: China:Beijing | collected 2019-05-20 | reverse complement strand
AGGGCTCAAACTTAGTATTCAGATTCTCGATTACTTGCTTTTTATAATCAAGAAATTCTTTTGTAAGCTGAAAATCCGCATTTTTTTCTTTGCTCAACTCGATCATGTCTAGCTGGTCATCGCTCTGATTTTTCAAGATATAGATTCGATCAGACAATTTAATAGCTTCATCAATATCATGGGTAATAAATAGTGTCGTTAATGATAATTTTTTGTGGATATTGAGGTACCACTCATGAATTTCAGATTTAGTAAAGCTATCTAAGGCACTAAACGGTTCATCTAGTAAAATCAAATTAGACGAAAATAAATAGGTTCTTAGTAAAGCGATTCGCTGACGCATTCCACCGGAAAGATCTTTCGGATAAGATTTACTCACACTTGCCATGTTAAATTCTTCCAGAAGTTGGTTGGCCCTTTGAAGGGCTTCCTTCTTTTTGACTCCCTGTAAAATCAATGGCAAAGTGATGTTTTCTTCGATTGTTTTGTATGGAAGAAGTAAATCTTTTTGGAGCATATAGGAAACCTTTCCTGGCATATCAATGACGGATTCTCCATCTAACAAGACCTCACCGCTACTGGGGGTTAAAAGACCGGCAATAATGTTAAAAAGCGTTGACTTTCCAACTCCGCTCGGACCGATGATACTGATGATTTCATGATCGAGCACATGGAGATTCAAATGGTGCAAGACTAGTTTTTCTGAAAAATATTTTGACACATCTTTGACTTCTAGCTTAATCATTCTGCTCACTCGGTAGATAATCATTGGTAAATCCTGTATTTTCAGGAATTTCTTTATCAATTAGTTGGTTTTTTCCTAACCAGGTATAAAAATCATTCCAGCGCTGCGAATCAATATATCCCCATCTATCTTCGTCGGCACGATATTGTTCGGACAACCATTTTTGACTTGCCAGAACTAGGTCTTTGTTCAACTCAGGTGCCTCTTCGACTAAAATATCGGCAGCTTCCTCGGGCGACTCAATGGCGAACTCGTAACCTTTTTCAGCGGCTTTTAGGAATTTCTTCGCCACATCTCCATGCTCCTTTAAGAAGGTGTCGTTTGAGATAATTACAGGCGTATAATAGTCAAACACCGGATTCAAATCCTTAAAATAAAAGTAATCAATTGGGACACCTTCGCTTTCAGCAGAAACGCCACCCCAGCCGTAGAAAACCCAGATAGCATCCGCTTGTTTTTCCTTCAATGCCATCGGTTCATCCACAATATTATTCGGAATCAAATTAACTTTTTCAAAATCACCGCCGTCTTTTTCCATTACGTTGGCGATAGTGGCTTGCTCAACAGGTGAATCCCATGTAGCATAGGTTTTGCCTTCCAATCCTTTAGGTCGATCAATACCTTCACCCTTAAGAGACATGATACCAGACGTATTATGCTGTAAAACAGTCGCTACAGCTGTGATTGGTAGTGAATCATCTGAAGCATAGTTCGGTGCTAGCGAATCTTGAGCGCTAATTCCAAATTGAGCTTTGCCACTCGCTACGATTGTGGAGGCATCTCCATCAGAGGGTTGCACAATTTCAACATCCAATCCTTCTTCTTCAAAATAACCTTTTTGTTGTGCTACGTATAGTCCTGTATGGTTGGTATTAGGTGTCCAATCTAACACAAACGTAATTTTTTCCAACTCTTTGTCTTTGTTTTCTGTTTCGCTTTGGTCATTGCTACATGCTCCTAGAACCAATAAACTACTCAAAGCAACTAATGCTCTCCACTTTACCTTCATTTTTACTCCTCCTATACTTCTTTTTTCCAGGGCATAGCCAATTTTTCTGCCAAATTGACCAATGCCATCAGTAATAAACTAATTAATGAAATTAAAAAAATTACTGCAAACATCTTGTCAAAATCATAAGATTTTCGTACTCGTGTCATATAGACACCTAATCCTTCAAAGCCGCCCAGCCATTCTGAGATAACCGCACCAATTACTGCATAAGTCACAGCAATTTTTAGAGCAGAAAAAAAATCACCAAGACTTGCGGGAATCTTGATATGCCAGAAAATTTGTCTGCGATTTGCTCCCATCGAACGTAATAGCCGCAATTCATCCTGATCAACAGAAGAAAAGCCATTCAACATAGCAACGGATACTGGGAAAAACACAGTGATGACAATCAAAACAACCTTTGGTAAAACGCCAAAACCAAACCAGATTGTCAATAAGGGTGCAATAGCAACAGTGGGAACAGTTTGCGTTAAAATCAGCAGGGGATAGATAGCTTTTTTCACTCTTTCGAAGTTATCCATAAAAATTGCAACTGCGATCCCCAGTGACATTCCTAAAAATAAACCTAATAACGCTTCGATCAATGTGATTCTGGAATGGAACAATAGTAAATCAAAATCATTGATAAAGGCCTGACCAACCTGTAAAGGAGAAGGGAGCATGAACGTTGGAATCCATCCTAACGAACTAACACCTTGCCACACCATAAGAAGGACGAGTACCGAAACACCAGAGTAGAGGTTAATGCTGGTGCTTTTTCGTCTTTTCTTCAATCCCAAACACATCTCCTTCAGGTTTGTAAGTGATTTTTACATAAGCAGATACGCCTTGAGATCCCGCTTTAATTGCAATCAGTTGACAGTTTTTGACGATCTCCATCAATTCATCATAATTTCCCTCAATACTTGTTTCAAACGCCCCAACCTGATAAGTCAATCCTGTGCTTGCTATATAAGCGATTACTTCATCAACAACACGAACAACTTCTGATTCACCTTCTACTTTTGGTAGTACTTGAATTGCGATACCTGCTTCCATTTTTCTTCCTCTTTTCTTGAAATTAATTAAAATAAAAAGGCATTTTCCCCAATAGAGAAAATGCCTAAAATAACCAAAAATGATTCTTTTTTTTGACATGCTCCCTACGCTGGTCTTAACCAACAGGTTCAAAGGGTCAGGTTTTTAACCTTCTCAACGCTTGTGCGTCCCCCTGCATCTTTATTTAATTGTTTTTAATAATACATTTCTTTGATTTGTTCGTCAACATACTTTTGAAAATCAGTAAAACAAAAAACGATTAAAAACGATAAACGGGTTTTAATCATTTTTGTTTTATACTTGATGAATGTCTAGATCTAGATTGTAATAAGGTTCCAAGATAGCATTATTAATTCCTTTTTCCGTAACAATAGTATCTAAAGAAGTAGCACTATCAACAAAGAAAGTTGAAGTTGTGCCAATTTTTTCTTTCGTTACAATACCGATTTTATGAGAACTTTGTTGAAGCAATTGTTTTTTTATTGCAGCTTCTTCAAATGATGGGACAGTGATCCCTTTTTCAATATCGATTGAAGAGATACCCAGTATACACAGCTCGATATTGATACCTTCAATTGCTTTTAATGTAGCAGAGCCTTTTAATACTTTAGAATGTTTATCCAACTCACCAGGCAACAAATTGATGGTAATATGCTCATGATCGCATAATGCTAATGCAATCGTAGGGCTATTGGTGATAACTATCCCACTATAATCGTTAGGAATATTCTCTGCGAAAAAAAGATTCGTTGTACCACTATCAATGTAGATTACTTTTTTTCCATCAATTAGTGATGCTGCTTTTTTGGCTAGCATTTTTTTGCTGACTGAGTGTTGATCAATTCGGTGCTCAAATGGCAGGTTGGTGTTATCCAATCTTAGCGCGCCACCGTGAACGCGTTGGACAAGTCCAAGCTTAGCTAGTTCTTGAAGATCTTTTCGAATTGTATCTTCCGTTACCTCTAATTCTTTGGTGAGATCGTTTACTAAAACTTTACCTTCTGCCTCTATTTTGCTCAAAATATATTTGTGGCGTTCGCTTTTTAACATTATTTTCTCCTTTAATCGAAATTTATTGAATTTTATCGTTTTCCATTGTATAATGATAGCATAAAGAAATCGATTAATTACTGACACGTGCTATTTTAATCCATATTTCTTTTGTTGTACACCTAATGTTAGCGCTTAAAAGAAATCAACTTGGAGGATGATGCAGTTATGAAGTTTGGAATATTTTCAAAAGTTTTTCTGAAGTACCCGTTGGACGACGCTTTGAAGAAAATTGCTGGTTTGGGTTTTGAGAGCATTCAATTTAATTTTGCTAATGTTGGTCTACCTAGTTTACCACAGTCTGTAGAGAAACATATTTTAGAGAATATTAAGGACTCTTGTGAAAAAAATGGGGTTGATATTGCCGTCATATCCGGTACGTTTAACACTTTAGAGTTAGATGAGACCAAAAGGAAAGAAAATTTAGCTGGATTTGAAACGGTTGTAAAATCTGCAAAAATGCTAGGCGTTCCTTTTGTTTCTATATCAACAGGTAGCTTTAATCAAGAAGACTTTTGGAGTCCTCATCCTGATAATCATACTGAGAAAGCTTGGGTGGTACTTAGCAAGTCTATCGAAGTTATGCTCAAAGTAGCTGAAGAAAGCAACGTCACCATCGTTTTTGAACCAGAGCAGGCAAATGTCGTTAGCTCAGCAGAAGATTCTTTGCGCTTGATTAATCTATTCGACTCTAAACATCTAAGAGTGCTGTATGATCCGGCTAACATCGTGACAATAAAAGATGCTGACAATCAATTAGAAAAAATAGAACGTACACTTGAGCAACTCAAAGATGTAATCTCGCTAGCTCACTGCAAAGACGCTCTTGTGACTGATAAAGAAATCAAATTTGCTCCCGTTGGAAAAGGTACCATTCCATTGGTGGAATACTTAAGGAAACTAACTAAGTTTTATGACGGGCCAATTATTATGCATGGATTAGAAGAAGAAGACATTGAATATGCACTAGAAAATTTAGGATTAATGGAGGAAAAGTAAGATGACAAATATAAAAAAAGATGACAAATTAGTGAAAATTGGGGTACTTGGAGCGGGACAAATTTCACAGGCTGCCCACTTTGATTCAATTAGACGATCTAAAAATGCTGAATTGTATGCAATCTGTGATGTAGATGAGTACTTACTGAATGAAATGAATAGTATCTATCACCCAACGAAATTGTACAGAGACTTTGATGAAATGCTAAAAGATCCAGAAGTTGACGCAGTGGTTATTGGGATCGCAGATAATTTCCACGTGCCAATGTCAATCAAAGCAATCGAAGCTGGAAAGCACGTATTAGTTGAAAAACCTTTAGGCATGTCTATTGAAGAAGTGGAAAACCTTGGTAAAATTGTAGAGCAAGCAAAGGTTCATGTACAGGTAGGAAACATGAAACGCTTTGATCCAGGTATTGAAGCAGCAAAAGACTTTATTGACAATGAAATGGGAGAAATGCTGGCATTAAAAGCTTGGTACTGTGATAATACGTATCGCTACACAACTACTGACAATGTCCAACCAGTGATTCTTACAGGTCCTAATGCGAAAAAACCTGCTGGAGATCCAAAAGCGGATAAGCGTCGCTATTATATGAGAGGTCACGGAAGTCATTTGTTTGATACGGCAAGATATCTTGGCGGAAACATTATAGCTGTAACGGCTTGGCTAACTGAAAAATACGGTTCTTATTCTTGGTTTGTTACGGCAGAATTTGAAAATGGTTTTGTTGCGCAGTTAGATTTAACATTGCAGGTTAGAATGGATTGGCACGAAGGCTTTGAAGTCTATGGAGAAAATGGATCAATATTGGCTAAAACGTATAATCCTTGGACCTTCAGAAGTAGCGATGTAGAGATTTTCAAAGTTGCTGACGATAGTTTCCACCGCCCAATTGCAGTAGATGGACATTTTTATCGCCGTCAAATTGAAGATTTCGCTCAGGCTATTTTGACAGGAAAAGCCGGTAGAGGCGCAACTGTTAAGGATGGAATCGAAGCAATGAAAGTGATGCAAGCAGTGCAAGAGTCTGTAAAAACTGGCCAAAAGGTCTATGTTGATTCTGTTTCAGGAGAGTTATAGGAGGAGTAAAATGGCTTTTTTTAAAAAAGACGACATTGATTTTTACTTTGAAGACGATGCGAATTCAGGAACTCCTTTTATCTTTTTACACGGATTAGGTGGCGATACGGGGCAAACATCTGGATTAATGAAGAAAACAGCCGGCATCAGAAGAATTGTGATGGATTTCAGAGGTCATGGTAAAACCAGATATTTTGGTGACGAGTCGCTGCTTAGCTTCAATCAATTTGCTGATGATGTCAAAGCGTTAGCTGATTATCTAAAGCTAGATCAGTTCTTTTTGGGAGGAATCTCAACGGGAGCTGGAGTTTCGTTAAACTTCGCTCTAAGATATCCAGAAAGAGTGAAGCGTCTCGTTCTTTCGCGACCAGCTTGGGAAGATTGTCCGCAGCCAGCAGATATTCGTGAGGCATTTAAAGTGATTTATCAGCTGTTAAATAACCCGGAAATAAAGGATAAGAAGGCTGAGTACAAGAAAAGCGGCATCTATCAAAAAATGAACAATTTATCTAGCTATGCTGGTGAGACCCTGTTAAGCCAATTTGATTATGCTTACGCTAGCGAGGCATCGCCAAAATTAATCTGTATGCCTGGAGATTCTCCAAATACTGATAGGAATGAGTGGCGCAAGCTTTCTATGCCAACGCTAATTTTGGGTAGTCATTTAGATCCATTACATCCTTATAGCTATGCTGAACTGCTGCATGAATATATTCCAGATTCAGAGTTTAAAGAAATTACTTCAAAAACAATTTCTGGAGAACAGCATGCAAAAGATTCTTACGGAGCTATTTGTTCATTTTTGAATCAGTAAACCAGGAAGCTGGCAACGAGTAGCCATATATAGTTTCCACTAAGGGGTGAAAAGTGAAAATTGTAACTGCGATTGACTCAATGAAAGGGTCGATGACGAGTATTGAGGCGAATAACATTATTGAAAAGGTTTTTGCTGATGAAAACACTGAGGTAAAAAAGATTGCGATTGCTGATGGCGGCGAAGGAACATTAGCAGCATTTCTGGAGAACTACAAGGGAAAGCTAGAGCAAATACCTGCCCATGATTTATCTGGAAATGAGCTAACGGCTTCTTACGTATGGATAGCGAGTGAGAAGCTGGCTGTTATTGAATCTGCTGACACTGCGGGCATCCAGTTTTTGACGGAGGAAAGCACCACACATCCGAGCAATACGAATACTTTTGGCGTTGGCGAAACCATTTTAGCAGCTTTGCATAAAGGTGCTAAAAAAGTAATCATTGGGTTAGGTGGAACTGGAACCGTTGATGGCGGGATCGGCGCGATGGCTGCTCTAGGTGTAATTTTTATTGATTCTGATGGGCAACATCTTGAACCAATAGGAAAGAATATTGGTAAGGTAGCTGAAATATCTTATGCGGGCGTTAGTCCTCTAATAAATGGTGTAGAGTTCCTACTAGCAACTGACGTTAATAGTTACCTGACCGGTGATTCTGGTGCTGTAAAAATGTTTGGCAAGCAAAAAGGCATTCATGTGAACGAGCAAGATTCTTACGAAGCAATGATGAGTCACTATGAGAAAATACTTTTAAGAAGTAGTGGCAAAGGTAAAGTTGCCGGAGATGGCGCAGCTGGTGGTCTTGGAATTGGGTTGCGTGTATTACTCAATGCTGAAGTTTTATCGGGTTTTAAAATCATCTCTGAGTATTCTGGGCTTACGAAAGAATTGGAAAACGCAGATTTAGTGATAACCGGTGAAGGGAAAATGGACGCACAAAGTTTACAAGGCAAAGTTCCTGTCGGAATCAGTATGCTTGCAAAACAGCGAAGCACTCCTGTAGTTGCTTTTGTCGGAATGTTTGATGGCGATTTAAGTTTATTCAAGGAAGCTGGTATCGATGCTGTAGTTTCGATCATTTCTAAAATAACCACCTTAGAAACTGCTCTTTCACAGGCTCACAGTAATTTAGAAAAAGCTGCAATCACGGCAAAAAATCTATTGTTCTTGTTGGGTAGAAAGTCGAAATGACGCCTTCGTTCTTTTGAGCGATAAACCACTGTTTTGTAAATATAAATATCTATCAATTAAGGAGAGGCGATTGGTCTCTTCTTTTTTGTCGTGAGACACTGCGATTCGAAGTTTATTTCTCCGAGAACAGATGTCGGACAATAGCGTCGGCGGTCAAAGAAGCCGAGTATCCTATTAATCTAAAAGAAAGCGTGTTGCTGAATTTTAATAACAAAATACCGAAATGCTATGTAGGTTGCTACCAAAATATTTCAAGGATGGGAAAACAATAACCAATCTTTTTGAGCAGCATCATTGTTTATTAAGGAATATAAATTGTAAACGGATTATTCAGTTTTCAATTATACCTTTTGGGATTTTTTTAGAAAGAATTTCGACTATCGTTATATATCGGAATCAATAACAAACAATTGCTCTTGCTATTGAATGAAGCCTGGAAAAACCGGATATTGATTGATATATCTCAATTTCGATAAAAAACAATTTGAAAACGTTTGAATCAATTAAATATGTAAAAAATACCAAAAACCCCTTTACTTGTTCATATTTTCACGATATAGTCATCTGGTAATAAAAATTTAAAAAGGAGTTTTTATATGACAACCCAATTTGATTCAGAAGATTATTTAGCAAAAGTTGATGCTTGGTGGCGGGCAGCAAACTACATTTCAGTAGCTCAGATGTATCTAAAAGATAACCCTTTACTAAGAAAACCGATCCAAAAAGAAGACGTGAAGACTCATCCAATTGGACACTGGGGCACGATTGCTGGACAAAACTTTTTGTACGCGCATTTAAATCGAGCAATTAATAAATTTGATCTAAATATGTTTTATATCGAAGGGCCTGGACATGGCGGGCAAGTAATGGTTTCGAACTCATATATTGACGGAAGCTACACAGAAATTTATCCTGAGATCACAGAAGATGAAGCTGGTTTGAAACAGTTATGTAAAGTTTTCTCTTTTCCAGGAGGAATTGCTTCACATGCTGCTCCTGAAACACCCGGTTCTATCCATGAAGGTGGCGAACTAGGTTATGCATTGTCACACGCAACCGGCGCTATTTTAGATAACCCTGATGTAATTGCAGCTACAGTAGTCGGCGATGGCGAAGCTGAAACTGGTCCATTAGTAGCTGGCTGGTTTTCGAATGTATTTATTAATCCAGTTAACGATGGCGCTGTTTTACCGATTCTTTACTTAAACGGTGGAAAAATCTCAAATCCAACGATTCTTTCTCGTAAAACCAATGAGGAATTAACCCAATACTTTGCAGGAATGGGCTGGAAGCCATATTTTGTGGAAGGAACTGATCCGGAAAAAGTTCACCCAATGATGGCAGAAACTTTGGATGCCGTGATTGAAGAAATTAAAGCGATCCAAGCGGAAGCACGTAAAGGTGACGCTAAGGATGCTGATATGCCAAAATGGCCAGTGATCATTTTCCGCACACCAAAAGGCTGGACTGGCCCTGAAACTTGGGATGGCGAACAAATTGCCGGTACCTTCAGAGCTCACCAAGTACCAATCCCAGTGGATTCTGAACATATGGAACACATTGACAAATTCGTAGAATGGTTGAAATCTTACCGTCCTGAAGAATTATTTGATGAAAATGGCAAAATTGTTGAGGAACTAAAAGCAATTTCTCCTAAAGGTGACAAACGTATGTCGACCAACCCGATTACTAACGGCGGTATTGATCCAAAACCGATGAAGATGCCAGATTGGAAACAATATGCAATCGATACGACAACTCCAGGTGCGGTAATGGCTCAAGATATGATTATCTTTGGTCAACAAGCTCGTGATATGATTACTGAAAATCCTGATAACTTCCGTATTTTTGGTCCAGATGAAACTAAATCTAATCGTTTGAATAAAGTCTTTGAAGTCACTGATCGCCAATGGCTAGAACCTAAAAACAGCACCGACGAATGGCAATCTTCTGTCGGTCGGGTAATCGATGGTCAATTATCAGAGCATCAAGCTGAAGGATTCTTGGAAGGCTATGTACTAACAGGACGTCATGGTTTCTTCGCCAGCTACGAATCTTTCTTGCGTGTAGTTGATTCAATGTTGACACAGCATTTCAAATGGATGCGTAAAGCTAGTGCCCATGCTTGGCGTAAAAAGTATCCAGCCTTGAATGTTATTGCTACTTCAACTGTTTTCCAGCAAGACCATAACGGATACACACACCAAGATCCAGGTGTGTTAACTCACTTAGCAGAAAAGAAACCTGAATTTATTCGTGAATACCTACCAGCAGATGCTAACAGCCTGATGGCGGTTATGGATAAAGCAATGCAAGACGAACAAGTCATTAACTTGATTGTTTCCAGCAAACATCCACGTCCGCAATTTTATTCAATTGATGAAGCGGAAGAATTAGTGGAAAAGGGCTTGAAGGTGATTGATTGGGCAAGTACTGATAATGGCGGCGAACCTGACTTAGTTATCGCTGCAGCTGGTACAGAACCAAACTTAGAAGCTTTAGCGGCTGTAAGTATTTTGAACAAAGAATTCCCTGAATTGAAGATTCGATTCGTTAATATTGTTGATATCTTGAAATTACGCCACCCAGATGTAGATCCTCGTGGATTAACTGATACAGAGTTTGATAAAATTTTCACTGTTGATAAGCCGATTGTTTTTGCTTTCCATGGTTATGAAGGTATGGTTCGCGATATCTTCTTTGATCGTCATAATCACAACATCGACATTCATGGTTATCGTGAAAATGGTGATATCACTACACCATTTGATATGCGCGTATTTAGCGAAATGGATCGTTTCCACTTAGCTCAAGATGCAGCAAACGCTGCGTTGGGAGAAAAAGCAGCAGAATTCTCTCGTAAGATGGACGAAACACTAAGTTTCCACCATGACTTTATCAGAACCGAAGGAACCGATATTCCTGAAGTTGAGAACTGGAAATGGGAAGCATTGAAAGTACCAGTGACACAACGGTAATAACTGGGACACATGCGAACTTTCTTCTATAGTATAGTTTAAATCATTTCGGCCACCGGATATTTTCTGATTGAAGATATCCGGTGGCCTTTTTGGGTGATTTCGCGGCGGCGTTCAAGCATAAAACAGAGATAAATGCTTGTATTTCGCCTTTTTTGTTCACGTATTCACTTTATATCCAAAGAAAATAATTTCGCGTGCACGACAAAAATTTTCTCCATAAGCAATATATCTGATCGCGAATACGCTTTATGCGAAATAAATTTTGCGAAAAGTCTTGACTGTTGAGCTGGAACCGCTTATACTTCTATTTGTAAACGAAATATATTTCGTATAGGAGGAAGAAACATTGAGTTTGAACAAGTATGAAGAACAAATTGTAGGAGAGATTTCACAATCGTTAGCTAAAATTTCTGATGAAGAGTTTAATCAAGCATTAGAGCTAATTGAAGCGTCACCTAAAATTTTCGTGTTGGCGCTGGGTAGAGCAGGATTTGCGATTAAATCGTTCGCGATGCGTTTGATGCACATGGGTAAAGATTCTTATGTAATTGGTGAAACAATCACACCAAATTTTGAAAAGGATGATTTGTTAGTCATTGCTTCTGGATCAGGTGAGACGAAACAATTTTTGCAGATGGCAGAAAAGGCCCAAGGCTTTGGAGGTAAAGTATTAGCGTTTACTGGAAACGGCAATTCAACATTAGCTAATCTGGCAGATGCAAAAGTAGTCATTCCAGCACCAAGTAAAAATGTGGAAGAAAGCAACTTCACGTCAGCTCAACCGATGGCATCCCTTTATGAACAATCAGTACTGCTGCTAGGCGATTCAATTGTCTTAGGACTAATGGAAAAATCAGATAAAGAAAATGAAGAAATGTTCAAAAAACACTCAAACTTAGAATAAACTTGGAGGATTAAAAATGACTACAGCAAGAACAGAAGAACTGAAACAAATTGCCAATTCAGCGAGAATTGACATCATCGACATGCTTACCGAAGCAGGCTCTGGACATCCAGGCGGTTCATTATCAATCATAGATATCGTAACCGTATTGTTCTACGACAAAATGAACATCGATCCGAAGAATCCTAAAATGGAAAACCGCGATCGCTTAGTTCTTTCAAAAGGACACGTAGCTCCAGCCCTTTATGCAACATTGGCGAACAAAGGCTACTTCCCGAAGGATGAATTAATGAAGCTTCGTAAAGCCGGCGAAATGCTGCAAGGACACCCAGACATGAAATCAACGCCTGGTGTGGATGCATCAACTGGTTCATTAGGACAAGGCTTAAGTATTGCGAACGGCATGGCGTTAGCTGCGAAATTAAACAAACAAGATCACACAATTTACGCGATTTTCGGTGATGGTGAATTACAAGAAGGTCAAGTTTGGGAAGCAGCCATGAGTTCTGCTCACTACAACTTAGACAACGTGATTGCTTTTGTTGACCACAACGGGTTACAAATTGATGGAACCAACGATGAAGTCATGACTGTCAATCCAATCGACGAAAAATTTGCTGCATTCAACTGGGAAGTCATCAAAATCGACGGCCACGATATCGATCAAATATCAAATGCCATCGACGAAGCGAAAAAAGTTGAAGGCAAACCAACTGTAATTATCGCCGCAACTGCTAAAGGCAAAGGCGTATCATTCATGGAAAATGATGGAAGCTGGCACGGAGTTGTTCCAAATGCTGAACAACATGATGCTGCAATCAAAGAATTGAGAGGTAACGAATAATGAACGCACCAACTAGAGAAGCTTTTGGAAAAACCTTAGTAGAATTAATCGACAATGAAGATGTTGTCGTCTTGGATGCCGACTTAGCGCATGCCACTAAATCAATGATGTTCGCCGATAAATGCCCAGAACGATTCTTCAATATGGGGATCGCGGAAGCAGATATGATCGGAACTGCTGCCGGATTAGCATTAAGCGGCAAAATTCCTTTTGCCAGCACTTTCGCAGTGTTCGCGACAGGTAGAGCGTTTGACCAAATCAGAAACTCAGTTTGTTACCCTAAAGCTAACGTAAAAATTGTCGGTACTCACGCTGGGATCAGTGTTGGAGAAGATGGTGGGACTCACCAAGCGATTGAAGATATCGCGATTATGCGCAGCCTGCCAAATATGACAATTATCCATCCATGTGATGATGTAGAAGCAAGACAAGCCGTGCTTGCCGCTGCTGAATTCCAAGGACCTGTATACTTACGTATGAGCCGCGTTGCAACACCAACTTTACACGATGAAGATTACAAATTCGAAATCGGTAAAGGTGAAGTAATGCGGGAAGGTAAAGATATCGCGATTGTTGCAACTGGGTTAATGGTTGCCAAAGCGAAGGAAGCGGCTGAACAATTAGCCGAAGCTGGAATCGATGCGAAAGTCATCAACATCCCAACTATCAAACCATTAGATGAAGAATTACTTTTAGCAACTGCGAAAGAAGTCAAAGGTTTCGTAACTGTTGAAGAACACAACGTTATCGGTGGACTAGGTGGCGCAGTTAGCGAATTGTTAGCTCAAAACGAACCGAAGAAAATCAAAATGGTTGGCGTACAAGATAAATTTGGTAAATCTGGTAACCCGGACAAATTGTTCGAAATGTACGGCTTAACCGTTGAGAAAATTGTTGAAGCTGCTAAAAGCTTATAATTTACATGGGTAATAAGACTAAGTAGTATCAAGCTCAATTAGTAAATGAAAAAAGTATTTTTCAGAGGAATCTTTGAGAAAACCATAAGACATGCAACTCTAGTATGTCTTGTGGCTTCTCGCTGATTGATTTCACAAAGCTAAGGAATTGAGAAAATTTTTAGAACTTATAAATAGATGATTTGACATTCAGGATTCATGCAACTGCCTGAAGTCAAAATATAGCAATTGTGTAACCGCTTCCTTATGCAAGTCAATCAAACGAACATCAATAAAAACTGAAAAAGACCTTTTAAATTTAGGGTAGATGAGCTTGATCGTTCTGATTCCTTCGTTTCAATCAACGAACCGTCAGTACTTAGTCTGTTATAGGTGATGATCTTAGTGACTTCTGATTATCATCCGCTATAAAAATCAAATAAGGAGGGACTTAATCGAATGATGGCAACTCAGGAACGAAAATGAACCGTTACGTTCTTGATGCAACCAGACATTCAAACTAGCACGTTTGCAAAAGGATTTTAAGGAACAGCTCGCAATCTACAGCAATGATTCTTACTACGCTACAAGTAATTGATAATAAATCATGCACTTATGGAAGTTACGTTATATAGTAAATACAAGATGAACAGCGAATAAGACGATTATTGCCGTCAGAAGGGTAAAAAAATGTGGTAAAGAAAAAAGGAGGTATTCAATATGAAATATGAAGCTACTGTGGACGGAATTGTAAAGAATATCGGTGGTATTAGTAATCTTGAAAGTGCAACGCATTGTGCGACAAGACTGCGTTTTAAACTAGGAGATATGGACAAACTGAATGAGGCTGGTTTGAAAAAGACCAAATCTGTCATGGGTGTCCGGGTTATGGAAGGTAACGAAATCCAAATTATCATCGGGACTGATGTGAGTACCGTATACGAAGAGTTTATGGATATCACGGGCTTTAAGGGAACTGGCGGCGGAAGTTCAGCACCAGCTAAAAAAGGCAAGCTGACTTTAAAAGGTGCCGGTGCGATGGTGGTTGAGTATCTTAGTGGAACTGTTGCTCCGGTAATTCCGATTTACCTTGGTTGTGGGATGCTGTTGGCATTTCTGACAATTTGTACCAATTTCTTAGGCTTAGATGCGGATAGCGGCGTGGTTGTGATCTTGAATGGCGCGGCTGGTGCTGGTTTCTACTTCATGCCAATCGTTTTAGGTTGGTCAGCCATGGCAAAACTAAAAGCCGATCCAGCGCTAGGAGCGTTACTTGGGATGGCTTTGTTAGCACCTGAAATCAACAACGCAACTGGACTTGATTTCTTAGGATTGCCAGTGACCGCGGTTCAGTACAATGGCTCATTCTTGCCAATGCTGTTGGGTGCTGCCTTCATGGCGATGGTTTATCGTTTCTTCAAAGACAAAATTCCGCAAGCTGGACGTTACTTCTTGCTGCCGTTAGTAACCTTAGTAATTTCGATTCCAGTTACTTTAGTCATCTTAGGACCAATCGGTTACGTGGCCGGAACTCAATTGATGGCTTTCTTGAACATGATTGCTGGTCAATTTAAATTAGGTGCTTTAGCTATTTGGGGCTTCTTCACACCGCTAAGTATCATTACTGGGATGGACAAAGCCGTTTACTTCATTAATATGGAACACTTGAATGCAGTCGGCTTTGACAATATCTTCTTGCCTGGGGGACTTGCAGGGAACTCAGCGATTGGTGGTGCAGCGCTAGCTGTTTGGTATTTGAGTAAAAATGTTGATACGAAAGCAATTGGTGCCTCTTCAGGAATCACGGCAATTATCGGGATCACCGAGCCTGCCTTGTATGGTATCTGTGTAAACTTCAGGACACCCTTGTTAGGTGCTATGACGGGTGCTGCAATCGGGTCAGTGTTTGCTGGTTTAGTCGATTTGAAGCAATACGTATATGCAGGTCCAGGACTTGTGACTTCACCAGTGTATATTTCACCAGATGGCAGCATGACTAACTTTATCTTCTGTTTAGTAACCATCGGTGTTTCGGCCATTGCTGGATTTGCCATGACGTATATCTTTAGCGCCAAAGACAAACGCCAATACGATGGTGAGCCAGATGAAGTAGTGGCAGTTGCTGATCTCCCTGAAACTGCTGACGGACCTGGTATCGCTGAAAACATCAAGGAAGTGGATATGTTCCAAATCTGTGATGGAAAAGTATTGAAAATGGAAGAAGTCTCTGATGCAGTCTTCTCACAAAAAATGATGGGTGACGGCTATGCTGTCAAACCAACAGACTCAACTATGTATGCACCCGTTTCAGGAACCATTAAAACCATCTTTGAAACCAAGCATGCCATCGGAATTGAAACCTACAATGGATTAGAAGTATTGGTTCATATGGGAATTGACACAGTAGCATTAAAAGGCGAGCCTTTCGATCTCTTAGTTAAAGTGGGCGATAAAGTTACTGAGCAAACGCCAATTGCTAAAGTAGATTTAGCAAAAATCACTGCTGCAGGCAAGTCAGATGAAATGGTTGTTGTGATTACTAATATGGCAGCAGTTAAAGAGATTGATGTTATTGGAAATGATAATGGTCAAAAGCATAATCTTGTAGCAACGGTTGAACTAAATTAAATTTGGTTATACAGCCGCTATCGTTTATAATGAATAAAAGTCGGATAGTGCGAGGTGTGAATTATGAACGATACGAATGTTTTACAATCATTGAAAGCCATTTATGATGATCTCTTTGAACAAGAGAAAAAGGTCGCAGACTTTGTTTTAGAGCATCCCAGCGAGGTAACCAATATGAGTGTAACTGAACTGGCAGAGCATTCAAACGTCAGTGAAGCAACGATTATGCGGCTGTCGAAAAAAGCTGGATGCAAAGGCTTTTATCATTTTAAAATTTCCTTAGCTAGAAATATTCAAGATGAAAATACTGACCAGAGTTATGAAATCGATTTGAATGATTTTAATACCTCCATTCACAATATTTTTCAGTTCAAATGTGAAGAGCTGAAAAAGGGCGATGAATTAATTAATCGCGAGACGGTAAAAAAATCACTGGAATTAATTAAGACCTGTGATACGCTCTACATTTTTGGCGCAGGAAACACCAATCCCATCGCAGTCTATGCCGGATATCAATTTACCCAATACGGCATTCGGACAAATGTGGATATCGGACCGGAAATGCAGACGAATGCTGCTTTTCGAATGACGGAAAAGGATGCGTGCTTGCTGATCTCTAACTCAGGCAGTACCAATATGATCTTGGATATAGCGACGATTGCGAAGGAACGCAACACTCCTTCGATTGCTATCACCAGCTATGAAAAATCTCCATTAGTCAATTTAGTCGACCACTTACTGTTAAGCTATACCAGTGAGAAAACCTATTTCGAAGCAGTCAGTTCAACTAGAATGGCTCATTTAGCGATTATTGATATGCTGCTGTTGCTGCTGTCGGTAGACGAAGATGGCAAATATCATCGCTACAGCTCAGATCGGGAAGAATTTTTAGCGAAGTACAAATCGTGAGATTACTCTTTCAATTTTGAAAATTAGTTATATTTCTTGCGTCTGAACTAATCAACTGATGCTGAAGTAGCGGACTAAACCAAATGAACTAGAAATACAAACAGCTAGGTGGCTCCTTTTGTCTAGCTGTTTGTTTGATATGTCATTATTCTTTTAGACTTTGGTTGCAGTAATTCACCAATTATTGACTACGTAAAATCAGTTTCTCAACCTATAAGTATACTGATTGGTAATTTGTGGAACCATTTAACCAATTCAGGTCTGAGAACCAGCAGAAGTGAGAGGATTCTCAGCTAACTTAAATCTGGCAAAATCTAAATTAGTGAACCAACCATATTTCCGTTAGCTCAAGGAAAGAAAGCCCATGATTTTCTGGAGTCTGGAAAAAGCATGGGCAAGATCCTATTGGAACCGTAAGCTTAAAAAGGATAAAAACAAAAAAAGCAAAGTTCAAATTAGAGCTTTGCTTTTTTGTGGAATTTGGTCAAGGGAAGATTTTCCTGAATTTGTTCTATTCCTATCCAGCTATGAAAAAACATAGCGGGCGATTGCTTATTGTATTGGCTCATTAATCTCTGATATTTTCTTCTTTAATGATACATAATACGATCTTGAAACCGGACATTTTTTTTCATCAATAAGAAAGAGCTCTCTCCTCTTTTTATCCAATCCTATGACGTTGTCCCAATTTACAATATATCCCTGATGTGTTCTTAAAAATGAATGATTCAATTGCTCAACTTCTTTTAAGGTAGAGGTAAACTCAATAGATTTGTTTTTTGAAACAAGTTTTATCTTATGTTTAGCCCCAGTGGTTTCAAAGTAATAAATATCATCTTTGAAAACTTCAAAATGATAGTATCTTCCAGAGAATGAAAGAATTTCTCTAGTATTCGAAGGGGAAATATTTTTCTGAATAAAATGAATAGTATCCTTTAATTTTGAACCAATCGTTTCATCTGTACCAGCCTTGTCTAAAAAATCAAGTGCTCCAGTATTAAATTCAAAAGCTTTTGCTGTCATTGAAGAATGCGAAGTAAAGAAAATAATATTGGGTCTATTGCCCAGTTCATTTATTCTCCTAGCGATTTTTAAACCAAAAAAAGGATCAGAACTATTTTCAATATCAAGTATGAATATGTCAGAACTTGATGCAGTTTTAGCTTTTAATAGAATCTCTTCACCATGAGATGTTCCGTAGATATTCTCTATCTTACAAGCTTCTCGTATATTATCAAGTATTGTAAGGAGTCTTTGTAAATCTGTTTTTGAGTCTTCAAGAATTAAAACGTCCATACTATTCTCCGTTCATAATTACTATTTTCTGAGTAAATAATTTTTCATCACTCATAGTTTCTAAAGTAACATGATGATACTTGGAAATAATATCTGCGACACTATACAGACCGATTCCGTAATGGGCGTGTTTGGTAGAATAATTCTTCTGAAAAATCTCATCCACTGAGACAGCATCATCTATTGTATTTTGTATTATAATTTCACAAGCCGAATCGACTTTTATGATTCCAACTTGAATTTGTGGGTTTTCTTGCGTGATTGTTTCTTCGAAAGCATTATCAAGCAGAATCGAAAGAATCCTAACAAGATCAATATAATCAATTCCAGTTTCTTTAAGAGAATCTGTTATATAAAAATCAAAAGGAATATTTTTAGATGATATCTGTATGAACTTCGATGCTAAAATTGACTTCAGTTCTGGCTCTAATATATCTAGTTTAAATAGGTTAATATTCGTTTTTGATAAGATTTCTTTAGTGGGGCTAATGGTTCTTTCAAAAACTGTTTTGATAGTTTGCATGTCGTTATTTTTTATGCCGTATTCTAACGTTGTTAAGATGTTGATATAATCGTGTCTAAATTCTCTCAAGGTCGATATAGTATTCTCTAATTCCTTAGTATATTGATGCAGTCCGTTAATTTCGGTTTGACGAATCAGACGCTCATTCTCAATTTCTCTTTTGGCGTTTATTGCTTTATATGAAGTATAAAAAAGGAGCAATGTAACTAAGGTAACAATGAATAAGAAAAGGGAAACCATGTTTGAATCTGTCAGATTACTCAAATATATTATTTTGTATAAAATCGCTAGGAGTAGCAATGCGCTAAATACAAAGGGTCTTATTAAAACAATTTTTTTAGATGTAAAAGGCGCCAAAAGCGTAGTATAAAGGTAGTTCAGTTCTATTTTAGGTGAAAGTTTGCATCCTATAAAAGTCGTGATCAAACAAGATAAACTTTCAAAAAAAAGTAGAATATTCTCTGAATAGGAAATCGAGAAAAGTAATGATATCGAGAAAAATAAAAAGTTAATCAATAATGCAAATAGTGAAAATGTTAAAAGGGAAACAACCATAGAAAAAAGACTAAACATTACAGAATGATTTTTAGTCTTTAAGGAAACAAAAATATAGATTGGTAAAACTGTATAGTATGCAATATTTAGAGGCAGAAAATAAGTGAGTAAACAAGCACCACTAAACACTAAAACTGAATGTGCGAAAACCAATTTGAAGCTTATAGTAAAATCGTTTATATAATAGAAGAAAACTAGTAAGCAAAGAGCTTGAAAATAGAATGAAGTAGAAAAAATCATTTATCTTTTTCTCGGATAAATTTTAGTGGATTCTTTGGTTCATAAGCAAACAGACTACAAATGCCTTCCTGTTTCTTAGGGTGTTTTTTTGCTACATGTTCAATTCGAGATCTTAGAGTCTGTTTAAGTTTTTGGTTCATGTCCCAATAACCTCCTGAAATTTTTTATATATAATAGAAGTAAAAGAAAACAAGCAATCATCATCCCCAAAAGATACTGATTTTTATATTCAGGAATTAGAATGCTTAGAAGGAATAGAAAAAAGTACCCTATCAAAGACTTTGCTTTGTATTGTTTTCGATCACTCTTACTAATAATTGGATTACTTGCTGTTGAACCTGGTGCAAGTAAAAGTATCAAAATTAGCGAAATGGCCCAAATATCATTTTCATATGCTGGAAAAATTTCTAGATAATTTGGTGCTATTGAAAAAAATAGAACGGAAACTAGGCTGCACAAAAAACTATTCTCAGAGTGCCATCCAAAGGAATTTTTTCTGATTGCTAAAAAAGAAAGATGGGTAATCAGAGTTAGTTTCCAATCAAAAAGAAATAACGCAGTAAGATACACGGTACAGGCTTTCATAAAATTAATAATATAGCATTCAATGCAATAGGCAAAATATAGATTATCTAGGCTTTCCTCAAGCTGTAATGATGAAAACATAAATTTATGGATTAGTGCATGAATCATTCTCTACCTCGTTGTTTTTGATAACTCTATTATATAGCAAATGGATTTTCATGAAAATCCCAAAAACATGTAGATTAGCTCAATTCACAGGCAAGTTAGCTCAGTTGGTTGCTTCACTTGACATAATGGATTGATTTAGGAAAAAAGGAGCAGTTAAAACAACCTCCTTGACGTTGACCATACTCCAGCAACTAGTATAAGCGTATGAGGAGGAGAGACGTTGAAAAAAATTTCAGATTTCGGAACCGTATTTTCTATCTTTTTTGTATTTGCTTTGATGATTATGAGTATCGCACTATTTCCAAACGATAACTCTAAAACAAGAAATGATCGAGACACCGACACAGTAGGAATAACAAGTCCCGATTGCTCCATAACCGAAAAAGAGAAGATGGATTAGTCCAACTTCTCTTTTTTACTTAATTCGTTATAGGTATTCCTGTGTTTTTTGAATTTTAGTTGCGAAGTATTGAACCTGTTTTATCTTTTTTTCGATATCCAATCCAATCTTACGGATCAATTCTGAATAGAAATCAACTCTTTGCTTCACTGTATTTTCACCGTGATCATATAATTCTAAAAATTCTTGTGCTTCTTTGATACTCAAATCAGTCTCTAAAAGGCAAATAACCAAATTTAGTTTTTCTAAATCTTCTGCGCTATAAGTTCTTCTACCACTTTCGTCACGATTAGGAATAATCAAATCCATCTTTTCGTAAAACCTAAGAGTATCGGCGGAAATATTCATTTTTTGAGAGACTTGGCCAATTTTTAATTGAATATCGTTTGAGTTAACATCGCTTATTTTAGGAGATCCCAGCATAGATGCCTCCGTCAATGTTGATAGAAGTACCACTCATAAAGTTCGACTTTTCAGAGGCCAAAAATTCTGCGGCATTTGCAACATCCGAGGGTAAAGTTATGCGATTAAATCCGCTAATTGCACGCATTTCTTTATCGATTGTTTCTTTGGTTTTTCCGGGATATCGTACTTCTAGTCCTTGTAAGGTCTTAGACCAAAGTTCTGTATCTACTGCTCCTGGGTTAATAGCATTTACATTGATTCCAATTTGTGAAAGATCGTCTGCGATTGCTTTTGTGAACGATAGGAGCGCTGCATTTGTCATACTTCCAATAATGAAATCGGCAGAGGGCTGCTTACCAAATGTTCCGATAACATTGATAATTTTTCCATGTTCACTTTTTTTGATTAATTCTAAAAATTCTCGACACATTCGCACATAACCTATTTGCTTTAGCATTATATTGCTTATCCATTGTTCGTCGCTTATATCTGTAAAGTCTCCAACAGGACCACCGCCAGCAGTATTAATTAAAACATCAATCTTTCCAATAGCTTTTTCAATGTCACGAACTACAGATCTTATGCTCACTGTGTCTGTCACGTCACAAATAAAGTAATCAATAGCAGGGTTTCTTTGTTTTAATTCTGCCAATTTAGATTTATTGATATCGAGTAGAATTACATGGTCATTCAATTCTAGGAATCGCCTTGCAACCTCACTTCCAATACCGCCAGCTCCGCCACTTATTACCACAGTTCTCATATTTTTCATCCTCCTTTACAAAACTAGTTCAAAAAGTTTATTCATATCAGGATTTTTTCTTGCCATCATTTCAGGATGCCATTGAACACCAAATATCCTCTTATCCTGAAGTTTAGATTCAAATGCTTCAATGACACAATCTTCACTGATTGCTGATGGCTTAAGTTTTTCAGCTAATAAATCTATGCCTTGATGATGGATTGAATTAACTTCACAGCTTTCACCAAGATACTGATAAAAAATTGATTTTGGGTCAATTTGAATTCTATGGGTAGGTATAGCGTTGTTGATATCTTCAGGTTGCTCATGAGTGACAGAAGCGCCATATAAAGATAAGTCTTGATAAAGGGTTCCCCCAAGTGCCACATTAATTAACTGGCTCCCTCGGCAAATTCCTAAAATTGCTTTGTCATTTGAAATGGCTTTTTTTATCAATTCGATTTCGAATAAATCTCTATCTATCTGTGGTGTTCTAGTAACGTTCGCAATTTCTTGTCCATACAGATATGGCGTTACATCTTGTCCTCCAGAAAAGATGAAGCTATCGAATGAATCAATGTAGTCATCAATATTTTCGGTGGTTCCATAAGGAATGATGAAAGGGGTAGCTCCACATTTTCTTACGGAGTTTACATAGCCTTCCATAACATAGAAGTGATTCTCATTTCTAAAGAGATTTATTTTGTTTGAAAAATAATTAGAGGTGATACCTATTCTTTTTTTCACTGTTCGGTTACCTCCTAAAGACTTAAACTGTTGAAATATGATGTAGAACTTTTTTTACATCTGCAAAAACTTTGGCAATATTTTCTTGGATATAGATACTATTAGAATCGTTGATTTGCGGTAGTTCTAGATTCACAATCACTTTGGGAATGCTTTCAGGAAAACTTCTCCAAGAGTTCTTAGTTCCTGCAATAATCAGTAGGTCAGCCTCGCTGATTATTTTTGAACCATTGCGAATATTATCTGGGTAAGTACCAAGATTTCTTAGAACAAAATCAGGTAAAATTAAGTGTCCACATACGTCACACATTGGAATATTATTCTCTTGAGCAATATCCCAATCAAAAGATTTATTGCAATGGGAACAGTGATTCAATCTCATGTTTCCCCAGTACTCATGAACTTTCTTGTTACCAGCTTTTTGGTGTAGACAGTCGATATTCATTGTGGCAATACCTAGCAACTTTTCCTGTTTTTCTAGATCAGCAAGAAAAAGGTGACAAGCATTTGGTTCAGCATCTGGGTGAAAAAATGTCTTTCTATACAGTCGGTAAAATAGTTCTGGATTTTTTTTAGCAAATGTCGAGTTTAACATCCTGAAAATTCCACCATTGAAACCTTTCTCCTCTCCCAAAACAAGTGACATTCTTGCTAAATCAGGGATACCGCTATCTGTTGAAATTCCAGCTCCTGTAAAAGCAGTAATTTTTGTGCTATTGCGAACTAACTGTGCAAATGTTTCGATTTTTTCATAATAGTGAATGATGGTAACCTCCTAAATAGATTAGGCTTCTTTTCTTCGGCTGAAAACTTCTTTTGCCACGAATATTGCATTTAGCACGCGTGGAAATCCAACATAAGGGCTGCATTGAATAAAAGTTTCAACAATTTCCTGTTCTGTAACACCAACATTCAATGCGGCATTAATATGAACGTCTAATTGTTTCTCTGTTCCGCCAAGTGTTAGTAGCGAGGTGATAGTGATAATTTCTCGCTGCTTCCAGTCTAGTACGTCTCTTCGGTAAATATCTGCAAAAGTAAATTCTAAAATGAACTTACCTAAATCTGGCGCGATGTCTTGTAATGATTCGATTACCTTTTTCCCATCTTCACCATCAATATCTAGTAGAATATCAAACCCGATTTGCTCTCTTGTTTTGCTTTCAGAAATCCCCATCTATACCATCCTTTTGAAATTAGAGTATTTTTTGTATTTGTTTCGCGTAATAAATCAATGATTTTGCATGTTTAGTATTCAAAAAATGAATATCTAAATTCCCATCAAATCTTACTCGATCTAAGGCATCACAATCATCAAAAATCTGTGTCAGTCTATTAAAACTATTGTTCTTTGAGAGAGAATGACTTTTTTGATAACTCTCTTTTTGATGCTGATCCAACGAATGAACGCTGATGATATGTCGCAACAACTTAATATCTTTCAAACTGAGGGGAGAGGAGAGCTCCAAAGCATTGTAAAGAATAAGGTTTAGCTTTGCTGTGATTCCAAGATAATCATCTTCCTTGGAGTCAAGAGCTTTTGCAAGTCTTGAATAGCTCTTCTCGCCATGAAATTGATCATCTAAGTTTTGCCACGTTCTCCCCACATCATGAAACAAACCAGCGATAACTAATATCAAAGTTAGGTTAAGCGGCAAGCGATCCATTGTCGCAACTACTTTGCATAACCACGCAACTCTAATTCCGTGAGAATTTCCATGTCCAATAACTGAATCTCTGTACAATCCCAAGTTATCCATTTCGTTGAGATAATCAATCAAGGAAGAAAAAGAATCATCCTCAAAATCCAATCCCGTGAGTTGTTTAACATCATTAATCTTGTATTGAGGGAATGCTAATACTCGATGATCATCTTCACGTTCAAATAGAGTATCACCATTTCCATGAACAAGTTCGCTTAATATCTGATATTGATTTGTTGTCCAATCGTCTTGGTTAGGTAAATAGTTGCTTACACTGTAATAAGTTGTCATTCTTTATCTCCACTTGAATCCAGAACTTGATTTTGATTTCTCTTTGATTGTCCAGCGTAAGGCAAAAGTGTGTCGGATAATTCAAATTTGAATGTTTCCCGATTTACGTGTCCAACGGATAAGTCGCTATCATAAAGACTCAGAAGAAACTGTGCCATCTGTTGACTCGTATGATAGATACCAAAGGCTTGATCATAGTCATAAGTATCCAGATCATTTGCCTTTTGCCCAAATTCTGTTTTTGTTGCAGCCGGTGCTAACACTTTAGCTCTCATTTCAGATTTAGATTGAATCAATTCATGAGCCAAGCCTTCTGTAAATGCACTAACGTAAAACTTTGTCGCACAATAGACTACTGCAGTTGGCACGATTGTGTAGCCACCTGCCGATGATATGTTTATTAACTGTGTGCCTGCTACGTACCGATATTTTTTTACAAACAAGGTGGAAAGTAATGTTAACGCTTCAACATTCAACTGGACGATCTCTTCAACTTTTGCAAGGTCATTGTTTTCTAAATCTCCATACATTCCAAAGCCAGCATTATTAATCCAAGTTTCAAGTTCATAGGGTTCCAAGTCATCAAAAAGTTGAAGTACATTTTCTCTAACAGAAAGATCAGTTGGAAAAATAAGCACATCCACATTTTCGTTGAGAGTAAGAATTTCTTTCTTAAGCTGAGTCAGATTGTTCTTACGTCGAGCGACAAGAATTAGATTTTTGTCTCTTGCAGCGAAAGCTTTGGCTGTCTCGTAACCAATCCCAGAGCTGGCTCCAGTTACAACAGTATATTTTCTATTTGTCATTGTTATCACCTCCTTAAGGTATGACTATGAATTTACATGCTGGACTATACTCAATGTCAAGCTCCTAAATGAAATCATTGAAAAAAGGTAGAAGAAATCATCAAACGATTTCTTCTACCTTTTAATTTTGAAAAAGAGGTTAAACACAGACCTCGGAAGGTTTTTCCTTTTGTTCTTTGAGCATTTGCTTGTAAATACCTATTTTATTTTGAAGAAATTCTATATTCTCCTCAATCTCCTTCTTTTGTTCATCCAATTTTTCTGATTGGTCGTAAAGTAAATCTAATCTTTGCTGAATAGTTTGGTCACCTTCATAACGTAGTTGAGCATATAATCTTATGTCCCTTAATGTCATTCCAGTTAGTTTCAACTTTTTGATAAATTCAATCCACGCAATGTCACGTTCAGTAAAAATTCGTCGGTTATTGTGATCTCGTTCAGGAATAATCAAACCTTGTTTTTCATAATACCTTAGTGTGTCAATTGAAAATCCGGATAAAACAGAAAACTTGCCTATATTGTAAACCATTAAAATTCCTCCTTGACATTGAGTATAGTCCAGCATTTATCATAATTTACCATAACAGAAAACAAGCGTCAAACACAATCTTTTCAGAGAATAACTATACTTTTTCTTCTCTATATCCTTGTTTTGATGCTGTTTCGAATCGAATTAAAAAAAAGATCATAATGGTACACGGCTTTTAAATAACAAAAAAATATAAGAAGTCGTTTTTGTGCACTTGGATTTTGATACTCATTTTTCCTCACTGTTATATAAATCAACATAGAAGAAATTCAAAAAAACTTCTTATTGTATTCGATAAAAAATGTTTTTCCAAAATTCAACAAGTTACAAAAATTTCCGGTTGTTGCATTGTCAAAAACAATTCAAGGAGTCTTTTGTTAAATAACTTCGGATATGTTTGATTGCTAAAAGGTATTTTCACTAATATTCAAAATTTATTTGAGGAGGAGATTATTTGGAAAAAGATACAAAAGTTTTACACGGTTATGAAATGAAGGACAAAGTAACGGGAGCGTCATCAATACCGAAGTATCAAGTATCGACATTTCATCAAGAAAAAATACTCGCAAATCAGGAATTTGTCTATTCTCGTTTTGGTAACCCAACTATTTCATCAGTGGAGAAAGCAGTTGCAAGTTTAGAAGACGGGAGATACGGTATTGCCTTTTCATCGGGGGTAGCAGCAATCAGTAGTGTCTTGTTATTGCTCTCATCGGGAGACCACATCATTATGTGTAATGACATTTATGGAGGAACTTATGCCATTGTGAAAGATATTTTGGAGAAGTTCTCAATAGAGGTTTCTTTTGTCGATGAAGAGGATAGTACCGCATGGGAAAAAGAAATCAGAAAAAACACCAAGATGATTTACATCGAAACACCTTCAAATCCATTGCTGAAAATCACTGACATTAAGAAGGTTAGTGAAATCGCTAAGCAAAACAATTTAATTTCAATTTGTGACAACACTTTTATGACTCCGTATTTTCAGAATCCCCTTAATTTGGGGATAGATGTTGTTATTCATAGTGCAACGAAATTTTTGAATGGACACAGTGATGTAGTAGCTGGGTTAGTAGTAACAAACAATCAGCAGCTTCAAGAAAGAATTAAATCTCAACAAATCAATTTAGGTGGCATTCTTGGTGTAGAAGAATCTGTAAAAGATCTCGATTTATCATATAGTGAAATCGGGTTTAGTTCAATTAGAGAACTTGAGCTATTGATGTTGATGTTAGGTGAAAATGTTTCAGATGTAAAAATACGCGGCCTTGAAACGAGTGAATCGTTAGCTACACATGAATATAAATGGGATTATCGAAATCCTTTAGAAGCGTTTAATGTTGCACACAAAATTCCAATGCCTAGTTTTGTTTCTAAGCAATTACTTAGTGAAAACCGACGTATTAATAAAAAATTGGTCCATAAAGAAAAGCAAGAAAATGTTTTGATTTCCGTTCCGGTCAATCACGGAAATGTTTGGTACTTCAAAGGCTTCTCTGAAATTGCTGAACTGAACAGTGACCACCTTTCCGATCATGTTGATGGAATCAAACTTTTTGAAGCATTTCGACAAGCTACCTTAGCTTCTTTTCATTTGAATGGTATGAATCATGAAGGAGTTGTTGCTTTAACAAACTTCAAAATTGATTATATTGATTACGTTGAACTTGATCAACCATACTTCATTCAAGCTATTCCGGCTTGTGAACCAGATGGCGGTGCAATGTATTGTGTATTCAATATTATTCAAAATGAAAAAATTGTAACTTCTGGTTTTCTTGGCGCATACACATTCCGGTCAAAAGAAATCTATAAAGAAAAGAGAAAAAAATAATTGTGGGGTAAAAGTAAATATGAGTAAGCAAACAAGGTTTAAATTGTTGGCATTGGATATGGATGGCACAACACTTAATAGCAATCATTCGTTGAGCGAAAAGACAATTGAATCAATTAATTCATTTGCTAAACAAGGAGTGGAAGTGGTATTTGCGACAGGTCGGATGCCAAGTGCTGTTAAAGAACACCTAATGCGTGTTGATACGAATGGTTTAGTAGTTACTCATAACGGTGCTTTGGTGAAAAATATGAAAACTGATCAAGTTCTATTGAAAAAAACGGTCAATGAAGAAGTTGTTAAAGCGGCAATCGATTTTTCACGTAAAAGCCAAACTCAGCTACATCTTAATTTAGAAAGTAGCACAGTGATTGAAAATAAGAGTTCTAAAAGCAACCAGTACGCAGATGAACTTCGAATCAGTTTAGATTTAACTGAGAGTTTTGAACAAATTTCAGAGCATCCCATCTCTTTGTTGCTTATTAATAGAAAGGCAGTATTAGAAGAGTTTTTAGAAGCATGTCAAAATTCCGATTATCTAAGGTTTGATTATGTCTTAATTCCATGGACGAATGAAGATTGGATGCTTCAATTTCTGCCAGAAAATACATCTAAGGGTCAAGCCGTAATCGAACTTTCAGAGCAATTAAATATTGATCCTAAACAAGAAGTCATTAGTTTTGGTGATAGCTACAACGATTTGGAAATGGTTGCTGGAACATTTTTTGGTATAGCTATGGATAATGCATGTGATGAGTTAAAAAAAGTTGCTAAGTACGTTACTAAAAGCAACGATTCTGACGGTGTCGCATATGTATTGGATCAGTTAATGTCGAATGAAACAAATTTTATTTCAAGTATTAAATGAATGGAGAACAATCATGCCCTTTTACTCAGTGAAAACATCCATTCTATTGGATGAAAATACAAAAAAATCAATTGTACTAGCTTTGACAAAGATCACGACCAATTTATTGACGAATGTTGCACCTGACAAAATTCAAGTAATTCTCCAAACACTTGATCGCGACAATCTTGGACGTGGAGGAGTTGTACTTTCTGATCAAAATTTTAGTACAAAAAGTCGTTTTTACAATAGCAATTATGATAAAAGCTATTTTAATGGGGCGAATATGTACGAACATTTAGTGACAGTGGAATTAGATATTTGGGAAGGATTTAGCGATGAGCAAAAAAGTCGATTAGGCGCAAAAATCTCAAATTATTTCAAAGAAACATTTAGTATTTCTGGTGATAATTGTCTTATTCTTATCCGAGATATGAAACCTGTGAATTGGATTCAAAATGGCATAGCAGGAAATCATTCAGAATTCTTAAACGAGAGTCGAAAATTTTAATGATTATGTCTATACGTTGTGGAGCGGTAGAAAAACTAAATTGCAAACAAAAAGGAGAAACACCATGAAACTATTAAAAGAAAAAGCACCTTATTTAGTCGTAACAGAATTTGAATTTTTACCAGGACGGGATCAAGCAATCATTGATGCTTGGGAATCAAGTAATGCAAAAACATTGCTTGATGAGTCTGTTTTATATCGTGCTCTAAAGAAGGACACGTTGGTTCTGTTATATAAGATTAATTCATTCAGTCAACTTCAAAACTATATTGAAAGCGAAGAATTCTCACAATTTATCGATAGTATCTCTAACAAATTAGGAAGTGACCTTCATCAAGAGGTAGTAGCGCTCGTCACTCATGTGACCTCACGAGAAAATTTATTACCAACAACAAAATATATGCAATTACGGCATATTGAAGTACCTCTTTCTGGAGTAGAAGACTATTTGGATTGGAGAGAAGATACAATTTTCAAATATGTAAAACAAAATGAAAAAGTTACGTCCTTTGTCGCTTTTCATAGTCTCTTCTCATCAACCCCAGGAGTTCTGTTTGTCACTGAGTTTGAAGGTGATCCAGATGAATATAGAGAAAGTTTCTTGACTCCTAAATACCAAGAGATCATTAAGGAAGCTGGACATGATCATATCAAAGGCGGTTTAAATACTTTCGAATATGAAAAAGTAAATTAAAAAAACATAGAAGTTTCAAGATATTAATTGTTCTGAAACTTCTAACTATGGGAGGAAAATGATGTCAATTATTGAAATATATGGCTGGAAAGGAATCAGCCCTGATAAAAAAAGGGCTTGGATTCAAACCTGTACATCTGTTATCGCCAAGCAATTTAATGAACCACTCGATGAAATTACTGTATTTATCAATGAAATACCAAGTGAAAACTGGGGCCAAGCCGGAGCAATTGGGACTGATTCTGACTGGCTTGAAAAATCTCGCGTTAAAGAGAGGATGAACGACGATGCCAGTAATTAAAGTAGATTTAATGACTCCGACTAATGAAAAACAAAAAGAAGAATTAATATATAGTCTAACGAAAGAGACTCATGATCTGCTTGGTATTCCTGCCGAAAAAATCTCTGTCGTGATCAATGAAATTCACCCTAGTAATTGGGGTAGAGCTGGATATAGAAGTGACAATGAAGAGTTTGAATTATTAAGTAGAACAATCGAAATCAATAGGAGGGACCTTTCTTGAGTAGAAAAGTAGTTATCACAAATGCTGTCAGAACTCCTATTGGAGCGATGGGAGGAGCATTGAGTAATTTTTCAGTCAGTGATTTAGGTGCCATTGTAATCAAGAGAATCATTGAAGAAACTAAAATATCAACGAATTTGATTGATGAGGTCAATATAGGCACTGTCTTTCAAGCTGGACAAGGTCAAAACGTAGCAAGACAAGCTTCAATGAAAGCAGGAATTCCATTCACAGTTCCTGCAACAACAATAAATATTTTATGCGGTTCAGGATTACACTCCGTTAATTTATCAGCAAAAATGATTCAATCTGGTAATGCGGATGTGATTATTGCAGGAGGAATGGAAAATATGTCAGCTGCTCCTTATTTACTAGATAAGGCGAGATTTGGTTACAGACTTGGCAATAGTAATCTTATTGACTCTATGATTAACGATGGATTGGAGGATGCGTTTAGTAGTCAGCATATGGGAATTACAGCTGAGAACGTGGCCGAAAGATGGCATTTGAGCAGAGAAGAGTTGGATATTTTTGCTGAACAGAGTCAAAGGAAAGCAGCAAACGCAATCGTATCAGGCCGATTTAAGGATGAAATTGTTCCGGTAGAAGTTCAAAGAAAAAAAGAGACTTTTATCTTTGAACATGACGAGAGTCTTCGCTCAAACACTTCTTATGAATCGTTAGCGAAATTACGACCTGTTTTCAAAAAGGATAGGATCGTAACTGCTGGGAATTCGTCAGGTATTGGTGATGGTGCTGCGGCAGTGATGCTAATGACTGAGGAGAAAGCTTTAGAGTTGGAGTTGGATATTCTTGGCTATTGGGAATCAGGAGAACTAGCTGGGGTTGAGCCTGATTTTATGGGGATTGGTCCAGTAGATGCAACACGAAAGGCTCTGAGTAAGACTAGTTATTCAATCGAGGATATAGACTTAATTGAACTGAATGAAGCTTTTGCGGCTCAATCTTTAGCAGTCATTGAGGAGTTGAAACTAGATAGTAACATTGTAAATGTGAATGGTGGTGCTATCGCATTAGGTCATCCGTTAGGCGCTTCTGGATGTCGTATATTAGTCAGCTTGATTCATGAAATGAAGAAGAGAAAATCAAAAATTGGTCTAGCAAGTCTCTGCATAGGCGGAGGAATGGGAAGTTCAACAATTATTAGGAATAAGTAACATCTATCAAAAGTGGTAATTCTCTGAATTATCACTTTTTTTTGCGTTTTAGGTTTCATTTTTTTATTCCAAAGGATGCTTACTTATAAACGGTAATAAAGAGGAGTGAATCTTTTTGGAAATTAAGGAAGAAAAACGACTAATTTATGGATTAATGAAGCAACTAATCGAAGAGAGAAGGGAAATCAGTAAAGCTTACTTTGATTTGAAGGAGCAACTAAATTCTCTTAATGAGCAAGAAATCAACGATTCTAAATGCTCAAAAAATTTGAAGAATGAATTGGTAGAAAAAGGTAAAGAAAAGCATTCTGAAATCAGAAGACAATATGCTTTACCAATACCTACTACTAGAAAACGGAAAAGCTATCCATTCGAGAGAGTAGCCGGTTATGTAATTGAAATTTTGAGAAATGAAGGGATTCCTCTTAGCAGTAAAGTGATTCATGAGAAACTGCAAAGTGATTACGAGATCTATATAGGTTACGCAAACCTAACAAATAATATTTTAAGGAAAATGATTGATCTTGATAAGTATTCTATCGAAAAAGCAACAAGAGGCTTCTATCAGTATCGAAGAAGAGGTATTGAATGATATGCAAAATGAGAAGAAAATCACCTATGAATTTATAAGTTATATCAATCAAACAATGATTCATGAAAAGATAAAATACATTCAAAAATCGGACAAAAAAAGACATGCTAGGAATGGTATTAAGGTCATTAATGATGAAACCCTAATCCAAGACCTTGTTTATTCGGATGACAACGAAAGAGATTTTTCACCAATTTACAATACCGATTCTTTAGAGGAAAAGTATGATTATGAGAATCTTGAAGATTATATTTCAGACGAAGATTTAGCAGCTGCCATTAAAAAATTGACAAGTAAAGAAAAATTGATTCTATTCATGAAGTATGTCGAAGGTAAAAAGGACACCATAATTTCAAAAGAATTCGGAATATCAAGCCAAGCGGTATCAAAAAGAAAACGTGGAATCTTAAAAAAACTCAAATTACAGGTCAGAAGAGAATAACTGCAATCGCCATTAACATAAGAGCTCCTCCAAGTTAGCAAAAAAACTAACAATGGAGGAGATGAAATGGATAATTTTACAAGTTTAGTTCCTCTCATCCTTCGTGCACAAGAAGGAGATGAGGAGGCAATGTCTGAATTGATTGCTACTTTTGATAATCTACTAAAAAAATTGTCACGTAATGATAACGGCTCTATAGATGAAGATTGTTATCAAACTTTAGCAGAAAGATTCATAAAAGCAGTTAAAAAATTCGATGCTAATTAAGTTTCATTAATGAGCAAGTAATTATTGAAAGGTACAATCAAAATTTGTACCTTTCAAGGTTATAAATTGTAAAATATCCATTTCATGCGAATAAAACAGAGCAGAATTGAAATTCGATTATGTCCATAAGTTGTGGAGCAAAATACAAACAATCGTAGAATAATTCTGTTCATAAATTTTATGATAGGGAAGACAATAAAAAAACAGTATTGGCATATTATCACCAATACTGTTGCTTAGCCTTCAATAACAGAACACGCTAAATAAGCATGTACCTTTACCTATTTTCACAAATTATGGAAATTCAAGAAAAAAGCTAGAAATTTCCCGTGAAATTGAGTAAAATGTTTATTGTCAATGATTCACATTGACTAAGGGCAACTTGATTGGTCAGTGATGTGACTTAATCAGGGCTTGGATGATTAGTTGGCGCTAATCTTCCAAGTGCCTTTTTATTTTCTTCTCTATCATATGAATACTATTTTAAATAAAATATCAATGATAGTCAAATAGATTTTCGTAAAACAGCGGTGAATTGATAACGTTTTATGGAAAATTAGAACCCTTTAAAACTATGAAAGAAACTTCTTGACATGGAGTACAGTTCAGCATTTATACTCAAACTTATACCTCAAAATAGTTATCAAATAGAACTTTTGGTATAGGAGGACTTACTATGAAATATAAAGAATTGTCACACATGTACTTTGTCTATAATCGGAGGTTAATCCAATTCGATTCAAAGATTATGGAAAATATATTTTGCCTTTTTAGCATTTATATATTCCTCGTTCTCGTGGGCACTAAGGTTTAAAGAACCACTCAAAACATAGTTGGGATAATTTATCGTATTTTCTTTTCCACTAGAAATAATTAGCTGTAAATTATTTTCAAAACTTTTCATCTCCTCTTCGTCTTGAAATTCAATTATACAATCTTCTATTCTTCGAAAAGTCTCTCTAGTGTCATCTAAGTAGTATTTTAAAAAAATGTTATTTAGCATCCCTTGAATATCGCTTTGCACGTAATAGTAAAATGAAAAAATCTTTGAATGGTCAATCTTAACAATCCCTTTTTGTGGGTTTGCAATTAGGATATTACCTCCATCATTGTAAGAGGCCCACCCATCATGAATAATTATACCATTATATTTTATATTGTATTGCTGCCAATCAAATCTTGTAGAATTGATGAAAAGTTTATTATAAAATTCTTCTCTTCTGTCCAAAGTATCTTTCTCTTCTATATGAATAGTAAACAGTGGATCATACTGATAGTAGAAGGAACTTCGTACATCACTATATATCCAAGAGTCGATATTTCCTAGATATAAATTGAGTTTGTCAATCGTTGATAAATGGATACCAAATCTTTTTCTCCAAAGATATTCAATTTTATCCATATCAGCATTTCGATCTATTGGGGTATTCGTGTCATTCACTCTCGTATATACACACAGTTTTCTAGCTCTCCGATTGTCCTTTGAGTTAGGATAATCTTCTGTCAATACATAGGGGGTGTGATTCGAGTTTTTTATGACTAAGACATCAATTTCATTGTTATCAATTTCTACTGTTTCAACCCTCACGTCAGGCCTTATAGTGCCTTGAAACTTTTTCTCTCTTAAAAAAGTAGTAATCTCGTTGTTATTCCTCCTGTTCTCGTCATTTACCAGTGAGAACATAGCAAAGTCGTTCTCTTCATCAATTCCAAAAATGATAAAAGCATCCCTGTTCTCTAAGTTATTAGCCATACAAATGATGTCGTGTAACAATTCACCATCATTTTTATGCCAGCTCCGCTTAAAGTCCCAGTAGCCTCCTTCACTTTTTAAGTGTATTAATTCCAATACTTCATCAACTAAATCATTATTAGCTTTCAAAAAAAGCCTCCTCATATATAGATAGCTAACAGAAATCTGCGCCACTAAATTTTTAATCTCTACCTATTATGAATTATACCCCCTAAATGAAATTCAAACTATCAAATTACTATTTAATCTCGAAAGCTAATTAGAAAAAATGGTATAATTTAACTACGATGATTTTGAAAAAACTCGAATTGGAGCTGGAAATTTTGTTATCAGACCTAGAGTCCTTAAAAGATGCTGTTTTAATAGAGAAAACTGTTGCAACAATTTTTTCAGAAATAGAAAAATTAGACAAGTCTTCTGAAGAATATAAGCAAATTCTGCGACAAAGATGGATTTGGGAACTTATTCAGAATGCTACTGATTGTTGCCCGCCAGGTAAAAAAATTGATATAGCAATAACTTTTGATAATCAATCTTTGTTAACATTTGAGCATAATGGAATAGGATTTTCTGCTAAAGATCTTTTGAGTTTAATCACTCAAACTTCAAGCAAACAGAATAATGACACAACCATTGGCCATTTTGGAACGGGGTTTATTTCTACATCTTTACTTTCTCCCAAAATACTGATTCAAAGTTATATTGAAGAAAGCGGACAAAATTTTACTCTAGTTCTAGATCGATCCGGGAGAACAGTTGAGTCCATTGCTGAATCAGTAAATAAAAACTTTGAATCCTTGAATAAAGTATTTAACAATATGAACCCTATTTTGGAGAAGACCGAAAAGACAGTCTTTACTTACAATTTGAATGATTCTGAAGATTTAATGCTTTCGAGAAAAGCCGTAGAAAATGGTATACAGAGTCTATTACTACATTTGCCATATTTACTAAGTTTTTCTAGAGAAATTAACAGCCTTTCAATCAACGACGTAAGATATTCGATATATTCGGAAACTGAAGTTCAGCTTTTTCCAGCAGCACACTTTGTTAATATCCAAAATACTAATGGGGAAAAAACTACTATCTTTCAAGTTTTTTTCGGTGAAAGTTCATTTGCCGCGCCTATTATTTGGAATAATCAAAATAAGTACTCATTTTCCAGCATCCCTACTGAAGTGACCCGACTTCACTGTAAATTTCCCCTTGTTGGAACAGAAAATTTCCCATTTCCTGTAATCCTTAACTCACCAAATTTTGAAGTTGAGATAGATAGGAATAAGATATTTGAATCATCAATTAAGAATAGTCAAATTTTTTGTGATGCTATTAATATTTATAGTGGATTACTCGATGTATATCAACCATATGAAGCTGGAGTAAATTATTTGTGTGCACTTAGTCATCCAACTTATTCTGCTTTCGAAAAGGAATTGTATTTTGCAATTAAAAAAGTTATTGATTCCAAACAAATTGTCTTATGCTCAAATAATTCGAAGTACTCTATCAAAGACCCTGAAAATAAAAAACAAATTTTTGTACCAAAGACGGAGAAAACAGAATTCTCATATGACGTTTGGAAACTTTTTTCACATATCCCTAGCTTAATTATCCCTACATTTGAAAATTCTGAAAACTGGAGAAATATTATTGCTAACGATATAAAACTGTCCGATATACAAAATAAATTTTTAACTCCTAACTATACCGTCAATGATTTTATTAACTGGTCGGGCTTACCAGATCAACTAACTTGGCTAAATACTTACTATAATTTATGCTGCTCATTGTGCCCAGAAGAAAGTTTTAGTGATTTAATGGTTCCAAATTCACTTGGAAAATTTGTTAAAGTTTCAGAAATTTACTATATTCAAAATACTTTTCCACAGTTAATTGATATCTTACAGACAATTCATCCAGAGTATAAATCTCACTTTGCTTACAATGGGATTATACTAAACGATAAATTTTCACAATTACAGAAACCTTTTGGAAATCTTGAAATAGCAAAAAAGATTGAAGATCATATTTTAGTAATCTTGCAAAGAGAAACCTCTGAAACAAGTACATTAAGAACTGAGGAAACCAATCATCTATTTAAAATGATTCTTGATCTTTTTTTAAATTTAGGTGAAAACTCTATTGAATTTTTTCCGACATTATATCCCGAAAGGGCAAAATTACATGGAAAAGATTTTGCCAAAAGTTTAAGTGATTTAGGTGACACACTGTCTAATAAGAATATTTCCATAGACAGAGTAAATAATCTTTTGATGAATGAAAAAATGCTAAATATATTAAATAGCAATTCTGTGTTATCCGATAAAGATTTACAACAACTTAGGCACACATCTGCTCAATCTCTTTGGAGTTTAAAACGCTTCGAGGAACTAATTGGGCGATCAATAACAAATGTATATAGGAGCTTACAGAGTAATCAAAATTATAAGGTACCAGATACCCTTTATGAATGGCAGGGA
>WPCI01255902.1_pt1 | contig 37335 bp, 26 predicted proteins | sample 5399871 | NCBI WGS metagenome assembly WPCI01 (sample SAMN12869469, study PRJNA574797) | sludge metagenome | isolation source: wastewater treatment of pH7 | place: China:Beijing | collected 2019-05-20 | reverse complement strand
TAATGGATTTGCAATTTCTAACCATCCTTGCCCACAATCATCAACTGTAATGCGCATGTTCAAATTCCCTTTTTTACTTTTATCTCCGCGAGAATATAATTGCCTTGTACGTAAATCTTTCCATTCTTGATTGGATATCTTATCTTTCATTCTTTCATAGAAATTTTTCCGTCCACCAAAAATAATAGGAGGTAATGTTCCATTTTTAATATGTGTTTCATACATTTCAATTTTTTGTTCTAATTTTTGTTGTCTTTTTCTTAATCCAATTAGACACATTTCTAATGAAACTTTTTTTGGGTTTTTCCTGCCACTTTCATAATCATCTTTTTTTTGTAATGTTTTTTCTAATTTTTTTTGATTGTTTTCTAGGTAAACAGGAAGAAGTTCTTTTTGGGAGGAAAGGATGGTTTGTGCTTGCAAAACTGCATCTTCACAAAAGCGTTTGTTTAACAAATATTTAAGTTGTAGTTTTTTAATCAATTCTTTCTCGTTTTCTCCTTCAATTAAACGATTAAAACTATATCGTTTTGCACTTTCGAAGGTGCGAATTAAAGAAATTAAATCTTCTATTTGTTCTTTTGTAATAGAATTGATCTTACAAGTCCGCGTTGTTTTCATCCTTTTCACCCTTTTCTAATACGGATTTTATTGCATTTTCTAATTTTCTACCTCCTCTTTTCCCATGAATTTTTGCAGAAAAAGAGGTTGTGATTGCTATAAGATCTTCCACTAATTCGGATTCTTCGTTTTTTTCAATATGTTCTATCCGCAATAAAAACACCTTCTTTATCCCAATTCCGTAAAGTTTGTTGTGTTTTACCTAATATGTTTGCAGCTTTCCCAATTGAAATATAATTCTTCATTTTCGTCACCTAAAAATATTGTATGTTAAATTCTGTAAAATACACAACCCGTAATTATAAAATTTTAGAGTGTTTTATAAATTTTTGTTTACTGTTATTTCCTCCTATGTTTAATAGCAGCCGAGCTCTGCCTTATAAAATAACCACTCTTTTTTCACACAAGCACTTAACATATCAATTCCTGATCCGTGTGCCCTTACTGCCGGAAAGAAATAATGCTCTGGTTCTTCTTTCTTATCGCCATATAAGGTTTGGTACTCATCAGGAATCGCCTCTTTTTTCACATCCCGTTCTTTCTTCACTTCACCTGAGAAAGCAACAATTGGATGCCCTTCAAAGAATAGTGCAGTCCGTACCGCAAGAGATGGTGTACTATGCAAAGCATAATATGTAAGTAAAATAATAACGATAACACCAATAATTTTCTTCATATATTACTCCTAAAAAAAGTGCTAACACAATTATACTAAAATGTGTTAGCACTTTCTCCCCTTTACCTTAAATTAACCGTTAGTAAAACTATTACTACACTTTATTCTCCTTTAAATGCTGGCAAACGTTTTTCTAAAAATGCAGCGATGCCCTCTTTATGATCCGCTGTTTGTCTCATCGCATATTGGCCGCGTTTTTCAAGCTGCAGTGTTTGTTCTAAATTAGAACGGTTTACTTCACATAAAATTTGCTTCGTTTGAATCATCGCTTTGATCGGCTTTTGTGACCATTCACTAATTTTTTGCTTCACAGCCGTTTGGAAATCCTCGCCGATTACTTCATCAATTAAACCGATTTCAAGCGCTTCGCTCGCCGATAATTTCTTTCCTTCCCAAATAATTTGCTTCGTCATATTTTCACCGACGCGTTTTTGAAGGAAGAAATGGCCGCCACCATCTGGAATTAAAGCGATTCCAATAAAGTTCATCGCAATAATGGATGATATATCTGCCATCACATAGTCAGCTGTTAGTGCAATACTTAATCCAAGACCAGCAGTTGGTCCATGAATCGCACTAATAACAAGCTTCGGCATCGTATATAAAGTCACAACAACTTCAGAAATAGTATTCATAATACCATCAAACTTACTTTCATCATTACTTGAAAGCATCGATTTAATATCTCCACCCGCAGAAAAACCACGGCCGTTCCCGCATAACACAACAATGTGTGCAGAACTCTCCGCTACTTCTTTCAATTTTTGTAATAGCTCTTTTAACGTTGGCTCATCTAATGCATTTAACACCTCTGGGCGATTGACCATAACCGTTGCAACGTGCCCTTCATATTTCACAATGACAGATTCTGTTTTACTTGTTACTTCCATTATATATACCCCTCTTTTCTACACAAAGATTATACTTATATAATTATAGAAAGGATGTGAAAAACCCTTCTTTTTTCTTAATTTTCTGTCTAATAATCTCGTAATTTGTATATCACTTTGCATAAAACATACAATTTCGTTGAAAAATATAGAAATTAAAGTCGGTTTATCCCGGCTCTTCATCTATTTACCATTACAATGAAATGGTGTATTCTTAAGTCTGATATAAAAATTAAATATAGAAATTCATTCCCCTTCCTATTATATAGAGGGGTGCTGAAATAAAGGAATGAAGAAATGGAGGAACATATGGTTACTAAGTTAAAACAGACGGATAACTACTTCCCGCATTTCCTACTGCTATTCATCGTGTTTCAACCAATTTTAGATTTATTAACGTCTTTTTCAATCTATATATTACACATGAGCGCAACAGTCGGAATCGTAGTCCGTTTCGCCTTTATGCTTCTTGCATTAGGTTATCTACTTCTTCATCATAAACAACAAGGCGCGAAAAAGTACATTCTCTATTTATGTTTACTCGGCATTGCACTGGCAATCGGTCTTGTAAATAATATGATGGTTAAATCTCCAGTTTCATTTGGAGAAGAAGTTAAATTTATTTTAAAGAGCATATATCCAATTGTGCTACTGTTTGGATATATTATCGTCTTTAAAGAGCTAAAAAATAAAGAATATGTGTTTCATAAAATCATTACATATTTCTTATATGCAACTTTAATTTTAAGCATCACAATGATTATCGCAATGCAAACTGGCACTGATTTCCCAAGCTATCCTCACTCAAAAATTGGCTCAAGAGGTTGGTTCTTTGCTGGAAATGATTTAAGTGCTCTCTTCGCGATTATGTTCCCAATCGTTGTCTTATATTCGATTTATAAAACAACTTCTTTCTCGAAAATATATTACTGGATTCCAACAATACTTGCGATGTATGCAAGTATTATGGTCGGAACAAAAGTTGGATATGGTGCAATTGTGCTAACATTAGGCGTAGCACTTTTCTTCTCGTTCATTGAATATATAATAAACCGTAAAAAAGAAAAAAAAGGATTCACATATCTTGTAAACACCATCGTTGCAGCAGTTGTACTAGGAGGTTTAATTGTTCTTACACCGCATACTCCTATCGCAAAAAATATGGGAATCCACATGCAAATATACGAATACAAAAAATCAGTACAAGAAGAACAGGATAAAAAAGAAGGAAAAGTAATTAAAGAAAATCCAGAGGATGCAAAAAAACACGCAAAAGGTGAACTAACAGACTCTGAAGTGAAGAGTTTAATTTATAGTGATCGGGACAAATTCTTAAAAGTATACAAACAATACTATAAAGAAGCACCGCTCTCACAAAAACTTTTTGGAATGGGTTACGCTGGTAACTACACAGTTAAAATTAAATTAATTGAAATGGACTTCCATGACCTATTTTTCGCCTTTGGAATTATCGGTTTCCTTATTTACTTAATACCACTTCTATACTTCGGTATTAAACTATTCATCCGTATGATCACAAACTTTAAGAAAATTATAACTGTAAAACATATGCTATTAGCTAGTACACTCATCCTATCACTTGGCATTGGCTTTATGTCCGGTCACGTATTAACAGCGCCATCTGTTAGCATTTTTTTCGTCGTTATACTTGCTTACTTAATTGTTGATTTAGAAATAGAATAGAAAGAAGCAGCATCTATTTAGATGCTGCTTCTTTCTACTCCAGTCATAATTGCTTTTTCTCGCTTAATTAAATTTTTTGTGGACTACTAAAAAAAGATCGAATCACATTACGATTCGACCTTTGAAACAAAACTATTTCTTTCTATTGAAACGATGCATGAATCTGCTCCAGCACCTCATCAATATTATCCTTCGTAATAACAATACCGAAATCTTTCGGCACATTACGATCTTCTTCATTTACAACTTTATGTGCAATTATCTTTCCGACTTCTGGTCTGAAATGATGTCCATCCATATAGTTATCTAAGTTCTTTGTTACTGAATTTAAATACATGAAATGATGTACTTCTCCAAATACATCGACAGTATCATGGAGCCACCTTTTATAATCTTCCCAACGCCCTGATTGAATCATCGCACGGAACAATGGCTCTGAAACAGGAGTTGTAAAAATATAAAACTTTGTATTCGGATTATGAGATTTTACAGTTCCTAATATTTCCTTCATATTTTGATACTCATAATTCCCGCCATAAATCTCTCTACTAAATTTATCTACTTGCGCGGCAATTTGTGTGTCACGCTCTTCTTTCGTATACTCACGCATCGATTTTATGTTATCGCGATTATATACATCAATAGTCTTATTGTGATGAATAGAGTTTTGAATTGTATTTCGGGAATATGTAATCCCATCCATACTCACATACGATTTAATTGGATATAGTAAGCTTTGTGCCTCATTAATATATACTTCTGGCTTTTCAAAACCGATTTCTCTATTTTTGTTCGTTCCAAGGAAATCTAAACCAATCACAATAGAAGATAATTCACTACCTTTTCTCTCTTTTGCATATTCAATGTACGCATCGTACTCACGCGGATCTGTACTACTTACCGCATAATTAAATGCGTTTAATCCAGTAAAATCATTCTCATTGATAAACGTTGTTCTACTACTTCCAAGTATAACGCCATCATAAGTAAACGGACGATATGTTATATAATTCGTTTTTTGTTGTCTCTCATTAAACCCAAACTGAACATTATTCCACTTATTTTTATGAGAGAATAACCAAAGTGAATCTGCATAGCCATTAAATATTCCAACACCTGCAAGTGGAACAAAAACACATACAAAAACGAAAATAAGCCACTGTTTGTTTTTCATATTCTCCACCTAGAAATTAAAGTATAAAAACTCACTAATACTCGTTAAATGCAATACACTATACACAAGTAATATTGCAGTAAATAACGCCGTCCATACTGTCGGACGGAATGAGTCTTTTAACTGAATTGAATTTTTCAAGAAGAAACTAATACATAATGCTCCGAAAATATACGCTACTATTTCCGTATTTAATAATGAAACATGGTATGCTTCAGTAAATGAAACACCGTACCCTTTTAAAAATTGTAGCTTCTCAATAATAAATACCGGGAATACGCTATTGGCTAGTTCGAATCCATTAAATCCAAACATTCCTTTTAACACTTTCACCGCATCATGCATCGATGTTGCTCTAAAGAATACCCACGTTATATTAATGAAGAAAAACGTCACGAGCCATCCCACCCAGGCCGGCATGCGCCCTCCTGCTTTGTTCCACAAACGATGAACGACAGAAGCTAATCCGTGCAGAAATCCCCAGAAAATAAATGTCCAACCAGCCCCATGCCAAAGTCCACTTATTAAGAAGACAATCATAATATTGACGTATGTACGCGTAATACCTTTTCGATTTCCTCCAAGAGAAATATACACATATTTCGTTAAAAACTGGCTTAATGTCATATGCCAACGATGCCAAAAGTCTTGTATACTCACCGCTTTATAAGGTGAGTTAAAGTTTTGAGGCAATTTAATGTTGAACATTAACGCAATTCCAATTGCCATATCGCTATATCCACTGAAATCAAAGTATAACTGAAATGTAAACGCTAATGATGAAAGCCAAGCTTCAACAAAGGTTAGCGACTGCTGTACATCAAACCCTTCCCGTACGACAGGAGATAAAACGTCTGCAATCCCTACTTTCTTGAAAATACCGATGGCAAATACAAAAATACCGAGAACGATATAATTTGATTGCCAACGCTTTTTACTACGATCCGCAAATTGCGGCATAATTTGCGCATGGTGTACAATTGGTCCGGCAATAAGTTGCGGGAAAAATGTTACAAACAGAGCGTAATCAAGAAAATGACATGCCTCCGTTTCCCCGCGATATGTATCTACTAAAAACGCAATCTTTTGGAATGTATAGAAACTAATCGCAAGCGGTAACGTTAATGATAATAATGTAAAATGAGTTCCAAATAACGAATTTACATTTTGCAAAAAGAAATCATAGTACTTGAAATAACTAAGCATTCCTATATTAAATAGTAAGCCTACTGTTAAAAGAAGTTTACTCTTATGCTTCACGAGCCTCATTCCGATAAAGTAGTTCACAATGAGCGATATTAACATAAGCGGCAAATACTTTATGTTCCAATAACTATAGAAAAATAAAGATGCTGCCACAAGCCAAGCTTTTGCTAAAGTAGTTTGTCCAAATTTATTTAATAAAAAATATAAAAGAAATGCTATCGGTAAAAATAAAAAAATAAACTCAAACGAGTTAAATAACACACCATCTCTTCCCTTCTAAACAAATCACACCTTATTCATCTTATCTTATCCAGATAGTGGGTGTCAAAAGGATTCCATACCGCTTTTCTTCTATTATATAGAATAATTATTTTAATCGAATTATTAACATGCTAAAATATTAAAGGCACTATTATAAAAAAGAATATATAATAGATATGTCGTTTTTTTTACGAAATGTATTTCGAAAAAGTGAGGAGAGTCCTTTGGTATTTAGTAGTTCGATTTTCTTGTTTATCTTTTTACCTCTCGTATTATTTCTCTATTTTATAGTGCGTGCCGAGCTACGTAATTTCGTATTACTTGCATTTAGTTTAATTTTCTATGCATGGGGCGAACCACGTTTCGTTCTTTTAATGCTCTTTTCCATCGTATTAAACTACTGCTTCGGCCTACTCGTGCATCATTATGATAAACGAAAAAATATGAAAGTCACATTTTTAATTATGGCTGTAGTCGGAAATATACTATTACTTTCTTATTTTAAGTATATTTCATTTTTCACAGACATTTTAAACAACGCATTGCACTTATCTATTCATGTGGAACCTATTCCACTACCAATTGGTATTTCATTTTATACATTCCAAGCGATGTCCTATGTCATCGATATATACCGTAAAGATGGGGATGTTCAAAAAAATCCACTTAACTTAGCGCTATATATCTCTATTTTCCCTCAGCTTATTGCCGGACCAATTGTTCGTTACAATATTGTCGCTGAGCAAATTAAAACGCGCATCCATTCTTTTGAACGATTCACAGAAGGTATTCAAATTTTCGTTCTCGGACTAGCAAAAAAGATATTAATCGCTAACCAAGTTGGATTTGTCGCTGATAAAATCTTTGCCTTACCACCATCTGAAATGAGTGTTGGAACGGCATGGATTGGTATTATCGCCTATACCCTGCAAATTTATTTCGATTTCTCAGGATACTCTGATATGGCAATCGGACTTGGAAAAATGTTCGGATTTGATTTCCCGAAAAACTTCAACTATCCGTACATCTCTAAATCTATTTCAGAGTTTTGGAGAAGATGGCATATTACACTCGGCTCTTGGTTCCGCGATTACATATATATCCCGCTCGGCGGAAACCGCGTTTCAAAACTGGCGAATTATCGTAACCTTTTCATCGTATGGGGGTTAACTGGTTTATGGCACGGGGCGAGCTGGACATTTATCGCCTGGGGCTTATATTACGGCTTTATTATTTCAATTGAAAAAGCTGGATTCGAAAAAATATTAAACAAACTATGGAAGCCTCTGCAACATGCATACGTATTACTAATCGTTATGATCGGTTGGGTCTTCTTCCGAGCTGACAACTTCGCTTACTCTTTCCAATATTTAAAAGCGATGTTCGGCATAGGTGGCCAATCTTTCATCGATGACAATACGATGTTATACGTACATGAATACATTATCGTATTTCTCATTGCCTTTATCGCAGCGACACCAATTTTAAAACGAATGAAAAACATACTAGAACTTGCGCCAAAAACGTATATGTTCACAATGCAATTTGTACGTCCTATATTATTACTAACATTATTTATGATTTCGGTTATGTACTTGATTAACTCAACATATAATCCATTTATTTATTTCAGGTTTTAACTGATGTAGGAAGGAAACGTTATTATGAAAAAATTTGGGAACCTCATCCTGTTTATCGGTTTTCTCACCATTATCTTTTCATTTGGCATATTATCGTTACTCAAAACAGACCGAGACATTTCACCAGTTGAAAATCGGCCGCTCGCTCAAAAACCAGCACTTACGAAAGAAGCTCTCCTAACTGGTAGCTTCTTTAAAGATGTCGAAACATACACAAATGATCAACTAATCGGACGAGATGAGCTTATTAAAAACTATACAATTGCTCAAATTAATATGGGCAAATCTCTCATTAACGACATTATTTTAACTGATGATAAATGGCTCCTGAAAAACCCGGCGTGGACAAAAAAATATAATGAAATTGACCAATCCATGCCTGCTATAAACGATTTGTCGCAGTTTTTAAAAGAACAAAACGTTGAGTTTTACTTTGCTTTACCACCGTCAAAAACGAATGCATTATCATTTAAATTACCTTCTCATATTCACACATATGCACAGGAAAATTTAAATTACTTTCTAAAGAAGCTTCCAGCAGACGTAAAGCCAATAAAACTGATGGAACACTTTAAACAGAACTATACAAACGAAGAAATACAAGACATGTATTTCAAAACAGACCATCATTGGAATATGGACGGTGCCTTCTTAGGCTACCAATATATAATGAACACAATCGGGCAACAATCTTCTATATATAAAGGAAAAGAAATAAAAAAAGAAGATTATATTCGTACATGTGCGCAAAACAAACATTTAGTTGGAAGCTTCAACAACCAACTATACCAACTCATAGATGCAAATGGTGAAAAATTGTGCTACTACACACCGAAAGACGGTTTCAACTTCACAAGCGTAACCGCAAAAGATGTGCAAGGTACTATTCACCAAAACTTAGATGAAATATACGGCGTAGAAAAACAAAAAGATACAACATCATACGCAGGTTATTACACAGATGACTATCCAGAAATCGTCATCGAAAATAACAATGCACAAAATGAAGTACGCGCCCTAGTCCTAAAAGACTCATTCGCAAACGCAATCGTGCCACACTTAGCACAAAGTTTCAAACACACATCTATCCTCGACCTGCGTCACTATCACGAAAAAGATGTATATCAATACATTCAAGACAACAACATTAACATGGTATTGTTCGTGTATAGTGATTCGAATTTGAGTGGGGATATGTTTAAGTTTAAGAAATAGAAAGAAGGCTCTTGTAAATTTACAAGAGCCTTCTTTCTATTAAAAAATCAGCGGGGATGAATCCCCACTGATTTTTTACTTTATCTATAATCGACTTATAGATTTGGATTGTTAAGAACGTTCACTTGTACTGCTTGTGAACCAATTTCACTTGTTACAACATTCTTATCGCCTAATACTTTGAATACTAATGTACCTTTGTCAGTGTACTTAGTAGTTAAAGCATCATAAATATCTGCTTTAAAGTTGTTGAATACTGAATCACTTGATGCTGTTACTGTTACATCGCCAAGTTTTTGGTCAAAGATGTCATAATGAGCATTACCATTTGTATCAAGGTAAAGAGTTCCTTTATCTTTGCCAGACTTCACAACACGTACTTTATGTTGTGTTTCTTTTGTTAAGTTAATACCTTTTACGATATCATCAAGGTTACTCTTCTCAAGTTCTAATACAGTACCGATGTTAATTTTCTTCTCAACGAAGTTTTCTGTTTGAACTGGTTTGAAGTCTACAGATTTAATAGCGATTTTCTCTTGAACGATTTCTAATGTCGCTTTACCAGCAGTTGCACCATTTTTCGTTAAGTGGATATCAACTTTACCTGGTTTTAAACCTTTAACAACAACTTTATTTCCAACAATCTTAGCTTCAGCTACTGCTGGATTTTTAGACTCAACTTCATAACCTTCTAAGTTTTCAGGATCAGAATATACGCGATCTGAAGTGTACTTAGATAATTGATACTCAACTGTGTTAGCCACATTTAAGTCAAGTTTTGAATCAGGTGATTCACCGTATTGACCTACTTTAGATACAAGTTCGAAGTTTTTGAATGCAACGTTACCTTCTGTTACGTTCACATATAATGAACCTAAAGTTTCACCGTTAGCATTTTGGAAGTGAATTGTACCTTCGCCTACTTCATTACCTGTAACACCAATTGTTTTTGTACCGATTGAGCCAGCATCAGTTGTTGTTACATCTAATTTTTTCACTACACCAGTTTTTGGAAGAACCTCTTTAATTGCAGCTGTGTTAGCACCAAATGGATCGCCATATTGGTCAGTTGTTACAAATGTAACAGGTAACTCTTTATTTTGAACAACTTGTAATTTATCTGGATTAGCTTTTACTGATTTTAACGTACGAGAACCAGTCGTTACTTTGAATTTAACGTCTTTTGTAACGTCGCCTACTTTAATAGTAAGTGTAGCTTCACCAGCAGCTTCAGCTGTAATGTAGTTGTTTACTACAGAGATAATACCGCTGTTTGAAGATTTAATGCTAATTGAGTTTGGATCAACTACTTTATCTTCTCCAGCGATTGTAGCAACTACGTTATGGATTTGTGCTTTTTCACCAACCACTAACGTTTGGCTGTTTAGTTTGAAGTCTTTTCCAGTCAATGTATTACCGTATACTACACCGTTTTTATCTGCATCTACCGCAAATACAGTACTCTTAATTGCAGAAGCTGGTGTATCAAGGTTTTTCACTGAAATAATACCAGTGTTAGAAACAGTTAAACCACCGCGTTTTGTAACTTGAACCTCTACTTTGTAATCACCGTGAGAAAGGCCAACACCAAGTTTACCTGTAGAAGAAGTTGACTTTCCACCCTCAAAAATGTTTGCTGGTGAACCGTCTAAGTTATTTGCTACAAATTTGACGTCATGGTTTGCTAAGTTTAAGTACTCAACATCAGCGTTACCTTTTTCGTCGTTTAATTTGAAGACAATTGCTTGACCAGCACGATCATCATCAAATGTAAGTTTTTCTACAGCTAATTTTTTCACTTCGTATACGAATTTCGCTACGAATGATTGATTTTTAACTTTAATGCTTAAGTCTTTATTAGGAGCTACTTTGCCACCAAGTGTTACTACAGCAGAAGTACCATCAGCACTTGCTTCAATCGCAACAGCTTTATCTCCTTCAAGAGTTACATCATCAGCAGAAAGTTTATCTAAACCAGTACCTGTTAATGTTAATTTCGCTGGTTCAGAAATTTTCACATCTGTTACATATGCTTGTGCATTATCTTTTTTACCATACTTTTTATCTGTTAATGCGATAAATTGAGCTGCTTCTGCACGAGTTACAGTTTTATTTGGCTCCCATTTCGTACCAGTACCTACAGAGATTCCAAGATTAATTAGGATGTTTGCTTTTTCTTCACCCCAATGTTTTCTTAAATCATCAAATGTTGTAACTAACTCGCCATTAACTTTATCTTTTAAGTTATAAGCACTTACTAACATAGAAGCAAATGAAGCACGGTCAATCTTTCCTTCTGGATAGAAGTTTTCTTTGCCGTCACCTTTAACGATACCAGCTTTTTCAACTGCTGCGATATATTTAGCAGCCCATGTATTTTTAGCATCTTTGAAAGAAGGTTGAGCATTTTCATCAACTGGTAAATTTAAAATTTTAGTGAAGATTACAGCTGCAGAAGCACGATCGATTGATTCGGTTGGACCATATGTACCGTCTGGCTTACCTACAATTGCACCTTTATCTACTAAGTAGTTAATAGATTCTTCTGCCCAATGTCCAGCTGGAACGTCTGGGAATGATTTACCTGCTGCTGCTACTGGAGATACAACACCTGCTACCATTGCTGCTGTCATTGTACCTGCGATTACTTTTTTGTAAGAGTTAGTCTTTGCCATTTTATATATTTCCTCCTTCAGGAATATGCTACTAGTTTCACATCATATTAAATTTGAAAACTAGCTAGTTAGAAAAGCCATAAAACAATAAAAACATAAACAAAAACACTATAATGAAAAGTAGTTCACATAAAAAATGATACAAACCGTCAGATGTAAATATAAGGTTTAAATACCATTTTCTGAAACAAGTTCATCATACTATACAAAACCATTCGTTATCAAGAACTTTCTCAAAAGAAGATTCGACACATTCTGATAATTCAGTCTTCTGATCGTACTATTAGGATATTGATAATACTTAAATATAGAAATGAATAAACTGTTTTCCTATAAACCACTCTCAATGCGCTTCGTATATTTTTCATATCGAATACACAATTGGAATTATAGCACATATTTCCACTTCATCACCTAAATATTTTTTACAATAAATACAATTTTCAGACTATATTCGACTGAAACTATTTCATTTCGACATTTTTTCTTCTTTTCGAATGTTTTTTTAACAGAAAAAGGTGTTAATTTACAAAAATTTTACATATCAATGAGGTATTCTTCTATTTTTGAAAGCGCTTTTGATTTGTTTCTCAATAAAATGAACTACTAATCTGCAAAATATGATTTATTTTTTAGAAATCGTTTTATATAAAAATTAATCACAAAAAAAGAGCCCACATAATGTGGACTCTTTCTATTGAAATAAATTTCAATTAGCGAGTTACTGTTACTGGTTTGAAAGCAACAAGTTTGTTATTTTCTGTGTCAACTGTATTTAAAGTTGCATTATCTTTAAGTTCTTTAGCTTTAAGAGTTAATGTACCAGTTGCAAAGTTAACATTCTCTGTAGTTTCTAACTTAAGTACTACTTCTTTAGAAGCAGTTTCTTTTGCTGCTTTAGCAGAGTCTGCCGCTACCGTAAATGGCACACCATTTAAGTCAAACACAAGATCAGTTGCATCAACTTTTACAGCTTCAGAGAATGTAAGAGTTACTTCTTTCTTCTCTACATTTGAAACTTTAGCTGATTTGAATTCAGGAGCTTTTGTATCTTTAACTTCTAGTAATAGGTTCGCTGTACCCATTTTTACTCCATCTTTGTTTGCAACATTAGCTACTGTAAATTTAACTGTTTCTGATTTTTCGAAAGTAAATGTAGATGGTAATTCAATAATTGCATTTGTACCGTCTAATACAATTAAAGTGCCTTCTGGTAATTTAGCACCAGCTAATGTGTAATTATTTACATTAGAAGCTGATTCAGCAACCTGACCACCTTTTACTTCTTTCTCAAAGTTTACTGTAATTTTATTTGTAGCTTTATCATAAGCTACAGCTTTTACTACTGGAGCTACTTTATCTGTTTCTTTTTCAGCTTCTTTTTCTACAACTTTTACTTCTTTAGTAAATGCTACAGACTCGTTACCAGCTGCATCTTTTACAAGACCTTTTGCAGCAGCTACTTTGTAGTTGCCTTTTTCTGGGAATGTTAATGTGATACCCTTTTTATTATCTTTAGCTGGTGCAACAGTCACATCAGCAGTTACATCTTTACTTGTATCTAAGTTAATCACACGAAGTTTTCCGTTTTGTGCAGTTACTTCTTTGTCAAAAGTGAATGTTGCTGCTTTATCTTGATCAGCTACAACTTTTACGAAGTTAGGAGCTACAACGTCTTTTGAAACTTTTACTGCTTTAGATACTTTAGAACCTACGTTGTTAGCTAAATCTTTGTAGCCAACAAATTCAACTGTAAGATCTGCAGCAGTTTCTTTATCTTTAAGAGCACCTGTTACTTCAATAACTGCCTTTGTTTTGTCTTGAGTATCACGAGCAATTGCAGATTTTAATTCTTCTTTACCTTTTTTAACTACAACTGTTCCTTGACCGTTCTCAGCAAGTTCTTCTGAGAAAGTAACTTCTAATGTTGCTTTTCCTTCAGCAGTAATTTCTTTAACTTTTACATCTTTAACTTCTGGAGCTGTAGTATCTTTTTCTACTTTATAAGTAGCTTTACCTTCGTACATTTCCATAGCGTTATTAGATAAATCTGTAGCACCAGTTACGATGATTGAGAATTCTTTACCACTTTCAAGATTTAGAGCATTAGTAGAAGTGAAAGTATTGTTTTCAACTTTACCCTCAACTTTTTGACCATTAACTACAACCGTTGCACCTTTTGTTGCATCTAATTTCTCGCTGAACACAACTTTAAGTTTTCCGTCTGGAGTAGATACTGTAGATACAGTTGGAGCTACTTCATCGTTAAAGAAGATAACTTCTAATGCTTTTGGAATTTCTTTTCCATCAGTAGCTTTTAAGCCTTCAACAGTTAGAACATAAGCTTCTTTATTTTTAAGTTTCGCATCTCCATCTAATGTTAAGATTACAGATTTTTTATCTTCACCAATTTTTGCAGTAACTGCTGTTGCATTAGTTCCTTGAGAAAGAGTGAATTTTGCGTTCTTCACATCTTCTTCTTTCACTGTAGCGCCAAGTTTAACTTCGATTTCTTTAGCATTGATTGCTTTAATAGACTCAACTTTAGCTTCTTCTTTTTGTCCGAACTGCTTGTCAGTTTTAGCAATAAATTGAGCTGCTTCTGCTTTAGTTACAGATTTATTTGGCTCCCATTTGTCGCCAGTACCAACAGAGATTCCTAATTTAACTAGGATGTTAGCTTTATCTTTACCCCAGCTATCTTTTAAATCATCGAATTTAGTCTCTAGAGGACCGTCTACTTTAGTATCTAATTTGTAAGCTTCTACAAGAAGAGATGCCATAGAAACGCGGTCGATTTTTCCGTCTGGATCGAATGTGCCGTCGCCTTTACCTTGAACAACGCCAGCTTTTTCAACTGCTGCGATGATTGCAGAAGCCCAGTGATTTTGAGAATCAGCGTAAGATGGTTTAGCACCTTTTTCGATTGGTAAGTTTAAAATTTTAGCCATCATTGTAGCTGCTTCTGCACGAGTGATTTCACGATCAGGAGCGAATGTACCATCGTCGTTACCTGCGATAGCGCCTTTTTCTACTAGGTAGTAAACTGATTCTTTAGACCAGTGACCATCTACGTCTGGGAATGTTTTACCTGCTGCTGCTACTGGAGATACAACACCTGCTACCATTGCTGCTGTCATTGTACCTGCGATTACTTTTTTGTAAGAGTTAGTCTTTGCCATTTTATATATTTCCTCCTTAGGAATGTAATACTAGTTACATAATGTTTTAAATAGATATTCTATTTATTTTTGAAACTAGTAGATATAAATGTGGTTAAAATATTTCTTGTACAGAATAATAGAATATCCCGTATTAAAGATATCATAAAGAAATCATACACTCTTTTCATCTAATTTAAAACCTTAAATTCGACAAAAAAGTGAATTTTCACAATTCGAAACGATCGTTTTTTCGACTTTTGTTTTAAAGAATCCAGATTTCAAAATCTGAATATCTTAAATGAATAGAAAAACGCGTCTGAATTACATTTATAACAATCTTCTTATAACCATTTACAACTATAACAGAAAAACGTTTCCAATTTCAATATTTAACTATAAAGATATTACGACATTAATCGACAACTTATTTTTCTATGATTCGACATTTTTATTACCATCAGATTTCCCAAAATTACCATACCTATTTTTTTATCATTTACTAAATAAAACGTTAAATACAAACATTCAATATATATTAATGTTAGGATTTTTAAACGTACATCTTATCTCTCAAACTTCTTTCTTTATGAGCATACATTTACAATCACTTACGTAATTCGACATTTTTCTACAAATTCATTTTTTTCTTTCGACATTTTCTTTTTCAAAAAATAAAAAAGAGGATGTCCTCTTAAATTAAGATCCCATTCCTCTTTTTTTGAACTCTTTTGAATTCAAGTCACTTATGATGTATCGAGACGCTGTTGAAATTTGCTCTCGTAATTCTTCTACTCTTTGTTCCAATGTTTCTTGTACATATTCTTTTTGTTCTAATTGCTTCGTTGCGACATTATACAAAGTTTCAGACGTCCAATCACCATCTACGTTTCCGATAATCGGCTGATTTACTTGTTGTAAAAATGAATCGATCTTTGGATCATATGAAATACCGACCATAGGAATATTAGCAACCGCAGATAGTATGAGTGCATGCAGTCTCATACCGATTAGAAGCGAACATTCCGACAAAATTGAAATTTTCTCATGAATATCGAGCTTATACGGAAGCATATGAGCTTCTTCTCCCATTAAATTAATAATATCGCGTGATGCATTTTGATCAAATGGTCCATGCATTGGTACGAATAAAATATGGTATCCATCACGCTTAAATTTTTTCAGCGTATCTGCTAGCTTCTTCATATAATCTTCTTTCGCGTCCCAATACCTCACACTAACTGCAATTACTTTCCCTTGAATCGCATGTTTTTGCAACCACTCCGACTTCATTCCTTCTGGTTGACATGCCAATACCGGATCTGGAACTAGTTCGATATCCTTCTTAATACCAATTTCTTTTAAATACAAAAATGAATCTTCATCACGAACTGATATATATTCCGCTTTTGATACTTGCCATTTCACTAATAAACGATTTTGTCTTTTCGTAATTGGACCAATTCCTTGCGCATAAATATAATACGGCTTCTTCAAAAAACGAGCAATTCGCATAATACCCGTATAGTACAAAATACTTTTAATACTCGTTTTATCTTGAAGGAGGCTTCCTCCTCCGCTAATTAAGCCATTACTTCTCTTTATTTCCTTATAAATTGCTCTTATATCCCAGCGATTTACTGCCTCTACACCGTACATTTTTCTTGTATAGTCGGGGTCATTCGAAAGTACAACAAGCTCAAGAGTAGGATCCTCTTCATGTAGCGCTTGAATAATTGATTGCAAAATTGCTTCGTCCCCAACATTATAAAAACCATAATATCCTGATAAAACTAACCGCACTCTTAATCTCCTCCAACATTTCGCAATCAACTTTTTGTCATTCAACAAATCGCTATCAACTCTTTAATAAGAAAAGTTGGATAACTTTAAATTGATTTCTTTCACAAACATACAAATAGCCATACTCATTTATGGACTCATTTACTTACGTAAAAATGGGATTTGCTTTTTGGATATCCAGTTCAACTTTAATGCGCATATGCCATATATGAACAAGGCCACACAAAACGCTACACCGCTATATATTATTGCAATAAGTCTAGAATCTACCACATTTATGAAAGTAGATGTGAAATATAATCCTATACCTACTATACTAGATACCCCAATTACAGCAAAAAATCTCCCCATGTGAATTGAATAAGCCAATTCTTTTCGAATGTATATATAGTTTACGATACAAATCATGATATATATGATAAGTGTACTATAAGCCGCACCAGTTATGCCAAATTGACTTACAAGTACTATATTTAATATGACTTTTACAAAACTCGCTCCAACAACTATCCACGCCGCTTGCTTAGAACGGTTAATTCCTTGCAAAATTCCTATTGATAATACCATAAGTGATGTGAAATACGAACTACCAATTAAAATAGCTAACATTCCGCTCCCTTTCGCATCTGTAAACAATCCAACATTTAACGGGACTGCAAGTGCCATGAGCCAGATTGTTATCGGCGTTGTTAAAACATGGGCAAGCTCATTTGTTCGTTCAATTGTTTGTTTTGCTAACGCTACATCCTTCTTTGTTAATGCAGCCGTTAACAACGGGATTAACGGAAATACCATCGCACTTGCAAACACGACAATTAATTGTGTAAACGCAAATCCACGACTATATATACCAAATTGTTCTTGAATCGTTGTAGTGGATTCATGCAACATATGTGGAATCGTTACAGAATCAACTAAATTTAACACCGGCATCGATAATGCTCCAACTGCAATTGGAATCGAGACCTGAAGTATCTTTTTTGCATTATCTTTAAAATCTTGTAGTGAATATGTATTACTTTTATAACGATATATACTTTTTACATACTTCATTCTCAAATAGATAAGTGACGTAATTACTCCAAGGCAAGAACCAATCATTGCGCCGCCTGTTACAACATCACTCTCTTTATTCCAATATACAAATAAAAATGCAATTGCTAACATAAAGAAAACACGAATGAACTGCTCAATTACTTGTGACACCCCGGTAGGAATCATATCTCCAAAACCTTGGAAATATCCTCGATATACCGCCATATATGGTGCGATTAATAACGCAAACGAAGTTACGATTAATGGAAGTCTTGTATCTTGTCCACCAAGCATATTTGCAAACATACTTGATCCAATCATAATAACTGAAAATCCAAGCACTCCAAATATTACTCCAATAATAGATGCTGAAGTAAATAGTTTGGCAATTCCGTTCTCGTCATTCTTCTCATGAAGTTCAGCGATTAATTTTGATATAGCTAGCGGTACTCCCGCTACTGATAAAGTTAAAGCTATCATATACACAGGAAAAACAAGGCGAAAAATCCCCAGTACTTCATCTCCTGCTATATTTTGTAATGGGATTTGAAAAAAACTTCCCAACACTTTCGATAGAAACGTTGTAATCGTTAAAATCGCAGCGCCTTTCACAAACTTATTATTCATCTTCTAGCTCTTTTCTTTCAATATATAATTTCCATACATATTACAACATAAAACGAGATAGCTATATTCTTCTCTTTTTTGAAAAATTTCACTTTATCTCATTTAGCTATCATACCAAATTTCTTATACATTGAATACTCTCTTTCTTTCTATGTTTTAAATATAGTATGTACACTAACGCCTTATTTATATCCAGTTATTTCTTCAATTTACTACTTCTACTTATTCGGGATAAACATGTGCTATAATGTAGCTATTGTCAGTAAGAGGAGTGTTTACAACATGCTGAATTCGGTAAAAAAGCTGTTAGGAGATTCTCAGAAGAGAAAACTAAAAAAGTATGAACAACTTGTTCAAGAAATTAATAATCTGGAAGAAAAACTATCTGATTTATCTGATGAAGAATTGCGTCATAAAACAATCACATTTAAAAACATGCTTCGTGACGGAAAAACAGTGGATGATATAAAAGTTGAAGCGTTCGCTGTTGTACGTGAAGCAGCAAAACGTGTACTTGGATTACGTCACTACGATGTACAGTTAATTGGTGGCCTTGTACTATTAGAAGGTAATATTGCAGAGATGCCAACTGGTGAAGGAAAAACATTAGTTTCTTCTCTTCCAACATACGTACGTGCTCTTGAAGGAAAAGGCGTTCACGTTATTACTGTAAACGACTATTTAGCAAAACGAGATAAAGAATTAATTGGCCAAGTTCATGAATTTCTAGGTTTAAAGGTTGGATTAAATATTCCTCAAATCGATCCTGCCGAAAAGAAACTTGCTTACGAAGCTGATATTACATACGGTATTGGAACAGAATTTGGGTTTGACTATCTACGTGATAATATGGCTGCTTCAAAAGATGAGCAGGTGCAACGTCCTTATCATTTTGCTATTATCGATGAGATTGATAGCGTTTTAATTGATGAAGCGAAGACGCCTCTTATTATCGCCGGTAAAAAATCAAGCAGCTCTGATTTACACTATTTATGTGCAAAAGTTATTAAATCATTCCAAGATACTCTTCATTACACATACGATGCAGAAACGAAATCTGCTAGTTTTACAGAAGACGGTATTACAAAAATAGAAGATTTATTTGATATCGATAACCTATATGATTTAGAGCATCAAACTTTATATCATTATATGATTCAAGCATTACGAGCTCATGTCGCTTTCCAATGTGATGTTGACTATATTGTACACGATGAAAAAATTCTACTTGTAGATATTTTCACGGGCCGCGTTATGGATGGTCGCTCTTTAAGTGACGGTTTACACCAAGCTCTTGAAGCAAAAGAAGGCTTAGAAATCACTGAAGAAAATCAAACACAAGCATCCATTACAATTCAAAACTTCTTCCGTATGTATCCAGCACTATCTGGTATGACAGGTACAGCAAAAACGGAAGAAAAAGAATTTAACCGTGTATATAACATGGAAGTTATGCCGATTCCGACAAATCGTCCAATCATTCGTGAAGACAAAAAAGACGTCGTATACGTAACAGCCGATGCAAAATATAAAGCTGTACGTGAAGATGTTCTAAAGCACAATAAACAAGGACGCCCGATTTTAATTGGGACAATGTCTATTTTACAATCAGAAACCGTTGCCCGTTACTTAGATGAAGCAAATATTACATATCAATTATTAAATGCAAAAAGCGCAGAACAAGAAGCTGATTTAATCGCAACTGCTGGACAAAAAGGTCAAATTACAATTGCGACGAATATGGCCGGACGAGGTACTGATATTTTACTAGGTGAGGGTGTTCACGAACTTGGTGGATTACATGTAATCGGGACAGAACGCCATGAATCGCGACGCGTTGACAATCAGCTAAAAGGTCGTGCTGGTCGCCAAGGTGACCCAGGTAGCTCTCAATTCTTCCTTTCTTTAGAAGATGAAATGCTAAAACGTTTCGCACAAGAAGAAGTCGAGAAATTAATGAAATCACTGAAAACAGATGAAACAGGACTTATTCTAACTTCTAAAGTCCATGATTTTGTAAACCGTACACAATTAATTTGTGAAGGTAGCCATTTCTCCATGCGTGAGTACAATTTAAAGTTAGACGATGTAATAAATGACCAACGTAACGTTATTTATAAATTACGTAATAACTTATTACAAGAAGATACAAATATGATTGAAATTATTATTCCAATGATTGATCATGCTGTAGAAGCCATTTCTAAGCAATATCTTGTAGAAGGTATGCTTCCAGAAGAATGGGATTTTGCTAGTTTAACAGCAAGTCTAAACGAAATTTTATCAGTAGAAAATATGCCATCATTATCAGCAAATAATGTACATTCACCGGAAGATTTACAATCCGTTTTGAAAGAAACATTATCTCTTTATAAAGAGCGCGTAAATGAGCTAGATAGCCATACTGATTTACAACAGTCGCTACGATATGTTGCCCTTCATTTCCTAGATCAAAACTGGGTCAATCACTTAGATGCAATGACTCACTTAAAAGAAGGCATCGGACTAAGACAATATCAACAAGAAGACCCTACTCGTCTTTATCAAAAAGAAGCTTTAGATATCTTTTTATACACATATGGTAATTTCGAAAAAGAAATGTGCCGCTATGTTGCAAGACATTTAGGTGTTCCTGAAAACGTACAATAACGAGGTGAAAGATTATGTTATCATTCCTAAAAAAAGCGAAGAAAAACGGAAAAGATACGACTGTCTCTAGTAATCAACTATTCGGACAAGAAAGCACAAATACTGAAAATAAAACTGTAAAACCAACGCTTTACTTCCACCCTAGCTGGGGTGCAGTAGGACAAGAACAAAAATACATTTATCAATTTTTACATAAAGAACTACCACGTTTAGAAGAATATCAAATTTCTTTATCTGGAATTGAGATTGAAAAGCGTGATAACGGTTATGACGTAGCTGTATTTATTCGCAGCACTGTTCCGAAACCAATTTCTTTCGAAGAAGTTACATTAATTCTTCTAAATAAAGAGAAAAAATTATGCGCACGAAAAACATTCAACCTTTCTGCATTAGGAGATATTCCTGCAAATGTAAATATGCCGTTTATCTTTACATTTGAGCAAGAAACAATTACAGATGCTGAATTATCGCAAACGGATTGGGAATTAGCGTTCGAACTTGAAAGTAAGCATGTATTAGATTTAGATCCATCTTGGGAAGCTCAGTTACCTGAAGCAAGCAAAGAAGCTTTACGTAATTTCGTAGACAATTTAACACCTCCAAATGATGGTGAAATTAACTTCCTAGGTCTGCAAGCTGCACGAAAAGAAAACGGCGATTTACATACAACGCTTCTTATTCGTAACGGTTGTAAAGACAACATTCAACTAGAGCAACTTCCTCTTCATATTGAAGATGCCACAGGTGCAGTTGTTGTTAAAGGCGCTTTCACATTACCGAACCTTGAAATTAAAGCGAACACTACAAAACCGTGGTCATTTGTCTTCCCTGCTTCATCTATATTAAAAGAAGATATGGACCTATCTTCTTGGAAGGCACTTGTACCACAAGACTAATCATAGAGAAGCTCGCCTCTCTTACTTTTTTTCATACAAAAAGCCTGCTCAAAAAGATGGTCATCACACCTCTTTGGACAGGCTTTTTCTTTATGTAAAATTTATTTCGTTACGAATAAACGTTCAATATGATATTCAGCTTCTAATTTGCACATTTCATCTGCATGCTTTACTTTATTTCTTTTTAATTGCTCCACTTGTTCTTCGCTCGGTTTTTCATTAATAAGCTCGTTAATTTTTTCATTTACTTTCATTGCTAACGCTTGATGGAAATCTGGATGTCCTTTCAACTCGTCATCTACTTTATTGATCCAAGTTGATTTTGTGTATAAATACTGTTTCCACTGTTCAACAAATTGTTGCATATCAAACTTTTCTTCGTTCCATTCAATTTCTTTCATATACTTCTCAAAAGAAACAACAATTGAGCGTGTAATCCCAATCTTCACTCCGTGTGGTAACTGTTTGTACATCAATTATTCCCTCCAGCTTAAAGCTCTTCCTTCTGAAAAAAAAGGAATCTCAAAATTCATATACATTACTATAATATCACATACCTAATCTAGAATGTTACTATACTGCTAAGAGGAATAAATGTCAACAGACGCATAACATCTTGATATACAAATGTTACAAACAACAAAAACACCCTTATATAAGGGTGTTTCTTCATATAGTTTCCGTTTTTACAAATAGTAATTTATCTTTCTGCTCATTACTCGCCATCACTACTAACGTCTTTTTAATATGAGCAGGTACTTGCTCTAACGTTACACTCAATCCTGACTTATCCGACTGCTCAATGAAATTCAATAACGCCATAGCTCCTGATACATCCATATAGCGTGCATCTTTCATACGTAAAACAACCGGAGATTTTACGTCTTGTAAAGCATAAAAAACACGATCCACTGTTAAAAACGAAAGTGGTCCCTTAATTTTATATGTTGCTTCCTTTTCTTTTACAATAGAAACTTTACGTTCTTTACATTTCACCATGTATATAATGAATGAAAGAATAATACCGAACGCAACCGCGATCATTAAATCAAACTTCACTGTGACAATCATCGTTACGAGCATAACAACGACATCACCTTTTGGCGCTACATGCATTTTCTTCATGCTCTCCCAATCAAACATGCCAATACCAGTTAAAATTAAAATACCTGATAATACAGCAAGTGGAATGTATTGTACGACTGATCCAAGTCCCATAATGAAAATAAATAATATAACACTATGCATACTTGCTGAAAACGCCGTTTTACCGCCACTTCTTATATTAACGATAGATCGTACAGTCGCACCTGCCCCTGCTAATCCGCCAAACAATCCGCTCATCATATTACCGATACCTTGTCCGACAAGTTCTTTATTACTTTTATGACGTGTCCCCGTCACGTTATCCATTACGACCGATGTTAACAACGAGTCAATCGATCCTAATAAAGCAATACTAAGCGCTGGTAAAACAAGTTCTGCTACGCCTGTTCCACTTAAAGATGGAATATGAAGCGTTGGCATCGCTTCTGGAATCGTCCCAATCTTTTCAATCACCTTATTTAATGACAAATTTCCGATAACCGGTAACCTCACTGTAAGCCCTTCTAACGCAGAAGAAAATAAAGGAAGCATAGCTGTCACACCTACTAATGCGACTAAACTAGATGGGATTGCCTTAATCCACTTTCCGGAAACAATCATGACAATAATCGTTAATACGACGAGTAGAAAACTATTTTGCACATGTTTCATTTCACCTAAAATAATAATTAATGCGATACCGTTCATAAATCCTGAAACGACAGGATACGGAATGTAACGAACGTACGAGCCAAGCTTACATACACCGAATAAAATTTGAAATAGTCCCGCCATCATAAATGCTATAAAACTCGCCTCTAATCCGTGCGTCGCAATAACCCCTGTTGCGATAACCGTAATCGGTCCAGTTGGGCCTGTAACCTGCCCAGGTGTACCACCAAATAACGCCGCAAATAAGCCTGCAAAAATTGCACCATACAATCCAACTAGTGCTCCCTCAGACGTTCCCGTTGCTGCAATACCAAATGCAATGGCAAGTGGCAACGCAACAATTGCAACAGTAAAACCAGCTAAACATTCCTTTGCTATTTTTTGAAACATATAATAACCACCTTTGTATAAAGTCCATTTTCCATTGTACACCTAAATAGATACATTCGTTAGTCCACTTTTTACAGTATCGTGACGTAAACGCATTCAATTACAAGTACCTATCGCATCTTTGGAAACCATTGTAACTGTGCTATAATAGATAAATTAAATCTTTTATTATATATTTGGAGGCACTATGCTAACTTTTGAAGAAAAATTATCGATCATTGAATCTTTCCCAGAATTAGAAAGAAAAAACGTATCATTAAAACGTGTGAACTTTCACTTTGAAGAAAGTCGTTTAGATAAAAAGAACGTTGTATATCATTTACATCCAAATGGAAACGGATTTGTATATGCAAGTGGTATTAAAGGTTACAAAACGGATGATAAAGGCATGGTTAACATCCGCGAATTTTCAGCAGATGAGTTACGTTCAGTAATTGAGCAATCAATTGAACTATTATCACAAGAAGAAATCGTAGTTCCTGCAGAACCTGCAAAAGAAGAAGAATGGCAGAACGAAGACGGTCATATCCTTACTCTTATCTCAGAGGACGATATGTGGAACGTGTACGCTGGTGTAAATTTAGACGGTACATTCAACTCTTATCCAGAAGCTGCGGAATACCTTGATGAAGAAGGATTTTCACGTAAATAATATAAAAAGCGGAGACTTATCGTCTCCGCTTTTTTCTATACATTTGTTCCCAAACTAAAAACATAAAAAATTAATGCTCTCACATCCATTAATTTTTTTGGCGTCTAAACATGATCGCTCCCAAAATTAATGCGAACATACCTGCAAGAATGGAAGTAGATTCCGCTGCCGCTCCACCTGTTTGAGGAAGTAATTTTGATTGCTTATTACTTTCTTTACTAGATGATACTTCATTTTTATTTTGTACATCTTGTTTGTTTTCTGCTTCTACTTTACCTTGAATCTCTGGTTTGTTTGAAACTTTTGGCTGCTCTTTTACTTCTGACTTATTTGGTTCTTCTACTTTCTCTTCTTCTGGTTTCACATGAATTTCCGGCTTCTCCGTAACTTCTGGCTTCTCTAACTCTTTCGGCTCTTCTGTTACTTTCGGTTCTTCTGGGTTAGTTGGAGCTTCCAGTTCTTCTAACGATTCTTCTTTACCTTGTTCTTCTACTTCTGTTACTTCGTGGATTTTTATATTTGTAAGATCATATCCGTTAACTTTCGATTGATATCCTGATACTGGTTGTTCTTTCACTTCATACGTATGAGCTTTTCCTTCACTATCAACTGCTGGTAACTTTCCAAACTCATATTTCCAATCATTTTCTGCCGTAACTTCTTTCGTTGCAATGACTTTACCATTTTGCAGTAAATCTACTTTAATCGTTTTCGGGCGATCGTTTACTTTATCGCCTTCCCACGTTTTCGTTCCTGCAACAGATGTAGTTTTTAACTTATTTGGAACCATAAGTTTTATTCCATTTGTAGCATCCGTCTTAATTGTGAAAGGAATTTTCGCTTGTGAATCAAACTCTACATAGTTCGGAGCAGATATTTCTTGTACGTAATAATTACCTGGAGTAAGGTTTGGTGCTTCAACTATTCCGTCTCGATTTGTTGTATAGGAATCACCAATTTGCTGTCCTGACTCTGTAAACAATTTAAAAGAAACACCTGGAATAAACTTCTTCTCGTCTCCTTCAATATGTTTTACAATTTGCAGCGTTCCTTTCGCAGGTAAAACCCCTTCAGCCCCGCCGCCAAATGATATATTTTCAACCTTTACACTATTAGATTCAGAAATCGGTTTCTCATATAAAATTTGATAATCAAGCTTGTAGTCATTCTGTAGATGTTTCAACTTTTTCCCACTATCAGTAATCGTTGATGTATAGAAAATGGTAAACGACGTAGCGTTCGCCATATGTCTATAAATTACTACTTCAAATGAGTTATCACTAGTGAGCTTAATATATCCATAACCTCGGTCTTGAAATTGTTTAAGAGATAAATACTCTTTATTATTGATAGTAATAGTAAAACTATCTTTATTTAGCGTTTGTCCTTCTTGTAACGTATCTTTTAAAACGATGTTGTCATGTAAATATTGTTTCTTTAAATTTATATTTAAAAACCAACGCACTTCATTACTTTTGTCTGGCTGAATATCACCAGACTTATAGAAAAAGATCCCCGGTTCTGTACCCTCTCCTTTTGGATGCGTAATACTTACCATTTGTTTTTCTAAATCTGTCCCTAAATTCGTTTGTACATCTTTCGTCTTTCCGGCTTCAACATTCGTACCTTGAACAGTGAAATTAAAGTTCCCTCTAATATTTTCAAGCTTTTCTACCGTATCATTAAATGTACAAACTACATTATTTGCATTAATCTGGCACGTACCAAAAATACGACCCGAATCATCCTTTAATGGAATTGTGCCACTATAACCTTTTAATTCTGGCGGAAGTGCTAACGTTAATGTATCCCCAGACTTCATCTTCTTTCCAGGTTTTTCACTAAAGTCTACATGTATCGTGGTTTTTTCTCCATAATTTAATTTCGTCTTTTCAAATGCAAAACTATCAACAAATCCTGTCGTATTTAATTCTTGAGCATGCCCTATGATAGGCATAAAAATTTGTCCAATAAGAACAGTAAAAATAAAACAAATCACAGATATTCTTTTTAAATATGTACTCATAAAACCTCCAATATTAATTGTTAATCTTTTTTGCCGTGAGATCCATTCCACCCAAAATACCCCTTAAACTAAGGGGGTACGGACTAAAGATTATTTGCAGCATCAAACCATCGTTAGTTCTAAAACATAAAGTAATAAACAGCACAATTCATTAACTTATATTGCGTTCATTTCTACTTTTTTCGGGCAGCCAACAATAAATACTAGTCCCAATAAAAGTACATTACAAGACTGTTCATTTACATATTAATTTGTTACTATATTCATGCTACCAAAATATACTAAATGACCACTTTGTTCATCAGGTCATCTGATGACTGAATTTCTTTATCTTTTACCGATAATTCTCCTTCATAACTTCATTCCACTCTAACTAAATTTATTATTTCAACATCTATAAAACTCACCTAAGTAATTTACTAACCCCTTATTTAAAGCGCAATATAAAGCGTTTTTAATCAAAGTGCAATGCCATAAAAAGTATTTTAGTATAATAATAAAAGAGGATTTGACTAAAAGATAAATATCATTTTTTTAATCATTTTTCAAAAATAAAGCTACCTTTTCGTATTAGAAAAGGTAGCTTTATCTGTATAGACGACTGTTCTACTCCTTATTGTTTTGCGCCTTTCAACGACTCTCTCAGGACAAATTTTTGTAATTTTCCACTCGCATTACGAGGCAGTTCATCCATAAATAAATAATGACGCGGACGTTTATAATCCGCTAATTCATCACTTTCTTTACAATACGTTTCTAAATCAGCCTCTGTAATATGTTCATCTTTCTTTACAACAACTGCTACAACACGTTCTCCCCATAATTCATCTGGCTCACCGAGCACAGCAACATCTAATATACCAGGATGACTATGAAGGAAATCTTCAATTTCACGCGGATAAATATTAACGCCGCCACTAATCACCATATCATCCACGCGATCTGCGACGAATAAATAGCCGTCTTTATCGAAGTAACCTAAATCACCAGAGTGATACCACCCTTTATACATCGATTTTGCATTTGCCTCTTCTCGGTTATGATAACCAGCCATCATAGTTGGACCGCGCAAAATAATCTCTCCTACTTCATAAGGAGGCAATATATCATTTGGCTCTGCCGGTGCATCTTCATTCGGTTTCACAATTCGAATTTCGTGACTAAAACACGGTGTTCCTGCTGAACCTGCTTTCGTAATTTGATCCTCTTCTACGAGAAATGCAACAACAGGTCCCATTTCTGTCATTCCATAAATTTGTACAAGATCAATATAAAGACGTTCTTTACATTCCTTCACTAACGCTGGAGCCATCGCTGCTCCGCCGTATATACCAATCTTCATCGAAGTTAAATCGTACTTCGTTAAATCTTTTTGCAACAGCATATTCCACATCGTCGGTGCTGCAAAAAACGTCGTAATCTTCTCTTCTTGAATTGTATGTAATACTGTTTCTGTGTCAAAATGATGTAAAATAACATTCTTTCCACCAACTTGAATACGCGGTATAATTCCAGCATTCAACTCACCGCAATGATATAACGGTGCTACAACAAGCCCAACACTATCTCGATTATATTTTAGGAAATACGTACAAATCATACTATGCTCAGCCATTTCGCGATGACGATGTAATACACCTTTCGGATGACCTGTCGTACCGCTTGTATACAGCATAGAACAATAATCCATTTCACCAATTTCAATATCTACTTTTTCGGAAGATGCTTCATTTACTTTTTCATGGTAGGAGCTAGCATAAGAAGGTGTATCATCTTCTACATACCAAAAAGACGAATTTGGAAAATCTCGTTCAATGATAGCGACAGTTGGCTCAACTGCTTTTTCAAAAACAACTACTTTCGAGGATGCATCCTGGAGAATATAAGATACTTCTTTTGCTTTTAAGCGGAAATTAATTGGGTTAAAGATTGCACCAATTTTCGCACAGGCTAAGTAAACGTTTACAAATTCACGGCAGTTATATAAGTAAACAGATACAGTATCTCCCTTTCTTACCCCTTCTTCTAATAGAGCGTGCGCCGTTTTATTTATTTGCTCATCCCACTGTTTATACGTCCAGCGAATATTTTTTTCCGGCTCCACTAACGCCTCTTTATTCGGATACTTACCAACAGATAAATCGAAAATTCTCCCTATCGTCATGTACATGCCAACAATTTCCCCCTTTTCTCTTTCATAAATCTATCATTTCGTCCATAAGTAGACATTGTCCTTTAATGATTTAACTAATTTTTCTGATTATTATCGACATCATTTTACAAACAGCGCCGTTTGGCGGTCATTGAAATTATATCGGCGATTTTCCGGATATATCGAACGTAACTTGAAATATATCGGCGATTTTTCAAATATATCGACCACAACTCAATTTATATCAGCGATTTTTCGAATATATCAACTTACCGACAAAAACTGACAATATAAAAAAAGGGGTTCCGATTTGGAACACCCTTCATCTTATGCAAATAACTCTTCTAAAATTTTCAGTTTGTCTTCTGTATATTTTACGAAGCCATCGTTATATGATTTTGGATCTTTCGGATTCGCAAAGTGCGTAATTGCTCCCGTTTTCGGATGAACAAATTTACTTGATGCACCACAACCAAGTCCGATAATTGATTGTACTTCTTCCATAATGACAATGTTGTAAATACTTTCTTGCGTCGGCATTGCATAACCAACGTTCTCTAAGTTACCTAAAATATTCTTTTGACGATATAGGTAATATGGTACGTAATTATGCTTTTTCGTCCACTCTTCTGCTTCGTGCATCATCGCTGTAATTTCTTCGCGACCTGCTACTTTATATTTACGTTTGTTTTGCGTCATTTCAGAAGCACGTTTGAATGATAAGGTATGAACTGTTAATGACTCTGGCATTAACTTTTCTGTTTCATCTAACGTGTGCTTGAAAATATCTAACCCTTCACCAGGAAGACCAATAATTAAATCCATATTAATATTGTTCATTCCCATTTCACGAGCTAAATGATACTTCTCAATTGTTTCTTCTACAGTATGATGACGTCCAATTGCTTTTAATGTTTCTTGGTGGTATGACTGCGGATTAATACTAATACGGTCAATGTTCCATTTATTTAACACTTCTAGCTTCGCTGGCGTAATTGTATCTGGGCGACCTGCCTCAACTGTTACTTCACGCACATTTTTTACATCTGGGAACGCTTCATACATTTCTTCATACAGCATATCCATCTCTTCTGCTGTAATACTTGTCGGTGTACCGCCGCCGTAATAAATCGTCGTAACTTTTACACCTTTTTCTTTTAAAAACTTACCAATTTCACGAACTTCATAATGTAAACCACCTAAGAATGAATCAACAGAGCCTTGGCGTCCGTTAATTGCATACGCCGGGAATGTACAATATGCACATTTTGTTGGGCAGAATGGAATACCGATATAAATACTTACTTCCTCTTTCAAACGATATAAATCCGGAACTACCGCTAATTGACAATCAACGATACGTTGAAGAAGTTCAATTTTCTCTTCATGAATTAAATAACTTTCACGAAGTTCTTGGTGTGCTTCTTCTTTTGACATACCATTTTGAAGCATTTTATGAAGAAGTTTCGTTGGACGAACTCCAGTTAAAATACCCCAGCTTTGTTCAATACCAGTTAACTGCTGAAGAACAGAAAGATATACATAAGAAACAACGTGCTTCACTTGCTTCATACGCTCTTTTTCATCTGTAAAAGCAGATAAATCTTTTGCGAATGTTTCTTCATACACATTTCCAGTCGCAACATCTGTTAAACGAGCTGATGCTTTCACATTCTCTTCAATGTGTATATCAACGATAAGATTTGCTTCCTCTTGTTCAAATCCAATCGTACTATCTTCAAAAAATAAGCCGCCAATATTTTGTAGCGGACGTAAAAAACGATCATCTTGTAACGTTTTAATTGAAATTAACAACATTATCACCTTTTCATTTGCAAACTCTCTTTAGTTTACTTGAAGGGCGTTTGCAGGTCAATACAGAAGGTTTTACCTTATTTTCATATCCTATTTAAAACAAACTGAATATTGATTTTTAACGAACTTTCTCTAGCTGTATAGACATTAGAATATACTCTTGTTACAATCTAGAACGTATTAGTACTTGCTACTAATTTAAATACATATAAAGGAGGACTCTTAACACGCACGAAAGACTATCACGTGTTAAAACAACTATGAAAAAAAAGTTTTACAACATTTTAGCATTATCTTTGGCATTACAAACATTTGTAGCGCCTACCCATTCATTCGCAGAAAGTATAGAAAAAACTGCGGAATTGTCTATGGATGAACAAGCTTTAAAAAGCATTGAAGAACATGCAAAACAGCATAGACATGACGAAGAAAACGACCTTGAAATCTCGGGTGAATATCTTCTCCACTTATCAACAAAACTTCCACTATACAATTCAAATGACTTAAAAACGAAAACAAATATTGAAATTGCTGAACCAGTAGTAAAAGCAACGAAGAAAAAAGGGAATGCATATTACATACAAACTACGTTTGGTGCTGGCTGGGTTAATAAGGAAAGTAATAGTTTAGAAGTACAAGAGATTCATACACTCTCGAATCAAAAACTAATCGTAACAGAAGAAGCATCAGTATATTCCTTCCCTTTCCAATCGTTTAAAGAAGAAACGAAATTACAGCCACAAACAGTAACTCCTACTGAACAAGCTGGGAATTGGTTTAACATTCAAATGAACGGAACTGAGAAATGGATTTATGCTCCTTCAGCTACATTCGACGGTACGAAAGCATCATTATTTGAAAAAACAGGTGCTATCGAAAAGAGAAGCGCAACTTTCTTCAAAACACCATCTAATTTACCTACAAATAACGTTTATGGTGTTACTTTTAAAGAAATGATTGTTCCAAAAGGAAATGAAAATATTCGCCCTGGCTACGCAATGGAACCGAAATACATTACAATTCATGAAACTGCTAATACAAGTAAAGGTGCGAACGCTTTAAATCATGCGAAGTACTTAGATAATCAAGCTCGCGGAAATACTGATCGTTCAGCGTCTTGGCATTTTACAGTAGATGACAAAGAAATTTATCAACATCTTCCGCTAAATGAAGTTGGGTGGCATGCTGGAGATAAAACTGGAAACTATGAATCTATCGGAATTGAAATTGCTGTGAATAGTGATGGAAATTATACGAAAGCGGTAGAAAATGCCCGAAAATTAGCGGCTTACTTAATGAACGAATTAAATATCTCCCTAGATCACGTTCAAAAGCATCAATTTTGGAGCGGAAAAAACTGTCCTGCATTTATGATTCAACGCGGGCAATGGGATGCTTTCTTAAAGGGCACGAACGCTTACTATAATGAACATCGTAAAGAGGTTATTCCTCCAGAAGTCCCTCATGAAAAAGACGACATTACAGGTGGTTGGTATGAACAAGACATTCGTCAATTAGCTGCTAGAAAAATCATGTTCGGTGATGGAAATGGTTCTTACTGGCCAAACCGCCTCGTGACACGAGCTGAGTTTGCAAATTTAATGTCGAGAGCTTTAAAATTACCTACTGGAAACGCTAAATTTACAGACTTAAACGAAGCACACCCATCTTTAATAGATGGAATTAACCGCGCCGCTAGCGCAGGGATCATTAATGGTCGTGGGAATAATAAATTTGATCCCAATGCTACAATAACACGTGATGAAGCGGTTATTATGATTGACCGTGCACTAGAATATAAGTGGATTTATAGAAAAGAAGTGAAATTACCATTCACTGACCAACACTTAGCATACGATAAAAAAGCATTACAAAATGTTTACGCATACGGAATTGTAAAAGGTAACGAACGAAATGAATTCGTACCAAAAGGCACAGCAACACGCGCTGAAGCAGCCGCATTTTTAAATCGAATGCTTAAAGTTATTGAAGCTTAAACAAAGAAAAACGTAGCCAAAAGCTACGTTTTTCCTTTATCGTTTCGGTGTATTTTTATGATTCTTCAAAAACGGAAGCGGGAATTGCTTGCGGAAATGCTCTTTAATCATATACTCTACGCCGTTCTCACTATTTGAACGTGTAATCCAGTCGGCCGCTTGTTTTACTTCTACAGGTGCATTCCCCATCGCTACCCCGAGACCCACATTTTCAATAACCTCTAAATCTTCCATGCTATCTCCAATGGCAACCATTTCGTTTAGCGAAATATTTAAATGCTCTCCAAGCAATTGTAATCCACGTAATTTTGATACATTTTGTGGCAAAATTTCTATTCGTTTTGAATCACATTCAACATACTCTACATCTTGGAACGCTTTTCTTAATGTATTTAGCCCGCGTTCTTTTTCACCTTTAGTTTGGAAAAGAACATCAATTTTTGGCGCCGCTACCGGATGGTCACGAAGCGCGTCACCTAACGAATCTACAAATTGAACTGGATAAAATAACGGATCTGCGCTTGATAATACAGTGCGCGCAATTAAGTTTGGTGTATTTCTCTCACGATTTCCTATCGAAAACCGTTCATGAGAAATGCGTACGTTACAATCAAAGTGCTCTAACACTTGCACAATGTTAAACGTCTTCTCTTCTGATAATCTTCTTTGAACGTACGGTTTATCTAACGTTGCTGAAACGAAAGCACCGCCATGTGTCACTAATATAGAATCTAATTTTAACGCCTTTGCTACTTTATGAGCGGACTGAAAATTCCGGCTCGTAAATAATGTAACGTATACGTCTTTTCTTTTTACAAATTCAATTGTTTCACGTAATCCTTTTGCAATTTTTCCGTTGTTGTATAGTAGTGTCCCATCTATATTAAGAGCTAGTAAGCGATAAATCATGTCGCACTCCCCCTCTTCGCTGTTGTACTCTATCCATAATTTATGAAATAAATGTAGCAAATAGAACGAGTTAGAATTACTACTGAAAATTTGGTTTACTATATACATATACACTTAGCAAAGGAGATAGTACAATGCAGGCACCTCCTTCTTTTTATGAAGGCGATACGTTAGAAGTCGCAAAAAAATTACTCGGGCAAAAACTTGTTCATATTGTAGACGGAATAAAGCGAAGCGGAATCATTGTAGAAGTAGAAGCATATAAAGGCCCAGATGATAAGGCCGCACATAGTTATGGAGGCAGACGGACAGATCGCACAGAAGTTATGTTTGGTGCACCAGGGCATGCTTACGTATATTTAATTTACGGTATGTATCATTGCTTTAACGTTATTACAGCGCCAGTGGGCACCCCACAAGGTGTTCTCATTCGAGCTCTTGAACCGGTAGATGGAATAGAAGAAATAAAACTAGCGCGCTACAATAAGACCGAAATTACAAAAGCGCAGTACAAAAATTTAACGAACGGTCCTGGCAAACTATGCCGTGCACTTGGCATCACTTTAAAAGAACGCGGTGTATCGTTACAAAGTGATACGTTACATATTGAATTAGTTCCAAAAGAAGAACACATATCATCACAATATAAAATAACAGCAGGACCTCGTATTAATATCGACTATGCAGAAGAAGCTGTACACTATCCGTGGCGTTTTTATTATGAGGGACATCCGTTTGTTTCAAAAAAATAAGCGATATCAACAATTTTTCAAATATATCTATCGTAACTTACAATATATCAACGATTTTTCGAATATATCTATCGTAACTTACAATATATCAACGATTTTTCAAATATATCTATCGTAACTTACAATATATCAACGGTTCGACAAGAAATATAGATTTATCGACAAATAATAACATTTTAGTAAAAATTATCCAATCTGTTTTAGGAGTTTTCTTGTATGACAGGGAGTAATGTTATTGTAAATCTTTGTCATTAAATCAATCTCCTTTATTGAATCGTTGATATATTGCAAGTTGTGATATATATATTTGAAAAATCGTTGATATATTGCAAGTTGTGATAGATATATTCGAAAAACCGTTAATATAATTTCATTTACCGATATCTATATATGGTTCACCGAAAACAAACAGGGATGTCACTCAGTTAAAAAAGTGACATCCCTGTTTTTAATTCTCTGCAGAATAAATAATATCTAAATTCCCATTTTGATCAGTTTTGAAAATTGGGGCAATTTGCTCTTCTTGCTCTTCGACTGAAACAAGTTTTCGAGCACGATCCATAATTCGAACAAGCATCGCGTAATCTTCTTCGATTGCTTGTTGTTTTTTTGTGAGTACCGCTAATTTCGTTTCAAGTTCATGATTCGTTTTTTGCAGAGAGGTGAGTTGAGCTTGTAATACATCATTTTCAGTTTGCAACTTTGCAAGTGAAGGATTGTTATGTTCTAAATTTTGTAAAAATGAAATGACATTTTGCATTGTAAGATCTTGTTTACTTGGCGTAATATCTTCTGAAAAATCGGCGTCAATTACGAGTTGTTTCGTTTTCGTGAACCGATTTTTTTCTATATTAGCTTCAGAACGTTTTAATTCTTTACGTTGTTTTTTTGCAAGCTGCACCGCATCTTCGTAATTCGGTCTTACTTCAGCATTCCATCTAAAGCCGCAAGCTGCTGAAGTCCGGTTCAACGCATCGCCAACTTCATCAAATGCTTTTATTTGTGTACTTCCGCTGCGAATATGTCGTAAAACAGTTTCTGCTAAAAGGAGATCATCTTCTTTTGTCCATGCATCTTGACGTGTTTTCATAAGCGAAGCCTCCATAATGGTGACGTTTTCGTTTATGTTACCCTTTATTTTTCGTTTTATTCGAAGTTTGTAATCTTTCATAAACAGTAGAAAGTGCTTGCTCAAATTTTCCTGTCGTTTTCGGTTTATAATATTGCTTGCTTTTTATTTTATCAGGTAAGTATTGTTGCCTTACCCAGCCGTTTGGATGGTCGTGCGGATATAAATATCCAATGCCTCTTCCAAGTGATTCTGCGCCTTTGTAATGACTATCTTTTAAATGGCTTGGAATGTCACCTGTTTGACCGTTGCGTAAATCGTGTAATGCAGCATCAAGTGCTTTATAAGCTGAATTTGATTTTGGTGATAAGCATAGCTCGATAACGGCATTTGCAAGTGGGATGCGTGCTTCTGGGAATCCAACTCGTTCAGCTGATTCAATTGCAGCTAGTGTACGTGGTCCAGCTTGTGGGCTAGCAAGTCCAATATCTTCATAAGCCATAATAAGAAGGCGTCTGCCAATGCTTTGTAAATCACCTGCTTCAATAAGGCGTGCTAAATAATGGAGTGCTGCATTTACATCACTTCCGCGCACTGATTTTTGAAATGCTGATAATACATCATAATGAGCATCGCCGCCTTTGTCGTGGACGAAGCTCTTCTTTTGTAAGCATTCTTCTGCAATCTCGAGTGTGATTTCAGCCGCTTGATCGTCTGTAGTAAAGCTAGATAATACAGCAAGCTCAAGTGCGTTATAAGCGGAACGCATATCACCACCAGAGGCGTTTGCAAAGTGATGTAGTGCTTCATCTGTTACCGTTACTGCATATTCTCCAAGCCCTTTTTCTTTATCTTCTAAAGCTCTTTTTAACCCAATTAAAATATCTTCTTCTGTTAGTGCGTGTAATTCGAAAATTTGACACCTGCTTCGAATAGCGGAGTTTATTGCATGGAATGGATTACTTGTCGTAGCACCAATTAAAGTAAGAAGTCCGCTTTCTAAGTGAGGTAATAGAAAGTCTTGCTTTGCTTTATCTAGACGGTGAACTTCATCTAAAATTAAAACGAGGTGTCGATGCATCTTCGCTTCTTGTACGACAACTTCCATATCTTTTTTATTGTGAGTAACAGCGTTCAATAGACGAAACGGGGTACCGGTACTTCCTGCAATTGCACTGGCAATGGATGTTTTTCCTGTACCTGGAGGACCGTATAAAATCATAGATTGAAAATGATTGGCTTGGACCATTCGCCATAAAATCTTTCCTTCACCAACTAAATGTTGTTGCCCAATAATTTCTTGAATATTTGTAGGGCGCATTCGATGTGCGAGTGGTTGTTTCATTTGGACCGTCTCCCTTAATATATAATCTCATTCTATCGTATCATTTTTTTCTACGGAATTTGAAATAGGATGCTGTTTTATGGGAAAAATGAAGATTAATATTTTCATTTTTCTTTCAATTGTAATAATTTCCGAGTTTTTCAATGTGATTTTATGTTATCATTTTGATACACAAGTTGAAATTTCTTATAATACTATATTATGCTATAATTTCATAGGATTTTAAATTGTGTTCTT
>WPCI01386035.1_pt1 | contig 37381 bp, 40 predicted proteins | sample 5399871 | NCBI WGS metagenome assembly WPCI01 (sample SAMN12869469, study PRJNA574797) | sludge metagenome | isolation source: wastewater treatment of pH7 | place: China:Beijing | collected 2019-05-20 | reverse complement strand
ATCCTTCGCGAAGTCTTGACCAATCGGGGCGACTGGATTTGAACCAGCGACCTTTCGACCCCCAGTCGAATGCGCTACCAAACTGCGCCACGCCCCGTGCGTGAGCGGGGACTTTACCGGGAGACGGCCCGACGGGAGCGGCTGGCGTCTAGCGACGAAGCGGGTGACGGGAGTCGAACCCGCCCTAGGAGCTTGGAAGGCTCCTGTGCAACCGATACACCTCACCCGCAGAGTGAAACTGGCCTCGGATTATAGAGACCGTCGTCCCGGCATCCCGTCTTGAAATCAGCCCGGGAAGCGGGGCACCTAGGACTCGAACCTAGAACCTTCGGCTTTGGAGGCCGCTGCGCTCGCCAATTGCGCCAGTGCCCCGGAATCGACAATCCTACTGCGTTGCCGCTCAGCGAGTTGGTCCGCGAGACCGATGCGACGTCCGCCAAGGTTGCGAACATATGTTCGTGCCAAATTTGCTTTCGTCGGAGCTTCGAGAGGCAGTCCTGCCACTACTTGGCAGTCAATTGTCGGTTTGCGAGATTTCTCGTCGAACTGGAGTCGGGCGTTCTACGGTTCATCGGTGGCGGCACCATGGCGTTCCAAGCCCACCTGCCCAGGAAACGACCGAGATCGTTGACGAGCATCCGAGGGCCTTCATCCGTGGCCTGATTCATTCGGACGGTTCACGGTGCATGAACACCTTCAAGATGAACCTGAAGGACGGGCCGAAGGAGTACTCGTATCCGCGCTACTTCTTCACCAACTACTCGACCGACATCCAGGCCATCTTCTGCCGGAGCTGCGATCAGATTGGGATCCGGTGGAGCCGGTCGAACTGGCGGAACATCTCGGCCTCCCACCGGACCAGCGTCGCCCTGCTCGACGAGTTTGTGGGACCGAAGCAGTGAGCGCACTATTGTTTAGTGAGTTACTCGGGAATGAAAGGCACTGGATTGAGTGAAGCGATGAAGGTCATTTCTGTACTCGGCAGCGTCACCTCACCCGGGCGAATGCACCGCGCGTTGAACGAGGCACTCGACCGGACCGGCGAAGCGGAAATCAGCCGCGTCGACCTGGCTGAACTCGAGATCGGCTTAGCCGACGGAACGCCGCTCGACCAGCTCGAAGACGACACGGCCGAGGTGATCGGCGCGATCGCCGCGGCGGATGCGGTGGTGCTCGCCACCCCGGTCTACCGGGGCTCGATGACCGGGGCGCTGAAGAACCTGCTCGACCTCACCCCGGTCGATGCCCTGAAGGGCAAGCCGGTGCTGATCGTCGCGATGGGTGCCACCGACCATCACTCACTCGGGGTCGAACGGCACCTGCGAGACGTACTCAGCTTCTTCGGCGCCTTGCCGGTACCCGTCGATGTCTACCTGACCTCGGCCGACTTCAAGGACGGCGCGCCGGGAGAGGACGCCGCTCGCCGGCTCGATCAGGGAATCAGCGGACTGCTCACCCTGACCAGTGCCACCGGAGGACTCGGTGAACTCGGCCCCGACCCGTTGATCACCCGGCTGTCACACGAACGTGACTAGCGCGTACGAGAAGTGGCGCAGTGGCGACGAGCCGGTACCCCATCCCCTCCCGCAGCAATAATGATGATGCGGATTACCTTCACACCATGGACAACGCGGCAGCGAACATCACTCCCCCCGATCCCGAAGGCCTGCTGGTCGGAGGCGTCGGACTGGGCGCAATCCCCAAACAGCAGCGGGGAATCGACGTACGTGATCGTCTTTACGAAGCGGCGGTCAGGGAAATCGACGAGAAGGGAATTGAGGAATCCCGGGTCGAGAACATCGTCGCCGAGGCAGGAACCAGTTGGGGGACCTTCTTCCGCTACTTCCCGCGCAAGGAAGACATATTCCTGCACGCATCGGCCCGCGAATTCCGCGAGAACCTGAGGCCTGCCTGGGATGAAGCGATTTCGGACGAAGCGACGCCGATCAGGGAAAGCGCCCGCTCGATCATCCTGCTGATGATGGAGCCGATCGTAAGCCCGCGGTTCCACGCCGAAATGCTCACCGAGACCCTGCGCCACCCCGCCAGGTTCGCCGCCATCCTCGATGAGGGCGAGCTGCCTCTGGCCGTGCTCATGGCCGGATTGCTGGCCGAGGGTCAGAACCGGGGTGAAGTGAAGCCCGACGCACCGATCCCGGTCTGCGCGGCGGTACTCCTCGCCGGAGTCATGTTCTCTGCGGCCCGGGTCCTTCAGGATGTCGCCCAGGGCAGTCGCCCCGGAAGTGACATCGCGGAAGTCGCCAACCAGGCTTTCGACCTCGCCTGGTCCGGCGTCGGCGCCTGACTCCCGGTTTCCGGATGAGTGCCCTCCGCCCTTGGCTCGCCCGAAGGTGAGAAAATGCCGGACGACCGTTCATCGAAGCGGTTTTCAAGCGGACGTGGCGGAACTGGTAGACGCGTCAGGTTTAGGTCCTGGTGCCCGTGAGGGTGTGGAGGTTCGAGTCCTCTCGTCCGCATGAAATCAAACTCACCCGACATGCCCGGGTGCTTCCCGCAAGGGAGCCTGCCTGCGGGCATCCGGGATTGAATCTATGATCGACGTATGGCGGTAGGAGAGGCAAGGCCCGGGTATGAGCTCTGGCGTCCCAACCGGGAAAAGACCGAATCGCAGACGACGCGTTTTCTGACCGTCCTGCTGATGATCGTTTCGGCGATCCTGATGCTGATAGTCACCGTCGGCGGATGGTCGGTTCTGGTCGGTGGATCGACCTACGGAATCATCGCGCTTGTCTTCGTCGCGGTTTATCTGCTGCTGGCCGTGATGACGTGGAGATGGAGCCGTGGTGCGCTTTCCCTGACCCTGGCTCTCTCCGTCCTGTTGGCGATTTTTTGTGCGGTCGGGGCCGGATCCTGGTTTGCCCGGGACAAGGCAGGATTCGCCGAGCCCGCATTGCCGGCCGACCTGATCGGCCTGTTGGTGATCATCTTGATCCCGACCCAGGTCGCCCTCCTGATCGCTGCGGCCATCGCTTTCAACCAGGAATGGCATGTCGAAGAAGAACGACCGATCGGGTCTGGCGACACCGGCGACAGCAACCCGCAGGTCGAACCAGGCTCCCTGGCCGGCGCCTCCTGAACCGCGGCGGAATAAACTTGAGCGTCCCGGCGGCGGTGGCGGAACTGGTATACGCGACGGACTCAAAATCCGTTGCCCGCAAGGGCGTGTGGGTTCGATTCCCACCCGCCGCATAGGGATCCGACGTGGAAGCCAAAGAACCAAACGAAACTCCCGCCCAGGACAAGAGGGCTGAAGGTCCGGCCGGGAAAACCGATTCCGGGAAGCGGGGACGCCCGACCGGTGCGCTGGCTGGAGGACCAACCGGCGTAGCTGCGAGCGACCTGGAGTGGCTGGCCTCGGAGCGGCTGGTTACTGAACTTGAGAGCAAAGGCCGCGAAGCGCGCATACAGGAAGTCAGAATCCCCGCTTCCGAATCCGCGACAATCGTCCTTCACGCGCTGCTCACTCTGGCAGGCAGCCTGATCGGCATCAAATGGCCGGCCATCGGCGCCGCGATCTGCCTGATCGCCGCATTCTCGTTTTACGCCGAACGGGCGCTGGGTCTTCGCCTGATCGGCCGGGTGCTGCCGGGACGCAAGACCGCGAATGTGCTTTCCCCTCCCCCCGGTCCGGCCTGGGAAGATGTCGATGTCGTGATCTCGACCGGTTACGACGTACCCGATTCCTACCCGGTCGGTGAATGGCTGGCCAGGCGATTTTCGGGATCCGTGACCACCGACCGAATCCTTCTGTACGGCGGCATGATCGGTTCTTTCGCCGCTGTGATGCTCCGGGCGGTCGGGATCGAAGGGGCCGCGCTGAACGTATTCCAGACTGTCACTGCCGCGATTCCACTTGCAGTGATCGCCGCCCAGGTCGACCGGCGACTGGCCGGAACGCCAATCGCCACCCAGGAGGATCTCGCTCCCGCACGCGATGTGATGACGGCTGCCGCGGAAGCGGACGGCGAAGCCCGCGGTGACTCCGGTGTCGGGATCTGCCTGTTCGGAGCCGAATACGCCTCGGCCGGAGGGGCAGGTGCCTTCTTCAGCGACTCGCGTCTCAAGTTAAAGGAAGGCTGTGCCCTGATCAACCTCGTCAGGGGCGCCCGCAACGCCTCCCCCGAGGTTACGGCCCGGGAAGGCGACCTCGCCATGAGCCGGATGAGTCCGGAACTCGCCGCCGAAAGCCCATTGCGACCGAAGCCGGTTGTTTTGAGATCACAGACCGCGGCCGGCATGGCCAGACGGGTCGGATTGCGGGCAACCACGGTGGTCGGTCGCGGCGAAGCCGGTATCGACGTTTTGCTTGACACGCTGGAAGGCGCGCTCCCCGACAGCGAGGATGAGAGTTGACCGCCGAACCCCTCTGGGTCCCCGGCCCTGAAGTCATTGAAAGCTCAAGGCTCACCGCCTGGGCGAGGTGGCTGAAACTCAGGGGCACCGGACCGGGTTCAGAGGATTACGGCGCGCTCTGGAACTGGTCGACCGAGCAACCCGAAGAGTTCTGGCAATCCATCTGGGACTACTTCGAGGTTATTCATGACGGAGAGGCTTCGGCTGTCCTTTCAAGCCACCGGATGCCGGGCGCCAAGTGGTTCGAAGGCACCTCGGTCAACTACGCCGAACATATCTTCAGGGACCGGGACCCAGAGCAGACAGCAATCCTGGCGAAGACAGAGACCCGTCCGCTCGAGGAAATCACCTGGGCTGATCTGAGTCGGCGGGTTGCAGCAGCAGCTGCAGGGCTCAGATCAATGGGAGTCGGCCCCGGTGACCGGGTGGCCGGCTACATGCCGAACACCCACGAGACGGTCGTCGCTTTTCTCGCGGTCGCGAGCCTCGGCGCAGTCTGGTCCAGCTGCTCGCCGGATTTCGGGGCTGGGGCGGTGACCGATCGCTTCGCACAGATCGAGCCGAAGGTCCTATTCACCGTTGACGGGTACACCTACGGCGGCAAGGCTTTCGACCGCCGCCAGATCGCAATTGACCTGGCACGGAACATGCCTTCAATCGAGCATGTCGTGCTGCTTCCCTATCTGGAATCCGATCCCGACATCTCACCGATCCCGAATGCCACCAGCTGGGATTCGCTCCTTGCCATCGACCCTTCGGCCGAACTGACCTTTGCCCGGGTTCCCTTCGACTCTCCCCTCTGGATTCTTTACAGCTCCGGAACCACCGGGCTACCCAAGCCGATCGTTCAGGGCCAGGGCGGGATTCTCCTGGAGCACCTGAAGAAGATGCATCTCCACCTCGATGCCAGGCGGGGCGACCGGATCTTCTGGTTCACCACCACTGGCTGGATGATGTGGAACTTCCTCGTTTCCTGTCTGTTGACCGACGCCGCGATTGTCCTCTACGACGGCAACCCCGGCCACCCCGACATGTCGACCCTGTGGCAGCTCGCGGCAGACGCCGAAGTGACCTGCTTCGGCACCTCGGCCTCTTACGTATCCGCCTGCATGAAAGACGGTGTCGAACCGGGTGAAGGCCGCGATATCTCGAAACTCCGTTCGGTCGGGTCGACCGGCTCGCCGCTCGCTCCGGAGGGTTTCGACTGGATCTATGACCACATCGGCAAGGAAACCTGGCTGTTCTCGACCTCCGGTGGCACCGACCTCTGCACCGCGTTCGTCGGCGGGGTGCCGACCCTGCCGGTCTACCGCGGTGAGCTTCAGGCCCGTGCTCTCGGAGCCGCAGTCGAATCCTGGGATGAAGATGGCAATCCCCGAATCGGTGAGGTCGGAGAATTGGTGATCACGAAACCGATGCCTTCGATGCCGCTGTTTCTGTGGGGTGACGAAGACGGTTCGAGGTACCACGACAGCTACTTCGATGTTTATGAAGGGATCTGGCGCCACGGCGACTGGATCGAGATCACCGGACCCGGAACCGCAATCATCTTTGGCCGGTCTGACTCGACCATCAACCGTGGCGGAATCCGAATGGGAACCAGCGAGATCTACCGTGCCGTCCTTGCCGACGAGGCGATCGCCGATGCTCTTGTGGTGGATATTCCTCGCGAAGACACCGAAGGCTGGATGCCCCTGTTCGTCGTCCTGACAGAAGGCGCGGTGCTTGACGATGACCTGAAGAAGAGGGTTGCCGCCGAGATCCGCAGCCGCTGCTCGCCACGCCATGTTCCCAACGAGATGATCGAGATCGAATCGGTTCCCCGCACCCTCTCGGGCAAGGTCCTGGAGGTTCCGGTAAAGCGGATTCTCACCGGCACCCCGGCGGATCAGGCGGCGAGTCGCGACTCACTCGCCAACCCGGAAGCCCTCGACTTCTTCAGCGACTACGTGAAGACCATCTGACCGGCAGGATGTGCCCGGGCCGTGGGTCGGTTGGGATTCAGTCCTCTTTTCCGGCCTGGGTCAGGGCTGCCATCGCCAGACACCCCCAGAAGCCGACCACCATCGCGGCCCCGAGCACGTCGCTTATGAAGTGCCAGCCGGAAATCATCACACCTGCCGTCACCACCAGCCCATAGGCAGCCCCGGCGATACCGGCCCGGAACCGGAACCGCGGCGGCGCGATCAGCCAGAGTCCGAAGCCGGCCGTCAGCGCGGCAGTCGTGTGACCGCTCGGATAATGGATCTCGATCGGGTAACTGACTCCGAGCGCACCCTGAAGGCGCGGATGTGCCATCAGCAACTTCATGACCTGGGTGGTGAGGTTGGCACCGATCAGCACTCCGCCTGCTGCGAGCAGATGCCAGGGACGCTTCCAGAGGATCGCGAGCACGACCAGTCCCAGACAGATCACAAGCAGCGGCAGAGGTTCGGCAAGCCTGGCTCCGAAATCGGCCATTCGTTCAAGCCTTGAGTCCGGGGCCGCGAGGAAGCGGGAAGTCAACCGGGCGTCGAAGTTGCTGACCCTGGTCGATCCGTAGAAGAGCAGCGCCAGCAAAGCTGTTCCGCCGGCACAGACGATCGCCGCGAGGACCAGCCCAATCACGGAATGGCCGCGACGGCCCAGTTCGGATTCAGGCGTATTCGAGCTCATCCCGAGTTGGGACCTTACGCCAGCTTTGCCCGTCGGCCGGAGCGGGCGGATTGAGGAACATCTTCGTTTCTGCAAAATTTCTGCTACCATCCCGCGTCACAAACAAGGGAGTACGGGGAAACAGAAGCGCAGGGGCAGCACCTTCCCCATCCGTATCGAGTTGTAAAGAGCAAGGTCGGGGAGCAAGCTCTCCTCGAAAACACGAAGTTACGAGAGGATCGACCAGTTCATGGAATCTGCCAGCACTTTTTCGCGGCCTGTCAGCATGCGGAGCACATTCTTCGCCATGCTCGCACTCTTTCTTGTCGCGATCTTTTCCTTCGCTTCCGCCTCACCGGCTGAAGCCGCAGTAGTGGCGAACCCGGACAAGAGTCCGTTCAAGGCCACAGTCAATGGCGGGCAGCTGAAGGTCAACACGAAGCTCGACCTCGATGTCGGTTCCATGAACCCGGCCCCCACTCTCGAGAACGTGACCCTCGACGCAGACGGCAACCTTTCAGCGCCGGCTTCCGGCCTTGTCTTCCCCGTCCAGGTCATGCAGGTCGACACTCCGATTGGCACAAAGGACATCTTTATCCAGATCCGGGCGAACAGCCCGATCACCGGCAGCCTGAACCCGGGCACCGGCGAAGTCCATATCAACACCAATCTCACCATTCAGCTGACCAGCAACGACTCGATCGTTGCCCTCGGCAACAACTGTTATGTCGGAAGCCCGTCCAGCCCGATCCCGTTCAGTGCTTCGGCGCTCCCGGATGACAGCAAGGGCGTCCACTACGACCAGTACAGCAGTGAGACCACCGTGGTCGACAACACGATTGCGATCCCGACGGCGACTGGCTGCCCGACAATCTTCGGCACCAATATCAACAGCACCGTCAACGGCGAGCTCGGCCTACCCTCGGCTTCCGGCCAGAACCAGGTCCGGCTGGCGCTTCGCTTCAGGCAACAGGCCCCTCGGGCCGAAGACTGGGAGGACCCGAACGGTCCCGGACATGTTGCCCCGGTGATCGTCAACGACCAGACAGTGACCGTCGCGGGCAACGCGATGCGTTCCTGGCTGGAGAGTTTCGCGATCAGCAATGCCAACCACAACACCGGCGGCAATACCCTGCGACTCTCGCTGCTGGTGAAGCACGATCCCGGACGCCGGGTCACCGGCCTCAAGATCGACGACGACTGGAACTCGAGCGAATCTTCTGACAGCAAGGGCATCAAGTCGGTTACCGCTCAGCAGCCCGTCGTTGCCGGTGGTTTCAACTACTCGCGGGTGACCTACACGTACGTGGCACCGACCACGGGCATGAACCTGGCCGACGTTGATCCCTCCGGTCGCTTCGCTGACATCAGCGTGCGGGCAGTTCTGGACAACGGTGACGAAACGGAAGCATCCAGCTCGAAGATCGGACTGACACGAGAGCAGGGCAACAATACCTTTGGTGATGCCGACTACGCCAGCATCTACCAGTGGCAACCGCAGTCGGCGACCTCGGTAACCCCAGGAGAAAATGTCACCTTCACGTTCAAAGGAGACGACGCTGACGGTGGCTTGATCACCAACCGCGATTTCGGCGGCGTCAAGTGGCGTTGGCGAAATCTGATCACCGGCCAGACCAGCAACCCCACGCTGGAAATATTCGGCAGTTGCTCGAACCGCGACAACGCGAACCTGACCATGAATCTCAACGCTCCGAACCGTGGACGCTGGGTTCTGGAAGCTCAGCTCTCGAACACCAATAGTGGTTGCGGCTATGTCGAAGGCCCCAATTACTGGTTCTGGCTCGGAGCGATCGACGTCAACTCGCCCCAGAGCTTTGACGGCAACGTCAGCCCGACCGTGACCCTGAACGTTCCGGCCCGACCCGGCGTGGATGGATCACTGCCGATTTCTGCCGTCACCAGCGACCCCTTTGACTCGTCGCCGGGTGTACTTGCCGCTCCAGGCAGGGCCCAGACAGTCGAGTGGGACCTTGACGGCGACAACTCGAACGGTGTGGACGGCTTCGAGACCGTCCGGTACGGCGACAGCTTCACCGGTATGGGACCGGGTCAGAACCAGATGGTTCTTGACACGTCCGAAGACGGCATGGACCTCGCCCCGGGGATCTACCCGGTCCGGGCACGGGTTGGAGACAACGGTGCGCTCGGTGGGGCCGACAACATCCGCCGGACCACGGTTTCGGAGACAAAGACCTACATGGTCAACACACCTCCGACCGCCGACGGACTGACTGTCACAACCGACTACCAGACCCCGGTCTCCACCCCGCTTGTGGCGGCAGACACCAATGTCGACGGTTCTCACGATCCGCTGACCTGGTCGATGGTCACCGCACCGGCCCACGGCTACCTGGCCGGTGAATGGCCGAACCGCGAGTACCACCCGAACGGCGGCTTCCACGGAACAGACAGCTTCACCTACAAGGTCGACGACGGCTTCGGTGGCAGTGACACCGCGACCGTGAACATCACTGTTGAGGAAGAACCGGAAGGCCCGACCGGCCCGACCGGGCCCACCGGCCCGACCGGCCCGACCACTCCGACCGGCCCAGGTTCACTCACGGCGACCTTCAGTGAAGGCCGCATGAACCTGAACGAGGCGGGTGGCCCTTCCACCTCGGGCGTGAAGGTCGTTGACTCGACTGTGCCCGACCCACCGGTCGTCTTCCAGACCGACAGCTGGGACCGTGACACAGGCGATATCGACGCACCAGCTTCGTCCCTGACGTTCCCGTCGAAGGAACTTCAGATGAGCGTGACCGAGCCGATGGCGCTCGATCTCAATGTGAAGATCGAGTTCCGGGCGCTTGGGAACATCACCGGCAACTACAACGAGTCAAGCGGTGCCATGTCACTCGGCTTCAACGCCGGTGCCCTGATCACCGTTGTGGCCCCGGGACTTGGCAACATCGAAGTCCTGAAGTGTGATGTGACCCCGATACCGCTCTCCTTCTCCACCAGCGGAGCGGACCTGGTTGATCCGGGCGAGCCCGGAGCAACCCCGCCGCGACCAGCCAATGACTGGAAAGCGGAAGCATTCGAAGCTCCCGGTGTTGATGAAAACCCGGAGGGCGCCGTTACTTCGCTCTGGAACTCGCTTCCGGCTTCGACTGCCGTAAACGAGCCTTTGGCGAATGCGGGCGCCACCTGCGCCGACACCCTTGACGGGATGCTCGGCGGCAAGGGCGGATTCTGGCTCGGCGGAGAGGTTGATTTCGAAACCTCATCCGGACCGACCGGTCCGACCGGCCCGACCACACCGGTCACTCCGGCGGGCGAACAGCTGGAGGCAACCTTCAGCGAAGGCCGCATGAACCTGAACGAGGCGGGTGGTCCGTCCACCTCCGGTGTGAAGGTTGTTGACTCCACGGTTCCCGATGCCCCGGTCGTTTTCCAGACCAACAGCTGGAACCGCAGTAGTGGTGCGATCGACGCACCCCCTTCATCGCTGACGTTCCCGTCCAAGGAGCTACAGATGAACGCCATGGGCATCGATCTCAATGTGAAGATCGAGTTCCGGGCACTTGGGAACATCACCGGCAACTACAGCGAGTCAAGCGGTGCCATGTCACTCGGCTTCAACGCCGGTGCGCTGATCACCGTGGTCGCTCCGGCCCTCAACAATCTGGAAGTGCTGAAGTGTGATGTCACCCCGATTCCGTTGAGTTTCTCCTCTGCTGGGGCGACGCTGGTTGATCCGGGCGAGCCCGGGGCGACACCGCCGCGTCCGGCCAAGGACTGGCAGGCTGCCGCATTCCAGCGGCCCGGCGGAAGCGCCACGGCCGATCCGGAAGGCGCGGTCACATCGCTGTGGAACTCACTGCCGGCCTCAACCCCGATCAGCCAGGCCATGCCCGGCGTCGCGACCTGTGCCGGAACCCTGGACGGGATGCTCGGTGGCAAGGGTGGCTTCTGGCTCGGTGGCAAGGTCCACTATGGAGTGACCACCGGACCGACCGGACCGACCGACACGACCGGACCGACCGGACCCACAGGTCCGACCGATTCGGATGTTCCGGCCAAGGGTGAAGCGTTCTTCGACGGCAAGAACCTTCACATCCGGCTCTACTGCCCGAAGTCATTCAAGCCATCATGCAAGAGCAGCTCGGCACCGGTGACCAGGAAGGTCGGAAAGAACGCCAGCCGCAAGGCCAAGAAGAAGGTCAAGCAGATGTCCAAGCCGGTGAAGACCAACATCAAGTCCGGCAAGTGGAAGAAGGTCACCTACCTGATCAAGCCCAAGTACCGGGCGACCGTTCAGAAGATGGTTGGCAAGAACAAGCGTCTGTTGATCATCCGGCAGAAGGTGAAGGCCAAGAAGTTCAACGGCAAGAAGTTCAAGGGCAAGAGCAGGACCTTCTACCACAAGCACAAGGTCAAGGCACACTGAATCCCGGTGTAGCCGACCTGAATCAGGTACAAGGCAATTCAAAGCAAAGGGGCCCCGGCATCGGGGCCCCTTTGCTTTGCAGAAGTTTCAGCCTGTGTGGGTCAGGCCGGAGTAATGGCGCTGCGGCGTTCGGTAAAGGAACGGTCGCGGCCCTCAGCTAGGGCAAACCGCTTGATCAGCTCGGTCCGGAGGTTCCCAGGCTCGATAACGGCATCGATGACCATCTCGGATGCCAGATGAAGAAGGTCCACCCCTTCGGCGTATTCCTCGCGCTTTTCGGCGACGAACCTTTCCCGTTCCTGGTCGTCCTCGATCGCCTGTATCTGGTTGTAGAAGACCGCGTTCACCGCGGCCTGGGGACCCATTACAGCGATCGAGGCATTCGGCAGAGCAAGACAGCAGTCCGGCTCGAAGGCCGGCCCTGCCATTGCGTAGAGGCCGGCACCATAAGCCTTGCGGACCACGACCGAGATCTTCGGCACAGTCGCTTCGGACATCGCCGAGATCATTTTGGCGCCATGTCGGATGATCCCCTGCTTCTCGACCGCGGTTCCGATCATGAAGCCGGGAATATCAGCGAGAAAGAGCAGCGGGATGTTGAAGGCGTTGCAGGTCGAAATGAATCGGGCGGCCTTGTCGGCCGAATCCACGAATAGCACGCCTCCCTTCTGCTTCGGCTGGTTGGCAACCACTCCGACGACTTTGCCGTCGAGACGGCCGTAGCCGACGATCAGCTCTTTGGCCCAGCGCGCGTGGACCTGGATGAAGGATTCCTTATCGAGCAGCGTGTCGAGCAGCAGTCGCATGTCGAAGGGCAGGTTCTCGTCCAGCGGGATGATCTCGTCGAGCGGCGTGTCCGAGCCTGGCGGTTTTGGCTCAACATCCGGTACCTGCTCGCGCCAGCTGGTCGGCATGAAGTGGAGGTAGCGGCGACCGGTCTCGATCGCTTCCTCATCGGTCTTGACCAGAAAGTGGCCACAGCCGGACTTCGAAGTGTGCATGCGGGCGCCACCCATCTCGTCGAGAGTGACCGTTTCACCGATCACCATCTCCGCCATGCGGGGGGATCCCAGGTACATCGATGCATTGCCGTCGCGCATGATCACGACATCGCAAAAGGCCGGTATGTATGCGCCACCGGCCGCGCTGGGGCCGAACAAAAGGCAGACCTGCGGAACCCGGCCGCTCATCTTCACTTCGTTGTAGAAGATCCGGCCCGCACCGCGGCGTCCGGGGAACATCTGGACCTGTTCGGTAATCCGGGCTCCGGCCGAGTCGACCAGATAGACCATGGGGATCTCCAGCTTCAGGGCGCGTTCCTGGATCCGCAGAATCTTCTCAACGGTCTTCGGCCCCCAGGAACCGGCCTTGACGGTCGGGTCGTTCGCCATCAGGGCGACCGGGCGACCCCAGACCAGCCCGGTGCCGGTCACAACACCGTCGGCGCCGAGGCCTTCCTGGTCCCAGTTGGCGAGCAGGGCATCTTCGACGAACGTTCCTTCATCCAGGAGCAGGCTCACCCGCTCTCGGACCGGGATCTTTCCTTGCTCCGCGGTCTTTGTGTGATGCCGCTCAGGGCCGCCACCGAGGGCGGCCCTTAGAGCGGGATCAAGATCGACTCTGGTCAAGCCAGGCCCCTAGAGGCCCGGGTTTACCGGGACCGGCTTTTCACCGGAGTAGTCGTAGAAACCACGGCCCGATTTGACACCGAAGAAGCCGGCGGCAACCATTTTGCGGAGCGTGGGCGGCGCCGCGAAACGACGTTCGCGGAACTCGTCGAACATCACATTCGAGATCGAGTGAAGGGTGTCGAGACCGACGAAGTCAGAAAGAGTCAGCGGACCCATCGGATGACCGGCACCCGCCTTCATCGCTGTGTCGATTTCCTCAATCGTGCCGATACCCTCTTCGAGGCCACGGATGCCATCGAGCAGGTACGGGACCAGCAGGCGGTTGACGATAAAGCCGGCCTTGTCCTTGGTTTCGACCGTGGTCTTCTTCAGCTTTTCTCCGTAGGCAAGTCCGATCCCCATTGCTTCAGGGGAAGTGGTGACCGACTGGATCACCTCGAGCAGCGGCATGCGCTGGACCGGGTTGAAGAAGTGCAGGCCGAGGAACTGGCCCGGCCTGGTGGTGGCCGCTGCCTGGTTGATCACCGGCAGCGACGACGTGTTGGTTGCGAAGTAGGCCTCGTCCTTGACGATCCCGTCCAACTGCTTCCAGAGCCCGAGCTTGGTGTCGAGATTCTCAGTGACCGCTTCGATCACAAGGTCACAGTCCGCGAAGTCAGCGAGTTCGGTGGTACCGGTGATCCGGTCAAGCACGGCATCGGCGTCGGCCTGTTCGATCTTGCCCTTCTCGACCGCCCTGCCAAGTTGCTTGCTGATCTTGCCGATCCCCTTGTCAAGGGCACCCTGGTCGATTTCAGCAACGACGACCTCATAGCCGGCCTCGGCACTGACCTGAACGATGCCGTGGCCCATCAGACCGCAGCCGACAACCCCAACCTTCTTGATCTCCATCTGGGGAGTTCCTCCTGTAGCGAAGTTCTTCAGCCCCCGGAAGGCGGGGGCAACCGGCCCCGGACCCTATTCGATCAGAGCGGTTCCAGAGTGGTGATGCCGAGACCGAGGTCAAGACAGAAGAGGCCGTACTTGACGTATTCCTTGTGCATCTCGGGACTGAGCGAGCAGGTGATACCTGGCCGGTACGGGCTACCGGCCCAGGGCTTGCCACCCTTGTCCCCCTTGCCCTTCTTCGAGTTCTTGAGACATTGGCGTTTCTTCTTGCCCTTGAACTTCTTGCACTTCTTCTTTGCATTGCCAGAGACCGAAACCGAAGCTCCCGGGCCGGAAAGGTTGACCGCCTGTGCCGGCACCGAAATCAACCCGCCGGCCAGGGCGAATGCAACCAGGGCAGGAAGAAAAACCCGGAGCCGGATCATGATGCGGTGGCAGCCTCGATCCGGCGGCCCATTTCCCTGCCCAGAGCCTCAAGTCCGGAAGCAGGACGGACCATCACCGTCATCTCGGAGATCTTGCCGTCCTCATTGAACCCGAGAATGTCCACACCCTGCAACTCCCGGTCGCCTACCCTGGCCTCGAACTGAAGCACCGCGACATTGTCAGTCTCGACGTGGGCGATGTATCTGAAATCCTCCAAAACCTGCACGACGTTGCCCAGCAGGAATGCGAGCGCGTCAATGCCCTCATACGGTTTGTGGACGAAGGGACTGCGGAAGACAACGTCCTCCGTGAACAGATCCTTGCCCGACTCGAAATCCTTTGCTTCCGCTGCCGCCCTGAAACCGTCGCTCTTCATGGCTGGATCATATCCAAGGCGAAACACACTGGAAAGGTGTTCCGCTCATCGATGCCAATCGACGATCCCGGCCTTCAGTACATGGGAACCAAGAGGACGGCCGAGGACCCTCTGGGCTTCGGCCGAGGCTTCGATCAGCTTCGGCAAATTGACACCGGTATCAATCCCCATTTCCTCAAGCATCGAGACCAGATCCTCAGAGGCTATGTTGCCGGTTGCTCCGGCCGGAACCGGGCAGCCGCCGAGCTCGCCGAAACTCGACTCGAAGGAATCGATCCCTTCTTCGAGCGCGGCCAGAACATTGGCCAGGCCCTGGCCGCGGGTGTCATGGAAGTGGGCCGTCAATTCGACCCGCCCCAACCCTTCCGCCGAAAAGCGCTCTTGTACCTCGGCGAAGAAGCGGCGAACCTGGACCGGGTTCGCCATGCCGGTGGTATCGCCAAAACCGACCTCGACGCAACCTGCCCGGGCCAGCCGCAGGGCCAGGTCGAGCACGTTCCCGACCGGTACATCCCCCTCATACGGGCATCCGAAAGACGTTGATATCACCCCTTCAGAGCGCAGACCGGCCGCAACCGCGACGGGAATCGTGTCTTCGAGGCCGGCAATCGATTCCTCGACGCTCCGGTTGACGTTCTTCCGGTTGTGGGTCTCGGATGCCGACAAGAAGAAGTTGGTTTCGTCAAAACGGTCACGGCGCTCAAGCGCACGTTCGAGCCCGCGGCGATTCGGGATGAGCACCGAGTAGGCGACACCATCCGGACGGTCGATTCCGTCCAGAACCTCATCGGCGTCAGACAGTTGCGGGATCACATCCGGCCGGACAAAGGAAGTGACTTCGATCCGCTCGAGTCCGGTCGCGGCGAGCAGGTTCACCAGCCGGATCTTGTCCGCCGTGGCGATCACCTCGGGCTCGTTCTGGAAGCCGTCCCTGGGGCCGACCTCACGAATTCGCACCGATTCCGGAAGATTCTCAAGGCCCATGATCAGGCCACGTTGAAGGAGATCGCTCGACGCTCATGGGTTCCGACCCCGAGCACCCGGTCACCATCCTTCACTTCAACCGAGAAGCGGAATTTGCGGTCTTCGATCACTTCATCGAGCCGGGACCAGACCGAGCATTCGGTTCCTTCGCCCGCCCCGGAGACATGCTTGATATTCACCTCGAAGCCGACCGTCGCGCTCCCCTCCGGCAGGAACTCCTGCACCAGGACTGCGCAGTTGCGTTCCATCATCCCGATCATTCCGGGCGTCGACAGAACGCCGGTTTCGAGCAAGCCTCCGACATCGGTGATCAGCACCCCCTCGACCACGAAAGTGTCCTCGCGTTCAGTTCCTGTCTTCTCGGCAATCGACATGGGCCAAGCTTAGTCAGCCGGGACCTGCTTCCGGCGGGTGCATAAACTGCTCCACCGTGAGCGAGAACACCGAAGCACCCGTGATCCCAGTAATCGGCGGCACCGGAGCCCTCGGGTCCGGGCTGGCCAGACGATGGGCTGCCGGCGGTGCCAGAGTCATTATCGGCTCGCGGGATGCCGGTCGGGCAGCCGAGGTCGCCGCGAAGGTCGCAGGGGAAGCAGGCGGAACTGTCGAGGGCATGAGTAACGCCGACGCCGCGCAAGCCGCTGACATCGTCTTTCTGACTATTCCTTTCCGCAACCAGTCGGAATACCTGACAAACCTGAAAGGTGTGCTCACCCCCGGTCAGATCCTGGTCGACTGTTCCGTGCCGCTGGCCGCCACGATCAGCGGCAAGGCGACCCGCACGATCGGTATCTGGCAGGGATCAGCCGCGCAGCAGGCCCAGGAAATGGTGCCTGAAGGCGTGACAGTCGTCTCGGCACTTCATACCGTCAGTGCCCCCGGTCTTTCCGACCTCGGGCATGAGCTGGACGAGGATGTCCCCGTCTGCGGCGACCGGAAGGCCGACAAGGCCCGCGTGGCCGGTCTGATCTCCCGCATCGACGGTCTTCGGCCGGTCAATGCGGGAGCGCTCGAGATGTCGAGAATTGTCGAACAGCTGACCGCCCTGATGATCTCGGTCAACATCCGCTACAAGACCCATGCCGGGCTGAAGTTCACCAACCTTCCCGAGGGCGAGACGTTCTGATGAAGGTAACCCTGCTGGCGGGCGGTACCGGCGGGGCAAAACTCGCCGCCGGCATGCAGTCGCTGGTCGGCAGCGACCTGACGGTGATCGCCAACACCGGCGATGACGTTGAAACCCTCGGGGTTTACGTCTCCCCCGATCCGGACCTTGTCACCTACTGGCTGGCCGGACAGGTTGACGAAGTTCGTGGCTGGGGTATCAAGGACGACGGTTTCGAGGTCTTCGAGAGGATGACCAGATTCGGAGCTCCGTCCTGGTTTTCACTCTCGAATCTGGACCTGGCCGCCTGCCTTTACCGCAAGGACTTCATGGCAGCCGGTGGACGTTTGACCGATGCCCAGGCGCAGATTGGCCGCGGGGTCGGTATCGAGGCGACCGTATTGCCGATGTCTGACCAGCCGGTCCGGACGATGATCCGCAGCAGCGGCGATTGGCGGGGTCTCCAGGATTACCTGATCCTTGAGGGTGGCAAGACAGAAGTCGAGGGCGTCGAGCTCCAGGGCATCGATACCGCTGAAGCAACCCCCGAAGTCCTCGACTCCATCGCCACTGCCGACCTGATCGTGATCGGACCTTCGAATCCGGTGATCAGCATCGGGCCGATTCTCGCGGTATCCGGCATCCGGCAGGCGATCATTGAAGCTGCGGCACCGGTCGTAGCGGTCAGCCCGTATGTCGCGGGCAAAGTGGTCAAAGGGCCGACCGACTTATTCATGAAAGCGATTGGCCGTCCGACCACCGCGGCCGGCGTTTCTTCGCTCTATCAAGGGGTGATCGACGCCATGATCAGCGATGCCGATGATCCCGACCCGCCGCCGGCCGATGTGCGCTCCTTCTCGACTGCGACCCTGATGCACAGCGCCGAAAGCCGCGCAACCGTCGCCCGGGCTGTACTCAAAGTCGGGGAAACCCTGACCGACGGATGAGGGCCGCTGCGGTCATAACCGCGAAGAGGTTCAATGCCGCCAAGCAGCGGATGTCAACCGGGGTACCTGAGGAACGGCGCCTGGCTTTGGTCGAGGCGATGCTCGGTGACGTCCTCGAAGCTGTTTCGTCTTCCCGCATGGTGGATTTGCGGATCGTGGTCACGGGCGAGCCGGTGGCGATCAGCCTTGCCGGGGAATTCGGAGCCGAAGTCATCCACGACCCGGACGATGCCGGTCATATCGGGGCCGCGAAACTCGGTATCGCCCGGGCGATCGAGCTGGGTGCCGATGCGGCCGTGCTGCTGCCGGGTGACTGCCCATTGCTCGAACCACGGGAGCTCGATCACCTGCTGACCGGTCTGCCGAAGCCGTTCGTCGCGATCGTTCCCGACCGTCACGGCACTGGAACCAACGCAATCGCCCTTCGACCGCCAGACGCGATCGAGCCTTCATTCGGGGAAGGCAGTTGTGAACGCCATCAGCAACTGGCCCGAGCCGCAGGCCTGCCACATTCCACCGAGGATGTTCCGGGTCTGGCCCTGGACCTGGACACCCCGGCTGACATCGTGGCGCTGACCACGAGGATTGAAATAGCCCGGGGGGCCGGCCGGCAACCCGCACCCCGTACGGCCGCCATACTTGGAATCTGAGTGGACAGGAACCTGCTCGAAATATTGCCGGTTGAGGGCCTGCCTGAAGTGGATGTGGCATTCAATCTCGGCAACGCGATCGCCGAGCGGATCACCCTCTCGGAAGGGGACATCATCGCCGTCTCCCAGAAGATCGTCTCCAAATCTGAAGGCAGAGTCGTCCGGCTTGACCAGACCGACCCCGGACCGGCGGCCGTTGCCCTCGCGGGCCGGACCGGCAAGGACCCGCGCCTGGTTCAGCAGATCCTGAACGAAAGCCGGGAGGTCATCAGGATCGACGAGGAACGCGGGATCCTGATCACCGAGACCCATCATGGTTTTGTCTGTGCGAATGCCGGGATCGATCAGTCGAACACCGCGAACGAGGATGAGGCGATCCTGCTTCCGCTGGACCCCGACGGATCGGCTCGGCGGATCAGAGTCGAACTTGAGGCTGCTTCCGGAAAAATGACGGCCGTGGTGGTGACCGATAGCGTTGGCCGAGCCTGGCGCCTCGGCCAGTCCGAAGTAGCGATCGGTTGTGCCGGATTCGATCCACTCGACGACTGGCGGGGCAAGGCCGACCAGCGAGGCCGGGAGCTGTCGGCCACAGTCATCGCAATTGCCGACCAGATCGCGGCCGCGTCTGACCTCGTCCGTGGCAAGGCCAGCGGGATACCCGCGGTAGTAGTTCGTGGCCTCGAGCGGTTCGTTACCGAAAGCGACGGACCCGGCTGCGTGTCGCAGCTCCGGGACATTCGGAACGACCTGTTTCGCTGATGACGAGCCGGATACCCTGAACCTATGGGACGGCTTATTTACGGATCGATGTCGGTGTCACTCGATGGTTTCTTCGAGGCCGCTGATGTCGGGATCGCATGGACTGTGCCGGAGGATGAGGTTCACCGGCTCTCCAATAAACAGGTCAGTGAACACGCTGCGATCATTATGGGCCGCGGCCTGTACGAGGTGATGGTCCCGTACTGGCATGATCTCCTGGACTCCGGGGAAGGTGGCGAAATTGAACAGGAGTTCGCACAGGTCTGGGCGGAAATCCCGAAGTTCGTGGCCTCACGAACCCTGACCGATGTGCACGAATCCTGCGAGCTGATCGAAGGCAACGCGATCGAGTGGATTGCCCGCAAAAAGGAAGAAACCGACGGCGATATCGAAGTCAGCGGTATCGATCTGGCGTCACAGGTAGAGGCTGCCGGGCTGATCGACGTCTACCGGCTCAATGTCCTGCCGGTCACCCTCGGTGCCGGGAAGCCGTTTTTTCGGGAGGACGGGGTTCGGCGTGACCTTGAGTTGACCGACCTCCATCGCTTCCCCCGTGGCACGGTTTCGTTGGAATACACCGTCAAACGGTGAGTACCGTCGAACCCTGCGAGGCGCCGCTGCGGATCGCATCGAGGGCCTGGTCCGCCGCTTCGAGAGGCAGGGTTTCAACCAGTGGCTCCACCCCATGCCTGGCCGCCAGGTCAAGCAGGGCGACACCATCTGACCTGGTCAGGTTGGCGACTGAATGAAGGCTCCGCTCCTCCCAGAGCATCTCGTACGGAAAGGAGGGGATGTCACTCATGTGAATTCCCGCGCTGACGATCCGGGCTCCGCGCTCACTCGCTTTCAGGGCGTCGATCATCAACGAGCCAACCGAAGCGAAGACGATTGCCGCATCCAGCGGCTCGGGCGGCAGCTCATCTGATCCGCCAGCCCATTCAGCGCCGAGCGAGCGGGCGAAATCCTGGCCAGCCGAGTCACCCGGTCGGGTAAACGCGAAGACGCGTCTTCCTTCGCCTGCGGCGATCTGACAGAGAATGTGGGCGGAAGAACCGAACCCGTAGAGGCCAAGCCGCTCACCATCACCGGCGATCGAAAGCGCCCTGTATCCGATCATTCCGGCACAAAGCAGCGGTGCGACATGGATGTCATCGATTGCGTCCGGGAGCGGGAAACAGAACCGCTCGTCCGCCACTGCGAATTCCGCGAACCCGCCGTCAATGTCGTAGCCGGTGAAGCGGGCGTTCTCGCAAAGGTTCTCGCGGCCTTCCCGGCAGAACCTGCATTGACCGTCGGTCCAGCCCAGCCAGGGCACGCCGACCCGCGCTCCGGGGCTGAAACGTCCGGTGCCTGCCCCGGATTCGGCCACCGTGCCGACTATCTGGTGACCCGGGACCAGCGGCAGTTTCGGTTCGGTCAGGTCGGCATCCACTATGTGAAGGTCGGTCCGGCAAACCCCGCAGGTCGAAACGCGGATCAGGACCTGTCCCGGAGCGGGCTCAGGAACCGGCAGGTCACGGGGCTGAAGCTTGCCCGGCAGGGTTTCCAGAACCATGGCGCGCATCATCCGGACCTCCCTCTTCAGGTCGTGGCAGGCCCGGCCAGATTAGTGACCAGGTCCGGTGGTGGTGAACTGACCGGGTCGGGAAATTCCTGGATGATCTCGTATGAAGTATTGCGCTGGGCGGCGTTGCGACCGGCCCGATGAGCCGCATCAACCAGTTCCTCCGCCTCGAGCCGCACCCCGTGCTGGGAACCAGCCATCCTGGAAATGCTTTCCTCCATCAGGGTTCCGCCGAGGTCGTTGACTCCCCAGTTGAGCGCTTCTGTCGCTCCGTCGAGGCCCATTTTCACCCAGCTGGCCTGAAGGTTGGTGATTGACCGTCCAAGCGCAAGGCGGAAGGCTGCGGTGTGCTTCAGGTTTTCCTCGATGGAGATCTCCTCGACTCCGTGGGTGCGCCCGAGAAGCGTGTTGAAGGGAATGAAACTCAATGGCACGAACTCGGTGATCCCGCCGGTGCGTTCCTGGAGGTTCCGGATCACCTTCATGTGACGGGCCAGTTCGCGTGGCTCTTCGATATGCCCGAACATCACGGTGGACGTCGATTTCAGGCCCGCGCGATGGGAAGCTTCGATGATCTCGACCCAGCGGTCGGCCGGCAGTTTGTTCGGCGAAATCCGCTGGCGAACCCCGTCGTCCAGGACTTCCGCGGCGGTGCCCGGGGTCGAGCCCAGCCCGCAGTCGATCAGGTAGGCGAAAACCTCTTCCGGAGACAACCCCGAGGTTTCGCACATGTGATTGATCTCCATGGGCGAGTAGGCGTGAAGATGAATCTCCGGGGCAACCGACTTAGCCAGCTTCAGCCAGCGTCCGTATGCCTCGAGGTCGAGTTCCGGATGGATTCCTCCCTGCATGCAGAGTTCGGTCGCGCCGAACTCGACTGCCTCTTCGACCCGGCCCCTGAACTCTTCCTCGGTTGACTCATAGGCATCAGGCGAGCGACGACCCTGGCCGAAGCCGCAGAAAGCGCAGCCGACCGTGCAGATGTTGGTGAAGTTGATGTTCCGGTTGACCACGAAAGTGGCCGTGTCACCGGCCAGGTCGCGACGCAACCTGTCGGCGGCGATCCGCATCGACTCGATCACCTCGGGCCTTGTTTCAGCGAAGAGAGCGGTCAGCTCATCTTCACTGAGCGGTTCGCCCTCCCCGCCCTTGGCGATCGCCTCGATCGCCAGTCCGGGGTCGATTTCCTCTTCGCTGACCCGGCCCGAACCGAGCCGCGGGATGAAGCTCCAGAACCTGAGTTTGATCACGTCGAGGACGCCCTGTTCCATCCATTCGGCGTTCATGTACTGGGGATAGACGCAGAGCCTTTCCGTCAGGGCGTAGCCGAGCGGCTGGAGTTCTTTGCGGACCTGATGGGGGCTCGGGAAGGGGTGTTCGGGTGAAATGTGGTCGCCGTTTGCGGACAGCCCACCAAGGTCGGTCGCCCCGGCCTCGACCAGTCCGGCCCACCAGTCAGAAAGGTTGGGTGGCACCTGTACTCCCACTCCGGGCATCAGACGGGCGGTTTCCCGGATCAGGTGCTTCAGATCTTCGATCGTCACCGCACAGGCCCAGTCCGGCAGGGGAATCGAAGGACGGCCCGAATCTCCCTGGTCCGGCCCGGTGCCTTCACGGACCTGCCCGGTATCTGCCTCATCCACCACGCCGCTGTCCAGACCTACCTTCACGTCTGATTCCCGCCAGCGACGGTCGGAAGCCTCAGCAGCTATTTCGGCGGGCTCCTGCCCGTAGTAGCGGGGGTGGGGCACGAAGTTCTGGATGATCACTTCCTGAATGTGACCGTACTTGCGATGCAATTCGGCCAGCTTCTCCAGCGACTCGATGCGCTCTTCCGGTGTCTCGCCAATCCCGACAAGGATGCCGGTCGTGAAGGGGATTTTCAGACGACCGGCGGCCTCGATCGTCTTCAGGCGGTGGGCCGGATGTTTGGTCGGCGAGCCAGCGTGAACGGTCTTCATCAGACGTTCCGAAGCCGATTCAAGCATCAGGCCCTGGGAAGCGGTCACTTCTCGCAGACGGGCGAGGTCTGATGCCCCGATCGCCCCGATATTCGTATGCGGCAGGATCCCCCGCTCCAATGCCCGCTCGCATGCCCAGATCACATACGAAGTGAAATCCTCATGTCCCCAGGAGCGAAGCTGCTCCTTCACGACCGGGTTCACTTCCGGCTTCTCGCCTGTCAGGAACAGCAGTTCCTTCGCCCTCTTCTTCACCGCTTCGTCCAGCATGCGCTCGACATCGTCCGGTGGGTGGATATGCGCCTGATGAGTGGCGAACGCGCAGTATTTGCAGTAGCACTGACAGGTTCTCGACAGGGAGATCGTGTAATTGCGAGAAAAGGTGACCCGGCGCATCTGGTGATTCAACCTACCGCAGTGAAACCTCCCATTAGGCTGTAGGCAGTTCCTTCCAACGGCCCATTACAAGGAGAGGTGATGAGAAACACCGCGAAACTACTGGTCCTACCGCTCGCGATTGGCGCCCTGCTGGTCGGTTGCGGCAGTGACGATTCATCGGACGATACGTCCAGCACAACAACCAACCAGACCGAACAACCGGCCGGAGGCAGCAACACCGGCGGCGATTCAAGCAATGCCGGCAAGGCCCAGGTGCTCGCCCTGGCTGCCGATCCTTCGGGGGCGCTGGCCTATGAGGAGACCGAGCTGTCAGCCAACGCCGGCAAGGTGACGGTCGACTTCACCAACGATTCCCCGGTCGCGCACGATGCCGTCTTTAACGACGCCGACGGCAACGAGGTGGGCCGCACACCGGTGATCACCGGTGAGAGCACGGTTGCCGAGTTTGAGGTCAAACCAGGTGACTACACGTTCTACTGCTCCCTGCCCGGTCACGAAGAAGCAGGAATGAAGGGAACCCTGACCGTCAAGTAGCGACGATCGCCGGTATTTCTGAGTATCCCGGAGCCGTTTCGGCTCCGGGATACTTTCTGCCTTCAATGCTTGAGCGACATCCCATCCAGAAGCTCACCGCGATCTTCACCGGCGGCGCTGTCGGAGCACTGATCCGGGTCGGTCTCTCGGAATCATTCCCGCACTCGGTAGCTGCCTGGCCCTGGCCGACTTTTGTGGTCAACATAACCGGCGCCTTCCTGATCGGCTATCTCTTCGCTGCTTTCCGGGATCGCCCACCCGGTCAGATCCACCACCCCTTTCTCGCAATCGGGATTTGCGGCACCCTGACTACATTTTCCACGATGCAGCTCGAGCTTTTCAACATGCTTGAAATGGGTGAAACTGCGCTCGCTGGTCTTTACCTGACCGCCAGTCTCTTGATCGGATACTTCGCACTGCGGCTTGGTATTGCTGTCGAAACCCTCCGTCGGGGGACCAGCAATTGAGCCTCACAGGCTGGGTGCTTATTGGAGCTGCGGGAGGGCTCGCAGCTGTTTTCCGCTACCTGCTCGACGCCGAGATCGCCCGCCTGGCCAATTCCCCGTTCCCGATCGGCATCCTGGCCGTGAACCTAACCGGTGCTCTGCTGGTCGGCCTGGCCGCCGGCAGCACCCTTAGTGGCCAGACCCTGACAATCGTTGCTGGCGGATTGATCGGATCGTTCACCACCTTTTCGACCTGGATCCTCGATACCCACAAGCTCGCGCTCCTCGACCAGATGAGGCTGGCGTGGCTCAACATCGCCGTCTCTACCGTTGCCGGTCTGGCTGCTGTCGTATTGGGCCACGCAATCGCCGTGTAGCCAGCCGTTGCTGCGATTTGCGACATGACTCACAGCCGCAACTCGCAGCAGCCCCAACAAGAAAGGACGGCCCGCCTGGGCCGCCCTTTCGACGTTCAGTTCAGCTCGGAACTGAAGACAGTTCAGGCTTCGGGTGAAGGAATCGTCGAAGGCTTCTTCGCCTCGACGCCCGAAGCGTCCGCCTTGCCTCCGGAACCGGGAGCGATCACGAACTTGTAGACGACGAAGGCCAGGATCGCGCCGACAATCTCACCGACGAGGTATGGCCAGACGCCGCCCCACTCACCGGAAACAAGCGCGGGACCGAACCAGCGGGCCGGGTTGACAGCACCACCGGTGAGCGGCACCAGGATCAGGCCGACCACACCAAGTGCGAGGCCGATCGCCAGCGGAGCCCAGTCCTTCACAGCCCGGACACCGAGCGCGATTGCCAGCACGGTGAGAACCAGCAGGAAGGTGCCGAGACACTCGACCACAGCACCGGCGAAGTTGCCGCTGAGCAGCGGGCTGATCGAAACGGCGCCGTAGTTGGCGGCTCGACCTTCATCTTCGAGCAGGGCCTTGGTCATGAGTGCGCCGAGGACACCGCCGGAAAGCTGAGCGAGGATGTAGATCACCGCGTCTACCGGGGCGATCTTCTTCATCAGGGCTGCACCCAGCGTGACCGCGGGGTTGAAGTGACCACCGCTGGCTCCACCAAAGGCAAAAATGAGCGCCGTAAGGATGAAGGCGTAGGTCAGGCCGACGACCGCGAAGTCAGAGCCGAACGAGGCGTTGTCGCCAACGGCAATGAAAAGTACGCCGACCAGTGTGATTCCGAATACAAGGAAGAACGTTCCGAGCAGTTCGGCGATGTATGCGGCGAGACCGCGATCTTGCATTGAAGTCAAACCTCCCGTGGCTTGTGTCGATTGCGCCCCGCCAACTCGGCGAGCCGGGCAAGTCTAACTACAGCCCGGTCCCGGTACTGCCAAGCCTCCGGGGGACGCATTGTCAGGGCCAGTCTACCTACGCCGCTCGAGGTTGAATTCCTGCTTCAGCCAAGTAGCCTGGCAGCGAGTTCCGGCAGCTCCCTGGCCATTCTCGACCGGGGAACGACCATCGCCAATCCCGCCTCGCGGCCCAGTTCGCGTGTTTCCACGTCAACATGCGAATAGAAACCGATCGCGGGAGCCGGCAGATTCGCAATCCGACTGGCATCAACCGCTTCGAGATCGCAGACGACCAGGTCAAAGTCGAAACCTTCGGGGCCTGGCGGGTCAGCCATGACCATCACGTCATGTCCGGCGGCCCCGAGCATCGCAGTCACCCGGCTGGAAAGCATCAAATCGGGCACTACGGCGAGGACTCTGGACACGAAATGCTCAGATCGAGCGGCGTTCGCGGAACTCTTCCCGGACGCTTTCCGGGCGGCCCCACATCTGAACGACCTCGGAGCGGCCCTCCCGGACTTCCCGCAAGACCAGCTCGCCAGTGAAACCTTCCCGGTCGAGTCTTCCGAGCACTCCCTGAACGGTCTGCGGTGCGGCTGCTTTGCCGAAACTGTGGGCGACCGGCACCCGCCAGTGCCATTCGGCGCGGGAATACGGCTGGGCGTTGATCATGCTCAGGTGAACCGACGCATCGATGTACCGGTCCTCGTCGTCGATCCGCAGATCGAACTCGAGGTCGGTCCAATCGGCGGGTAGCGAGTCAATAACTTCCTGAAAGTCCTGAGCGAGCGCCATCACCTCAAGCCTAGCGCGGCTCGGCCCGCGGGTACCCGTCGTAGAATCCCCGTATGTCCCCGGTGACAGAACCCGATCTTGATGCGGAGTACCGACAGGTCCGTGAGGAATGTGGCCTGATCGACCGCCCCGACCGCTCCTGGATCAGGATCGACGGGCCCGATGCGGCCGAGTTCCTCCAGGGCCAGGTCACGAATGAAACCGAGGAGTTGGACGTCGGATCCGGTGCCTACGCCGCTCTGCTTGACCGCAAGGGACACCTTCAGGCCGACATGCGGGTTCTTCGTCTCGGCGAAGACTCCTTTCTGGTCGACACCGAACAGGCCACGGGGCAGATCCTCTTCAAGCATCTCACGATGTACAAGATCGGCCGCAAGGTCGAAGTGGAACAGACCGATCGTGCTCTCCTTTCCCTGGTCGGCCCCGGCTCATACGGGGTGACCGGACTTGCCCCGGGACCCGAACATGCCTTCACCGAAGCCGTCATCGCGGGCGCCGACTGCCTGGTTGCGACGACGGTGTTCGGACTGGATGTGATCTGTGAGCCGGAGAAGGCGGACGCGGTTCGCGCGCAGCTTGTTTCCGACAGGGCAGTTCCGGTTTCCGGGGCGGCAACCGAGATCCTCCGGGTCGAGCGGGGCCTGCCCCGTTTCGGTTTCGACATGACTGAGGCCAACATGCCTGCGGAAGCGGGAATCGTCGAGCGCGCGGTGAGCTTCACCAAAGGCTGCTACATCGGCCAGGAGCCGGTCGCCCGGCTCCATTACAAGGGTCGCCCGAACCGTCACCTGCGTGGCCTCAAATCCCAGGGTCAGCTCGTTTCGGGTGCCCGGGTCAGTTTCAAAGAGAAGGAAGTCGGCACGATCGGAACGACCGTGCTCTCCCCCGCCTCGGGACGAATCGCCCTCGCCATTCTCCGCAAAGAAGCCGAACCGGGGTCCACGGTGATCGTGGATTCCGAGTCGGGAGAGGTGGAAGCAGAAGTGGTCGAACTTCCATTCATCGGAGACATCGACGCATGAGCGAAGCCAGGCACCAGGGACTCGGCGGGGGCAAGCTGGGGTCCGACAGCCCCCTCTTCGGGGGCAAACCGGAAGCCCCCGCATGGGATCCTCGCCGGGACGATTTCACCGATGAGGGCGAGTCGGCATCCCGGGCAGCAGAGGCTGCCGAGGAGCTTTTGAGTATCGCCGACCTGAGGAACCTGCTTCCCGCGGCTGAACCTGATCGTGCCCTGGATGACTGGGGACGATCGGAGACTGTGGTTTCCCTGATGGAGCCACTCCTGAACTTCTATTACCGCTACTGGTTCCGGGTCGAGACCCAGGGTGTCGAGAACATTCCCGCGGATGGCGGAGCGTTGCTGGTTTCCAATCATTCCGGGGCGCTGCCTCCGGATGCCCCGATGATCATGCAGGCAATCCGCAACGAACACCAGAACCCGCGGCCGCTCTACATGCTCGGAGAGCATTGGTTCAAGGGCTACCCCGGCGTGTCGATGCTGGTTAACAAGATGGGTCTGGTCCCGGCTCATCGGGAGAACGCCCAAAGGTTGTTACATGACGAAGGAAGACTGGCCGTGGTCTTTCCGGAAGGGCAAAAGGGTTCCCGCAAGGTCTATTGGCAGCGGTACCGGTTGCGGCGCTTCGGCCGGGGCGGTTTTGTTCGTACCGCAATTCGCGCCCGCGTTCCGATCGTGCCGATCGCGGTGGTCGGAGCGGAGGAAGCGATGCCGATCTTCGCCCACATGAAGCTGCTCCAGAAGCTTTCCGGCCTCATCTACTTCCCGCTCACCCCATCCTTTCCGCATTTCGGCCTTGCGGCGCCCCTCATGTTCCTGCCATCCAAGTTCAAAATCCGCTTCATGGAGCCGATTGATATGTCCGAGTACCCGGTCGAAACCATTGATGACCCAGCGGAAATCCAGGTCATAAGCGAGCGGATCCGATCCCGGATCCAGCATGAACTCGATGACATGCTGGAGGCCCGCGATTCGGTCTGGACCGGTTGACGCCACCTTGTGGGGTAGATTTCCGACCGTGAGGGGAATCTGGGTCACAGTCGGCCTGCTGGCCGCCAGCGTCGCATTCACCGGTTGCGGTGCGTCGACCCATGAGAACAATCCTCGCCCGCCGGTCCCGACAGTGGTGAGCATCTCCGTCGGCGCCGACGAAATCGGTGCCAAGCCGGCCGAAGGCAACGCGGTGGGAATTGCCCGGGTACGCCAGCCGTACCTGAACCAGAACGCAAATGCGCCCCAGAACCAGGCGGACCGCAAAGTCCCCGCGGTCGTCAACCTCGCGATCGCGAACCTGACCGACCAGGCAACGAAGCTCGTGATCGAAGGTCCGGTTGAACGAGTAGTTCCTCTCACCGCTAACGGTTCCGGTTCACTCAATTTGGCGATGCCGACCGGCATATACCGGATCAGCTCCCCTGCCAGCTCGGATACCACGCTGTTGGCCGTCGGGCCGAGCCGGGTGTCATCTGGCGGCGATCTGCTGCTCCCCTGACTCGAGCCTGCGGGCAGAGTCCGAATTGCATGCATATGTCAGTACGATTCGGCAAAGTTTCCGGTGCCTATCCGGTCCCCCGATCAAATCCGAGAGGAACGAAGTGTCTGTAGACCTCGCTGATGTGAGCAAGCTTGACGTGCAGCCGGGAGAGCTGCCCGAGAAGATGGCCGCCTGGGTCATCCGCCCCGAGACCGAGGGCAACGAACCAACCAAGGCCTTCCAGTACGAGGACATCGAGACCCCGGAGCCCGGGGCTTTCGAAGTCATCGTCCGCGTGATGGCGGCTGGCGTGAACTTCAACAATGTCTGGGCCGGTCTCGCCGAGCCCGTCTCTGTCTTCCCTTACGGCGACCATCCCGAATTCGGCCACCACATCGGCGGCTCCGATGCCTCCGGCATAGTCTGGAAAGTCGGCGAAGGAGTTACCCGCTGGAAGGTTGGCGATGAAGTGGTTGTCCACTGCAACCAGGCCTCCTATGAGGATGTCGAGGTCCACGGTCTCGACCCGATGGCAGCCCCGAGCCAGAAGATCTGGGGTTACGAAACGACTTGGGGTTCCTTCGCCCAGTTCACCAAGGTCCAGGCCCAGCAGTTGCTGCCGCGCCCGAAGAATCTCTCCTGGGCGGAAGCCAGCTCCTACGGGCTGACCTACTTCACCGCCTACCGGATGCTGATGGACCAGGCAAAGATCCAGGCCGGACACAATGTCCTGATCTGGGGTGCAGCTGGCGGACTCGGCGTGTTCGCGGTCCAGCTCTGCAAGGCGGCCGGTGCCAATGCGGTGGGCGTTGTCTCTTCAGACGACAAGGGTGAGCTGGTCAAACAGCTGGGCGCCGTCGACTACATCAACCGCAACGAGTTCAAGGACATGATGCGGACCGGGAACGAGACGCCGGAAGAAGAGAAAGCGCGTTTCAAGGCTTCCGTCGGCTTCGCCAAGCGGGTCAAGCAGATCCTCGGCGACTCCCCCGATGTTGTTTTCGAGCATGTCGGCCAGGCCACTTTCCCGACCTCGGTCTTCGTCGTGAAGCCGTTTGGCAAGGTCGTGATCTGTGGTGCCACTTCCGGATACCAGCTCGACTTCGATGTGCGTCACCTGTGGATGCGCCAGAAGCAGATCATCGGCTCGCATTTCGCCAATGCCTACGAGTGCATGAAGGCCAACCAGCTGATGGCAGAAGGCAAAGTGCAGCCGGTGCTGTGGAAGACCATGGGGTTCGACGGTGTGCCCGAGGCCCATCAGATGCTCCACGAGAACCGACACCTCGGCAAGATCGCCATCCTCGTCGGTGCCGAATCCGAGGACGAAGGCCGCGAGGTCGAAGGTCCGGGAGCGATCCGGGCCGAGGTCGGGGCCTAGGCTCAAACCAACCCGGAAGAAGGAAGACCGATGACTTACATCTCCGAGATTTCCTGGCATGTGACTCCGTTCCGTTCGCAGCGCTGGATCGACCGTTGGGAACCGGCCGCGGCGAAAGCCACCGACTACGGCGCCACAAGCTGGGAGATCTACCGCTCGGATGAGGATCCACTCGTTTTCCGCCAGGTGACGCGCTGGGAAAAGAAATCGGACTTCGAGGCCTACTGGCACTCGGAAGAGATTTCGGAGTATCGCGAGCAGATCATCGATCTGTACGTCAAGCCGCTGCTTCCGATCTGGTGCACCCCGATCGTTTCAGGGTAGGTCCGGGTATAGAAGACAACAAAAAGGGCCCCGTGATCCGGGGCCCTTTTTGTTGAAGTTCGGTGGGACCAGCTAGAACGGGTCGGGCATCGCGACTGAAAGGTCGACGAATGAACCGATCGCTCCGCGCCCCCCGCCCTTGGCACCAATCGAAAAGCTGGTGTCACGTCCAATCAGGTTGGCGCTCTGTTCATCGCCTGCGGTCACGACCTTGTTGCCATTGACCCAGGCAATCAGGCGAGTGCCGCCCCGGCGACCGTCAAAGGCCCGGAGAGTCAGCTTGTTGGCCCTTCCGGGTCCGTTCACTTTGCGGCCGGCACGCTTGCTTCCCAGATTGACGATCCGCCCGTTGGCCGTCACTTTCCGCAGGCCGAAACGCCTGGTTGAAGGCCAGACAACCAGCTGGTAGCGGCTGCCATCCGTGTTCTGTCGGAGACTGACCCCGGCGTACGCGCGCCGAAGGACCTTGGGTGGCGTTGATTTGAAGATCCGGGCGGTCGCCGTGACCTGCAGGTCACGGCCGACGACCGGCACGCGGTAGAAGCATTCTTCGGCCTTTCGACCAAGCTCAAACCTGAAAGCATTCGGCGAACCGCCACGTTCGCAATTGGTTCTGACCCGCATCTGGCGGAGCTGTGACCGGCTGTCGGTGCTGTCAAGAGCGTTGCGGTAGATCGTGATCGTGCTTGCCTGGGCGCCCGCCGAAAAGGCGAGGGCGCCGACCGTGATCGCGGCCAGTACTGCGCCGATTATGGAATTCCTGGTGAAAGAACGCATGTGAAGAGCCTAAACACAGCAACCGCTGGAATGGTGCGCTGGTCGAGTCCTGCCCCAAAAGCTGCGTGACGATTGTCCACAGGTCGGGATCAGGTGATTCGACGGTAGAATCGGCATTATGAGCGACCACCGTCTGCCCGATCGCGACCGCCCCTGGGTGATGCGCACGTATGCGGGCCACTCCGATGCCCGCCGTTCGAATGAGCTTTACCGAAGCAACCTGGCCAAGGGCCAGACGGGGCTTTCGATCGCTTTCGACCTCCCCACACAGACGGGATACGACCCGGATCACATGCTCTCGCGAGGCGAGGTCGGCAAGGTCGGCGTATCGGTCGCCAACCTCGGTGACATGGAAACCCTGCTGGATCAGATCCCGCTGGACAACATGAACACCTCGATGACCATCAACGCCGTAGCGGCTTGGATGCTCGGACTTTACGTGGCAGCAGCCGAGGAGACCGGTGTCGATCGTGCCCAGCTCAAGGGAACCACGCAGAACGACATCATCAAGGAGTACCTCTCGCGCGGCACCTACGCATTTCCGCCGGAACCGTCGATGCGGCTTATCGCCGACATGGTCGCCTTCACCGTGAACGAGATCCCGAGCTGGAACCCGATCAACATCTGCAGTTATCACCTGCAGGAAGCCGGGGCCACCCCGGTCCAGGAGATCGCCTACGCAATCTCAACGGCGATTGCGGTCCTCGATGAGGTCAAGGAGCGTGGCCAGGTCTCCGACGAGGATTTCCCCCGGGTCTTCGGTCGTATTTCCTTCTTTGTCAACGCCGGTGTCCGCTTCATCGAGGAGATCGCGAAGCTGAAGGCGATGGGCCGGCTCTGGACCCGGATCGGGCGCGAACGCTACGGGGTGACCGACGAGAAGATGCTGCGCTTCCGTTACGGCGTCCAGGTAAATTCACTTGGCCTGACCGAGGCCCAGCCGGAAAACAACGTCCAGCGGATCGTGGTCGAAGCTATCGCGGTGACGCTGGCGCGTGACGCCAGGGCCCGCGCCCTGCAACTGCCGGCCTGGAACGAGGCAATGGGCCTCCCACGCCCCTGGGATCAACAGTGGAGCCTCCGCATCCAGCAGGTTCTGGCTTTCGAGACAGACATGCTCGAATATCCCGACATCTTCGAGGGCTCGGTCGTGATGGAGGGCCTGGTCGAAGAGTTCATGGACGGCGCCAGCGAGGAAATGGCTGTGGTTGCCGAAAAGGGTGGCGCGGTTGAAGCGGTGCCGTACATGAAGGCCCGACTGGTCGAATCTCACCGGGAACGCTTCTCCCGGATCGAGAACGGCGAACAGAAGGTGGTCGGACTCAACTGTTACCAGGAGACGGAAGATTCACCTCTGACAGCCAGTGCGGATGGCGGAATCATGAAGCCGGACCCGAAGGTCGAGAAGGAACGGACCGACGCTCTGGACGAGTGGCGCTCAAAGCGCGATCAGGAAGCGGTCGACGAAGCCCTTGCAGAGGTCGCACGCGTTGCCGGCAGCGATGACGAAAACATCATGCCGTCCACCATCGCCGCCGCCAAGGCAGGTGTAACCACTGGTGAATGGGCGGCCACTCTGCGCGAAGTGTTCGGGGCCTACCGCGGACCGACCGGTGTGAGCGGCGCCGCCCCGGCCGGTGACCGCGAGACCCTCACCGAAGCCCGGGAGAAAGTGAACGAGGTTTCTGCACAGATCGGCCACCGGGTTCGTTTGCTGGTTGGCAAGCCCGGCCTCGACGGACACTCGAATGGTTCCGAGCAGATCGCACTGCGCGCCCGAGATGTCGGCATGGAAGTCGTGTACCAGGGTATTCGTCTGACCCCGGAGCAGATCGTCGAATCAGCCGTTCAGGAGGATGTCGACCTGATCGGCCTTTCGATTCTTTCCGGTTCGCATCTCGAACTGATCCCGGAGGTAGTACGCCTGCTGGATGAAGAAGGGATCGACGTCCCCGTGGTCGCTGGAGGAATCATCCCGCCCGAGGATGCCGCCCGCCTGAAGGAAGGCGGGGTCGCCGGGGTGTTCACCCCGAAGGACTTCGACATGAACGAGATCATGATCGAGTTCGTCGAACTCGTCTCGGAGAACCACCGAAGGACTGAAACCCAGCCTGTGTAAGCTCGCTTTCCATGTTTTCAGACCAGAGGCACATCCTGGGCCGGGACATCCCGACGGAGATCGCGGTCCTTTACGCCGTCGTCTTCGTGATCGCCATTGGCGTCACTGTCTGGGGCTACCGGACCCGGGGACAGCGCGGGGAGTTAATCCTGCGTGGTGCTTCTCTCGTGCTCTGTGTTCTCGGTCTCGCCGTTTCCGGCTACATCGCCTACAAGGCGCTGATTGTCGACGAACCTTTCCAGTGCCTCGGTGGCGGCGGCGGTTGCTCGCTCGTCGAACAGAGCAAGTACGCCCGGTTCCTCGGCATCCACATGTCGATCTACGGCCTGATCGGCTACCTGACCATTCTCGGGGTCACTGTCTGGAAGGGCGACAATGCCAGGCTGCTGGCTTTCGGCCTTTCCCTCTTCGGCTTCATCGTGAGCCTTCTGTTGCGTTACCTGGAACTCTGGGAGATCCACGCCTCATGCCAGTGGTGTGTAGCCAGCGCGGTCCTCATGACCTGCCTGCTGGTTGTGAACTCGGTCCGGCTCTTTGGCCACTACGGAATTGACGATAACCAGCCGGTAGATGACGATCACCAACCGCTGGAAGATGATGAGGTTCCGGACTCGGCCGATTCGCCCGAGCCTGCCTGAGCCTTCCCCCGCTTTGGATGCGGTGTCCAGGCAGGGTTGGTTATCATCATCCGCCAATGGCTACCGGACCGCAGCAGAAGAGAAAAGAACTCCGCGAGAAGCGCCTTCAGGCTGAAGCAGCCGCAAAGGGTGCTGACAAGCGGCAAAACCTGTTCAAGATCGTCGGCATCGCGGTTTTCGCCGTTGTCATTGCGATCGTGGCCGTCGTTCTCATCTCTTCCGGTGGTAGTGACAGCGGAGGCGGCGGGGGCGACAACGCCCAGGCCCAGCTTGATGGAATCGCCCAGAATGGCAGCACACTCGGCGACCCGGAGGCTGCTGTAACCCTGGTCGAGTTCGGGGACCTCCAGTGCCCGGTCTGCAAGCAGTATGCGACCGACATCCTGCCGGACGTGATCACGGGTCCGGTCAAGAACGGCACCGCGAACTTTGATTTCCAGAACTGGGCCATCCTCGGGCCGGAATCGGCCCTTGCCGCCAAAGCGGCCCTTGCCGCCGGCGAGCAGAACCGGATGTGGAATTTCATCGAGGCTTTCTACGCAAACCAGGGCATCGAGAACACGGGCTACGTGACCGATGAGTTCCTCACCGATATCGCCGAAGACGCCGGGATACCCGATATTGACAAGTGGAACGAGGACCGGGAGAAGCCGGCCCTCGAGGAAGAACTCGCCAGTATCGACGAGACCGCCTCCGGCGAGGGCTTCTCCGGCACCCCGTCATTTGCGATCCGGGACGCCGACGGCGCCTTGACGCCGATCAACGACACACAGTCCTCGGAAGCGATCATCAAAGCCATCAACGAAGCCGCCAAGACCTCCACCGGCAACTCGAACGACAACAAGTAGCCACAGGTTCACCGTCGCCCTGGCGGGCTGCGTAAGAATATGAGTATGGAGTCCCGGATTTCTTCATGGCTCAGGTGCTATCGCTGCTGGTCAAGGAACCTTGAGGTTCAGATCCATTACGACGCGATTCGCTCGATCGACCCCGAAACCGGGATCCCCACTGAAGGTGATGACGAGATCCAGGAGTCGGTGGTTCAGTGCCTCGACTGCATGCACGACCAGCCTCACCTGACCTTCGAGGGTGATCGCGTAGTTCCGATTGAGGACCGCTGGGAGCGGCTCGTGGCGGGCACACCCTGGGTCGCGTCGTGCACGGTAACCGTGGATGCCGACAAGGTCGAAGCCTGTGCTGGCCCCGAGGCGGTCGAGTCATTGACCTTCGGCGCTTTCGGTGATGCCGGAACCAGGGAGTTCTTCACCCATGTGCGCTTTCACAAGCATCACGAAGACCAGATTGCTGTGCACCTCCTGGTCGAGCTTTACGCCCGTAACCCCGAGGAAGCGAGCGAAGTTCTGAACCGGGCCGCCCGGGGCACAATCGAAATTACCTCGCTGGCAGAGGAGTCACGCCCCCCTGCCCACGCTTCCGGCGACACGCATTAGGAATTTCGTCCGGCCAACACCGGATGCTCACCGAGCACGCTCCGACTCGGACTCACGAATCGCCGGGCGTGGCTCCGCCTGATGGTCCCGCAGGACCGGGATCTTCGGGCGACTCGTCTTTTGGCACTTCCCCGCCACGGTTGATTACTTCTTCCTTTGCCTGCTTCGCCTTTTCGGCTAGCGAGCCGTCGCCGGCGAGGATCTCGCGCAGGTCTTTGGCGTCGCGCTTCAGGTTGTCGGGCTCGGCCCGGTCCCCGAGCTTGTCCTCCGCCTGCTTTCTGAACTGCCCGACCTGCTGACCAAGTTTCTTGAAGTCCATGGGCAAAAGGTACCCAATCGGCGCTTTCGCACGTGAGATGCTTCCGTGAACTTTCGAGGAGGAAACATGGGTGCTTTCGGAAAGCTCACGACCTTGGCCGCAGTCGGGCTGTTGACCCTGACCCCGGTCTGTACCGGCTCAAATGGAGGGTCGCCGGCAAAGGAATTGGCGCCCGAGCGACGATTCGGGTTCACATAGGCGACTGAGAACGTAAAGGACCGCCAAGAGGCGGTCCTTTACTAATGCGTCGGCGGAATGGATGCCAGGGCCAGTGGCTAGCCCTCCTCGGGCGTTCCGTGAACCTTGCGGGGGATCAGCGCGGTGCGCTTGAAGTGGCAGACCAGGGTGCCGTCCTGATTGAAGACCCGGGTGTGAACCTTGACCAGTCCGCGGTCAAGCTTGCTCTTTGACTCGCGGACCTCGAGTACCTCGGACTCGCAGAAGAGAGTGTCACCGTGAAAGACCGGCGCCGGATGTGCGAGCTCATCGGTGGCCAGGTTGGCGATCGCCTTGCCGGAGAAGTCGGAGACCGACATGCCGACAGCCAGCGAGTAGACCAGCGGGCCGACCACCACGTTGCGGCCCTGCTGTGAAGCGTTCGCGTGCACATCATTGATGTGCAGCGGGTGGTGGTTCATGGTCAGCAGGCAAAAAAGATGGTCGTCATACTCGGTAACCGTCTTGGCCGGCATGTGCTTGTAGGTCGCGCCGACCTCGAACTCTTCAAGATAACGGCCGTAAGGATGTGAGCCGCTTTCTTCGCGGACACGCTGATCGGTGGTGAAGTCGTTGTTTTCTTCGCTCATGGTTGCTTGGGGTTTCCTTGTTTGGGGACTCAGTGGACTTTCTTCAGCTTGGCCCGCTGCTCATGCGCCTCAATGACGCGGATGACCAGCTTGGCCACATTCGAATCTCCCTCGAATCGGATGTGGCCGGTTTCGGCAGCTCGCCGGTAGGAACCGACCGTGGCCTTTTCATCAGCCAGCTGATTGAACTGTTGCCGGTCGATTTCGACCCGGCAACGTTCGTCCTCTCCTCTTCCCTTGCTCACCTGCGGACCGGGAACCTCAACCCGGTAAGTCTGCATATCGCCCTTGGCGCGAATGTCGAGGCCAAAGACAAGCTTGAGCTTCTTGAAGGCCGGCACCTCCTCCTGGAGGTGGTTGACGGCCTGTTCGATCATCTGCGCTGTGGTTGGCATAGCAAGGTTGTTTACATGGAAAGGTCCCCGACGGCAAGCCGGGGCCCTTCCCGTTGATATTCAGATCTTGTTGCGCTGGAGCAGCTTCTTGCCGATAACCATGCGCTGGATCTCCGAGGTGCCCTCGCCAATCAGGAGCAACGGAGCGTCACGGTAGAGCCGTTCGATCTCGTATTCCTTCGAGTAACCGTAGCCGCCGTGGATACGGAAGCACTCCTCGACGCATTCCTTGCCGGTCTCGGAGGCGATCAGCTTGGCCATCCCGGCCTCGAGGTCGGAACGGATGCCGGCGTCCTTCATGTTGGCCGCCTTGCGCGTTACCAGGCGGGCTGCTTCCAGCTTGGTCGCCATGTCGGCCAGCTTGAACTGGATCGCCTGATGGTTGGCGATCGGCTTGCCGAAGGTCTTGCGCTCCTGCGAGTAGCGCAGCGCCAGCTCGAGCCCGCGCTGGGCGATCCCGACGCCGCGCGCGGCGACGTTGAC